>JACCDS012147767.1_pt1 | contig 66065 bp, 59 predicted proteins | sample 7446441 | NCBI WGS metagenome assembly JACCDS01 (sample SAMN15323445, study PRJNA562643) | freshwater metagenome | isolation source: river surface water | place: USA:Blue River Watershed | collected 2017-08-17
CATATACGACTATGGTAAATATAAATAGTAAGCACCCATTTCAGACATGTAGTATCAAATGAAGGGGACCAATGAATCTTTTGAGTCTATTAAGGTATCATGTAAAAAATAATTGAGCTTTTCACTGTATAAGGCATGCAAGTTAAATTTTGCATCCACAATTAACATATCTAATGCTTCTCGCTGGCTATAAGCACTTTCGGCTTGCTGCGCTTCAATACTATCCACAACTTGAGGAGGAAGAGGATTGGATAAAACAGTTGTGAGCACATTGGCCTTGACTGGCTTGTTAGCGGCATGTAGTTTTGCAAAGTAGGCGTAAGAGGTAGAAGGGCTTGAGTAATACGCCTTTAGAACGGTGTCTGAAAGATAGGGACTATAAGACAACAAAAGGTCACGCATGCCCGCTTGGCTAAGAGAGAAAGTAGCCAACTCATTTAATAAATTAGTCGTGTTGCCGCCATCGATAAGAGAATCTTTGTGAGCTATCAGGGCATTTAATTCCCCTCTGGTATCACTGATGCCGCCATCAATCTGCGTTTTCAAACAGCAACGACTGCAGGCACAGGTACTAGATGCCTTGCGAAGACCATTGTCTAGGCAATCGTTGTTAAAGTCTAAAGTTCTTTGGGCAACAGTTACGACCAGCAACGAATTACTACAGGAGGGTTGGGGCGTAACTTGACATACAGCATCCACATTATTACCGTGTTGTATAAGTTTAGTCAACGACCCATTGATATACCATTTATTTTGGCTAGAACAAGAAGCCCCATAAATATTTCTAACAAGTTTAAGAGGGTCAGGATTCTGGCCGGAAACTACACCTTGTTTTGAATTCACAGAAACAGAGCTAAAATCATTCGCTGCATTTCCGGTTGTGCCAAGCATCACCACATCTCTATTTGTCAATGTGAATTTATTACAATTTATTTTTAAGCCATCAGTAGTGTTGTAAAGTCCACTGTTATTATATTGAATAATTATGCCGGTCGGGATAGTATCAAAAAAATTCTTGTAAATGCGGTGATTACCATCCCCATTGCTAGTTGCCCATATTCCACGGCCAGCAACCCCATGGAAACGATTGTTTTCAATTAGCCAATGCTTCGAGTTAACAATATGTACCCCCGTTTGAAAGGTGTCCAGTTTAAAATCACATTCGGTAATTTGAGACGTATTTGCTTTTGTTAATTCTATGGACCAGATATTATCAATGAACCTTGCTTTGTACACGTTAATGCTGGATAGAGCGCCCATGTTGTAAGCCGCTATACCCTTTTCAAGCCCTTTAAAAAGAGAAGTGTTTAACATAGGATTGCCTGTTACACTGTATATGGCATCGGTTGACCAAATCCCCAATCCCTTGTGTGGGTGGTGGTATTGTGCATTGTTCTGAAAACTGCAAACATCTATCTGAATATTGTTACAAGCCCAGATGTTTAAATGAATTTCAGGCTGTTTCATTTCACGAACCAAGTCGTTTGTGATAAAGTTACATCCCAGAAATTCAGATTCATCATCATTATTGCTTGGGAGATAAGGATGAAATTGCACGTCAACCCTGTTATTAAGGAAGGAAGTGTTCTCAGCTTTGATAACTCCCCCTGTTGAGGCAATACTTATCCCAGATGGTCCATAATTGCAAACACCAATATCAGCATACTCTATAATTGCATTATTTAGCCATACATACCCTTGATTTGTATAGAGTCCGGTGGAGTGATTAAACGATTGGCTAAGATTTGGATTACCCTCTACATAAATACCTTGCCAATCTCTATTTGCTAAATTTGTAATACGCCCTCCGTCAACAACAAGTCTACCGCCTGGTTTTACATGAAAATAGCCGTTGTGCTGCATATGTACACCGCATGTAATTGAAAGCGTCTTTCCAGCTGGAATGATAACATTCCCCTTCATAAATCTATCGGTATTCCATACTTCTAGTGTTTGTGAAACAGTATCATTAAAAAGTGCATGACTTGAAGTGGCTGATGAATAATTAGAAACCGCAATGGCATCTAAGTGATTTGTTCTTGCCGTAAAATGCATAATGGATAACTGATGAGGGGAGAAGTATTTTCTACAACTACCACTATATGACATAAAATTATTTGAAATACCAGTAGGCATCGGCGTAACTGTACAGTTTTGTTGTTCGAATTCGGATGCAGATTGCAATTGTGTATCAACTTGGGGTATAACAGGACAACACACTAAAGACGGACTAATATTTGAATACATTTCACCTGGTAAGTTTCTGGTATGAGTTAATCCCAACTCATGTCCAATTTCATGTATTAAATCCTGTCTCATCCCTGCAATCGTAGCTGGAGTCTTTAAAGAAAAATAAACTTGATTATGCCCACGTATTTTTAGCTCCTGCTTCTATACCTGGGGATTGATATACAAAGAACAAATTGAGCCCATGCGGTAATTTATAATTGTGATATAGATAGGGAACTGTGAATGTTGTTGATCCCGAGTTTAATACAATTACTGAATCTGCATTGAAATAACCAATTGAATCCACTATATATCGAAAACGATTAACCCTAAATTGAATTTTGGAATTATAGATATGAGGATTGCTTGAGAAATTATTGTATGGTAACTCCAAACTATCAAGCAAAATCTGTGCTTGCCACAACAGATAAATCGCGGTTGATGAGTCAGAGTTTGCCCAAACTCCAGAATCGCTGGCGTTAGGTTGCATGATGTTAAAGTTCAAATCAATGACAAGTGGCTGTTCTGACCGCTTAGGCATCAAATCATTAAGAAACTGGCTACAAACAGTTGATGGTGGTGTAGAGCTGTTATAAACTGTATTTGGAAGAGTACCACAAATGGTATCTTGACAAAGAGCCAAAGCGCAGTTAAGCAGGCTAAGATAGATAATCAATATGTTTTTCATTTTTGGTGATTTATATCAAATTTAAAAATTAAATTATAGTTTATGAGAAATTTAACAATTTTGTCAAATGAATTCACCTTAAATGTGAAGAATAAACGATTTTTTCAATTTATTACTAGTTAGTATTAAGTAATTGGTCCAATAACAAACTATCGAGATGAAAAAATTCATAATTGATGCTTGATGCAAAACTCAATTGACAATATTAATACTTCAGCAGTTTAAGATACAAGAGAAAAAAAACGCCATTTTAACGATAACGTTTCACGTGAACGCAGCGTTAGGGACAGCAGCGGCAGCCCTGCCGCGGGGGCCGCAGTGGGCCTTGGGGCGCGGAGGCTGAGCGCGAAGCGTGAAGACCCCGCAGCCCCTAGGCCCACTATGGTACCCGTGGCAGGCTACAGCGAATGGCCCGACCCCCTGAAGCTGAAAGGGGCACTAATTTCACTACCTGCACCCCCTTTCGCTTCAGGGGGAAACGCCCACATTAAAATGCCTCTTTAAAAAGTTAGAATGCTGGAGTGGAAGCATTGGACTAGTCGCTCTGCGTTAACCGATTTTGTTTTTTCCGCAGACTTCCCACAACACGATGCCAGCACACACACTTACGTTTAACGACTGCTTGGTGCCGTGTTGGGGAATTTCGATGATAACGTCGCACTGTTGCAATACCTCTGCTTCAACGCCATACACCTCGTTGCCAAAAACGAGGGCGATTGGTTGTTGTTGGTAGTTAAAATGGGCCAGACTGATGCTTCCCGGTGCTTGCTCAATGGCTGCAATGTGGTACCCCTTGGCTTTTAACGCCTTCAGCGCTTCTACAGCAGACGGCGCGTGCTCCCATTTCACCGATTGAGTAGCTCCCAACGCTGTTTTTTCAATCTCGCGGTCAGGCGGTGTGCCCGTAACACCGCACAAAACCAGCTTTTCGGCGCGAAACGCATCGCAGGTTCGAAACACCGAGCCCACATTGTTTAAACTGCGCACCGAATCGAGCACTACCACCACCGGTAGTTTGGGAACAGCCTGATAATCAGCTACAGAAAGTCGGGTTTGCGATGCCATAGAATTTCCCTCAAAAATAGCTATCTTTAACGGATATTAAGTCCGATCTCTTTGTGAAAATCAGTCGTGAGTTTAAGATAGGTGTGGTAATGGTAGGTGCCATTGCTGCATTCATCTGGGGTCTTAGTTTCCTTAAAGGAACCAACTTATTTGGTCGGAAATTCTACCTCTACGCCCTCTATCCAAAAATAGAAAACCTGTTTCCGGCTAACCCGGTGCAGATTAATGGCTATAAAATTGGCCAGATTAAATCGATCGGACTGGTGCAGCGCAATGGCCGCAACATGGTGCTGGTGAAAATGCTCATTAACGACCCGGTACGCATTCCACGGCATTCGATTGCGCGTGCGGTAAGTGCGGATTTATTGGGCTCAAAGGCCATTGAGATTATTTTCAGTCAAGATATTGAATACACCAAGGATGGCGATACCCTGAATGCTGAAACAGAACAAGGCATTAAGGAATCGTTTAATAAACAAATTGCACCATTGCAAGCCAAGGCCGAAAAATTAGTCGGCAGTATTGACAGTGTGATGACGGTGGTGAACATGGTACTGAACCGTGAAACCCGCGAGAACATTGAACAATCGTTTGCCTCTGTGCGCCGTGCTATTCTTAGTCTCGAACAAACGTCGTACCGCATGAACGACTTTATTACGGCAGCTAACCCAAAGATGAAGGAAGTACTCGGCAACCTGGCTTTGATTACGGCCAACCTCAACAAGTCGGAAGCCAAAATCAATAACATACTTGCCAACTTTAGTGCCATGAGCGATAGTTTGGCGAAATCACAAATTAAGTCCGCCATTACCAGTGCCGATAATTCGTTGAAGGAACTCAACACCTTGCTTACAAAAATTAACCAAGGTCAGGGCACGCTCGGCAAAATGGCCAAGAACGATTCGTTGTACAACAACCTGAACAAGTCGGCTGAGAAGTTGGAGAAATTGTTGCAGGACGTGCGCATGAACCCGAAGCGGTACGTGCATTTCTCTATTTTTGGAAAGAGCGATAAGAACAAACCTAAGGACTAATTTATGCTGGCATCCATCATTTTTCTGATTCTGCTTGGCGGCGCTGTGGCTTTCTTTACCCGTAATGCCAAGCGCATTCGCCGTAACATTATGATCGGCAGGGATCTTACCATTAACGACAACAAGGCTGAACGGTGGCTCACCATGATAAAGGTGGCATTGGGTCAAGGCAAAATGGTGAGTCGCCCGGTGAGTGGTGTACTTCACATTCTTGTTTACGTTGGCTTTATACTCATCAACATCGAAGTGCTTGAAATGTTGGTGGACGGTATTTTTGGCTCGCACCGTGCGTTTAGTTTCATGGGTGGTTTTTATAATTTTCTCATTGGCTTTTTTGAAATTCTGGCCTTGCTCACCTTTGTGGCAGTGGTTGTATTTTGGTTGCGCCGCAACGTTATCAAACTAGCACGTTTTACTAAGCCAGAGTTAAAAGGTTTTCCGACGATTGACGCCAACGCCATTTTGATAACTGAAATGGTATTGATGACGGCTCTGATGTTGATGAACGGCGCCGACCAAACATTACAAGCCCGTGGCCATGAGCATTACCACGAGGCAGGCAGTTTCCCTATCAGTCAGTTCGTAGCCCCACTCATGAGCAACTGGAGCGATGGTGCCTTGGTATTTACCGAGCGCTTTACTTGGTGGTTACACATCGTTGGCATTTTAGCCTTTTTAAATTACTTGCCTTATTCCAAACACTTGCACATTGTATTGGCCTTTCCGAATACCTGGTACAGTAATTTAAAACCAAAAGGGCAGTTTACTACCCCTGATACAGTAACCGACGTGGTTGCTCCGAATTTTGACCCTTCGTATCAATTAAAATACGACCCTAACGCCGTAATGCGTTTCGGCGCCAAGGACGTGATGGACTTATCGTGGAAAAATTTGATGGACGCTTATTCCTGCACTGAATGCGGACGGTGCACGTCGGCTTGTCCACAAAACTTAACCGGTAAAAAATTATCGCCCCGTAAAATCATGATGGATACCCGCGACCGCATGGAGGAAGTAGGTAAGAACATGGACGCTAACAATGGCGAATTCAAGGACGATGGCAAATCACTTTTGGGTGATTACATTTCTTCAGAAGAAGTATGGGCGTGTAACACGTGTAATGCGTGTGTGCAAGAATGTCCAGTAAACATTGACCCACTAGCCATTATTGTAGAAATGCGCCGTTACCTTGTTATGGAGCAAAGTGCAGCGCCGGCTGAATTAACCGGGATGTTTACCAATATTGAAAACAACAGTGCCCCGTGGCAGTTCTCGCCTTCAGAGCGAGCATCATGGGTTAACCAATAACGTATTGTCATGTCAGATTTGAAAGTGCAAACAATGGCGGAAATGACTGCCAGCGGCGAAACACCGGAGATTTTATTTTGGGTAGGTTGTGCCGGAAGTTTTGATGATCGTGCTAAAAAAATAACGCGTGCTATTACCCGTATTTTGAACCACGTGGGCATGAAGTTCGCTATACTTGGTTCTGAAGAAGGTTGTACCGGTGAACCCGCAAAACGTTCGGGCAATGAATTTCTGTACCAAATGCAGGCCATGCAAAACATTATGGTGATGAATGGTTATGGTGTTCAGAAGATTGTTACTGGCTGTCCCCATTGCTTCAACACCCTTAAAAATGAATACCCCGCCTTGGGTGGCAACTACGAAGTCATTCACCACACCCAATTGGTACAACAGCTGATTGATGCTGGAAAACTAAAAGTAGATGGAGGCGAATTCAAGGGTAAAAAAATTGTTTTTCACGACCCTTGTTACTTGGGCCGTGGCAACAATGTGTACGAAGCGCCACGTGAAGTCATAAAAAGCCTTGATGCCGATTTAGCAGAAATGAAGCGCAGTCGCGCCAAAGGCTTTTGTTGTGGTGCCGGTGGTGCCCAAATGTTTAAGGAAGCCGAACACGGCGAGCGCGAAGTAAACGTGGCCCGCACCGAAGAAGCACTTGAACACAACCCGGATGTGATTGCCGTTGGTTGTCCCTTTTGCAACACCATGATTACCGATGGGGTTAAACATTTTAATAAGGAAGGTCAGACCAAGGTACTCGACGTTGCTGAACTCGTAGCCGATGCAAATAAACTGTAAGGCATATTTTCGGTCAACCTCGGCGTTATTGGTTTTGCTTGCGCTGCAAGTTCTAACCAGTTGCACACCAACAGCCACCAGCGAAGCCGACATCAAAAAAACCGATTCCCTCGAATTAGCCCTCAACGATTTAGAATTAAAATCGGTGAATGTGCAATTGCGTCAAGACCCTGAAAATGCACCCTTGTATAACAAGCGGGCATTGGTGTACCGTCGGTTAAAATTATTCGAAGAAGCAGAAAACGACGCCAAGCGCGCCATTCGTATTGATAGCACCAATGCCGATTACCGCATTACCTTGGTAGATATTTATTTTAGTGAAAACAAAACCCGTTTAGCAAAAGACGAACTCGAGTACACCACTAAGAAATACCCTGAAAGCATTAATGCTCATTTGAAGTTAGCTGAATTGTACTTCATTGTTAAGCAGTATCAAAAAGCCATCGATGCGGTGAACACTGCATTGAAACTCGACGAGCACAACGCCATGGCCTACTACATAAAGGGCAGTGTTTACCGTGAAAGTGAAGACACCAACAGGGCCATTACCAGTTTGCAAACCGCTGTAGAGCAGGACAGTCGTTTTGCCGATGCCTATTATGATCTAGGCTTATTACACGCTGCACGAAAAAACCCATTGGCCTTTGATTATTACAGAAGTGTGCTTGAAATTTTACCCGGTGACCAACGCACCCTTTATGCCCGTGCGCACTTATTGCAGCAAATCGGAAAAATAGATGAGGCAACAAAGGAGTACTCGCAAATTGTGGCGAAGGACAATAGCTGTGCCGAGTGTTTTTTCAATTTGGGAGCCATTGCCATGGATGTAAAACAAGATTACAAAACAGCCATCGAACAGTTTACCAAGGCCATTTCAAGTGATGGAGCTTATGGTGATGCGTATTATTGGCGGGGACAATGTTATCTCAAAACAGGAAACAAGGAATCGGCACGTGCTGATTTTAAAATGTGTCTGCAATTAAACCCACTGGACGAATCTGCAGCCGTTGCCTTAAATCAATTGGGAAAGTAAAGATGGAATTAAAACGGGTTGGGATAGCATTACAAGGCGGTGGAGCGCACGGTGCCTTTACATGGGGTGTTCTCGATCGTTTGTTAGAAGAAGACGCCTTGTTTGCCGATGCCATGTGTGGCACGAGTGCAGGAGCAGTGAATGCGGTAGTTTGCGCGTATGGATTGCAGCAAGGCGGTCCGCAAAAAGCCAAGGAATTACTCGAAGAACTTTGGAAAAAAATAGCCCTCAGTGGCAGTTACCTTTTCAAACCCAGTTTGTTTGATCAGACTTATAGTCAGGGGGATATTTATAACAGTCCGGGTTACATTTTCTTTAACGCCGTTACACAAGTACTTTCACCTTACAATTTCAATCCCTTTAATTACAATCCACTTCGTGATATTTTAAACGACCTCATTGATTTTGAGGAGTTGCGTTTATACAACAAGAAGAAATTATTTATTTGTGCCACGAATGTAAAAACCAATCGTGCCAAAATTTTCACCAATCCCGAACTTACAGTAGATGCCGTTTTAGCTTCAGCCTGTCTCCCTTTTCTTTTTCAAGCCGTTGAAATAGACGGTGAATATTACTGGGATGGCGGGTACATGGGCAATCCGCCAATTTTTCCCCTTATCACCAACAGTGAGGTCAAGGACATTGTCTTAATAAAGATCAATTCCATTAACACCAAGAGTGTGCCCACTACCGCACGTGATATTGCCGATCGGGTGAATGAAATTTCATTCAACAGCAGTCTCATCAATGAGATGAAACTCATTCACTACCGTAACGAGTTAATACGTCACGGCATACTAACAACCGACGGTAAGGAGAACCGCGAGATCTTTATCCACACGATTAGTGGTTATGATGCCTTGAGTCAATTAAGTTACAGCAGTAAAATGAACACGGCTTGGGAATTTTTATTGAATCTGAAGGAAAAAGGGCGCGCCATTGCTGAAGAGTGGATTCAAACCGAATTTCAAGCCGTTGGTCAACGGTCAACCTTTGACGTGGAAGAACATTTCTTTGGGAAATTCTGAAAACACAATACACACATACTACCAATTTTAATGGGTGCGGGTGGGTCGCCGTGTTGGTTCTTTGGTTGTTTGCCATACCCTTACAAACAACAGCACAAGACCGCTATAAAGCCGAACATAATTACCTGAAATCGGCAAGTGGCAACGAATTGGGAACCCTGCGGTTTACCCATTTTTTTCCCGATACCAGTCTCGATGTAGCCCACGTGTTCTTGCCCTTCAGCACCAATGGCCTATTTGGTTTGCCTTCAGCTCCCCTCCGTTTTCAAACTACCCTTCCATCCGTTGGCTTTTCCTTTTTTACGCCACCCTACGAAGGCCAATTAACGCCAACTTATTATCAAACAAAGGGCCCCTTTGTTGATTTAAACGGGTTTTTCGGAGGTAAGGACTTTCAAATAGTAAAACTCTTTTACACGCAGACCTTTTTCTCGCGCTTGAACCTATCACTTAAAATGGACCGTATGAACAATGCCGGTTATTACGACCGGCAGAGTGCGTTTATGCAACGCTTGATGAGTACGGTAAATTACACCAACCAACAATCAACCATCGGCTTTAATTTTTATTATTATGGCAATGCCACGCGGCATGCTGAAAACGGGGGACTATACGACACCCTTATGACCGATTCGATGGCCTTGTTAACAAAATCCCTGCTTCAAACCCACCTTTCAGGCGCATCCCGAGACAACCGTGAGAACACGCTGCAGCTCAATCCCTGGTGGCGCTTAGGCGGTAACGATTCAACAGGCGCCCATTACTTGAAGCTCACCTCCAAACTCTTTAACGGTTTGTATAGATACACCGATAGTCAACTACAAAACGATAATTATTACCAACACTTTTATATCGATTCAGCCACAACCAATGACAGCGCGCGTGTTCGCATTTTTAGAAATCAATTGGGGTATAGTTATGTAAAAAAAAGCATGCAATTAGGTGCCGGTGCGTTGTTTGAAATAGCCCGTACTTGGCAGCTGCGTGATTCATCCTTTACCAACACCGGTTTATTTGTACAGGGAGCGTGGCAAAAAGCAGACACCTCAGCCAATGAGAACTTTGGCGCCTTGCGGTTTGAATACATAACCAATGGTAACAATGCTGGGAATTATCATTTCAGCGGACAACACACCATGGTGCTTGATAGCAAAAAACAAAGGTGGTTGCGTGTTGATGCCGCCGCCGGTTTGCGCAATGCCGACTATATTTATTACAAGTGGAACAGCAATCACTTCAACTACCAACAAGCCCTTTCAAAAGTGAATGAGTTAAGAACAGAATTCACCTACCAGTACAACAAGGAAATTAAACTATCAGCTCAGTACCTCAGCACCACCAATTTTGTTTATTTCAATGCACAAGCCTTGCCCGAACAATTCAAGGGCACCATTACCAATACAGCAGTGCGCTTGCAGCTCGGCCACACCTGGTTGAAGCACTTGCGCACCACGCTTGATTATACCCGCCAGTTAACCACTAAACGTTTGTATATGCGGGTGCCACCCTCTATAACAAAGGCAGGTGTGTATTACTACGGTCAACATTATAAAAACGTGCTGGAGGTGCAAACCGGACTTGAACTTACCGTTATTGAATCCTTTCAATCATTAGCGTACCAGCCTGCCACGCAAGCCTTTTATTTACAAAACAATTTCACCGGTTCTTACCCCTACGTCGATTTTGTGCTGAATGTGCACATTCGTCCCGTTACCGCCACCATTGCCATTCGCAATACCTTGCAGGGATTAGTAGGCAGTAATTATGGTATTACCCCTGGGTATTATCAACCCGATCGTACCATTTGGTTGGGCTTACGTTGGCTGTTCTACGATTAGTTCGCTAGTAGAACAGCGACCCCATTCACCTTTCACACAATTTAACTGTGGTGGTATTTTTCACCTTTCAGAATGGTAAACGCTCGGTACAATTGCTCGGTAAAGAACAAGCGTACCATTTGATGCGAGAAGGTCATGGCAGACAAAGCCACCTTAAAATTAGCCCGTTTATAAACCGCCTCACTAAAGCCAAATGGGCCACCAATGAGGAAAACGAGGGTTTTTACCGACGCGTTTTGGCGCTGAGCAATGAATTTTGAAAAACCAACCGAGTCAAAAACGGAGCCATTTTCATCGAGTAAAACCAGCACTTCGTCGTTCTTAACTTTATCAAGAATCAACTGTCCCTCTGCCTCTTTTTGCTCAGCCACGCTCCGTTGGCGTACGGCCTTTGGCATGCTAATTGTTTGCACTTCATAGCGCGTGTAGTTTTTCAGCCGCTGCTCAAATAAGTCACACCCTTCGGTAATATACCGGTCCTGGGTTTTATCGATTTGAACAAGAATGATCTTCACACCGCAAATTTCCGAAAATTAAGTAACTTTGTAAGATAATATGAAATTCACACTGATAATTGCCTTTTTCACCTCGCTTCTACTTTTTGTGAAGATAGAAGTAACCGATGAAATTGTTGCAGCAGTACGTCAGGGAAAAGCTGCGGAAGTAGCGAAGTTTTTTGATCAAAAAGTATCCATCAAATTGCTCGAACAAGAAGATGTTTTGAGTACCGCACAAGCCGAAGCCAATCTTAAATACTTTTTTGAAAAACACCCAGTAAAAGGATTCACTGGCAGCCATGTAAGCACTACCAACAACAATGCGCAATACATTACCGGCACATTAGAAACTACTGTTGGCAAGTTTAGGTTATCCATATTAATTCGAAGGAACCTCATTACGCAGTTCCGTATTGAAACCGAAAATGATTGATTTCATCCGGTTACACAAAAACCATTTTTCTATTCAGCGCTTTATAGACGAAGCGATCGTTGAAGATTTAGGCGATGGTGACCACACCTCCAATGCTACTATTCCAGCCGATAAGAAAGGCGCCATGCAGTTATTGGTAAAGGAAGACGGTGTTATTGCTGGTGTTGAGGCGGCCGTTCGCATTTTCAAAACGATTAACAAGAACATCGCCGTTAAAGTGCTTATAAAAGATGGTGCATTGGTGAAAAAAGGCGACGTGGTGCTTACAGTTAAAGGTCCCGTTCGCAGCCTCCTCTTCGCCGAGCGTTTAGTGCTCAACATCATGCAGCGCATGAGTGGTATTGCCACACACACGGCACAGCTTCAACAGCTTTGTAAGGGCACCAAGTGCCAAGTAATTGACACCCGCAAAACCACGCCCGGTTTTCGTTTTTTTGAAAAATGGGCTGTATTGATTGGTGGTGGCTCGAATCATCGCTATGGTTTATTTGACATGGTGTTGATTAAGGACAATCACATTGATTTTTGTGGTGGCATAACCCAGGCCATAGATGCAGCAACAAACTACCTCAAGAAAAACAAAAAGAAACTACGAATAGAAGTCGAGACCCGTACACTTGCCGATGTTAAAGCCGTGCTCGCTCATGGCGGATTTCACCGCATCATGCTCGATAATTTCTCGATTGCCGATACCCGTAAAGCCGTACAACTAATTAATGGCCGTTACGAAGTAGAATCGTCGGGCGGCATCACCGCTAAAACCCTTGCAAAATATGCGCAATGTGGCGTGGACTACATTTCCGTTGGCGCGCTTACTCACCATGTGAAGAGCTTGGATTTGAGTTTGAAGGCAGTGAGGTGAAATTGAAATTGAAATTGAAATTGAAATTAATTGTTAATGGTGAATTGATAATGGTGAATGGCGGGAACAAAATAGACGCTTCGAATTGAGAATTGAGAGTTGAGAGTTGAGAGTTGAGAGTGCGTTTATCTAGACTTCGCATCCTAAGCTTCTCGGAGACCTTTGCGATCCTAAATTTTTGAGAGTGCGTGACGCATTACTTTTGCCTTTTCTCAAAAGCTTCTAAGTACAAGTGTTTATTGGCCTCTACCGAATAATGTTTCTCAACAAACGTTCTACCGGCAACGCCCATTTGCTTTCGAAGGGCCACGTCATCGATTAACTTACACAGCGCCTCGTACCACTCGTCATCGCTTACAGCATGTAAGCCACTCACACCAGGTTGTACGATATCAGCATTCACACCAACGGGCGATACCACAGCGGGTAAACCACAGGCGAGATAGGTCAAAGCTTTTAGTCCACATTTACCCCGCGCCCACTCATCATCAGGCAGCGGCATTAACCCTATATCAAATGAATTCAATACATCAACTTCGGTAGCTTCTGTCCACGCTAATGCCTCCACTTTGGGATGTGATGATTTAAAATTGGCATCGCCGAGTAATCTGAATCGCACAGCGTCGCCATACTGCTGTTCAATATGCCTTAGTACTGGCAATAAACTCACAAAATGTTTAACCGTACTCACGCTGCCACTCCAACCGATACAAACTACAGGGCCACCTCTCAAATGTGGCAGGGGCTTGTGAAAAGCCGTATCAACCGTTGTGGGTACTAACAACACATTTTTATTCACCTTGCGCGCTTGCTCTGCCAGGTAGGCATTTCCAGCCAATACCACATGAGCATGCGCTACATTGTCGAAAAATTTAGCTGGTCGTTTCACCCATTCCCATTTTTGGTTACCCGGACTCGTGTCGGCTTTCCAAATAGCATCGTCAAAATCAAAAATCACATGAGCACCCGAACGGTAGGCCCTGTGTTCAAAGAAGCCAGAGCCAAGAAACAAAGCTTCCCGCTGAATGAACACCACATCGTACGAGTTCATGCGGCGCCAATCGCGCATTCGCTGCCAAACATGGCTAAGTAAAATACCCACTTTGCGCAAAGCACCACCAGCAGCATAAAAATCCCTGTCTGCTTTCGCATCCAGTAAATTGGACCATTCAAACGTGTAACCCTTTGATTCTAAAAAAGGCAAGTACTGCTCAAAGCGGTAGCGCTGGCTCGGTGACCGACCCTTGCGGTGTGCTACCAGAATGAGAACCTTTTTAGACATACTGTAAATATACAGCTTGTTCCCAACTCGTTAATAATTGCACATGACAATCCAGCAACCATGCCTTAGATTTGATGCATGGAATTTTATTTTGATCCTGTAGAAATCCTTAAAGCCACCACCGTTTTGTTTGCGGTTATCGACATCATTGGCTCTATTCCAATCCTTATCTCCTTGCGTCAACGCATTGGGGCGATTCACTCCATGAAGGCGTCGTTGGCATCGCTATTTATCATGATCTTGTTTCTGCTATTAGGACAATCCATTCTGGATTTAATTGGCATCACCGTTGGTGATTTTGCCATTGCAGGTTCTTTTGTGTTATTTTTTATCGCCTTGGAAATGATTCTTGGTATTCATATTCACCGCGACGAACTACCCGCCTCAGCGTCGGTGGTGCCCATCGCCTTTCCACTCATTGCCGGCACAGGCACCTTAACCACCTTGTTATCGGTGCGTGGCGAGTACCACCTCACATCGCTGCTCATAGCCATTCTCATAAACGTTTTGATTGTGTATATTGTACTGCGCAATTTGAGTCGACTCGAAAAAATACTCGGAGCTGGCGGCATTGCCATTCTCAAAAAAGTGTTCGGCATCATTTTACTAGCCCTTGCTATTAAACTCTTCAGAAAATACACCGGCCTATGATGTCCCGCGGCTTACAAACAATCCTATTACTTTTAGCATCAAACACCTTTATGACCCTGGCGTGGTACGGTCATTTGCGGTTCAAAGATTTTCCTCTGTTTAAAAACAGCAGCGTCATCACCCTTGTCCTCATTAGTTGGTGCATTGCCTTTTTTGAATACCTGCTCATGGTGCCCGCCAATCGACTCGGGGCAGCCATTACAGGCGGACCCTTCAACATGTGGCAAATGAAACTCATTCAAGAAATTATTTCCATTTCCGTTTTTGTGGTATTCACATTGATCTTTTTCAAAACAGATCAACTTCGCTTGAATCACTTCCTAGGGTTTTTGTGTTTACTAGGCGCCGTGTTTTTCTTTTTTAGAAAATAAGAGGGAGTTAATTTTTAATGGTTAATGGCGTTAACAAAATATACGCTTTGAATTGAAAATTGAGAATTGAAAGTTGAGAATGGGTTTATCTAGACTTCGCGGCCTTTGCTCCTCAGTGAACTTTGCGCCCTATTAAAATTGAAAATTGAGAGTGGAAATTAATTGTTAATGGTAAATTGATAATGGTAAATGGCGTTTAACTCAACTTTGCGGCCTTTGCTTCTTCGTGGACTTTGCGTTCTTAATTAATTGAAAATTGAGAGTTGAGAATTGAGAGCACGTTTATCTAGACTTCGCGGCCTTTGCTCCTCGGCGGCCTTTGCGTGCCTTAACCTCTCTGCCTTTAAATACTTCTTCTTCGTGTCCGTTCCATTTAGCAAAAGCTACGTATTCATGAAAGAACCAATTTCTTTTTGTTTCATGGCTGGCATCTCCGCGAACCTTTCATCCCTTGCTCTTAATGTTACTTTACTGGTGTAGTGCTGTTACTCGCTGGTTACGCGTAAATACTCCAAAAACGGATGCATAGTTTTCATGCCGTTAACAATATAACTCACAGCTTTTGCGTCGGTAACTTGTGCATCGGTTAGAGCGTGGCTCACGATAAAATGTTTGTTCTTTAATAAATCGATAAGTGGGTGGCTTTCGTCGTACCCTTTTGGTGGACGAGCTAATTTACCGTCCTCATCAAGTCCCTTGAAGTACTTTTTAAAATTAGCCGACTTGAGCAGTTTCACTAAGGGCGCTCCATTATAGTCAATCTCCTGACGGATGGCTTGTAACTGCGGAGGCTCGGGCATGTAAACACCACCTGCCAAGAAACTTTTTCCTGGCTCAATGTGCAAGTAGTAACCTGCCGTGGTCGATTTTCGTCCACCCGGTGCCATGGCAGCACCCATGTTGGTTTTGTATGGGGACTTATCCTTCGAGAACCGCACATCGCGGTTGATGCGAAACATGCATTGTTTGGCGGTTAAGGCAGGGTCGATGCCTTTGTCAAATTTCTTCACGCCGTCGAGCAGGGCGTTAGCAAAAGTTTCAAATTCAGCCTTTGCTTGTTCATAGCTGTCGCGGTTTGCCTCGAACCAATCGCGGTTATTATTGGCTTTTAGTTTCTTAAGAAACAGGAGGGTGTGTTTCATCGTTTGTAACTGTAACTGAAATTTTTCTGAAGAATTTTAAATGAGATAGAAATTGGCCAGCCACAATGCGAATCAACGTGTAAGTTGGCAAGGCCACAATCATACCGAGAATACCGCCAATGGTGCCAGCCATGAGGGTCACAATAAATATTTCGAGTGGGTGAGCTTTTACCGATCCTGAAAAAATAATTGGTTGCAAAATAAAAGCATCGAGTAAATTGAGCGTTAATAACGTAAAGAAAATTTTAGAGATGGTTGGGCCAATGAGTTCGTAGGCGCCAGCGCTGATGCAGCTGCTAATACCCAATGTCATAGCAATGAGCATGGTGATAAACGAACCAATGTAAGGCACCACATTGAGCAGTCCCGCGCAAAACGCAATCACCACCGCATTCTTAATACCCATGATGGAGAGGCTAATCATTACCGCCACGCCCAGAATAAGCATATCTGCAAATAAACCGGTAAAATACGCGCTCAGCATCCGTTTGCTGGTGCGGGAAATTTCAGTCATCGCATCTTCATAACCCGACGGCGATAACAACATCAATCCCTCCTTTACAATGTCTTCATCTTTTAATAAAAAGAACGTGATGAACAACACACACAAGGTGCCGCCAATAATAGAGCCCGAGTAACTAAAGATATTGGATAAGTAGCCCGTGATATTATTTACGTTCATTTGTTTGCGTGCTTGGTTCACAATTCCTTCGTGCAAATCGTCGATGGTGCCAAAGCGCAATAATACGTCCTTCAGCCCCGGATAGTGTTCAAGTATATTATCCATTACATCGTACAAATTCAATCCAGATAAAAACTGAATTTCGGTAATGACTGGCGGTAGAATAAGCGTAAACAATCCGAAAATGGCGCTCATCATCACAAACAATGTCAGTAATGCCGCTACTGCCGAGGGCAGTTGCAATTTACCAATATGGAGTTTGTGTAACCGGTAGGTAATAGGAAAGCCAATTAGGAAAAGCACCAACGAGATGGTGAGGTAAATCACTACCTTCATAAAAAACATGGCAAACAGTAACAGAATTACTACCCCGAGGGCCCGCCAGGTATTGGTGGTTAAACGCATGAAACAAAGGTAAAAAAGTTTAGCAGACAGCCCTTATTCCAATGATTTTAGGCAGCACTTTCGACAATTTAAGGGGTTTTTATTAAATTTATCCGTCATGTCCCGAATCCGGCTTATCTACCTCCCCATTCTTTTGTCACTGCTATTACACAGTTGTCAAAATGGGAAAAATTATATTGCATCGGGCAAGAACAACAATCTCGCCCCGATTGAACAAATTGAAACGGAGTCGGCTGCTTGGCACCTCAACGATACTGTCACGCGCATTTATTTTCAAATGCAAAATACGGGGTTGTTATACAAACGCACCGATTCATCAACAGCTTTTTACGCCCGTGTGCGTGTGTTTTACAAACTGACCCAAGAAGGCGCACAACGCATTTTAGATAGCGGTACTGTTTTTTTAACTGATAAAAGTGAATCAGAAATTGTAGATGCCAAGGTGCTCCCTACCTCATTTGATTTAAGGGCCACACCTGGAAGCAACTATGTTGCTGAATTTGAAATAGTGGACATTAATCGGCGTTCGCGTTACGTAAGAGGCATCAACATACAGAAAACCAGCGAAACCAGTGATCAGAATTTTTTATTGATGCACCGTGGCAAATTGTTGTACAACAATTACGTGAAAGGCGGCGACACCCTTACCGTGCTGACCAAGCGCTCCACTATTCAACAACTCATTGCTGATGTGTACCATACCAATGTAGGCCCTGCACCTCCTCCATTCTCGAACCGGCAACGCGACGATTTACCGGGTAAGGCCGATAGTTCGTATGTTGCCGTTTTTGATGCCAACGGACAAACCACGGTAGTAGTGCCTTCGAGTGGATTTCTTCATCTTCGTCCCTCGCCAATTAACGCTACCGGTTTAACCTTGCTTGTGTTTGAGCCTACCTATCCCAACATAGGTTCTGCCGAAACCATGGTGGCTTGTGCCCGCTATGTGATGAATAAGGAAGAGTACCAACAGTGCATTGATAGTAAAGAAAAGAAAGCGGCGATAGATAAGTTTTGGATGACCCTTGCTGGTAATAACGACCGTGCCCGCGAAATGATTCGTCGTTACTACAGTCGTGTAGCAGAAGCCAATAAATTTTTTACAAGCTATTGCGAAGGTTGGAAAACCGACCGTGGTCTCATTTTTATTATTTACGGGCCACCTACCAACACCTATCGCAGCAAGCGTGACGAAGTATGGGTATACGGCAACGAAGCCAATCCTTCGTCACTGCGTTTTGTGTTTAACAAAGTGCAAAATAATTTTAGTCAGAATGATTATGTGATGGAACGCTCTCCATTTTACAGAGACGTGTTTCATTCAGCCGTTGACGTGTGGCGGCAGGGCCACATTCTTAACGACCGGTAACCAAGGCGTGTACTGCGTTAACCCACACGGGGTCAGCATTGAGAGAAGGCACCAAGGTCACTTTTTCACCACCATGCTCTTTAAATAATTCATCGTATTCCACCCCAATTTCATGAATCGTTTCGAGGCAATCGGCCACAAATGCAGGAGAAAAAACGAGTACTTTTTTCTTGCCTTGTTCGGCTAATTCTTGAATCACTTTATCGCTGTATGGTTTGAGCCATGCATTATCGAGGCGACTTTGAAAAGCTGAAGTGTACTTACCTTCGGGAATTTGCAAGGCTTTTACGAGGGCACGCGTGGTAGCAAAACAGCCCGCACGGTAGCAATACCGGTTGTGTGGGTTGATTACCTTGCAACAATCGCCGAGTTGACACGGGTGATTTCCAAATTCATTAGAGCCTTTGCGTATTTGACGTTCGGGCAAACCATGGTAACTAAACAACACATGGTCGTAGTCGTTGATATTGAATTTTTTTGCTTGAACAGTAAGTGCTTCAATGAATGCAGGGTGTTCAAAGAAACTCGAGATGATATTCAGCGAAGGAATTATCTCCCACTTTTTTACAATTCGTAATACCTCTTCGATAGAGCTACCAGTGCTCGAACTAGCGTATTGTGGGTAGAGAGGCAGGACAGTAATTTTTGAAACACCATTTTTCTGCAAACGCTTTAACGCGTCGGCGATGGATGGTTTTCGATAGCGCATGGCCAGTTCCACTTGCACATTGGGCATTTTTGCCGCCAATTCTTCTTTTAATCGTTCGGAATGAATCAATAATGGCGAGCCATTCTTGGTCCATATACTTTGATACAGTTTAGACGATTTAAAACGACGAAACGGTATAATAATGGCATTCACCAGAAAGAAGCGACCCACAGGATTGATGTCAATCACGCGGCGATCGTTTAAAAATTCAGAAAGGTAGGTGCCGACAGCACCGGGGCCCGGTTCATCGGGAGTGCCCAAATTAATTAAAAGTACGCCTTCGCTCATGCTTGTGATTCGGAAGAAATTTCGGTAGGAGGATTCTCAGTAGGAATAGTTGTTGTTACTTGCGGTGTGTGAGAAAATTTCTTTTGAAACAGGAGAATCAACACCACCCCGGTTGAAATGGCGGCATCAGCCAGATTGAAAATCGGGCGGAAGAATTGAAAATCTTCACCTCCCCAAATCGGCACCCAGTCAGGGAACTGTCCACTTACAATCGGGAAATAAAACATATCCACTACGCAGCCGAACATAGGTGGCGCGTAACCTGTGCCCTTCATAGTAGCGATACCATCGTAGGGCATGTATTCGCGAAAATGTTCGTGTAAAGTAGTGCCCCGATCGAACATAACACCGTAGAAAGCGCTATCAAGAATATTGCCCAAAGCACCAGCCAGAATCATGGACACTGAAAAAATAAACAGCGGATGGTCTTTCTTAATCACCATGTGGCGAATGTAGATAGCCCCGCCGATGCAAGCCAGGATTCTGAAAATGCTCAGTGCCAGTTTACCGTATTCACCTCCGAATTCAAAGCCGAATGCCATGCCTGGGTTTTCGGTGAAATGGATATAGAACCAATCTGTTACGTGGGCCACTTGGCCGAGCGGGTAATTTAGTTTGATATAAATCTTAATAAACTGATCCACGAACAGCACCAGAAGTACTGTAAGCAATGGTATACGGTATAACCTGAGAGCGTTCATGATAATATTCAGAATAAGTGAATCGCGATTAAGTTTATAAAGATACCCGAAAGCAGAAATCGAAATCAGGGCTGACTCTTATTTTTTCTGCTTTCGGGTAAGTCTTAACAATTTTTCAATCGCTTTCTTAATTCTGGCCGAGTTTAGCGTCAATGCCCAAGGTAGCATGTGGCACTGAGCGAAGACGTTCTTTAGGAATCAATTTACCCGTTACTCTACAAATGCCGTACGATTTGTTTTCGATACGAACGAGGGCATTTTTCAAGTTCACGATGTATTTTTCCTGACGAGAAGCCAATTGTGCAGTTTCTTCCTTGCTCATCACGTCGCTACCATCTTCAAGTAATTTGAAACTTGGACTGGTATCATCGGTGCCGTGATTATCTTCATTGCTCAACGTTTGTTTGAGCAAATCGTAATCGGCTTGAGCTTCACGTAATTTATCGAGGATTAACTCTTTAAACTCTAACAATTCTTTATCTGAATAGCGTGAGCGCGAATCATCGGTATTAACAAACGGTTTTGGTTCATTAGCATTGCCTTTGCGCACGAGCGGTTTAGAGATGTCGATTTGTAGCGGACGGTTGCGGATATACGCTTCCATGCTGCTACCTGACGATTTGCCTTCGTTCTTTTTACGACGGCCGCGGCCGCGTTTTTCAGGCACCTCATCATCATCTTCATCAATATCAGGAGCACCACCACTTTCAAGGTCCATAATTGGTGCCTCATCGAGCCCCTCATCAATGGTTACATCTTCCTCATCACTTTTCTCGTAATCGTCTTTTACCTCTTCTCCATCTTCCTCTTCTTCCTCTTCCTCATCTGGAATATCTTCATCGTCTAAGTCCTCTTCATCATCAGCAGCCGCTTTTCCGCCTTTGCGTGATGCAGGTGCAGACGATTTAGCCCCTTTCTTTTTCGCAACAGCATCAATAGGTTTACCCTTTGGTGCCTTTGGAGCCGGTTTTGCTTTCGCTGGTTTTACCGCTTTGGCCGGTGCTTGTTTTTTAGCCGCCGGTTTTGCCACAGGTTTTGCTGCAGGTTTTGCTGCAGGTTTACTATTTTTAGCAGGCGCTGCTTTTTTCGCTGCCTTTGGAGCAGGTTTCGCAGCAGGTTTCGCAGCAGCCTTTGTAGCCTTAGCAGGTTTAGATGGCTTAGTTGGTTTGGCTTTCTTCACAGCTTTTTTTACTTCTTTCTTTTTAGCCATAACATTAGTTTAATTTTTGTATTTCAATCAGCGTGGAGATGTGTTCGGTCACTTCCACTTTCACCGCACCGACCGTATTGAGCTCCTTTACCGTTTGCAAATCGTCGGTAAGAGTTTCAGAACAAATATAACTTAAATTGTTCTTTATAGCAGGCTCCAAATCAGAATTTTGAAGGATGCTGACCTTTATTCTGTCGGTAAGTTCGAAACCATTTTCCTTTCTCAAGTTCTGAATGCGGTTCACGATTTCGCGTGCAAAGCCTTCTTCCTTGAGCGCTTCGGAAATGGTAATATCCAAGGCCACCGTTACTGCACCCTGGTTGGCCACTTTCCAACCGGGAATATCAACGGGGATAATTTCAACGTCTTCTGTAACCAACGTAATAATTGCACTTTCTACGTTAATTGCATAGGTGCCGTTTTGCTCGATACCCTTGATAATATCGTGGGCATGCAATTCAGCATATTTTTGCACGGCCTTCATGTGTTGACCACATTTTTTGCCAAGCGTTTTAAAGTTAAGCTTAAGGTTTTTAACGATTTCTGTTTCGCCTTCGTTAACAAATTCAATTTCCTTAACGTTAACTTCAGAAAGGATGATGTGTTTTACATCTTCTATTTGGTGGCGGAACGTATCGTTTAATACAGGGATGCGCACACGTTGCAATGGCTGACGCACTTTAATCTCTTCCTTCTTACGAATAGATAATATCATCGAAGAAATTTGTTGTGCTAAGGCCATGCGCGACTCTAACCCTTTGTCGATATACTGTTCTTCCGATTTAACTAAATCTGTTAGGTGTACCGACACCTTGGCGTTGGGTTGTACAGCCGATAAATTAGCATGCATCCAATCGGCGAAGAAAGGAGCGATGGGACTCATTAGTTGTGTAACCACGGTGAGGCACTCGTGTAGTGTATCGTAAGCCGCTTGTTTATCGGTACTATCAGCATCTTTTGCTGCTTTCCAGAAGCGGCGACGTGATAAGCGAACGTACCAGTTACTCAAATGTTCGTCTACAAAATCTTCAATCGCCCGTGCAGCACGGTGTGGCTCGAATGCTTCATAAAAACCAATCACCTCAGCAATGAGCGAGTGCAGACGCGACATGATCCAACGGTCGATTTCGGGACGGTTGTTGATGCTAATGGTATTGTTGGCGTTGAACACGTACTGATCTACATTGGCATACAACGCAAAGAAATTGTAGGTGTTATAGAGCGTGCCAAACAAGGCCCGTTGCACTTCGGCAATACCTTCTTTGTCGAATTTTAGATTATCCCACGGTGCAGCATTGGCAATCATGTACCAACGGGTAGCATCGGGTCCGTAACTTGCCAATGTTTCAAACGGGTCGACTGCATTACCGAGGCGTTTGCTCATTTTATTGCCATTGCGATCGAGGACCAAACCATTTGAGAGCACATTTTTATAGGCCACGCTACCAAAATTCATGACTGCAATGGCGTGTAATGTAAAGAACCAGCCGCGTGTTTGATCAACCCCTTCAGCGATAAAGTCGGCAGGGAAATTGTTACGGTTATCAATTAATTCCTTGTTTTCGAAAGGGTAATGCAGTTGCGCATAGGGCATCGCCCCGCTATCGAACCACACATCAATTAAATCAGGTTCACGGTACAATTTTTTGCCATTCTTAACCAACACAATTGTATCGGCATATGGTTTATGCAAATCAAACGAATCGTAATTCGCTTCGCTATTGTTGCCGGGAACGAAGGATGCCAGCGGGTTAACTGCCATTGCTCCTGCTGCAATTGCCAGATCAATTTCTTTTTTCAATTCTTCTGCAGAGCCAATCACCAATTGTTCAGAACCATCTTCACTGGTCCATATTGGCAACGGAATACCCCAGAAGCGGGAGCGTGAGAGGTTCCAATCGTTTAGATTTTCGAGCCAATTACCGAAGCGTCCTGTACCAGTAGCCTCTGGTTTCCAGTTGATGGTTTTGTTTTGTGCCATCATCTCTTCCTTCTTGGCTGTTGATTTCACAAACCACGAATCGAGCGGGTAGTAAAGAACCGGTTTATCTGTTCTCCAGCAATGCGGGTAACTGTGTTCGTAGGTTTCCTTCTTGAACAATTTACCCTCTTCTTGCAATTTGAGAACGATGCGTTCGTCGACACTGAGGTAGACTTTTAGTTCGCGAATTTTTCCGTTGGCCTCTAAAATTTGTTTTTGTTTTTCAAATTCCGTGGCCTTTTCCGTTTCATTGAGGTAGGCTTCTTTTACAAACTCACCACCATAGAGAAAAATGCCATCAGCCACTTCCTCTAAAAATTTTCCCCGTTTGTCGACCAACGTGAGGCTGGCCACGCCATTTTCGCGGGCTACCTTAAAGTCATCGGCACCAAAACTTGGTGCAATATGAACGATCCCTGTGCCATCGGTAGTAGTCACAAAATCGCCGCACACTACTTCAAACGCTTTGCCTTCGGGTTGAACAAACGGTAACAATTGGTGGTACGTAGCTCCTTTAAGTTCAGCCCCCTTGAAGGTTTTAATTTTTTCGTATGGTAAATTTTTATCGCCTGCTTTATAATCAGCAAAGCTTAAGCCCGCATTTTTTGCCGGAAAATATTTTTCAAGTAAGTCCGTAGCAACAATCACTGTCACTTCAGTGGCGCCATTATTAGCAGGATGAGGATGAATTGTTTTAACCGCCGTGTATTCAATATCGGCACCAACGGCGAGTGCGGTGTTGGATGGGAGTGTCCACGGTGTGGTGGTCCACGCTAAAAAATACACCTCACTACCCAACGCAGTTACCACGCCGCTTTTCGCTCTGAACATAGCCACAGCGGTGCGGTCTTTAACATCGCGGTAACAACCCGGTTGATTAAGCTCGTGCGATGACAGGCCTGTACCAGCTGCCGGTGAATAGGGTTGAATGGTGTAACCCTTGTAGAGAAGTTGTTGATTATAGAGGTTCGCTAGTAACCACCAAACACTTTCGATGTATTTGTTGTGAAAGGTGATGTAGGGATCGCTCATGTCGACCCAGTACCCCATGGCTTCTGTAAGTGCTTCCCATTTGTCGGTGTACTTCATTACCTCACGTCGACAAGCTTTGTTATAATCTTCAACAGAGATGTAACGTGGAGAGTTGGTATTCCCGATATCTTCCTTGGTGATGCCCAGTGATTTTTCGACAGCTAATTCGATTGGCAGGCCGTGTGTATCCCATCCTGCCTTGCGTTTCACCTGGTACCCTTGCAGCGTTTTAAAGCGGCAGAAAATATCTTTGATGGTGCGTGACATGACGTGGTGAATGCCGGGCAGACCATTGGCGCTTGGTGGTCCCTCATAAAAAATCCACGGCTTCTTACCATCGCGTTGATTCACTGATGCCTTGAATACATCGTGTTTTTTCCAATGCGATTGAGTGGCCGCGGCGAAAGCAGTCCAATCTGCTTTTTTATACTCAGGATACGATTTCATACAACTACCTTTTGCTGCACAAGCAGCCTTCAAAAAAAGGAGAGCGAATTTACTCAAAAAAGGTTGGATATAGAAAAAAAATAACCCCTGCTTTTAGAAAGCAAGGGTTCTGAAAATCAAGCGTATGTAAATTACATACCGCTACTGAAATGGCTCATGGATTCGCGTTTCATTGGCGGCACGTTGAGAACAGGTACGGGACTCAATTCAACGATGCGGTGTGCCACGGTACCACTCATTTTTTCACCCAGGCTTAAATCTTTTTGATTGATTTGGATGATGAGATCGGCATCGTTTTTAACGGCATATTCAACTATTGCTTCAGCCGGCTTGTTGCTTGGTAATGAACGGTTGGTACAGCTCACGCCTTCTGCCTTGATGAATTTTTTAACTTGTTGTAAGTAGGGAAGCAATTTGTTTTCGTACTCATCGTCATTGGGTTTGAAAGTAGAGACGATGCGTATGTCGGCCTTGTATAAATGCGCAAGTTGCACGGCAAACGACACCTTTTCGCGGCTTTCTGGCGTTAAATCAAACGGCATAACGATGTTACGGCAACCATCTTTGTGCTCTGTTGAGCGCATAGTGATGATGGGGCAAGCGATTTGCGGAAGGAATTTAGTAACAGTGTTACCACCGCCGAACAAACCCGTTTTAAATTTTGCATTTTCATCCAACGGCATCATGAGGATGCTTGGGTCGAGCTCGGTGCATTTAGCAACGATGCAATCGTACAAATCGCCCTTGGCAGTAGCGACTTCGACCTTCAGGCCACTTTCACTGCGCGTGGATTCAGCGAGACTTTCGAGGTCTGCTTTTTTTTCATTTTCATTTGATGCACTTACATGCAATAAAACCAAACTTGCTTTTAGAAAACGTGCGAGGTTGTAGCTTTGTTTTACCGCTATGTATGATTGCTTAGAAAAATCAACAGGAATTAATATTGGTTGATGATCTTTTATTATCATACAGCTTGCTTTTGCTCCTAAGATAAGCAAATTAACCTAATTCCGCACTATTTTTTTGCGGAAAAAAGCTCATTTTTAATTAATTAGGAAGAAATGTCGGCTGTTTGCCAACTCACTCCACCGTGGCGATAACCTTGAGCTCGATGGCGATGGGAGTTGGTAATTTATTGATTTCCAACGTTGTACGGCAGGGAGGGTTTTCTTTAAAATACTCAGCCCAGAGTTGATTGTAAATTGGGAAGTCGTCCTTCATATTGGTAAGATATACCGTAACATCCACAATATTTTCCCATTTACTGCCTGCATCTTCAAGTATATACCGCACATTTCTGAAAACAGAGTGGCATTGTGCAGCGATGTCGTAACTTACTATTCGTCCATCTGCACCTAACTCAACGCCGGGAATTTTTTTAGTACCGCGTTCACGTGGTCCCACGCCACTTAAAAAAAGCAAATTTCCGACTCTTCTCGCGTGTGGGTACAATCCCACCGGTTCGGGTGCTTTTGATGATTCAATTTTTTCAGACGATTGGCTCATGCGGTAAAGTTAGGATTTCTAGTCATTACGCCTATAAATTTTAGCGGCGTTTTTAGTGAAGGAAGATGGCCGTAAAGGTTTGTCGCTTTATAAAGAAAAACCGCCGCGGTAACCATGGCTTAAGGACAGGAGCGGCAACCCTGCCTTGGCGGCCCTTAGCAAGGGGAAGCAGGCAGGGCTACTCGGGAGAAAGAGACCTGCCTGCGCCTGTACTTCCCTTGCTTAGGGCAGACGAGGCAGGTTATAGCGGATGGCCTGACCCCCGCGGCAAAAGGGCATATACCTACAATTATCTCGCCCTTTTGCGCGGGGGTAAGCCCCTCACCATTTGCATCACCATTTACCACTACGGCGCTACGCTTTTTTAACATTAATATTCCACCGCCTCGAATAGTAATCGTAACTTTGATACACCATGGAAGTAAAACAACTTTATACCAACTGCCTAGCCCAAGGCGCCTACTATATTGCACACAACGGTGAAGCTGCCATTATAGATCCACTGCGTGAAACGGCCCCTTATTTGCAGATGTTGAAGGACAATGGCGACACCTTAAAATATATTTTTGAAACCCATTTTCACGCCGATTTTGTTAGTGGGCATGTGGATTTAGCCAACGCAACGGGAGCAACGATTGTGTTTGGGCCCAATGCACAAACCAGTTATAACAGTTTTGTAGCCAAGGACCATGAGACCTTTACGCTTGGCGGACTTACGTTGGAAGTATTGCACACACCCGGACACACGTTAGAGTCGAGTTGTTTTTTATTAAAGAACAGCGAGCAACAACCCGTTTGCGTATTTACAGGAGACACGTTGTTTATAGGTGATGTCGGTCGCCCGGATTTAGCGATTAAAAGCGATCTCACACAAGAAGATTTAGCCGGCATGTTGTACGATAGTTTACGTACAAAGTTAATGACACTGCCAGACGAGGTGATAGTGTATCCCGCTCATGGCGCAGGTTCTGCGTGTGGTAAAAACATGAGTAAGGAAACCTTTGACACACTTGGACATCAAAAACAAGTGAACTATGCCCTTCAACCGCTTTCAAAAGAAGCCTTTATAAAAGAGCTGACAACAGGCATATTACCGGCGCCCGGCTATTTTGCCCTTAATGCCGCCATGAATAAATCGGGTTACAAAAACATTGATGAGGTGATGGCAACTGGTCTGCAGGCGCTTTCAGCCGACGCTTTTGAACAACTTGCTAGCGATGCTGGCACCCTTGTGCTCGATGTGCGCAAACCTGGCGAATTTGCAACAGGACATGTGCCCGGTGCTTTGTACATTGGCATTGACGGTCAATTTGCGCCATGGGTTGGAACGGTGATTAAAGACATTAGCACAAAACTACTTTTAATAACACCCGAAGGGCGCGAAGAAGAAACAGTGAAACGGCTTGCCCGCGTGGGATACGACCACACCATTGGTTACTTACAAGGCGGATTTGCCACCTGGCAACAAGCTGGTAAAAAAACAGCAACCATAGAATCGATTACTGCTGAAGAGTTTGCCCACCGCTACCCTACTGCAGAAAAAATACTTGACGTGCGCAAGCCGGGTGAATACGAAGTCGGTCATTTGCAAGCTGCAGAATCGCGGCCGCTCGACTTTATTAGCGACTGGTTGCCAATGCAATCAACCGCCCAACACCTCACGCTGCATTGCGCTGGCGGTTATCGCAGTATGATTGCCGCATCGGTATTGAAGCGCCAAGGTTTTGAGCACCTTACCGACGTGCAAGGAGGCTATGGAGCGATTAGCAAAATCGACGCCTTACAGACAGCGTTGGTTGCTGAACGTACTGCTTGCGCCAATTAAGCCCTTCTTTTTTACTATTTTTAGCGCATGTTGGAGTGGATACATTCTGTTGATCGTGCGTTGTTTTTCTTGATTAATCATGCTCATTCGCCATTAGCGGATAAAGTGATGTGGACCTTGAGTCAGACCTGGCCCATTGTTTTGCTATTGTTAGCGTTGGGCTTTGGCCGTTATAAAAAAGTAGGTTTGCGACCAGCTGCTGAATTTTTAATAGGCTGTGCCATGGTTGTTGCAGTAACTGATTTTTCTGCGAACATGATAAAACATGGCGTAAAGCGACCGCGCCCTACCCACAATACAGAAATACAAGAGCGTGTGCAAGTCGTTAACGATTATAAAGGCGGCGCTTATGGTTTCTTTTCATCGCATGCTGCCAATACCATGGCTGTTGTGATGTTGGCCTTGTTACATTTAAAAGAAATTGCTCTGCGTTACCGCATTTGGTTGTTGGCCTTGCCGTTGGTTGTGGCCTACAGTCGCGTTTACCTTGGCGTTCATTACCCATCTGACATTGCGGCCGGTATATTGTATGGTTGTGTAACCGGATATATTGGACACCGCCTACTCACCCTTTATTTTTTCAAAGCCGATGAAACTGTGGTTTAGTTGTTTGCTTTTACCCCTTTTTAGTCTCGCTCAAATGCCCGAGAGTGACGTTTGGTTATTTCAGTTAAAGCCAATGAAGGGCGCTTTATTACCACAAGTTGTAGCAGGTATGAACATTAGTCACCGCGCAGGTTATGACAATCAGCCTTGCTTTACCGCTGACAGCAAAAAACTTATTTACAGTTCGGCTCGTGACAATCAGAACGATTTGTATGTGTATACGATTCGAAAAAAAACAACCCTACCCCTTCACCTCACCCCTGAAAGTGAGTTTTCGCCTACTGTGTACAACGCTAGTTTATTCAGTGTGGTAGTGGAAAAAGATAGTACACAAACCATCCACCGCATGGAATTAGAGAAAGGCACGACCACTGCTGTTTTAGCTCCAGATTCAGTAGGGTATTATACTTGGCAAAATGACGACACGTTGCTGTATTACAAACTCACGGCGCCTCATAGTTTGTGGGCCTATTCATTAAAACGTGGTGAGGAGTGGTGCTTGGCTTCCAACCCCACCCGTGCCTTTAGAGCTTTAAGTAGAACCCAGTTTATTTATGCAATAAAAGATTCAGGGGCGGTGGTGTTTTTAGAATATGATTTTTTGTTGCACAAAGCCAAAATTATTACCCGGTGTGAAGGCGCTGGTGAAGACTTTGTGTGGCACCCCGTAATGGGTATCGTGCGACCGAAGGGCAGCACGTTATTGTATTACGATGCAAAGGAGCAGTTATGGAAACAGTGGTGCGACTTATCAGGATTTGGTGTGAAGCACATTTCACGCATAACCTTTAGCAGCGATGGCAAGCAGCTCGCCATAAGTGACATTCAATAATGGTAGTAGCGATTTTATTATTTACCCTGATGATATGGTGGCTTTACAAGCACCGTTTGTTTGGGTTATTTAATGATACAAGACTTACCCGGCAACGCTTGTTGGTTTTATTTTTAATTAAAGTCACAGCAATAGGTGTGTTTTACATGGCCTATGGTAGAAACGGGGGATTAGAAAAAAGCGATGCTGGTAAATTTTATCACGATGCCCATGTTATTGCCAATTGGGGTCGTCACCACCCTGGCGATTTTGTCGCCTTTATGACTGGCAGTCTTGATGATTCAGACGGCAGTGCAGCCCATCGTGCCTGTTTCACGAACACTTATAATTGGAATACTGGTCGCAGCAAGGATTTTTTTTACAATGACAACCGCATTGTTATTCGCTTACATGCCTTGATTGACTTCTTAACCAACGGCACTTATTTTACACACGCATTAATTAGTTTGTTGATAGGCTGGTATGGTTTGTTTTTGATTTCGCAAGTACTTGCTACACTAACTCGCGGTAACTTTCGGACAGTATTTACCATTAGCAGTATTTTACCTTCGTTGTGGTTTTATTCAGCGGCGCCCTTAAAGGAACCCTTGGTATTGCTGGTGTGTGGACAAGTAGCAATTACCGCCTTGGAATTAAGTTTATCACGGTTTAACTACAGCACGCTGATACGTTTTGTTTTTTTTGCTGCCGTATCTCTTTTACTTAAACCGTATGTATGTGGTGTTTGGTTGCTTGTTTGTGGCGCTTCAGCAATCACCTACCGTTTTGCACCAAGCGCTCCGGTAAGGCAAGCCAGTTTGTTTAGTGCAATGTTGTTAGTTGTGTTTATCGTTTTTAATTTATTAGCAGTGCACACGAAGGGCCGAAGTTTGTTCGCACAAATGGAGCGTCAGCAAAAACAATTTGCTATTACCAGTGCCGGCGGCATGTATTTATCGAGTTCTGATAAATACCTACGAATGGTTCCAGATTCATCGTTGCTAATAAAAGCAGAACCGGCGCATTATTACTCTATAAAATCCGGCGCCGCCTACTCTTACTGGCTCGATGCCAAGCCTGATGATTCGTTATACGTTTCATCCAATACCGATACCACCACCCTTTATTTACTTGAAGATTTTAGTCTGCCCGGCCGTTCCAATATTGCCATCGAAAATTATGGCAGTACTCGTTTTTCGCAACTTACCCATGCCCTGTTTTATGGCTTGTTGTATCCCTTGCCATGGCAGGTCAGAGGCGGGTTGCAGCCCTTGATGGCTCTCGAAAATTTACTCATTATAATGGCGCTGTTGGTTTTGTTACGCCATATTATTACAACCAAGGAGCACCGTTACCTGTTGTTATTGTTGCTTTTTTTGGGCCTATTGTTGTGTGCTTTACCCGGCTTTACCGCTCCGAACAGTGGCGCCATTTTTAGGTACCGCATGACCGGCGTGTTATTAATTGTGAGTGGGGCCATAAGCATCCTTACCGCACGTTACCCAAATAACCGTTATCTTAGACATCTGTGAATTTATTCAGAAAAAAGCGAATTGAGGATGTTACCTCTGGTGCCTCGCATCCAATGCAAAAACATTTAGGCGTGCGTGATCTCACCGCCTTTGGTATTGCAGCTATTATTGGTGCCGGTATCTTTTCTACCATTGGGAAAGCCAGTTACGATGGTGGTCCTGGTGTTATTTTCCTTTTCATTTTTACGGCCTTGGCCTGCAGCTGTGCTGCCTTTGCCTATGCTGAGTTTGCGTCGATGATGCCAGTAAGTGGTAGTGCTTACACGTATAGTTTTGTTGCCTTTGGTGAATTATTTGCTTGGATAATTGGCTGGGCACTTATTATGGAATATGCCATAGGCAATGTAACCGTGGCTATTTCGTGGAGTGATTACTTCACGGCCTTGCTTGAGAACGCGTTTCATTACCACCTGCCCACGTGGTTGAGTATGGATTATTTTACCGCCCGCACCCAGTACATCACCTCCTTCACCTCGCATGAACTCAACGATGGCTTAGAAGCCTTTACCACTGCACCGATGCTTGGCGGTTACCCCTTAATTTTTGACGCGCCGGCGTTGGTGATTAACCTATTAATAACCCTGTTGGTTTATCGTGGCATTCGCGAGAGTCGTAATGCGAGTAACATCATGGTAGCGATAAAACTCATTATTGTTGTACTGGTTATTGTGGTAGGCGCCTTTTATGTGGATACTGCTAATTGGGATCCCTTTTTACCCAATGGTATACCGGGTTTGTTAAAAGGAATTAGTGCCGTGTTTTTTGCATACATCGGTTTTGATGCAATTAGTACAACCGCAGAAGAGTGCCGTGATCCACAACGCGATTTACCCCGTGGGATTTTGTATTCAATCATCATCTGCACTATTTTATACGTCATAATCGCGTTGGTGATTACTGGCATGGTGAACTATACTGAGCTGAATTTAGGCGACCCGTTAGCGTATGTCTTTGAAAAAATTAAAAGTCTGCATTGGTTAAGCGGTGTTATTGCCATTAGTGCGGTAGTAGCCATGGCCAGTGTGATGTTGGTTTTTCAACTCGGACAGCCGCGTATTTGGATGAGCATGAGTCGTGATGGCCTATTGCCTCCTGCCTTTGCAAAAATTCACCCAAAATACCACACGCCTGGTTTTTCAACCATTATTACTGGGCTCATGGTTGGCATTCCGATATTCTTTATCGATGCTTCTACTGTAACCGACATCTGTTCGGCTGGAACGCTGTTTGCCTTTTGTTTGGTGTGTGGGGGTGTTTTGCGTTTATCGATGCAACCAGGGTATTCTCCAAAATTCAAAACACCCTATGTTAACAGTCAGTATATCGTACCGATTTTATTTCTCGCCGCCCTTACTTGGATCTTAAGCAGTGATGATGTGCGTGCGAAATGGTTAGTCCCATTTGGCAGTGATGCCTTTTGGGCCATGGTTCCCCAGTATTTATTTCTTATTGGTTTTTTATTGTTTAGCGTGATGTGTCTTAAAAACAAATTCTCGCTTATACCAGCGATGGGTTTATTGAGTTGTTTTTATATGCTTTCGCAATTAGGTTTGCGAAACTGGTTGTATTTTTCAGGTTGGTTGGTTGTAGGATTAGCCATTTATTTTGCATACGGATACCGTCACAGTAAATTAGCACAAAAAAGTAGCACATGATAGTTTTAGTTACCGGCAGCACTTCCGGCATTGGTAAGGCCACTGCTGAGAAATTTGCTTCGGAAGGACATGATATAATCATTACCGGCCGACGTCTTGAACGCTTACAAGCTGTTCAAGAGGAACTACAAAATAAATACAAAGTAAAGGTAACCACCTTGTGTTTTGATATACGTAATAACAACGAAGTAGAAGCTTCGATAGCCTTACTTGGTTCGGTGGTGCCAGATGTTTTGGTTAACAACGCAGGTCTTGCAGCTGGGTTATCGCCCTTGCAACAGGGACGTTTGGATCATTGGGAGCGGATGATTGACACCAATTTAAAAGGGTTGTTATACATGACTCGCCTAGTGGCCAACAAAATGATTGATGGAGGTGTGCATGGTCATATCATCAACATTGGCTCAATTGCAGGCAAGGAAGTGTATGCCAATGGTAATGTTTACTGCGCCACAAAACATGCGGTAGACGCGCTAACCAGGGGCATGCGCATAGACTTGTTGCCGCACCGCATCAAAGTAACCTCGGTGAGTCCAGGTATGGTTGAAACCGAATTTAGTATTGTGCGTTTTGATGGTGACGAAGCCCGCGCAAAAAAAGTATATGAAGGCATGCAACCGTTAACTGGTCAGGATATAGCCGACGCAGTGTTTTGGGCGGTTAGTCGTCCCGCTCACGTTAACATTAGCGACATTGTCATAACACCTGCCGATCAGGCGAGCGCCACGAATGTTTTAAGAAGTTAATGTGCAAAAAGGCACCAATATTGATTGGCGTATTGCTCTGTTTTATAACAGTGCAGGCGCGTGACAGTCACTTAAAGCGCAGCACAAAAGTATTTGGCGGTTTAGGTGCGGGCATTTATGCCCCATCAACAAAGCATGCCCGTGCCTTTCAATCGCGAGGGGCCTTTACTGCTGGGTTTATGCAGGAGTACAGGGTAGGTCGTGGGTACCAAAGTTATTTTTCTGTCGGTGTGCAATACGCTGCTCAATTCATCACTTATCAATCGTATTATTTTACACCCGGTACTTTACAACTCTATGATCGCAGCATGCTTTACGATTACCGGTTATTGTTGCACGAAATGCAGCTACCGTTGCAATACAAACTGTTATTGAAGCGAGAAGACAATACAATTTTCAGTCCCTATTGCGCTGCCGGTTATTTTCTTCGGTTCTTTCTTCCTGCCAATGTTTGGGTTACAAAAGAGGGCGCATCGGTAATAAAGGACCAGCCCACTCCAGAGTTCACCTCGCCATTAGGAATAAAAACGCTTAATGCAGCCGCCAGTGTAGCCATTGGGTTGCAACAAAATAAGGGAAAAAAGGCTGGTGCCTTTTTTGTAGAAATTCAGTATAAAACCGGTTTTTCTTCCTTTTCGTTCCGTGCCGATTATGCTGCCAATTCGGTTTTTTTGAGGGATAGTCAATTATTACTGATTCTGGGCCTACGATTTTAAAAATCGCGTTGCAAAAATCGTGTGATTTTCTACCTTAGTAGGAAATTGGAAGTATGGACAGACGACATTTTTTCACTGCGACCGGCGCCTTGGGTGCGTTTGAATTACTAGCAAGAGTTGATAAAAACTTTGCTGGTGATTTTGAAAAACGGCTCAACCGCCTTGATGCCTTATCGGTGCCTGAATCAGCCGCTGATGAAGATTTTTGGGGGTGGGTGCGAAGTCAGTTTAGTTTGTCGACCAATCTTATTAATCTCAATAATGGCGGTGTAAGTCCACAGCCAAAAGTTGTACAAGAAGCGCACATACACAATTACCAATTCTGTAACGAAGGTCCCTCTTACTACATGTGGCGCGTGCTTGATCAAGGCCGTGAAGCCTTGAGGAGCAAGCTTGCTGAGCTGGGTGGCGTGTCTGCAGAAGAAGTGGCCATTAACCGTAACTCCACGGAAGGATTGAATTCGGTCATTTTCGGGATTGATTTAAAGCCAGGGGATGAAGTGGTGTTAAGTACCTTTGATTATCCCAACATGAAGAATGCGTGGTCGCAACGTGAGAAGCGGGACAAAATTAAATTGGTGTGGGTTACTATTCCACAGCCCCTGCCATCGGATGCAGAAGTTGTTGCCTTGTATGAAAAGGCCATTACCTCTAAGACGAAGATTGTTCATATTACCCACCTTATAAATTGGACAGGCAATATTGTGCCAGTAAAAGCCATTGCCGATGTTGCCCATAAAAAAGGGTGTGAAGTCATAGTAGATGCGGCCCATACTTTTGCGCACATCGATTTTAAATTTGAAGATACAGGTGCCGATTATTTAGCTACTTCTTTGCACAAATGGTTGTGTGCCCCTTTTGGAAGTGGGTTGTTGTATATCAAGAAAGATAAAATTGCAAAAATATGGCCCTTGCTTTCGGCGCAGGAGCCGACCTCTGGCGATATCCGCAAATTTGAAAGTTTAGGCACTCGCTCCTTTCCTTCGGAGATTGCCATTGGCGCTGCCGTTGATTTTCATCACCTCATCGGCATTAAGCGCAAGGAAGCCCGCTTGCGGTATTTAAAAGAATACTGGACTAATCAAGTGAAGGATTTGCCGAAGGTTAAATTTTACAGCAACCTTGATGCTGCCCACTCTTGTGCCATTTCAAATATTGGTGTAGAAGGCTGGAAGGCTCAACAAATTGAAGCCCGTTTGTATGAAAAACATAAAATACACACCGTCTCAATTGTACATGAACATGTAAATGGTATTCGCGTTACCCCAAGCATCTATACTAGCACCCGCGACCTTGATCAAATGGTTAAAGGCATGACTGATATAGCAAACGCCACAGCCCCTGTAGAAAAATGAGGTACTTATTTGTTTTCTTTTTTGCCCTTATGCTATTAAGTTGTGAGGACCACCGAACGGTTATCACAACAACAGAAGCGCCCAAGCCCGTTGGTCCCTATAGCCAAGCCATACTTATCGACGATCGCTTATATATTAGCGGACAGATTGGCTGGAAGGCGGATGGCACAGCCGATACAGCCACTATTGAAAGTGAGACGCAACAAGCCCTTGAAAACATCAAGGCCATATTAACTGCTGGGGGAAAAACCATCGCAGATATATCGAAGGTGACTATTTATTGTACCGACCTCAAGAACTTTGCGAAGATCAATAGCGTTTACGGCACTTATTTTAACTCCAACCCGCCTGCTCGTGAAACCGTGCAAGTAGCGGCACTGCCAAAGAATGCACACATTGAGATTTCTGCAATAACAGATTAGTCGAGCGGTTCGTCGAAGAATCGATTCATGACAAGCGGCTCAACACTTGCCATTCAGGCTCTCCCCCTCTTATTGCTTCTTGTTTAACAGCTTAAACATTCAAATTAATTGATTCACCAATGAAAACCATCGCGTTGGTAGTACACGTATATTAAAAAAAATAGCACGTATTACACGACTAGTAATAAGTTCACCCTCAAGTGCGGATGGAATAAAACTTGTGTTCGTGGAGAAGGAAACAAGGAGCGGCTATTTCTTTTATGAAGGCGTCCTCATTGATAAAGAGTGTTCATCAACCTGAGAACATAAGGTGTAAATAGCACTGATTACTCGTAAGAATAAACCCTTTTCACGCGGCTCGAAACAGCGGTAAGCACTTCATAGGGAATGGTGCCCATTACCTCTGCTTGTTTCTTGATATGGGTCGCATTAGAAAAGATGGTAACATCATCCCCTTCGGTGCAAAAAATACCGGTGACATCCACCATGCACATGTCCATACAAATACTACCAATCGTTGGACAAAATTGCCCGTGTATATAAACGCCGTGTTTGCCGTTCCCTAACGAGCGACTAAATCCATCGGCATAACCAATAGGAATAACAGCAATTGTTTTTGGGGTACTCACTTGTCCACGGCGCCCATACCCGACCGTATCTCCAGCAGCGATGGTTTTAATTTGGCTAATGCGTGTGCGTAAGCTCCCGACATTGAGCAATTGTTGCTGTTCATCCTCATCGACGCCAATACCATACATACCTATACCCACCCTTACCATATCAAAGTGGGCATGAGAGAATCGGCTGATACCGCCAGAATTGCAGATATGACGAATGAAGTCGTAACCAAGCGTTTGGTGTAAGAGGTTAGTGCTCGATTCAAATGCAGCGATTTGTTCGTGTGTGAATTTATCAAGCAACGAATCATCAGATGCAGCTAAATGCGAAAACACAGACGCTACTTTTAATGACGGCGTTTCGCGAAGCACCTGGCATAATTGTTTAACCTCGTTGGCCATAAAACCAAGGCGATGCATGCCTGTATCGAGTTTTATATGCACTGGGTAAGGCTCTGTAATGCCACTTTGCGAAAGGTGCGCCGCAAATTCGTGCAGCATTCTAAACGAATAGATTTCTGGTTCTAAACGGTAAGCTATTAGATCTTCAAAGGCACCTTGTTCAGGGCTCATAACCATTACTGGCAAGGTAATACCTGCATTGCGTAATTCGACACCTTCATCAGCGTAGGCCACTGCTAAATAGTGTACTCCAGCGTGTTGAAGGCGCGCTGCAACTTCTGGACTACCAGAGCCATAACCCATCGCCTTCACCATGCACATGAGTTTCACATTCGGTCCAACTAAACGGCGGTAATAATTGATGTTTGACGTAAGGTGGTTGAGATTGATATCAAGCACTGTGTCGTGTGACTTCAATTGCAACACACCACTAATTTGTTCAAATCCAAAACTTCGGGCGCCCTTTAATAGAATAACCGAAGCCTCGAGTTGTGGTGTAAGTGCTGGCAAGGCGGCAATAAACTTTTCAGTGCTTTCAAAAAACAAAGAGCCCTCTGGAAACAAGCTCGCATTGGCTGAAATTTCGTGACCAATACCAATTAATTTGTCCACCCTACCTGTCTCGGTAATCGCAGCTACTTGCTGGTACAAGTCCTTCGATGGGAGTCCCGTTTCATTTAAATCAGACACAATCACGATTTTTCTAGCGTGTCGTGTTTGTTGTGCGAGATAAGCGATAGCGATTTTTAACGACTCTAAATCCGAATTATAATAATCGTTGATGATGACAGTATTATTGGTGCCTTGTCTGCTTTCTAAACGCAAAGCCACTGGTTGCAATACTTTCAGACTATTTGCCACATCGCTCGGTTTTAACCCTAAGGAAAACAGGACCGCTGCCACTGTAGACGCATTTGAAACAGAAGCAGCATCTGTAAGCGGGAAGGCAACCAAACTTTTTTCGTTGCGGTAATTAATTTCTAATTGGTCACCAATCCGGCGGTAGTAAATATCATAACCAGGCGATTGACCAATTGTAAGCGATTCCCTAACAGAAGTAACCAGTGGAATAGAATTTAAACCACTTGAATTCACGATCAATGATTTTACCTGATGGAACAATTTAAACTTCTCCGTTAGCTTTTGTGTGCGGTGAGTGAAACCCTCATCGTGTGCACTTCCCAGCCCCGTAAACACGCCAATAGTAGGTTGAATAATTTGATGGAGTAGTTCCATTTCTCCCGGTTTCGAAATACCCGCTTCAAAAATGGCGAGCGTATGAAACGAGCGCAGATTGAGTACACTTAAAGGCACCCCTACTTGTGAATTGTAGCTACGCGGACTCCTGCAAATCACGTACATTTCTTTAAGTGTTTGATAGAGCCATTCCTTGACGATGGTTTTACCATTCGAGCCCGTGATGCCGATAACTGGAATATCAAATTGTTGACGGTGGTGCGCTGCCAGAGTTTGAAGCGCTTTTAGCGTATCCTTTACCACAATAAATGCCGCTCCCTTCCACTCTTTATTATAATCAGCAGCATTAACCAAAAAGGCAGTCACGCCCGATTTAATCAATGCCGGAATATACCGATGGCCGTTATTGCGTTCAGTAGATAGTGCAACAAAACAAACCCCTTCTATCTGCAATAATTCGCGGCTATCGATTATGAAGGATTGGATGGATGAAGAAGATCCGATTAATTCACCATGTGTAATGTTTGCAATCGCTTCAAGGGTATACATAGACTAGCGCTCCATCAATGTTTAAAAGCCGTTCAAAAAAAAGATAAATGTACTTTAAGCGGTCATTATTTCAAATTAAATTCGGGAATATGGTTTCTGAAAAATTGTTACACGGTATTCAAGATGAAATACGGGAATTATTGCCGGCACTTGAATCGTTTATGGATGAGCAGGTATCGCCTGGTGCAGCGGAATGCGAGCAGTTAAAATCGCGTCTGAGGTCGTTATCTGACCAACTAGCCGTATACCAACATTACCGCACCCAGCAAGAAATTACCCCTTCATTCGAGTTACATGCCCGCGTGAGTGAGATTGCCGCAGCTGAAGCAGAACTCAAAGCCATACAAAATGAAATCAAGCAGCAAGTAACGCCACCAGTGCCACCATCGCCACCAGTCGTAGAAACCGCACCCGAGCCCGTTGTTGTGCCGAGCCCAGTAGCTGCTCCTGCTCCACCAGTTGCCGAACCAGCAATCAGCACACCGGCGACTCCACCATCTTCCCCTTCAAAAGGCATTACTCCCTTAGCTGTTGGATTGAACGATAAGTTCCGATTCATTAACGAACTCTTTGCACAAAATGGTAAAGAATTTGGATTGGCTGTTGAGCAAATTAACACCATTACGAATAAAGCCGAATGTGAAGTCTACTTGAATAACTTAAAATCACTCTATCACTGGGATGAACAAAAAGAAACCGTGAAGTACTTTTTACAATTAGTTAGAAACCGCTACTCATGAGGTGGTTAGGGTTGATACTGTTTGTTAGTGCGTCCATTTCTTTGAAGGCGCAGGACACGCTGTATGCCCGACAAATAATCAACGATCTTACGTCAGAGAAATTTTATGGCAGAGGGTACCTTCATAATGGTCTTGGTAAGGCGGCAAAATACATTCAAAACGAATTAAAAGCGAATGGAATTGCGCCTTTATTTGACGGCAATTATTTCCAGCCTTTTTTCCAAACAGTTAATACGTTTCCAAAAATAGAAGTTACACTGAATGGTAAAAAACTTGTACCTGGGTTGGATTATATACCACACCCGTCAAGTGGTCCACTAAAAGGCCGTTATCCCGTTTACGCGAAAGACAGTGTGACCTATGCTTCACCCAGGGGTGAATTGGTGTTTCAGTTGCGCAAAAAGCTTACCTACAGCGTGGGTAATGAAAGCAGAAACAAAACCATAATTGAGCTCGATAAATTACGGTTTAAAGAACTGCCAGAGAAGGCCGAATTAGAGATTAAAACAAAAGTCCTTGATAAATTCAAAGCCAATAATGTTGGCGGTATAATTAAAGGCACCTCATCCGATTCGATTATTATTTTCTCAGCGCACTATGATCATTTGGGTGGACTCGGTGATCACACCTGGTTTCCCGGCGCCAACGACAATGCCAGTGGTGTTAGTGTAGTATTGAACTTGATGAAGTATTACAAAGTTCATCCGCCCAAGTACACAACGGTTTTTATTTTCTTTGCTGGTGAAGAAGCTGGTTTGTTAGGGTCGCTATACTTGTCGGAGCACCCACCATTTCCATTGAAGCAAGTGAAGTTCATGATTAATCTTGATTTGTTGGGAACGGGCGATGAAGGCATCATGGTTGTGAACGGAGCCGTGTATGAAAAAGAATTTAAACGTTTACATGATTTGAACGATGCGAAACGTTTAGTTTATGGCGTGAATAAACGCGGAAAGGCGGCTAATAGCGACCATTATTGGTTTTCAGAAAAAGGCGTACCCGCTTTTTTTATTTACACATTAGGCGGTGTAACAGCCTACCACGATGTTAAGGATGTTTCTGCCACATTGCCCCTCACCGACTATGTTGATGTGTGTCAACTTATTCTTCAATTCGTTGACGGATTTTAAGGATTACCGGTAATAACCGGAAGCTTCGAGTTCTTCCCAAACACCTGGTGGGAAAAAATAACGCACTTCTTTTCCTTCTTTAATCGCCTGCCGTAAAAAGGTAGACGATATTTCTATAATGGGTGCTTCGGTGAGAATAATGGCGGGATGTTGGTCCAATGGACCCGCTTCTACACCGTGTCGCGGGTAGACATAAATTTTATGGTGTTGCAAAATAACTTCGTAATTCTTCCACTTGTGAAGCGTGGCTAAATTATCTTGACCCATAATCAATGAAAAAGCATGTTGTGGATACTTTTCTTTTAAATGCGCGAGCGTATTTACAGTGTAAGAAGGTAGTGGTAGGGTGAACTCAATATTACTGCTGCGAATAGCGGAATAGGGTTCAATGGCCACATCTACCAAATTCAACCTTTTTTGTTGATGAAGTAAGGAGGCTTTATCTTTAAGCGGGTTGTGTGGACTCACGACCATCCACACTTCTTCCAACGGCGTGTATTCAGCCATGTAATTGGCCAGTATAAGATGTCCGGCATGTACCGGATTAAACGAACCGAAAAACAACCCGATTTGCATTGTGTAAAATTACGAAAGCAATGAATCAAATGTTTACGGATATTTGAACATGTTTCCGCCAGAGCATCCTAATTGGGTATTTGTGCCACACAACGGCCTTCAAGGCAGGTGTTACCTACTCGAACCCGTTGCGCGTTACCAACGTAATGCGTTTGTGATGGTGCCCTATTGCGAACAGGGTCAGGCGAAGCCCGTATTTTATAATTTAAAAGGTTCATTTGAGGCCGATTTGCCCCCCATTGAAAGCACGGAGGTGGACTGTACAATTACACCTTCACTTACAAAGGAAGCTTACCTAGATAAACTAGCAGTCATTCAGAATCACTTGCAGAGAGGGGATATCTATGAAATCAATTTTTGTATGCATTTCGATCTCGAGGGGCAGATTGATCCTCTGCTTACCTTTAGTCGTTTGTATCACATTAGTCAGGCGCCCTACGCCATGCTGGCTTGTATCAATGGTCAGTATGTGCTCTGTGCTAGTCCCGAACTATACCTCAAAAAAACAGGCCACCAATTAGTAAGCAAACCCATCAAGGGTACTGCTCCACGCGGCAAGACCGTTGAAGAAGACGAGCGTTTAAAAGAACAACTCCATCACAGTTTAAAGGACCGTACCGAAAACGTGATGGCGGTAGATGTGGCCCGTAACGATTTATCTGTGGTTGCAGCAAAAGGCACTGTGCAAACCACGCAGTTGTTTGCCATAGAAACCTTTGCAACAGTGCACCAAATGGTTACCACCGTTTCGTGCGACATAAGGTCCGATTTACTGGGCGATGGTTCTGAAAGTGCCGAAGGACAATTGTTTTCTACTTTGTTGAACGCCACCTTTCCGATGGCCAGTATGACCGGTGCACCTAAATCCTCCGCTATTCATCTCGCATCACAACTTGAGGGATTTGAACGGCAGCTATACAGCGGTACCATGGGCTTTATCGATTTCAAGGGAGATTTCGAATTACCAGTGATTATTCGGTCGTTGTTTCTTAATCCTCAACACAAAAAGGGTTGGTATGCTGCTGGTGGTGCCATTACCGTGTTAAGTGACGCAGAAGCAGAATACGAAGAGTGTATGCTTAAAACATTGACAATAAAAAAAATATTTAAATTTAATCCCTAATTAATTTATGACTCAACATGTAAGGGGGGGGGGGGATTTAGACCTGAGTTAAATTTCGTGAGGGTGCTTGCAGTGATGCAAGTTTTGCTTTTTCATCTCGAAATGCGTCGTTTAGATCATGGTTACTTGGGGGTGGATTTGTTTTTATTGCTTTCTGGATTTTTAATTGGACAAAAAATCCTTCGTGATGTAGAAAATCAACAGTTTAGTTTTATTGCTTTTTATTCTGGGCGCATTAAACGCATCTTGCCAGCACAATACATGCTCGTCTTTATTACGCTGGTAGCTGGTTATTCTATTTTAACTCCAACTAATTTTGTATCCTTAGCGCAAGAGGCATATGCGAGTGTGTTGTTTTATTCTAATATTTATTTCAATGATCAAAACGGCTATTTTGATACCGCTTCTGTACTCAAACCTCTTCTGCACACCTGGTCACTCTCATTAGAAGAACAGTTTTATCTTGTACTACCAATTGTGCTCTTCCTCGCTTATTTTGTTTTTAAAAAGCAGCTGAAATATTTCTTGTATGTCCTCGTTATCGCAGCGCTAGTCTTTGCATTAGTTTCAAAACCAGAGAACCCCAACAGTACCTTCTTTCTCCTCGAATACAGAGCGTTCGAGTTTTTGATAGGGGTTTTTGCTGCTAGCTTAGTCAAAAATAAACTGTTTAACATTCCGTTTGCAAAACTAGCTTCACTGCTTGGCACGATTGGTTGCCTGACTTATCCTGTTTTACTTTGCGGTGTTGATAGCCAGTCGCCACTCTTGGCCCTTCCGCTGCTTCTTTTTGTCATACCAGTGTTTACGTGTGAACCGCTGTCGTGGGTCAATAAAATAACACAATTCGCTCCGATCAAAATTATCGGACTTTCCTCCTACTCGATTTATCTCTACCATTGGCCGCTTATTGTATTTTATAAATACTATACTTTATCGGAGCTTACTTACTACCCAAAATTAGGACTACTCGCTGCCTCAATTGTGCTTGGTCTACTTTCTTGGCAATTGATAGAAAACCCATTTAGAGGCAAACACAATTCGTTTAGAACTTCCGTGTTACCAGCATTTATTTTCGTGCTTATTCTTAATGGCATTGTTGTTTATGGCTCCAAGTACATCATCAAGGGTGCTGGCTTACCAGAACGTTTTCCTAATGAATACATGATGACCGAGAAGGAACTTAACGACGAACGCGATCGTTATTGGACGGGCACCAATTCCGATAAAGCTATTTTAAAAGGAAGCGGTAAGGACACCGTGCTCATCATTGGAAATTCATTTGCCATTGATCTGATATACGCGCTTCGATCGAACGGCTTTGACAATAAAATTATTTCCTTGCAGTCGTCACACAAGTGTTTTAATTTTAGTAATGCCGCACTCGTAAAAGAAGATTCTTCATTCTGTTCTCAATTACAAAAGGAAAATTTTAATGCGACCAATTGGAACAGTGTGAAGAAAATTTTTCTAATGGATCATCTTCCAAGGTTAGATACCATCAATCTCCTGGACTTCATTCTAAAACTAAGAACTTTCTCTAAAGCAAAAATCTTTTTGTTAGGTCCCAAAATGACCTTTACAAAGCCGATACCAGATATTGTTCACAGTTGTAATTCAGCTTCCACCTATGCCTTAAACAAATTCGCTCAACCATATGCTGAGATAATAGACAGAACAACTATTAACAACCAATTAAAAAAATTCTGTGCTAGGCGTTTAAATAAATTAAACGTGGATTATATTGAAATACTCAATTGTAGCAAAGACGCTTTTGGAAATTACAAAGTTGTGTCTGAAAGCTCAAATCAATTCTTGTACTTTGATCCTTCCCATTTCACTAGCAAGGGCTCAGAAGAGATGGGGTCGTTTTTAGAAGAAAACTACCCTGCTTTATTTTGATTCTCCTTTGAACTATTTGATTGAAACATTAATTTTTATCAATTCCAGTGGCATTCAAAAGGTGTTTTATTCTATACTTTAAAATGAATTTTAAGGTAACAGGCATTCAATACCCTGTTTTTTACCTTAAATTTTGAGAATATACCGCAAGAAATTTTACATTCTTAAGGTCCCGCCTACTTTTATTTCAAAATGTTAACCATTATGAAACAATTTCTTTACTTAAGTGCACTGATGATCATCCTCTCAGGCACTCAACTACAGGCTCAGCAATGGGATGGACTTACACTTTATGCCAACCAAAATTCTGCAGTAGGATACCTTATTGATACAGCCAGCACCGTTGTGAAAACCTTCAATTTCACTGGTAATACTGGCTATTCCGCGCACATGATGCCAGGCGGATTTATTTTCCGCACCGTTAGTAATACCGGCAATTCGCTGCAAGGGGGCGGTATAACTGGTCGTATTCAAAAGCTTGATTACAATGGCACCATCCTATGGGATTACACCTATTCCTCCTCAACCTATTGCCTGCACCACGACCATTGTCCACTGCCAAATGGCAATGTGTTGGTCATTTCTTACGATGTACGTACAGCAAGCGAAGCGGTTGCAGCGGGCAGTACCTCAAATACCGTTATCTGGTCTGAAAAAATCATGGAATTGCAACCAGTAGGCACCAATTCTGCCATTGTAGTATGGGAATGGAAAGTTTGGGACCACCTGATGCAAAATGCCGATAATTCAAAAGCAAATTACGTATCGTCGCTGGTCGACAACCCACAATTATTCAATATTAACTACAAAACAGCCAAAGACTGGATTCACATGAATGGCGTGGACTACAACCCCGTTTTGGATCAAATATCGTTGAGCTCTCATAATTTAAATGAATGGTATATTATCGATCACAGCACCACAACCGCAGAAGCAGCCTCGCACACTGGAGGTAATTCAGGAAAAGGAGGCGATATACTCTACCGTTGGGGTAATCCCGCTGCTTATGGCGCTTCAGGAAGTGCCATTTTAAACGTTACACACGACGCTCACTGGATTCCTGAAGATTGCCCAAATGCGGGATACTTAGCCGGGCTCAATAACCGTGGACAAACCAGTCCTTCAAGCAAATCTACTGCAGACAATATCATTACACCACGAACCGGTTTTACTTATACCACTACTCAAGGAAGCGCCTTCTCGCCTAGCTCTTATACCAATCGTTATATCACAAATGGTTACACCACCAACATGGGCAATACCGAACAATTCCCCAACGGCAACCAAATGATTTGTCTTGCTACAGTTGGTAGCATAATCGAAGTAGACGCTGCCGGTAATATTCTATGGACCAAATCCACAGGAGGCACCACCCCCCAGGCACACCGCTACTCGACTTGTTACATCAACAATCCAGCACCAACAACGCCGAGTATTACATTAACTGGAAGTGTACTATCCACCGCAACTGCAGCCAGTTACCAATGGTACTTAGATGGTTCTGCTATTTCAGGCGCTACCCTACAATCGCTTACTCCAACCGTCACCGGTAAGTACCTAGTGCGCACTACAGACAGTAACGGGTGTGTGTATGTGTACTCATCCATGAAATCGTATTCTGTTGATGGCGGCACTGGTCCAATTGACACTGGCATCGATACACAGTCCCTTGAAAACGGTTTCAGCGTTTATCCAAATCCAAGTAACGGTCTCTACACCGTGGAAGTACCTGTTGTTTGCACCATTACCATCACCGACATTACCGGAAAAACAATTGAAGCCGCTGTTTATGATCATACCGTTGACATCCAAAACGTGCCCGCTGGCATCTACCTATTGAATGCCCGCACCGAATCAGGTATCACACTTACACGTAAACTCATAAAAAACTAGTTATGAAAAAAATAATCCTTATCGCCCTTCTCTTCGCTGCAACCAGCCAAGCGTTTGGCAAAAAAGTAAAGTTTGCTGTAGACATGGCTGGTCAAACCATTAGCACCAACGGCGTACACATTGTTGGTGATTTTCAAGCCGCAGCTGGCATTGGTCCCGATTGGGACCCCACCACTGCCTTGCTAACCAAGGAAGGCACTAGTACTATTTACAGCATTATCGTCACTATTCCTGCCTTTAAAAAATACGAATACAAATTCATCAATGGCGACCAAACTTATGAAGCTGAATTTGTTCCCGATGAATCCCGCGTGGGTACAGTTAATGGCGACATTGTAGACAATCGCTGGATGTATGTGGATTCTCTTGCCAATGACACCACTTATGCGGGTGCAGTTTTATTCGCAGCCAATGCCCCTACAGGAAAATTATTGTTGCGCTTCAAAATTGATTTGACAGGCAGTGGTGCCATATCCGCTAATGGCGTTCACGTTGGCACTAGTTACCAAGCTACAGCATACGACGCTTCGAAATTGCGCATGTATTCTTTCGGAAACAATGTGTACGATATACAGCAATATGTGACCGCCGGTACTGTTGGATACATTTTCTTCAATGGTAACGCCAGCGGCACCACAGAAACCGTTCCTTCCAGCTGCTCAGTAAATGGTAAAAGAAGTATTACACTTAGCAGGGATACGGTGCTACCTTCGTTGTGTTTCTCTGCCTGTGTCGCCTGCGTGGGCGCTGGTATTCAAGAGCAATCGGCTTCAACCATGAAACTGTATCCAAATCCTGCCAACGGTAAAGTCACCCTGCTGCTTCCTGCAGCTGAAACAACTATTTCTATAAGTGATATGAACGGGCGAACTTTGTTAAGCCTTAAGAGCAGTGGTGAAACACAAATTGACCTTAACACGCTCACAAAAGGCGTTTATTTCGTGAGAGCCGGACAGCAATACGCTAAACTACTTGTTGAGTGAGGAACAACTTGACATACCTACTTATTCTGGTAGTGGCTGCTCTATCTGGTCAGACATCCTTTTACGACGCAGCCACTATCCAGAAAATTGAACTTCAGTTTAGTTTCACGAATTGGGATTACCGACTCGATACAGCTAAACTAGGCGCTGATGGTTATGTCATGGCCGATTACGTTTTATTGAATGGTAGTCGTTACGACAGCGTGGGTGTTAAATACAAAGGCAATAGTTCGTTTGATTCCACGTTCAAAAAAAATCCAGTACACATTGAATTGGACGCTTTTAAAACGGCCGATTACCAAGGTGTGCGCGACATCAAACTCAACAACGCTTATGCCGATCCTTCTCTTGTAAGAGAAGTAATGGCCTATACAATTGCAAGAAATTACATGGATGCACCGCAAGCCAATTTTGCTAAACTCTATATCAATGGTCGCTATATTGGTTTGTACACGAATGCAGAATCAATTAATAAAGCTTTCTTGTCGCGCCATTTTTACAGCAATACCGGCGTCTTTGTAAAAGGGAATCCTGAATTAACACCTTCACCTAGTGTCAAAAGTAATCTCAAATACCTAGGTGCTGACACCTCCCTCTATAAACCTTATTATGAACTTAAAAGTGATACAGGGTGGGGACAACTAGCTAATTTATGCGACGTGTTGTCGAACAATCCGTCACAAGCCGCCTCGGTAATGGACATGGATCGGGCCCTATGGATGCTCGCCTTCAATACCGTATTAGTCAATTTAGATAGTTACACTGGCGCCTTTGCACAAAATTATTACGTCTACAAAGATGGCACTGGACGGTTCAATCCAATTATGTGGGATTTAAACATGAGCTTCGGTGGGTTTCCATTTTTAGGCAGCAGTAATACCAGTTTAGGAAGTTTGAGTATTGCCAATATGCAAGTACTAGCCGTTGGCTCCCATTCAGCTGACGCTTACTGGCCGCTCATAAAAGCCGTATACAGCGACGCAACCTGGAAACGCATGTACTTCGCCCATATTAAAACGTTAAGTGAGGAACTAATCGCTACTGGCACGTATAGCCAATCTTTCTCCACCTACACCACCCTGGTACAGCAAGAGGTAGCTGATGATACGTGTAAATTTTTTACAACTACACAATTCAACAATTCATTTAATACCAATATTTCAGTAGGTAGTTATTCTGTTCCCGGCATTCAAACCTTGATGTCGGCGCGGTTAAACTACCTCAAAACTACCGAGGTTTATACCAATGTATCACCTACCATTTCTGGCGTATCTGCTAGTATTGATGGTGCACAAGTAGTAATAACCGTAACCGTGAGTGGGGCGGGCAGTGGACAAGTAGTAATTGGTTACCGCAGCGATGAACGTTCAGCCTTTACAAAAACGTTCGCCTACGATGATGGTGCACACAGTGATGGTGCAGCTGGTGATAATGTGTACGGTTGTTTCATTGCTTTCACAGGTAATTTTATGCAGTACTATGTGTACGCTGAAAACACCAGTGCTGGCATCTTCTCACCCGAACGAGCCGAACACGAGTTCTATCAACTTGAACGCTATCCGCTACCTATAAGTGGAGATTTAGTAATAAACGAGTTTTTAGCAGAAAACACCAGTGATGTGCGCAACGAATACCATTTGTTTGAAGATTGGATCGAACTCTATAATAACAGCGATCACACTATTCGTTTAGATGGCGTTTATCTATCTGACGAAAACAACAATTTGCCAGTCTATCGCTTTCCCATTGGTACCTCGCTAGGATCCCATCAATATGTCACCGTTTGGGCCGACAACCTTTCACCAAAAACACAATTGCACGCCAACTTTAAACTCAATACCGAAAGTGGTCAAATCATCGTAAGCAACGGCTGTTATGAGCAATATGATGCGGTGACATACACCAATCAAGAAAAAAACCGCTCCCTTGCTCGTTGCCCCGATGGCACCGGTGTCTTTAAACAACTCGTGCCCACTTGGTCCTTTCAAAACTGCGTTGTGGGTGTTGAAGAAATAACTGCAACCAAAAAGTTGCAGGTTTATCCAAACCCTGCTAATACCAGTATCAGCATCGCCTGCGAGTGCAACCAAATGGTTGCAGTGCGTACTATCTTGGGCCAATTGATAGAGCAACTACCAGTTGAAGGACAAGCAGAAATAAACACAAGTCAATGGGCACCAGGCATGTACCTCGTGTCTACCAACACCGAAACATTTAAACTTATCATCACACATTAATATGAATAATAGACTATTTTCGGCACTGGTTATTTTAAGCAGTGTTTTGTTGAGTTGTAAAAAAACAGCGGGTGAAGGGGGACAGGCTACCATCAAGGGCAAGGTGTGGGTAGAAGACTGGAACGCGGGTTTTACCATAAAGAATGGCGAATATGCCGGGGCCGATTACGATGTTTACATTATTTACGGCGATGATGCCAGTTATGGCGATAAAGCGAGTGCTAGTTACGACGGACAATTTGAATTCAAGTATCTTCGTAAAGGCGATTATAAAGTGTATGTTTATTCAAAAGATAAAACCCTTAATTCCCAATCGGGTGATACCGTATTGGTGAAAAATGTTACTGTCAGCGAACGCAAACAAACCGTTGCCCTCGAAACCTTTACAGTTTATAAATAATGAACCGTCTCCTCCTCCTATTCCTCGTTATCAGCTGCTCCATCCCAAGTATGGCGCAAAAGCGAAAAGACCTGAAAAAGCTAGGCATTAAATCCAGTGTTTCAACTGAAATTACCGCTACCGGAACCATTACCACCTCTAAAGAGGTATACAATACTGAAGGACGCATCATTGAAGCGTATGATTACAGCAAGGAAGGCCAATTGAAAAGCATCAAGCGCTATAAATACAACAGGGAGGGCGATGTTACCGAAGAAACCGAATTCACCCCAAATAATGTGTTAACAGAAAAACACGTCTATGTTTACAACGCTATGGGCGATAAAACAGAAGAAATCACCACCGATGCAGTTGGAAAACAGAAAAAAAAGGAAGTGTATGTTTACGATGCACGTGGATTGAAAATTGAAAAAAAGACCTACGACGCCGAAAATAAACTGGTATCCACCAAACGTTTTAGTTACCTGACAAAATAACTTGTCTAACTTAACCAACATACTCAACGCATTTGCACCCATCACCTTGGAGGAAATGGAAAACGTGCGTCTCATGAATCGCACCGATTCCAAATACGTCTTTCGGTACAGCCAACTAGAAGCGCTTTTACAATTGCTGCAACCGAATTACCGTGTGGTAGAAATACTGGGCGAACGTGCGCTTTCTTACGACACCATGTATTACGACACGGCAGCGCGCGACTTGTACCTGCACCATCACCGTGGAGCGTTGAACCGCTATAAAATTCGCCACCGCACTTATATCAGCAGTGGCATCGGTTTTTTAGAAGTCAAATTCAAAAACAACCACGGCCGAACAAATAAAGAACGCATCAAATGCGCCATGCCACCCACCGCATTTGACAACGATTCAGCCAAATTCATTCGTAAGAAAACACCTTTTTCACACGAACATCTGCTACCCGTGCTCAATGTCTTTTATCGTCGCATTACCCTAGTTGGCAAAACCGCTGCCGAACGGGTTACGCTCGATTTAGACTTGACCTTTAGCGGCAATGGCCACACGCAAAAAATGGATTACCTGATAATTGCCGAAGTAAAACAACCCGGCAAGCTAAAAACGCCTATTAGCGAGGCTCTGCGCCAATTGCGTATTAAAGAAGGCGGACTAAGCAAGTACTGCATGGGCATGGTATCAGTTTATCCCGAACTGAAACAGAATAATTTCAAAAGAAAGTTATATACCTTAGATAAGTTAAAATATGAGCCAATTATTTAGTCTCTTACAAATTAGCGATGACGCTTTATTAAGTGGTTTAGAAGCCGTGCAAAAAGTTTCACTCAAACTCATTGTGCGTTTAATAATTGATTTCGCCGCAGTAATCGTATTGGTGCGGGGGGTGTACTTTCATGTGCACAAGCGCCGCGAACATTTTTTCACCTACTTCATTTTCAATCTGGTCATATTCTTGATTTGTTTCTTGCTCAACAAGGTCGACTTAAGCATGGGCGCCGCCTTTGGTTTGTTTGCCGTATTTAGCATGTTGCGCTACCGTACCGAAGACATCAGCATTCGCGATATGTCGTACTTGTTTTTAGTTATTGCCATGGGCCTCATCAACGCCGTTACAAAAATCAAGGGGGCAAGCGATGAATTCGAGTATTTGTTTCTTGCCATCATCAACCTTGTCATCATTGTAATTGCGTGGGCCCTCGAAAGTCCGCTGCTCATTCGCAAAGAATCAGTGCAAACCATCACCTACGACAACATTGAATTAATTAAATCTGAGCACCGCCAAAAATTACTCGACGACCTAAAGAGCCGAACAGGCCTTCCAATTCACCGCATCACCATCGGAAAGATTGACTTTTTGAAAGACGCAGCCAGCATCAAGATCTACTATTTCGAAGGCTGATGCACGCTAGGGCCCTGCTGTCCTACTAACAAGCAGTTGCGCAATTATCCATTCCATTGAGGCATACACAGGGTTTTCTTTTACAAACGCTTTAATATTTGGGCGCCTTAACGTGCCATCCGCTGTAGCCACCAACTTCTGGCGCAAGCAGGCTTAAGGCGTGCGCGGTCCCCGCTTAAATAAACCGCGGGGCCTGCGCCGCCCAAAGCCTGCTAACGCCATCTGCTGGTGGGCTGCCGCTACTGTCACGGGCGCACGTTTATCTTATTCCGCATCTAAACATTCGCCAATTTTTACACCAACACTACAATTTATCTCTACTTGCTCACTCGCTCCAATCTTTTTTTCTATCAGAATTATAGGTCCGCACCACCCCATTTTACTAGCAGGCAAAAAGCTGTTCAAAAAAGCGCCTTCATTTTCCTTAGAATCTTTATACCTTGTATTGATGAAAAGTAGTATTAGCCTTTTTACTGTTGGAATCGCATTGAATTTTGTTTTCACAGGGTGTAGCAATAAGGTGGAACGCAAAATCGAAAAAACCATCAATTACATTGGTGGCAGATCAGATGCGATGACCCCAGGTTTTAGAACCGATTCACTGGATTTCATTACACAACCCGGAACAGTTTGGATAACGGGCCATCCTGCCATACGATTAAACAGTGTGTTTATGATGTATCCCATCAACGAAGAGCTATACACAGGTCAGGACAGTAAGTATGGGGAATACATTGATGACGATAATTACCAAGTAGGGAATCATTGGAACGGACATTTGTATCCAGGTTTTGAAGCCGTTTATGGTTTTAACCTGGTAAATATTTCACACTACGACCTAACAAACAATAAACACCATCTTTTGTTTGAACAACCCGTATTAATTCGTACGGCCTACTACCCAACCGACTTAAAAGATTCGTTGTTAAATCAGCCAGTCCATAGAAATCACCTACTTGTAACAGCCCACAACAGCGACACCAACAAAGACACCCTCATCAATACCCAAGACCTGCGGCGCATGTTTTTATTCGACATCAACGGCCAGCCCATCAAAACCGTGTTACCCGAGAATTACAACATTTTCAAATCCGCTTACGACCAATGGAACGACCACCTTTTGGTGTATGCCCGCCTCGACCAAAACAACGACGGACAAAGCCAAATAACCGAACCTGTGCACGTGTTTTGGGTTAACTTAAAGGATCCTACACAATCTGGTAGACTTTACTAGCTTTTCGAAATTAACGAAGCTATTTCCCCATTGTAAAACGCCTTGTCAAACCTAACACGGCTTAGAATGGGGGAAGAGCGAGGCAATGAGAATAGTGAAACCTACCGTCAATGAGGATGTCAATTTTCGAAATTAACGAAGCTATTTCCCCATTGTAAAACGCCTTGTCGAACCTAACACGGCTTAGAATGGGGGAAGAGTGAGGCAATGAGAAAATTGAAACCGGAGTTTACCAACGTAAATGAGGATGTCAATTTTCGAAATTAACGAAGCTATTTCCCCATTATAAGTCGTGTTACGCGTTTTCTTCCCAAATCTGAACAATATTAACTACAGTCTGCACCGCCTTATGCATATCTTGAATGCTTATCCACTCTTGCTTGCTATGGATGCCGTGTTGAGCCGCAAAAATATTTGCTGTTGGTAATCCCATGAACGAGAAGCGTGCGCCATCTGTACCACCGCGAATGCTGTCTAATAAGGGCGTTACGCCAGCACGCCGTATGGCTTCTTGAGCGTAATTGATGACCTGTGGACACGTATCCAATACTTCCTTCATGTTTCGGTATTGTTCTATAACCGTAAATTCAAACGAGCTTTTATTGTACTGGCTCACAACCGCTGCAGTGATGTTTTTCAGTTCTTCCTCAAGTGCACGTAAAGTAGGTGTATCAAAACCGCGGACAATGAATTTCATATCTACCTCTTCTAGTCCCCCGCCCACATAAGTTGGGTGAATGAACGGCTCCTTTTTCTCAGTAGTCTCTGGCGTTTTATCTTTTGGTAAACGGTTAATGATTTCTGCAGCAATCTTGATGGCGTGTTGCATTTTGTTTTTAGCATAGCCCGGATGCGTACTAAACCCTTTTATTTTAATACTAACCGCATCAGCACTGAAGTTTTCATTTTCAAGTGAGCCCAAGGTGCCACCATCAAGTGTATAGCCGTACTGTGCGCCGAGCTTATTCAAATCTGCTTTATCAGCCCCACGCCCCACTTCTTCGTCGGGGGTGAACAAAATTCTGATTTTACCGTGTTTAATTTCTGGATGCTGCATGAGGTAATGCGCCGCATCCATTATTTCAGCCACACCTGCTTTGTCGTCAGCACCTAGTAAGGTGGTCCCATCAGTTGTGATGATATCATGTCCGATTTGATTCTTTAAATCACCGTGTTCAGCCACACGAATTACTTGCGTTGGATCACCAGGTAATACAATATCTTGGCCCTGGTAATTTTTAACCACCTGTGGCTTCACATTAGTGCCAGTGCAATCAGGCGCAGTGTCTACGTGCGAACAAAAGCAAAGTACGGGTACGTTTTTATCGGTAGTAGCAGGAATAGTCGCATACACATACCCGTGCTCGTCTAATTCAGCATCGTGAATGCCCATTGCCTTTAACTCCTCAACCAAAACACGCGAGAGGTCTTTTTGTTTTTCTGTTGACGGACAAGTAGGTGAATTCGGATCCGATTGTGTATCAATTTGCACGTAACGAATAAAGCGGTCAGCAACTGTGTAGTTATAATTATCGAAGCTCATGATTGTAGATTAAATGAAGCCCTTAATTTACGGATTTATAAATGATTTTTAAGTGTTAGTATAAGCCCACTTCACGGCTGTACCAAAAAAAAGCCCGAATAAATCGGGCTTTATAACTAATAAAAAACGGGAATTACGCCACCTTTAATTGGCTCATGCGCGCATGACGGAGTTTCTCATTGGCGTAGTCTAAAGTAATTGTGAATTGCTTAATGGGTTTTTCTGCGCCTGGCAATTCGTACATCAAATCGGTCATGATGGCCTCACAAATTCCCCTTAATCCGCGAGCACCCAATTTAAACTCCAGGGCTTTGTCCACAATCAAATCCAACACCTCTTCCTCGAAATCAATCTTGGTACCCTCCATTTTAAAGAGTTGTTTGTACTGACGAATAAGGGCATTTTTTGGTTCAGTGAGTATTCGACGCAAGGCATCGCGATCGAGCGGTCGTAAAAACGTTAATACTGGCAAGCGGCCAATTAATTCGGGAATCAAGCCGAATGATTTCAAGTCTTGTGGCGTAACATACTGAAGCAAATTAGCCTTATCAACCTCGGCCGACGTTACACTTGCTGCATATCCTACAGCTTGTGTGTTGAGGCGTTTCGCGATTTTTTTCTCAATACCATCAAAAGCCCCGCCACAGATAAACAAAATGTTCTTGGTGTTCACTTGAATCATTTTAGCATCGGGATGTTTCCTTCCGCCTTGTGGCGGCACATTTACTACGGTTCCTTCAAGTAGTTTGAGCATCGCCTGTTGCACGCCTTCCCCACTCACGTCGCGAGTGATACTTGGATTATCGCTTTTGCGCGCTATCTTATCAATTTCATCAATAAACACAATGCCCTTTTCTGCTGCGGCCACATCATAATCGGCCGCTTGTAGCAGACGAGTTAGAATACTTTCAACATCTTCGCCTACATACCCTGCCTCGGTCAAAACCGTAGCATCAGCAATACAGAACGGTACATTAATCAAATTGGCAATAGTGCGCGCCATTAAGGTTTTGCCCGTGCCGGTCTCCCCCACCAATATCAAATTGGATTTATCAATTTCAATGTCCTCCTTTTGAGCCGGCTTATAAGAAATGCGTTTGAAGTGGTTGTATACAGCCACCGAAAGCACTTTCTTTGCTTCATCTTGACCAATCACGTATTCATCCAACCTTTCTTTAATAACGTTTGGTTTCAACAAATTGAGCGAGTGTTGCACTTGTTGTTTAACATCGCCACCTGTTTCTTCTTTAACAATAGCATAGGCTTGCGTAATGCAACTGTCGCATACGTGCCCATTGATTCCAGCAATTAAAATGCGGGAATCTTTTTTATCCTTTCCACAGAGGGAACAGCGGATAACGGTGTCTTTTGCCATGCAACAAAGATACGGGTTATAATTGAAAAACGGAGGGAATTGGGGGTGGTGTTACTGGCATCAATTTTCTACTCCTATGCGAGTGGGGCGGCGAGTGGGGGTGAAAGCAAGAATGCGTGGAAAAACAGCGACTGCTCTAGAATTTGTGCATGCGCGTTAATATCGCGCCATTTCTTATTCGCTTTTAACTAACTGACCCTTTCCGAAGTTTTCAGTAACCAAAATGGCAGCCGGTCGACCCCAATAATAAATACTACCTTCACCATCAATCTTACAAGTAAGCTGTTGGGAACAGTTGACGCTGCAATCGCCCTTCGAACGATTCTCCACTAAGGCATATTGGGTTGCTAAATTTCGCGCATCAATAGCCATTAATGCCACATTCCATAATTTCAGATACTTAGACGTACCTGCTAATTTAATAGTGCCACCACATGGAAAATTATTCCAATAATAAAACGTCTCACAATTGAGCACCAAATCAGCTTCATTCAATTTACCAGCTACTACTAACCCTATTTCTTTACCGAGAAGTGGTTGGCTATTGTGTACGAAACAACTTTGATTGACAATTATTTTTAATAAGCCATTGGTATGCAATTTGACCATTATCTTGTTTTGTCGCGGCATCAAAAATTTCCCCTTGTACGTGTTACTAAGCGTGAGATTGCCAGACTTTTGTTCAAGTAGTAAGTGACTCAAAAGCGTTGGGTGGGCCTTAATTTCAACGGCGTTTAAAGTATCCTGCATCAGTTCAACATCGAATACACTGTTTAAAATAAGGGTGTCAAACTCGGAGAGCTCTTTTTGCAATACGTCGACTTTAACTTCTTTGTTACATGCGAACAAAACAACAACAAAAACAAAAAAGCTATAGCGTATTAATTTCATTCTAATCGATAGCCGATGGCTAGTTCAGGGTAATCGAGAATATGTAAATGGGAGCGCATCGCAAAATGCACCAACCAATGCGAATTAACTTTGTACCGCACAACGGCCTTGGTGTAGATAGGATGATTGTTGACCTTATCTGTTAACCCAATGTAAACACCTTCTTGAAGAATAAAGCTAAACTGGTTATAAACGAATTCTTGTGCTATGTGAATGCCCGATCGGTAATTATCAATAGGTTTGAAATTATACTTGTTTTTAGCGCGCATTTCGGGTTCTGTCGATGCGTCGTATGAAAAATCAATTCCTCCACCCACATGCACCTTACGAAAAAAATGGTGTTTAAATTCCAAAGTAATGGAGGCAGCCCGGTATATGTCGGATTGCAATGCCCTGGTGTGCTTGCCACCTGCAGCCACAACTAAGGCATATTCATTTTTTTTGATGTGTGTTGGGACAATTACTTCAGTATTAGGAGTTGCAGATGGTTTCCCAATAATAATTCCTGTGAATATTCCTGCAAAATTTAAACCCAAATTGGGTTCAGCCATATTGGCGTTGGAATAGTGTGTAAACACTAGCCCAACTGTTAAAGCACTTTTATTGGTGAGAGTGAATTTACTTCCGAGCTTAAAGTTAAAATGGGCGTTAAGATGCGACCCGATGGCGACGTTTTGGGGATTGCTATTAAGATCAAACTTTTTTGTAGCATACCCTATTCCAAAACCATATTGCTGAAAAAACAAAAAAGAAGGTCTACGGATAATTGGAATCGTAAAATACGGATATAACGCATACTCATAGCCAAATACAGATTTATTGCCCGTGGTGGTGAATTGAAATGTAAAACCATACTCTGGTTGTCGATATAATTGGTTCCAATAGTTACCTTGCTTGGTAGCACGAGTTAGACTGAGTTCGATACCTCTCACTGGTTCGTTGACGAGGTACAAAAACTGACTGTATTCTGGGAGCACTAGGCCAGAGTGGACATCGACTCGGAACTTGAAATTATTTTGTGCACAAACACGGCCTGTTTTCAAAAAGAAAAACAAAACCACCGTTAGATAACATTTATAGAGAACCGAACAGCGCAAAGAATTAAAACTTCTAATTTAATTTAAAAAAGAACATCGCAGTAGGTAAACCATTCAAGTAAATTTAAAGCAACACACTGCCGTAAAGCGCGTGAGGGATGCGCAGGGCTTGGTTCTTCCCGTCCCCGCACAAAAGGGCGAACAAATCCTTCGTTAAAGGCCCTTTTGCTGCGTGGGACGGGAAAACCGCAGCGAAGCGGAGCCCGGAGCAGCCCGACCCCCGCACAACAGGGCGAACATCCCTTTTAGAAATGCCCCTGTTGTTGCGTGGGGGCACGCCCAAAAAATAAATAAGTGGATGTAATTCGAAAAGTAGTTGATCCTGCGTTGGAGGGACGTTACATAAACCCAAGTTCCAACTGCGCCACCTCGCTCATCATTTCTTTTTCCCACGAAGGCTCGAAGGTAAGTTTAAGTTCTACCGCGGCGATGCCCTGTAGTAATTTGAGTTTGTTTTCAATTTCGGCAGGAAGTGATTCAGCAGCAGGACAATTTGGTGAGGTGAGTGTCATGATGACTTTTAAATTCGCATCGTCGTCGAGATGGAGTTCATAGATAAGCCCAAGTTCCCACACATCGACAGGTATTTCAGGGTCGTAACAGGTTTTAATTTCATCAATTACCCGTTGCATCAATTCTGTGTTTTTTGTGACAATGATTGCGGCCATAGTGCTACTTCTTAATTAACCGTATTGCTTCTTGCTTCATGCGTTGGAGCATGCTTACCAGTCCGTTGGCACGGGTGGGACTCAAATGCTCCGCCAATCCTATTTGTTTGATAAACTGTAAATCTGCTGCTACAATTTCTTCAGGTGTATGTTGGCTCAAGACCCGAATTATCAGTGCAATCATGCCCTTGGTGAGAATTGCATCACTGTCGGCGGTGTAATACACAACACCATCAACAAGCTCTGCATTTAACCAAACACGACTTTGACAACCCTGTATTAGGCGCTCGTCGGTTTTTAAGTTGGCTTCAATTACAGGCAAAGCTTTCCCCAACTCAATCAGGTGTTCGTACTTCGATTCCCAATCATCGCCAAAGAGTGCAAATTCTTCTATGACTTCGTTTTCTATTTCTTGAATGGTCATTAGCTTAACATCTTAATTACCTTCTTTAATTTTTCTATAAAGAAGTTGGTTTCTTCCAAGGTGTTGTAAACAGCAAAGGATGCGCGTACGGTGCCTTGTATCCCAAAATGTTGCATCAATGGTTGGGTGCAATGATGGCCGGTACGTACAGCTATTCCATATTTATCCAACAACGTGCCTACATCAAAAGGATGTGCCCCTTTTACATTGAAGGAGATGACACCAGCCTTGCTTTCGTGATCGCCATACAAGGTTACTTCGGGCAGTGCACGCAACTGGTTTTGTGTGTGTATAAGAAGGGCGTGTTCGTGTTTGGCAATGGCCTCTACACCTACTTCGCTCATGAAGTGCAGCGCTTCTGCAAAGCCGATTATGCCAGCAATATGGGGCGTCCCCGGCTCAAAACGTAGCACACCGTCTGCAAACTCAGTCCGGTCAAAAGTCACCGTTTTTATTGTGCCTCCACCTGTTCTTGGAGCAGGCAATTCATGCAACCACTTTTCTGACAAATACAAGAGTCCGGTGCCGGTTGGACCATACATTTTGTGTGCACTGCAAACAAAAAAATCAGGTTGCAATCGACCAAGGTCTACCGCCATGTGTGGTGCACTTTGCGCACCATCTATTAGTATGGGCACGTTGTGTTGTTTTGCTACCTGCACAGCCGCTTCAACATTGGTAATTGTCCCTAATGTATTTGATACGTGTGTGAGTGCAATGAGTTTAGTTTTTGAAGAAATTTTTGAAGCAAGCACAGTTACATCAACGCCCTGTTCACTATCCAAGGGTAAAACAACCAACCTACCATTGTGACGTTGTGCCCAATGCTGCCAAGGCAAAATATTAGAATGGTGTTCTGCCACCGAGAGAATAATTTCGTCCCCCGCTTTGAAATGCGCCTCAGCTAAACCCAAGGCCACAGTATTTATACTATCGGTAGTACCCGACGTAAACACCATTTGCGAGGGGGGCGCATTAAAAAAGGCGGCAACACTTTTGCGGGCTTCTTCTAATTGTGTCGTAGCACGTTGACTCAAGGTATGCACCCCGCGGTGCACATTGGCATTGTTATGAGAATAGTAATTACTTATGGCGTTGATTACACGCAACGGTTTTTGAGTGGTTGCACCATTATCAAAATACACCAATGGTTGTCCGTTGATGGTTTCCTTAACTATCGGAAAAGCTGCGCGTATCAACTCAATGTTCATGGATGATGCTGTTCAAACAAAGCTATTGCCTTTTCACGCACGCCTTCATCGGCTATTTTTTCGATTACCTCGTGAGCAAACGAAGCAAGCAACATTTTGCGGGCCGACTCTTGGCCAACGCCCCTGGCGCGCAAATAAAATAAATGATTGGGGTCAATTTTACCTGTGGAGGTGCCATGTGAACACTTTACATCGTTGGCATAAATCTCCAACTGTGGTTTTGTGTTAATAGTAGCGTCGTCGCTCAACAAAATATTTTTACTGCTTTGGTAGGCATTGGTTTTTTGCGCGTCTTTTCGCACAAATATTTTTCCATTAAAGACACCCGTGCCTTTGTCACTAGCAAGGCCTTTGTACAATTCATTGCTTTCGCAATGCGGTACTTGGTGATCCATAAGGGTATGGTTGTCAATTAAACGGTTGCTTTCAGCTGTAAACAATCCGTTGAGATGCGCTACGCTGTTTGAACCGGTTAACAGTACATGGTGATTGTTCCGTACTACTTGTCCTGAAAATGTTAAGGTGGTGTTATCATAAACTGCATCGCGTTTTACTTCAGCAATGGTAGTGTTAACAGAATAGCCCTTGTCACCTTCGTGTTGTAACAAGGTTGAATACAGGCGCCCATTCTCATGAACTACCTTTTCACTTACGTAATTAGAAAACACCTTTCCTTGTCCTACCACAACTTGTTGTTCAACCAAATGCAAGGATGCATTTTGTCCGATTTCAATAAATGAACGCGGGTTCACAATGCCTTCTCCATTGGATGAAGAGACATAGAGGACATGAATGGTCATAGGGATTTCGGCGTTATCTTGAACGCCCAAGTAAAACCCCTCGCCACTGAATGCGGTGTTAAGTGCAATAAAGGTGTCGCTGGTGGGATTTGCCAAAGAGGCGATCTTGTCGCCCAGCTTGGCTTCATTCAAAGAACAAATGTTCAAACCGCGAATCACCACCTTGTCGCTTAGTTCAGGATTGTAGCGTCCGTTTTCAACCACAATCGTAACAGCATCATTGATTTGAAAATCGTTGATACTACTTACAGCCGCCGGAGCATAGGTAACCTGTTTAAATTCCTTACGAAACACGGCATCCATGTTGCAGTACTTGTATTCTTCGTGCTTGGCATTAGGAATGCCGTTTGCAGATAAATACATCAGCGCTTCCGAAACTTTTTGTCCGTTAATGAAAGCCACTTTGGGTGCGCCGGTCATGCGGTCGAGCAACTCTATAGCCGTTGTTGATTTTTCAGCAATCATGATTAGGCAGAGATAGCGTCGTATTGTTTCTTAATTTCTTCGTACCCTTTTTTCTCAAGTTCGAGGGCTAGCTCTTTTCCGCCCGATTGAACGATGCGGCCATTGTAAAGAATGTGCACAAAGTCTGGTACGATATAATCGAGTAAGCGTTGGTAGTGCGTGATAACAATAAAAGCATTGTCTTTATTTTTTAGGGTGTTCACCCCTTGCGCTACAACACGCAATGCATCAATATCGAGGCCACTATCGGTTTCATCTAAAATAGCGAGTTTAGGCTCGAGCATAGCCATTTGAAAAATCTCGTTGCGTTTTTTCTCACCACCACTAAACCCTTCGTTTACGCTACGATGCGCTAATTTATTATCGAGTTCAACGAGTTTTTGTTTTTCCTTTACTTTTTCAAGAAACGCTTTTGGCGAAATCGCTTCTTGTCCATGATAAGCACGAATTTCATTTATAGCAGTTTTTAAAAAATTGACATTACTAACACCTGGAATTTCAATGGGATATTGAAAAGCTAGAAACAGCCCTTCGCGTGCGCGGTCTTCGGTTTCGAGTTCGAGTAAATCTTTTCCATTAAAGGTAACTTCACCTTCGGTGATATCATAATCTTCCCGTCCCGCTAAAACGCTTGATAACGTTGATTTTCCAGAGCCATTTGGACCCATGATGGCGTGAATTTCACCTGGACGAATGGTAAGATTAATGCCCTTGAGGATTTCCTTTCCATCAACCGAGGCGTGTAAATTTTTTATTGTTAACATGGTACTAGTTTCTTTGATTAGTGATTAGCCAACACTTCCTTCGAGACTGATGGCAAGTAATTTTTGTGCTTCAACTGCAAACTCCATTGGTAATTTATTCAACACTTCGCGGCAGTACCCGTTTACAATGAGTCCAATTGCTTTTTCGGTATCGAGTCCACGTTGACGGCAATAAAAAAGTTGATCTTCTCCGATTTTACTGGTAGTTGCTTCGTGTTCAACAATGGCTGTTTTATCTTTAATTTCGATATATGGAAATGTGTGTGCACCACATTGATCGCCCATAAGCAAACTATCGCATTGTGAGAAATTTCGAGCGTTGGAGGCGCCTTTGCGTACTTGCACGAGTCCACGATAACTGTTATTGCTATACCCCGCACTAATTCCTTTTGAGATAATAGTGCTACGGGTATTCTTACCAATGTGAATCATCTTGGTGCCGGTATCGGCTTCTTGACGATTATTGGTCACTGCGACCGAATAAAACTCACCAATACTATTATTACCTTTAAGTATGACTGAAGGGTATTTCCATGTAATAGCAGAGCCTGTTTCTACTTGTGTCCAGCTTATCTTTGCATGGTCGCCTATGCAGATGCCTCTTTTGGTGACAAAATTAAAAATGCCACCCTTTCCTTCTTTATCACCCGGGTACCAGTTTTGTACCGTGCTATATTTTACTTCTGCATTTTTATGGGCGATAATTTCAACTATGGCTGCGTGTAATTGATTTTCATCGCGCTTTGGTGCTGTACACCCTTCGAGATAGGATACGTAGGCATCGTCATCAGCAACTATGAGTGTCCGCTCAAATTGTCCCGTGCCACTTGAGTTAATGCGGAAATAGGTTGAGAGTTCCATCGGGCAGCGAACGCCTTTAGGGATGTAGCAGAACGAACCATCGCTAAACACGGCACTGTTGAGCGCCGCGTAATAATTATCGGTGTAAGGCACTACGGTGCCCATAAATTTCTTTATTAGTTCAGGGTGTTCTAAAACTGCTTCACTAAATGAACAAAAGATAATGCCTTTCTCGGCTAGCGTTTCGCGAAACGTTGTTTTAACCGAAACGCTATCAAATACCGCATCAACAGCAATAGTGGATTCTACTCCGGTTAACCGTTTTTGTTCTTCAAGAGAAATACCCAATTTCTCAAATGTTTTGATGAGCTCGGGGTCTACCTCGTCGAGACTTTTTAGCGTCGGCTTTTTCTTTGGCGCCGAGTAATAGCTCACGTCTTGAAAATCGATTTTCGGATATGGTATGTGTGCCCAATGATTCGGCTCCTTCATCGTTAGCCAGTGACGGAAGGCCTTTAGACGAAATTCTAACAGCCATTCTGGCTCTTGTTTTTTCGCGCTTAAGGCACGAACAACGTCTTCATTGAGTCCCTTCGGAAAAGTATCTGCTTCAACATCTGTAGTGAAGCCCCATTTATACTCGGAATTAATGTGTTCGTCGAGTATGTTCGTATCGCTCATAAAAAAAGATGGGTTAGAACCCGTTTAGCAATCAGACAGAAAAACTTTCGCCGCAACCGCAGGTACGGGACGCATTTGGATTATTGAAAATAAAGCCCTTGCCATTGAGGCCGCCTGTGTACTCCAACTCTGTACCAACCAAGTACAAAAAGCTTTTCCTGTCCACAACGATTTTAATGCCTTTATCTTCAAATTGTTTATCGCCTTCCTTCATCTCATGATCGAATTCCAGCTTGTAAGAAAGTCCCGAACAACCTCCTCCTTCTACACCCACACGAATGAAGGTGCCATCCGGGCGGCCTTCCGCCTGCATTAGTTCGATGGCGTGATTTTTAGCATTTTCAGATACAGTGATCATAACTTAACAGGTTAAACTGCGTTATTTTTATTTAGACTTATTCTAATTAGACGGGACAAATATACCATAAAAATGGTAGTTGGGCAAACAAATCGGTGGGTGGGTAGGGCGGATTTGTGAGATTTTAGGGACTGTTTTAGGCGTATTCCAAAACCAATTTGTATCCGGTTTTGTCATTAAAAACCATAGCGGGGTAGATAATTTGAGGTAAACAGCAGAATTTTGACTCCCCTCATCGACCGTGTCCATCTTTCTACTGAAGCAAGTTCAGTAATTAGTGAATGGTGAGTGGTCGTTTTCAAATTTTGTTTATCTTTCTAAAATGCACTTTAGGCAGTATTGCCGATACGTTTTTGTCCTGTTGTTCTCTTTTTGGGGGAGGCAGTTCTATGCCCAACAACCAGGGCCTGGAAGCAATTGGTTTTTCGGTACACTTGCGGGAATTACCTTTACCACCAATCCACCAACTGCGCTCAATGGTTCGTTAACTACTGCAGAAGGGTGTTCCACCATTTCTGATGCAAATGGTAATTTATTGTTCTATACCGACGGCAGTACCATATGGACAAAGACCCATACGGTTATGGCGGGAGGTACCAATTTAGGCGGGAATTCGTCTACCGCCCAGTCAGGATTAATACTCAGAAAACCAGGTAGCACCAACCTCTTTTATGTGTTTGCTATGGGAGTAAGCAACGTTGGTAATTTGAATTACTGCGTTGTAGACATAAGTCTGGCTGCTGGTTTTGGTTCGGTAACAGTCGCTCCAACCGTTGTATATGGTCCTTGTCTCGAAAAATTAACAGCGGTTAAACACACTAACAATCAAGATTATTGGATTGTTGTGCACGAAGGCTCCAGTACCAACTACCGGTCGTACCTGCTTACCAGTGCAGGTCTTAATACAACGCCAGTAGTTAGCAATTTAGGCACCACCGGCTCAACACAAAGTGTGGGTTATTTAAAATTTTCACCCGATGGCATGAAAATGGCCTCGGCTTTTTATGCAGGCAATGGTGTAGAATTATATGACTTTAATAGAACCACTGGTGCTGTTTCCAACGCGATCACGCTCTCCACTACTGGCTCTCAAAATTACGGGGTTGAATTCTCGCCCGATGGCACCAAACTATACAGTAGCCGAACTACGGTGATTCACCAATGGGACATTTGCGCCGGCTCTGCTACCGCCATTGCTGCGAGTATGAATACCATTGCCGCTACAAGTGCCTACGCCATGCAGTTGGCACCCAATGGAAAAATTTACGTCGCAAGAGTTTCTCAAACATCTTTAGGTGTGATCAACAATCCAAACAACTCCGGCAATGCTTGTAATTATGTTGATCAAGGGTTTTCATTAGCCAGTGGTTCCACTTCTTGGTTCGGATTGCCAAATTATATCAGCACTTTCTTCGTGCCAAGCACTCCACAATTCACCACTGTAATCGGCACTCAAAGCAATGGTATCGGCTGTATGTCGGCCTCAGTTACGGCCCCCACTTTCTCTGCCTTCCCCTCAACAGGCTGTTCGATGGCTTCGGCTTCAGTTACCTCTATTTTATGGAATTTCGGCGACCCTAACTCGGGCTCAGCTAACACGAGTACGTTAACATCATTAGTGCATCAATTTTCAAACTTGGGTACGTATACCATTTCCATGTTTGTCAATTATAGCAATAACTATGCTGACACCTTAACACAAGTGGTCAATATCACCTTGCCCTGCATAACGGTCAACAGCTCCTCTATCACCTGCGCTACACTTGGCTCTGCAACGGTAACAGCGATTGGTGGCGTTGGACCGTTTAACTACACGTGGATGCCTTCGGCACAAACCTCGTCGGTGGCAACGGGATTGAGTCCGGGGATGTACA
>JACCDS010418367.1_pt1 | contig 65410 bp, 45 predicted proteins | sample 7446441 | NCBI WGS metagenome assembly JACCDS01 (sample SAMN15323445, study PRJNA562643) | freshwater metagenome | isolation source: river surface water | place: USA:Blue River Watershed | collected 2017-08-17
AAAACGGGCTTGCTGACATTGATCTTTCCAGAAATGATGGCGCTGCATGGTGTAGAAACGCGAAATGGGAAATCGCACAAAGACAATTTTTATCATACCCTTCAAGTCCTAGACAACATTTGCGAACTCACCGATAACCTCTGGTTAAGGTGGGCGGCCATTTTGCATGACATTGCCAAGCCGGCGACCAAGCGCTTTGATAACAAGGTGGGATGGACATTTCACGGACACGAAGACAAAGGTTCGCGCATGGTAAAAGGCATATTCAAAAGAATGCGTTTGCCATTGGATGAAAAAATGCGGTATGTGAGCAAATTGGTACTGCTTCACTTGCGTCCAATCGTTCTCTCCAAAGAGACTGTCACAGATAGCGCAGTCCGACGTTTGATTGTGGATGCAGGCGAGCATGTGAGCGATTTGGTCACATTGTGTAGGGCTGATATCACGAGTAAAAATGAGGCCAAAGTAGAAAAACACCTCAAAAACCTGGTCTTGGTCCAAGATAAAATCAATGAAGTCTTGGCCAAGGATGAATTACGGAATTGGCAGCCTGTATTAACAGGCAATCATATCAAGAATCACTTTGAAATTAGAGATCCACAGGACATTGGCAAAATCAAAGAAGCCGTGAGAGAACTCATTTTGGACGGACAAATACCCAATGAATTGGCCATCGCCTTGGAAAAAGCAGAGGAGATTGCGGCTTCGATGAATATTTCACTCCGATAAGAAGATGTTCCAAAACAACCGCGAATACCTCAAAATAAATCACGAAATTTGTCGATAGTTTATGTTACAGATTGCCAATATTAGAAAAAACGCCGCGGACTTGGCTTCACGTCTTGCGATACGGGGTTTGGATGGAAGCGCCTTGATAGCTCAGGTGTTGGAGATGGACGAAAAAAATCGTGCAAAGAGAACTGAAATGGAAACCCTACAATCCAAAGGCAACCAGCTCACTGCACAGATTGGTGAAATGTACAAATCTGGACAGCGGGAAGCGGGCGATGCGTTAAAAATCACATCCGCTGAAATCAAAGAACAGTTAAAATCATTGGAAGCTGATGTTGAAGCGGGTGATCAAGCAATGACCCAACTGCTGTTGACCATTCCAAATACACCATCTATCGAGGTTCCAAAAGGCAAAACCCCTGAAGAGAACATAGAAATACTCCAATGGGGCAGTAAGCCCGACTTATCGGCACAAAGTATACCACACTGGGAGTTGACAACCAAATATGACATCATCGATTTTGAATTGGGCGTCAAATTAACCGGTGCTGGGTTCCCGGTGTACAAGGGAAAAGGGGCAATTTTTCAGCGTGCCCTGATTCAATTTTTCCTCAACGAGGCAGGGAAAGCAGGCTACATGGAAGTTCAACCCCCATTGCTTGTCAATGCAGACAGTGGATATGGTACTGGTCAACTACCAGACAAAGAAGGTCAGATGTACCATTGCGGGGTAGATGATTTGTATCTGATTCCAACAGCAGAAGTTCCCATCACCAATTTGTATCGCGACGTCATTTTGAATGAAGCTCAACTACCCGTAAAAAACGCCGGATATACACCTTGTTTCCGTCGTGAAGCAGGTAGCTATGGCGCTCATGTTCGTGGTTTGAATCGGTTGCATCAGTTTGACAAAGTGGAGATCGTGCAAATTGTAAAGCCTGATAGTTCCTACGCGGTGTTGGAGGACATGTCAAATTATGTGCAAGGATTGTTACAGAAATTGGGATTGCATTACCGCGTGTTGTTGCTTTGTGGCGGTGACATGGGCTTTACCAGTGCAAAAACCTACGATATGGAGGTATGGTCAGGTGCCCAAGAAAAGTGGTTGGAATGCAGTTCTGTCAGCAATTTTGAAACATTTCAGACCAATCGATTGAAATGTCGTTATCGCAATGCCGAAGGCAAAACAGAATTGGCACATAGCTTAAATGGTTCTGCATTGGCGCTGCCAAGAATTGTTGCGGCTTTGCTTGAAAATAACCAAACACCCAAAGGCATAAAGGTTCCTGATGTGTTGGTGCCATATACCGGGTTTGAGTGGATTGATTAATATGTCGAAAGGATTGGAACTTCCAGCATTTGATTGGGATGCTTCGTGCTCTCTGGGTTCATTGCTCAATGATGTGATGACCATTCAACAATTTCCTACAGAACTTGCCAAGGTGATTTCTGTTGTAAAAGAGGAACAATGGGAGATTGGCTACAGACAAGGTAGTTGGAATTTGCGCCAAATCGTGCATCACCTCGCCGACGCACACCTCAATGCTTACATCAGAACCAAGCACATTCTCACCCAGGATCAAGACATGATTCAACCTTGGGATGAAAATAAATGGAATGATACCCCAGATGCACAATTTCATCAAGAAGCGAGTTATCTGATTCTATTGGGATTGCATCAAAAGTGGTCTTTGTTGTTGTTGGAATCCTTGAAAGATCCAGCTACACATCTGGCCAAAACCTTGTTGCATCCCGAATCGGGTAGGATGGTAAGTCTCAGCGACATTATCCGACTTTACGCATGGCATGGGGAGCATCACCTGGCGCAAATGCGTTATGCATTGTCGCTTTGAGGGATTGCTAGAGTATTTTGGTTACGATTTATAAGCGCGGAATACCCGCCAAATTTGGTAGGGTACTTTTATGAAATCGGACCAACCGATTTTAGATCCTGCAACATCCGTCCACGTTCGAATTGGGACCTCCACGACCATCGTTTCGGCATTCTTGCCATAGTGTTTTTGCATGCGAAGCAATATCTCAACATCAAACAACCAAGAAGTGTAAAACGCTTTTTCAAAGCAAATTGGAATGAGTTCGGGCTGCATCAATTTGGCCCCACATTGTGTGTCGTGCACTTTCCAACCCAACCCTTGGCTAATGAGTGTTGCAAACAATCTTCCAGAATAATGTCTGAATATGGTTCGCTGTATATTGGCACCCAGTCTCGCAACCCTTGACCCAATGATCAGCAGTGGTTTGGGGTCGTTATTCTCTGTAAATCGGTAAAACCAAGCCACTTCACTAAATGGCGTTGCCAAATCAGCATCCCAAAATCCAAAGTAATCGGCATCAATGTTGTCGAACCCTACCAAATCCAATTCGGTTAGTTCTTGGGTCGACTTTTCTAGGCCAATCATGGTTTTGTATGCAATGTTCAACCCTAATGAAACAGCGTTGGACTTGCCTTTATTCTTATTGTACGATAAAATGTGAAACCGAGATTTTGATGTGGTATTTTGGGAATCTCGCAGTTGTTTTAGCACTGAAAACGTCTCATCCTTACTGCCGTCATTGACAAATACGAATTGCATCGATTCATCTTGCTGCAAGGCGCGCGTAAATTCCTCCGTAGGAATTCTCGTTGCTTCATTGTAGCAGGGTATGATCAAACAGGTTTTCATTAAACGAAATCTGTCGGCCAAATTACCACTCATTTCTTTGCCAACCTATTCATTGAATTCGAAACCAAGCGAGAAAAATGGATTTTTCTAAAAAAGCCAACGGAGAAGGGTAAATTTGCAGTTATATGCGGGTCTATCAGAATATTCTGGAAACCATTGGAAACACGCCAATGGTCAAACTCAATACCATCACCAAGGATTTGCCTTGTACGGTTTATGCCAAGGTGGAGACCACCAATCCGGGGAATTCCATCAAAGACCGTATGGCATTAAAAATGATTGAGGATGCAGAGGCCAGTGGATTATTGAAACCCGGTGGCGTAATCATTGAAGGAACCAGTGGTAATACGGGTATGGGTTTGGCGATTGCGGCAGTAATCAAAGGATATCGTTGTATTTTCACTACTACCGACAAGCAGAGTAAAGAAAAGGTGGATGCCCTAAAAGCATTCGGTGCGGAAGTAATCGTTTGTCCAACCGATGTTGAACCAGAGGACCCACGCAGTTACTATAGCGTGAGTACCCGATTGGCCAATGAGATTCCAAATGCATGGAAGCCAAACCAATACGACAACTTGAGTAACTCAAAGGCCCATTACGAGCAAACGGGACCTGAAATTTGGGATCAAACGGATGGTAAAATCACGCATTTGGTCGTGGGAGTAGGAACAGGGGGAACCATTTGTGGGACGGGCAAGTTTTTGAAAGAGAAAAACCCAAACATTCAAATTTTGGGCATTGACACATACGGTTCAGTGTTCAAAAAGTATAAAGAGACTGGGATTTTTGATAAAAATGAGATTTATCCCTACATCACAGAAGGGATTGGCGAGGATTTTTTGCCCGCCAATGTGGACTTTAGCATCATTGATCACTTTGAAAAGGTTACCGACAAAGATGCGGCCGTGATGACACGCAGAATTCCCCGTGAAGAGGCCATTTTTGTTGGAAATAGTGCGGGTTCAGCCATTGCTGGTCTGCTTCAAATGAAAGATCGTTTCAAGGCCACCGATGTGGTGGTGGTGATTTTTCATGACCATGGAACCCGTTATTTGGGTAAAATGTACAACGAAGACTGGATGCGCGATCGCGGATTTATTGCTCCCAAGCCACTCACGACAGCGTTGGATTTGATTGCAGGGCATGCTCAGTTGCCGCTGTTGAGTGTGAGACCCACCGACACTTGTGAACATGTCATTGGGTTGATGCAGAAATACAGTGTTTCTCAACTACCCGTGAAGGACGACGCCAATCAGTTTGTCGGCGCTGTTGAAGATGCCCAATTGTATGCGGAGTTGCTAAAAAACCGCGAACTTATGGACAAGCCTGTGGCGGAAATCATGGGTAAAGCATATCCCATCGTATCGCACATGGCCACCATCGAAGAGGTATCCTCAAAAATCAATCAGAATAATGCGGCCGTATTGATGATGGACATGGGTGGCAATTGGCATATAATCACCAAACAAGATGTAATACAAGCCATATCAAAAGGCAATTTATCCTAATTCCTGTGTCATCCATTGTAATAAAAACCCCCGAGCAAATAGAAGGCATCCGCAAGAGTGCGCATTTGGCTGCAGAAACGTTGAAGTACTTGGAACAATTTGTAGTTCCCGGTATGAAGACGATCGATATCGATAAAAAGTGTGAAGAGTTTGTGCGGGATCATGGAGCCATACCAGCGACCAAAGGCTATCGCGGCTTCAAGCACTCTTGTTGTATTTCTCCGAACGATGTAATCTGTCATGGCGTACCAAACGATACAGTGATAGAGCATGGCGACATCGTGAATATTGATGTTACCACCATTTTGGGAGGGTTTTACGGCGACACCTGTAAAATGTATTACGTAGGGGATGTGAGCGACTATGCAAAACGCTTGGTTGAAACAACAAAGGAATGCCTACGGGTGGGAATGCAACAGTGTTTCCCAGGCAACCGCTTGAATAACATTGGCTACCACATTGCGCAACATGCCCAAAAGAATGGGTATTCTGTCGTTTATGAATTTTGCGGCCATGGGGTGGGTTTGAAATTTCATGAAGCTCCCGATGTTGCACACATCGCCGATGCCAACACTGGACCCGTTTTAAAGCCTGGCATGATATTCACCATTGAACCCATGATCAACGCAGGCAAGGCAAGGGCCAAAGTCGATCGAAAAGATGGTTGGACTGCCAGAACCATCGATGGCAAACTGAGTGCACAGTTTGAGCATACCATTTTAATTACCGAAGATGGGTATGATGCCCTCACCGATGTATATCATGATTTCTGATGATGAAAATTCACATCGTACATAGCGGAAATTTCAAATTAGATGGCGGGGCGATGTTTGGGGTTGTACCCAAGGTGCTCTGGCAAAAATGGGTACCGGCGGATGAAAACAACCTGTGCAATTGGGCAATGCGATGCCTTTTGATTGAAAAGGCGGATCGAAAAATCTTGATTGACACCGGAATCGGGAATAAGCAAAGTGAAAAGTTCTTCGGGCATTACTATTTGAATGGGGATTACTCGCTCGATGGATCCTTGGAAAAACTTGGATTGAAACCATCGGACATTACCGATGTAATGTTAACGCATCTACATTTTGATCATTGCGGAGGCGCAGTGATTCGCAGTGAGGAAGGGGAGTTGTTACCCAAATTCCCCAACGCACAATACCATGTTACAAAAGCCCAATGGGAACACGCAAATCATCCCAACGACAGAGAAAGACCATCATTTTTAACGGAGAATTTTTTACCGCTTCAAACCCATGGTGTTTTGAATTTTGTTAACGACGGTGAAATGCTCTTTGATTGTATTGAAATAAAAGTATTTAACGGACATACATTGGGCATGATTGCGCCCGTGATCCATGGTCCAAACTACAAAGTCATGTATATGGCTGATTTGATTCCAGCAGCGGCCCACGTACCCGTGAACTATGTGATTGGTTATGATGTTCAGCCGTTGGTAACGATGGAAGAAAAGAAACAGATTCTTCCATGGCTAAAAGACCAGGGTGCCTGGTTGTTCTTTGAGCACGATGCAACTTTTGCTTTGGCTCAACTTGACATCAATGAAAAGGGACAATATTTGGCTGTGAATCGCACCAACGATTGGTATTTTAATGATTGATTTCGTTAGGATTCTCCAATAAAAGCGTCTACAATTTCTTCTTTTTGCAATGACACCTCGCCGGGTGCGGCATTTTTGGGTTTTGAAACAAACTTTCTCGCCACCACTATGACGGGAACAACTTGTTGCGTTTTGGCCTTGGAGTTTTTAGCTGCCAATGTAGCTGCGTATTGGATAATGGCCTGGGGAAATTGCGCTCCCTTCTTTTTGATAATCACATGCGACCCTGCCACGTCCTTTGCATGTAGCCACAAATCATTCTTTTGGCTCATTTTCAACATTTGATCGTTCGACTTGTTGTTTTTTCCAACCCAGATTTGATAACCCTGAAATTCATGCAACCGATAGGGTAAGGTATCCGACTGGCTTTGAACCGTTGGAACTGACTTTTGATAGGACTTCAAACCGCGAAAATCTTCTGCGTTCACCACGCCTTCTAATTTTTTAAGGGTTTCTACCAAATTGGACTCGGTCAACACCAGCTGTTCTTGCAGTTTTTTCTGTTCGATAACTTCGTTCTTGGCCTTGCCATAGTACTTTTTGGCATTATCAGTGGCAGACAAATCGGGATTGAGCTTTATCCATATGCGCTGATCTGTGTAATAATCGGTTACCAATGCTTTTGTCAGTCCTGGCTTGAGTGAGTGCGCATGGGCGAGAATCAGATCTCCAATTTCTTTATAACTCCGCCGTTCAGAAATTTCTTGGAGTCGGCGTTTTGATTCTGACAAGATTTTTTTTAGGTGCTTGGCCTTGCGTTCCAATTGATCTTTTAGCAATGCTTTGTTCTTGTCAAAAAAGTATGACCTAAGGAAATTGTGTTGGGCAGTTAATAAGTCTGATATGTCCGAAGGTTGCTTTGTAAAGCCCAATTGGCTGAACGCTTTTTCATTCGGAACGATGTTTATTTCTTTCGTTGTAAGGCTCTCATCGTCTGGGTTTGGGTAATGGAATTCCCAATCGGACTTTAACGATAATCTAAATATTGATAAGGTTTCACCGCTGCCAATTTCCCTTAACAAGAGATTGCCAAATTTGCCAAAGCCTTTGATCCACAGTTGGTATTGTTGTCCAATGGTAATGCAAATCCATCGATCCTGAGGATTGTATTGTACCTGTTTGATGGCGTGGTTTTCGATTTCTTTGAATTGCAAAATGCCTTTTTTATTGGCACTGCTATCAAAAATTTTATCGCTTTGAAACAAAATCAAATGACCCTCGATGAATTTACATTCAATGGTGTAAGTTTGGCCATTCTGTTCAACGAATTGAAGGTACAGCGTGTCTTTGTCAAAGCTAATCGCACCTTGGAAAAACCCACCCACCAAACGTTTGCGGAATTCATTTGCCCACATTCCATATACCCAATTCACGCTAAACATGACGCAAATTTCGGCTATTAGGGTGATTTGGGACGCATCAATGTGAGAGAACTTCTAGCGAATCGCTTTGATTGCCTCAAACTCTTGTACTCGAGGATTACCGCATATACGCCTTCGGGACAGTTTTGGTTGTTTTTTGTGCCGTCCCATAAGATTTTTTTGTCATTGGACTCATAAACGATTTCACCCCAGCGATTGATGATGAGCAGCCGATATTCGGAAGATCCGTAAATGTCGGGTTGAAACGCATCATTCATGCCATCACCGTTGGGTGTGAATGCGGTTGGTAAATACAAAATGACTGTATCGTGGTAGCAGAGGTCCTTGGTCATCGTATCCGCACAACCACCATCGTTTTGAATGGCCAACATGACTTTGTAATTTGGAAGAAGACCATTGTACTGATGCGTTGGGTTGATATTGGGAGAGAACAATGTTTGCGTTCCATCGCCCCAGAACCATTGTCCCTTTGTGCCACCACTGCTTTGATTGAAGAACAACGCCGTTTCATCAAGTGGAGATAAACAATCGCCTTGGCTTTGTTTTTGGATAGAAAATCCAGCTTGAATGGCTTTGTATCCGGGTATTTCTATCGTTGTGTCTGCTTGACATCCGGTAATTTCATCACGGATGTTCACACGATAAAGATTGTCTGCGTAGGCATGTAGCGTATCCGAAGTATATCCAGGGTCATGGGCCCAAGTTCGTTTTGTTGGGTTTCCGTTGCCCAATTTTAATAATGCCCAACCTTTCAAACCCCTACAAACAGTATCGCTCAACGTTGTGATTGTCCAAACCCTTGGATGGACATGGATAAAGGCAGTATCGTGGGCATTTTCAGAACATCCATCACTGACAGAACAAATCAAACGCCCACTTTGGATGGCAATAAAAAAGGTTTTGGATCCTGTTTGACCGTGGGACCAATTTAGCGTGTGTTTGTTTGTCAATCCGCCAAATGCCGTCGCTTCAAATGTCAATATCTTGCCGTAACATACACTATCGCTTTTAGGAGATAAATTCACTGTAAGAGGGGTATTTACAACCATCGATTGGCTGTCTTTGGAGAGACAAGCACCTTGTTGAACCTGGTAATAAATGTAATTTCGACCCTCACCAGCTACAGTGGGGTTGAACGAAGAATCTATTACACCTTTGCCAGACCATGCGCCATTTCTCGGAGTTGCCTTTAATGTAAATTGAGAGTCTTTAAAACAATACCATTGTGCATGGTTGAATAGAATTTTCACCACTGTGTCTACTTGGATCTTGGTTGAATTCATACATCCTTCGGCCGATTTGTAAAAAACGGTATGCATTCCCGGACCAGCACTGAATGTATTGAAAACGCCTGTCGATTGTGTGATTCCAGGCCCCCAAAAAATGCCATTTTTATCTTTTTTATATAAATTTAAATATTTGATATTCAAACAAATAGATGTGTCTAATTGAATAATTGGTTTAGACTTTACCCAAACAATGAGTGTATCATCACACCCTTTGTTAGCATATCGAATTTTAAACATACCCGGCCCCGAAATCCTCGGGTCGAATCCATTCTTCTTAACCGCTGCGTGTCCAGTCCAAACGCCCCCAGGTACCGAAACACGAACACCCTTCGCCAAAAAAGTGGTAAAAGTATCTTCTAAGCAGAATTTCAAGGTGTCGGGCTGTGTAATTTGAACAGGTAGGATATACACCAACTTGCGATCTGTGCATTTGGGCGTCTTTAGGATCAATGTATCAATGTTTGATTTCATTGCAGCATTCCACCAGTCCGGACTGTATTGATTTCCAATTCCATTGATGCCTTTTCCAGACCAACTATAATTCGCATTGGGCCTAAACGATTTCAATGTCTGTTTTCCAGCTGTGGGACAGAAAGTATCATTCAATCCCGCATCGCTCGGCAAAACAGTGAGAAGCGTTGTGTCTCTGCAACCACCCTGAGCGGCGTAAATGATGTTGTAGTTCTTCGGCCCTCCCATCAATGACGGATTGTAGGTTCCATAATAGTAATTGACCAAGCCCGGAAACCAATTTGGATATAACCCCTTTGGCGAAAAGGTGAGGGTGGCATTGGTGGACGATTCGCAAACGGTATCAAACTGCGGTACTTGAATGGATTGAACAAAGACCGTTTTCTTGGAAGTGCATCCCTTCCATGTATATGTTAAAATGTATGTGCCAGCTGTGTCCGGCGTAAATAGACCATTCGTTGTGGTTTTTGGCCCTGTCCATGTGCCTCCGGCAGGACCATACCAATACAAAGGAAAGGAGCCCTTGCTCGGACAAAAAACATTTTCATAGTTGTATGGTGCCGTGACGGTTACGTTTACGGTATCTGCACAATTTCCAATTTGATACCATACTTTCACCGTGCCCCAAACGCTATTGGGTTTGAATTCCCCAGTTTTCGAATTGATAATTCCACTGCCTTTCCATGTGCCACCTGCTGGGGTAGCGCGCAACTGAAAATTTGGATTGTAGTAACATACAGAGGTATCCGCTTGCGCTTTGGGTGGATCCAAGACAACAACTTCAACTGTGTCATAACCTGGTACAGAGGTACCATCATCGACTTTGATCGTATACTTGCGATTGGCAGTTAAACACTGTGTAAATGGCCCTTTGCCGGATAGTCCTGCTGGCGTCCACGTATATTTATACTTGGTACTATCGCCCCCTGTGGCCTTGAGTGTGAGTTGTATGCAGTCACCTTTACAGATGGTATCTCTGTTGCTCTTGAGGTCTACAATGATCGGACAATTGGATATTGAAAAATTGTAGAGACTCTGTAAAAAATAAACACTATCGCAATAATCCCTATATCCATGTTGATGTGTGATTTTATACAATCCGTTTAAAGTAAGACCGTTGGTAACCGTCAATTCAAACAACTTGGACATGCCGTTACTGCAATTGAGGGCCTTGACCTTGGTGATTTTAGGGGAATTGGGTCCTGAAATCGAAGTATTGGCCAAACTGACAGAATCGCATGGGACGGGAATATCGGTTGCCAACTTTATCACGCTGTCTTTGCAGCTTGGAAGCGAAAGGCCCGCACTGGCTTGCAGAAACTTGAACGGGGTAGGTTTAATGGTTTGCACCAAAACGGAGGCTTTCCAACCAAAGCACTTGATACTCTTGTCAGACTTAAAATGCAAGGTGATTTGACTATCAGATGAACTAACTCGACCAGGGCCAACATTGCCAGACCAAGCACCGATCAATTTAGCGAAAGTATCTTTTCCATTAAAAATTCGCAGAATGTCATTGTCTTTTTCTGTACAAAAACTCGAAAAATTCAACGTGATGGATTTTGCACCGGGAACCGAAAGGGTTAAGGTTGAATTTTCGTTATGATCATAATCTGATCTGTTGAGTGCATTGTCTGAATCTGTCACGGTGCCTTTGCAAATTCTGAACCGTCCATTTTGCTGCGTGATGGTTGTTTGGGATATAACATCGTTGTTGCAGCAGAGCCACAAAAATGACATGATCCAAAATTTCCAATTGCGTAACAAATTGCTTATTTGCTGATATTGACTGATTTAGACATTAAAGCGTTGCTCCAATGTTGCGCCCTGTCTTTTATTCTAATCTGAAATTGGGTACTCTCCGAACTTCCCGCACCCAATAGGAAAATATTCTTTAAGGAAATGCGTATGCTGCCCGATATCGACACTTTTTCATTGAGGGGCGCTAATGGTTTCAAATGGTAATAATCTGGCTTTGCGAAGCGAATATCCTTCACCTCAACAGACAGCGAATCGGCACTCTCAAATCCTAAATCACCGTCACCATCTTTGTAATTGAAAGTAAGTACTACCGTATCAGTGAACTGTTTGAAATCAGACTGATTCAAGACCAATTGAGAAATGCTCGGCTTAGGATCACCCGTATATTGGTCTTCGTATTTACACGAAAACAACAAAATACATAAAGACAATATATTGATATACAACTTCATACATTGGTTTACTTGTACTTTATAGCGAAGTATGTTTTTAATAGAAACATGCTGTTATTGTTTGGGATTTGATAGTTGACATTTTTTGCATCACTCACCGTGATTCGAAACCAAACGACGTCATTTTCAATGTGTTTGCTGCCGTCGTATTGATAATTCCAGTAGTAATCACAATTGCCCGCGAAAAGCCCAGATAAACTTTTGTTGGGGCCTCCCAACATGCTCACTTCTTTGTTGGGGTCAAATTTTGCAGGATCTGTAGACCAATTCACAGTGACGTTCTTCAATCCGCTAGCCACTGTATTGTCATCGCTGAGCGACACCCATAGAGTGGGTGACTGTCCAACAGAAATTTGTGCAGCCTCATACTTGCCTGCGCGATTGAGTGGAACGCCCCCAACCAAGAATTGAACACCTAACACTTGGGGCGGAAAATCAACAGTTTCTGGGGTTTTGCCCAACCAATCTTTTGCTCCTGCATCAATCCAATCGTTTAACCTTACGAGCCAAGAGTCTTTTTGTGTGGGATAATTGCTGTTCGGCTCTAACGATAAAGGCATAATACCCGAATTGCCATTCAAATCAATCAACATTCGTTGCGGAAGCATGCTATTACCCGAAGAAAATGGCACCACACGCATCTTTAACTTCCCAGCAACATCGGGTTTTATTACGGATTGGTTTACAAGTGAGTAGTAACTACTTTCCACGGTTCTAAAATCTGGCTCAAAATTGCCATCGTGACAACCACTGTTGGCGCAAGTCGGTTTGAAAAGACCTGCATGCAACCCTTGAATTGTTCGGTAATTCCAAGTATCCTTGGTGGTTTCGAGTGTGTCTCCCGTTTTTTTGAAGGGGTTTTTAATTGCGGGACCATCGGACTCGCATCCGACACCAAACAAACCAATGGTAATGACGACACCTATCCAGAAAAAGTTGGCAATTTTGCTTACGGTAGATGGCCTCGTTATCATGATCAAATTCTTTGGTAAAGACTTCTTGCTAGTGGGTCAATCAAACCCCCATTGTTCACATCGTCAAGAATTCCAAAAATGTCAGCGATGGTTGGTACAATATCAGTAAGTCGTCCGACAGGCTGAGCCTCACCACCTACACGAATATTCGGAACACTCTTACCAACCATCAATCCCCAAACTCGTCTGGCATTTGAATCACTATGATCGTAAGAATTCCAATCATTCTGGTCTAAAATGGGATTGGGATTTTGGTTTCGGCCGCATTCCGGAGCTACAATGAAAACAGTATTTCCTGACATTTCCGGTATGTTATTTTGGATATGTTGCCACAACCATGCGGTAACATGGTCTGCTCTATGTAAACTCTGCAGATAGCTTGTAAAATTTGAGTGGCATGAATCAACTCCTGATAAATTCACTGCAAGTATTTTGGGTTTGAATTCCCTCAACACCTCTGCAGCATACATCATGTTGAGAGCATCACTATTCCCTGTAACGGGAGGCATCGATAGTTGTCCAGACTGCTGTTTGGCAAAGATACTTTTAATAAAGTCTTTGACTTGGGTTTTCTCTTCGTCGGTGTTACTGACACTAATTATTTGATCTTTGGTTAGAGCGAAACTTTGGTCCAAGAAATTCTTCATGAAGTACATGGGTTCCAAATCTGTGCGCGAATATGTCTTTGCATTACCCAATACTTCTTTACCCGCAGCTGAGAAAGTAACCGGTGCAGCGAACATATTGCCCCCATAAGCCAGGCCATAATCTTTGTGATTGCTTGAATTTAACAATGGGGTTGAATTACCAATCCCATTGCCAATAAACCAAGTATCAGTAGCTTTAAAACCGGCATGTTTTCTGAGGTATTCGAAGATCGTAGGGAAGGATGGTCGAACTCTTAATCCTTGGTTTACTCCAGGATTGCCTGTGAGCAACGTATTCAAACCTATATAGTGTCCTGCGCTCTGTGCGCGCATCTCTGGGAACAAGAGTCCCGATTTTTCCATTGATTGACTCAATAACCTGGGAATTGGTTCTGACCCTACAGGTTCTCCATTCACTGTTGTACCATAAGCAATTTTCTTAATTGGCGCATCACCTTCAAACAAATTTGGCATAATGTTACCCGCCGCTCCTGTGACCCCCTGACTATCCTCTAAGTATCGTCCTAAAACGCTCTCCTGTTGTCGAACTCCACCGGCAAACATAACCAACACAACATGATCGGCCTTCACCGTGCCTGATTTTGCAAATAATCGACCAGAGGGAAGGATATATGGGGCTAAAAGTCCACCACCTAGAGCGATTCCTGATTTTGTGATAAAATTCTTCCTGTTCATTTCTCCTCTTTCTTAATAATATTGATACTCCTCACTACAAGCAAAAGCCGTGTACACCATTTCAACAGTTACAGCTTTGTTATTGGTGACGAACTGCTTGAAAAATGCTTTTTCACCCTCGCTGGGATACCGCAAATAGAATCGCTTAAACGTATTAATGATAAATGCGTCAATATCTGCTCGCATAACGGCATCTTGGGGAATGGTTATCTCAGCGGTGTTAAAATAATTACTTAAAAGCATCTCATTAGCCACATCCTGATCGCCAATAGAGTATAGTACATTCTGAGTCTTGTAAAGCTGATTGGGGGAAATGGCTGATTGATACAAATTTGTATAAAGTATCGATATAAACTCTGCATCGTTTTTCTTTTTGGTCTTTCGACTCTTATCCTCAAGAACATTTACTTGGTCAACCTCATAACCAATGATTCGATCCTTTGTGCAAGCCGAAGCACACAGAATCAAAACGTATATTAAGATAAAATGTGGTTTAAAATTGGGCATACTCGTCTCCAATGATTAATTTTTGAATAATCGGTTCAATTTGATGGCTAAGATAAAACATATGAAATAATGAGCTCACCTCTGCTGTTGTCGCATCACGCTGCAGAAAAACATAGTATAACCAACGAATTTGAGCTTCATGAAACGCATCAGAATTAACAATTACGTCACAATATTCACTTTTGTTTGCTGCCCATCTAGAAAAAATAACAGCTGGTTCGTTGTAATGAATAATGAGATAGGAGCGATCGAATTCAGCTTGGCTTGGATTGCGATTTAAACAATTGTCAAAAACTGCATTGATATAATTGAAACTGTTCATGTTGATCCCATCGTAGATGGAATTGTTCATCATTACCGCGGAAATGTATCGGTAGTCTTTGATGCGCTTTCTGAAGACAAACCGACTATTTAACACGTCAAAATACTTATTCTTGGCATCCGTAAATTGATAAACGCCGATAGAATCGCCATTGAGTCGAGCTATTGTAATCGCAAAATCAAGATTGCCAATATATTTGGCGATACTGGGGTCTGAAGCGCCTTCCAAAAAACGGGCTTTTGAAATGTCGTATATTCTTTGCGCAAAGGCATGTCGGTAGGATGAGTCACCGGATCTGTACGTTGTATCGAACATGAGCAAACTCGCCAAACGCTGTCGGCAGGAATCGTGCAATTCAGCCAATTTTAGTTGATTTGTGAAGGAAATTCGCTCCGCATCTGTTGCTTCTCTACCCAACAAATCGATAAACATTCTTTGGACGTAATTCTCAATGCGCAGGGTAGATACGCCCTTGTAATTCGGGGGTTGATTGTCTTTTACTTCAATATTCTCGGTCTCAGTACAACTGGATAAATACAGGACGGACATGGCCAGGTACAAGAATTTTCTAATGCGTTTGAAAATGTCCATAACTCAAAAGTACTTCTTACCCTTTGGGATTGCAAGTTTATGACATCCGTCATTTTCAGTTGACGATAAAATCACTTAGTTTCGCATTCAAAGATTTTTCCTACTATGCCATTTTATCACAAGTCTGGATCGATTCCCCCAAAACGCCATACACAATTTCGCAAACCCGATGGAACGCTATACTCAGAGGAGTTGGTGAGCACAGAAGGGTTTAGCAGTTTGTATTCGTTGATTTACCACTGTCACCCACCCACATTGGTTAAGAACATCGAACAACCCTATAGTGTTGAGCCAAAGGTTGCAATGGAAAAGAACATGCAGCATCGCAGCTTTTTAACGTTCATAACCAAGCCGGAAGCAGATTATATCAAAAGCAGAAAAACACTGTTATTGAATAGCGATGTGGCCATGGGATCGGCTGCACCAACGCAGGGGTTTTCAGACTATTTTTACAAGAATTCAGATGCTGATGAGGTATTATTCATCCACGAAGGCACAGGAATATTGAAAACCATCTATGGCAATATCCCTTTTGAATATGGTGATTATTTGGTGATCCCTAGGGGTACAATTTATCAATTGCATTTTAACGATAAAGACAATCGCATCTTCTTTGTGGAAAGTCCCACACCCATTCATCCACCCAAGCGGTATCAAAATTCTGTTGGACAATTGATGGAACATTCTCCTTACTGCGAACGCGACATCAAATTACCAGAAAACTTGGAAACCCACGATGAAAAAGGGGAGTTTAAGGTCTTAATCAAAAAACAGGGCCTGATCTATCCGTACACATATGCCACACACCCTTTTGATGCAGTAGGATGGGATGGCTATTTATATCCGTATGGGTTTAGTATTCACAACTTTGAACCAATTACTGGGCGTCTGCACATGCCACCACCGATTCATCAAACCTTCGAGGGTAGAAATTTTGTGATTTGCAGTTTTGTTCCTCGCATGTATGATTATCATCCCTTGAGCGTTCCGGCACCATACAATCACTCCAACATCGATTCAGATGAAATTTTGTACTATGTAGATGGCGATTTTATGAGCAGGAAACATGTAGAACGGGGTATGATAAGTTTGCACCCAAAAGGGATACCACATGGTCCCCATCCGGGAACAGTTGAAAAGAGTTTGGGCAAATTGGAAACCAAAGAACTTGCAGTCATGATTGACCCGTTCTATCCATTGATGATTACCGTGGATGCAATGGAAATGGAAGATCCTGGCTATTGGAAATCTTGGGTAGAATGATGAACTTTGGTCTTATATGACCCGAAGTCTGTCCCTAATCATTGCTTTACTTTTTCTTTCTCCGTTATACGCACAAAACGGACAGATCCCTTACCAACGATTGGTAAGAAAAACCGAACGTCGTTTGGAGCGCGTAGAAAAACGTATCCAAGAAAACAATCGACAACATCACACGACAAAATCACCGCTGAGAAAATCTGCCGAAATTGTTTGTACTGAAGATCTCAAGAACATGCCCCATACACCTGACCGCTATTGGCAGCAGGAATGGATAGCAACCATGAATCCTGCGTTGGGAAGACCGACACCAGAGTTACTCTTTGAAGAAATGCTGCAACAACAGCAATCTTCTCTGATCAGGAGGGCAATGCCAGGGACAACAAAAACGAGTTGGACATCCCGCGGACCGAATAACTTGGCTGGAAGAACCCGAGCACTCGCAGTGGATCCAACAGTAAGCTCCGGTAAGAAAGTATGGGCTGGCGCTGTAACCGGAGGACTTTGGTACAATGATGACATTACCAGTGCGAGCAGCCAATGGAAGTTTGTTTCGGGGCTTTGGAGTAACCTCACCGTAACATGTATTGCATTTGATCCCAATGCGCCAGGAACCATGTACATCGGCACAGGTGAGGGTTGGGGCTCCACTTCCTCGAGCAGTCGGGGATTCGGTGTATTCAAGAGTATCGATTCTGGAAAAACATTTACCCAATTGGCGGCGACCAAGACGTATTTTTTCGTTAACGACATTGTTGTACGATCCGAATCAGGCAAAAGTGTGGTTTATTGTGCGACGGACATGCAGTATGTCAATGGTGCGTGGCATGGCACAACTACAGGTGGTTTGATGAAAAGCACCAATGGCGGGATATCATTTACCAATGTGATGCCCAAAATACCTGGTTATACATTGTCAATGATACCTGCCGACCTGGAAATAGGAGCAGACAATCGCTTGTGGGTTGGTACGCGACGAAATTATGCGCAAACCGCTACAGACAAAGGGGGCGGACGGGTATTGTATACCGATGATGGTGTGAATTTCACCACCGTTTACACGCATGCCGACAAAGCGGGCAGGGTAGAGTTGGCGTGTGCACCGACATCCGCCTTGACTGTGTACGCCGTTTTTGAGTCCAACGGCAAAGTAGATACATTGTTACGAACATTCAACAAAGGCACAACTTGGTCTTCAATGAAGAAACCGAAGGATGCCGATGCAGGTATTCCCGCCACGGATCCTTCGCGAGGACAAGCTTGGTACGATTTGATTTTGGCCGTATCACCCAAAGACTCATCCGATGTACTATTTGGCGCAATCGATGTATTTCTCTCTGAGAATTCGGGTGGATCTTTCACACAAGTTGGCAAATGGAGCGATAATTCTGGATTGGCAAATCTCTCTTGTTCATATGTTCACGCAGATCAGCATAACATCGTTTTCATTCCTGGAACCAATGCTTGTATGATTGGAAACGATGGGGGTGTTTACTATTGTCCGGACATCCTGGATAATCTTTCCTATCAATCAGTGATCTATGAGCGTAATAACGGTTACATCGTTACACAATTCTATTGGGGTGACATGAGTCAAACCAAGGCGAAAAACCTCATGGTGGCTGGAGCGCAAGACAACGGTTCGCATCAGTTAAGCACAGCTGGACTGGCGAATGAAAACATGATTTCTGGCGGTGATGGTGGATACTGTTTCATTAGTCCCACCAACGACAACAAACAGGTGGTTAGTTACATATACAATCAATTTTTTGCTACTTCTGACAATTGGGCCAATGCTGCAAAGTTGATTGATGACGCAACAACAGGTAAGTTCATCAATCCTGCTGCTTGGGACGATGTAAATGGCGCGTTAATTACGGGCAAGGGAAAATGCACCTTGTATCGGAACAAACTTGGCACCTCTGCTACCTTGGCAAATACGGTAACGGTAAGTGCAACCACGGCAAATGGAGCGCCTAGCGCCATTACAAGCAGTGTAAGTAGCACCGGGAAAGGACAATTGTATGTGGGTACGGATGTAGGCAAGGTATTTGTAACCAATGATATTGGTGTTTCTACGCCCACTTGGACAGATATTACTGGAACGATAAACGCAGGTAATATCAGCGATATCTTTAGATTGAGAAGATCGGATACGCTGTTCGTGACATTGAGCAATTATGGAGCGAGTGTAAACATTTACATGAGCACAGATGCCGGCAAAACATGGAAATCAAGGGATGGAAACATTGCCGATATGCCCATTTGGGGTATATTATTGAATCCAAGAAAATTGGGAGAGGCAATCATTGCCACAGAATTAGGCATTTATGGCACTTCCGATGTGTTTGCAACATCCGTTGTTTGGACTCCGTACAACGATGGAATGGGAGCGGTAAAAGTGGCCAATTTAAGATATCGCGATGCGGACCAAACCATAATGGCCACAACACATGGGAGAGGGGTATTTACTTCGGATGCATGGTCAAAAGCGAGTCCCATTGTGAAATTTGGAATCAGCAAAGACACTGTTTGCTCCCATGAAACCCTCACGTTAAAAGATTCTTCGCTAAATACGCCCACTTTGTGGAGCTGGAGTTTTTCACCCAGGTCTGGAATCATTTATCGCAATGGTACGGATTCAACCAAGCAGAATCCCACAGTGCAATTTACGCGTGGCGGCACGTATTCAGTGACATTAACAGCCTCAAATGCCATTGGAGAGGATCAGTTATCCAAGATTAATCGCATTGTTGTGATAGATTCAATCCCAGTGTCGATTTCTATCCAATCAAATCCAGCTGTGGTATGTGTTAACGACACGTTTTCATTGACTTCAACGGTAAATTCCAATGGGAAATCCATACAGACTTCTTTCTCATGGAAAAAGAACGGTGCTTCTTTAGCAAACACAACTGCGAATTTGTATGGATTAATTCCGAATACGAGCGATAAATACCAACTATTCGTTCAATCTACAACACGATGTGTTACGCCAAATCCCGGACAGAGTGTGATTTTCTCACCAAGTACCAAAGGGATAAAAACGATCACTGTGAGTTGTAATTTGGATACTTTAAAAGCCATGCCGTTGGGAACGGGAACATACAATTGGTATAAAAACGGTGTTAACGTGGGTACCGGTCAGAGGTTTAAACCCAGTCAAATTGGACTATATCGTTGCGTTTACGATGAAAATGGTTGCCAAAGTGATAGTAGCGCTGTGATTGTGCTGAAATCGATTGGAGCGAACAAATTGGTGGCATCTACGATTACTGTCTTCCCAAATCCAGCCAAAGGCCTGATTACGGTCCAAGGGCTTATATCTAATGGTTCTGTGCGTATTTACAATCCTTTGGGACAATTGGTATTAAACAAGGAAATTTCAAACGGCCAAACTTCTGTGGATTTGGATATTCAGCGTTTGGTCGCTGGATTTTACAACATCGAGTGTTATGATGGTGCTGGGGTGAGGATTGCAAATCAGTCTTTGGTTGTTAACAATTGATTGATTTTTTTTCAATATGTACTGATTGATTTTTTTGTTGTATGGTTTTAAGAATTTTAATATCGCGCTTATTGAGTGTGTAAGATTTCAATAAATCAAATCTAAATGTCGTGCAGTTGTTATTGACCGTTCACGTTGTAGAAGAATTGTATGATTGATATTGGTTGCAGTTAAAACTGATCAGTCGGTTATTTCAAATAAGGATGTTATAGTTCAAATAATACAAAGCCAATGACTTAGGAGTATTCTTGTTTCGATTCATATGTTTCATAATTTACATTATGTTAAATTGATAGAGACAATAAAAGCCGGATTGCTCCGACTCTCATTGTAATAATCATGCGTTTATTCCATTCCTTTTATCAACGAAGCATATTTGTCTGCTCCTGCTGTGTCTCCTATTTCTAGACACGCTGACTTCAAGGCTTTACAAATGTTAATTTGATCGGTTGTTGAATAATCCACATTGTCCAATGCGCGCTCCAAATATTTCCTGGCATCTGTAAACAACATCTTCAGCTCTTCATCCACCAATTTCTTTTTCGCGCCTACCGCAGCACTTCGTTTGTCGTAGAGCTTGCGACTTTCGTATTTCATCAAGGATAATCCCAAGTTAAAATTCGCATCATAATTGAATTCATCCAACTCTACTGCCTTGCGGTAATCGGCAATCGCAGCGTCGTACTTTGCTTGGTTCTCGTTCAGGTATGCCCGTGTGTAGTACAAGCGACTGTTTGGTTCTATACCGATTTGACGATCAACATCGGCATACAAGCGTTGTTCTTGCTTAATTCCCACGAAGAAATTGACCAAAATTTGGAACATCGCATCGCTGTTATTTGATGCTGTCAATGCTGTACGAATACAATTTTCAGCTTTCGCAGTGTCATTGATGCTCAAATACGCTTTGGATAAGCCTTCCACCACCGCAGGAACGGTATTTCCTTTGTCCACAAGTCCTTGAAGAATGGCAATTTTCCTCGACTTGTCGCTGTGCAAAGAAGCAACCTGGGCGTATGTCTCTGTCAAACTGGCTTTGGTGATTTTGTTATTCGCCAAATTGTTTGACATTGCAGTATCCAAGTAATCGTACACTCCTATCAATTCTGCGTAGTAAATGCACAGGGTATCATAGCTTTTGGTTGCGAAAAATGAAATGGCTTCATTGTATCCGGCAGCAAATGCATTTCCAGCCAATGCGGTACCATTCTCTCTTTCCTCGGCCTTCTTGGGCATGGTGCTCTCATGGAATTTGCGAATGGAAATCATGGCCTCCAATCCTGCGCCATCCGTCAGCCCCTTCAATAGTTCATTGTTTTTCGCGCCGGCAATTCTCGCATAAACATCGCTGCGTACCAAATACATCTTCGGCAATTCTGCAGACTTCGGGTTGATTTTGGCCTTGTCAATTTCTTCTTTGGCCGTAATCAAATCCTCTACAGAATTGCTCATCAACGCGTATTCAGCAGAGTTGACAGCTTTGATTTGAGCGGTGCTGCATTGGGCAAAACCTAGGGTTAACGCAATGCCAAGTGTAGATTTGAATAACTTATTCATCGTTTTGAGGTGTTTCGTTTTCGGTGGTTATTTCTGGAGTGCTACCCTCACCTGCATCGACACCTTCAATGAATTCGGCCGCTGATTCTTCATCTTCGTCCTCTTCCTTGGGTGACTTTGCCAAACCTGCGATGGAATCCGAACCTTTCAGGTTAATCAGCCTTACCCCTTGCGTGGCGCGGCCCATCACCCTCAATTTGTCAATCGCCAATCGAATGGTTAATCCACTCTTACAGATGATCATCAAACCATCCTCATCGGTTACCGACAGAATTCCTACCAGGCTTCCAGTTTTTTCCGTGATTGAGATGGTTTTAACGCCTTTTCCTCCCCTACCTGTGATTCGATAGTCTTCCAGATCAGTGCGTTTACCATATCCTTTTTCACTCAAAACCAAAATGGTGGCTTCACTCTTCCTTGGATTTACACAAACCATGCCAATTACTTCATCCTCGGCTGACTCAAGTGTTACGCCCCGCACACCCGCTGCCGTTCTGCCCATCGGACGAACTTTGGCTTCAGGGAAACGAATGGCCTTACCTTGCTTCTTGGCGATAATCACTTCACTATCACCGTCCGTCAAACAAGCCTGTAACAATTCATCGCCATCACGTACCGTAATCGCATTGATACCATTGGTGCGGGGACGACTGTATGCTTCAAGCGATGTCTTTTTAACAACCCCTTGTTTGGTTACCATGATGATAAAATTGTTTTCCAGGTATTCTGGATCCTTCAAATTCACCACGTTGAGGTAGGCTTTTACCTTGTCGTCGTTTGGAATACTGATCAAATTCTGTATCGGTCTTCCTTTTGTTGCTTTTTGTCCCTCTGGAATCTCGTAAACCTTCAACCAGAAACAACGTCCTTGCTCAGTAAATAACAGCAAGTAATTGTGCGTTGAGGCAATAAACAGATGTTCTACGAAGTCGGCATCCCGGTGCGATACACCCCGCAATCCTTTACCTCCACGATTCTGCTCTTTGTATTCGCTCAATTGTGTACGCTTGATGTAACCCATGTGTGAAATGGTAATCACCACTTCTTCGTTGGGAATCAAATCTTCAATATTGAACTCACCTGCACTGAATTCGATGTTGGTGCGACGTACATCGCCGTATTTTTCTTTGATTTCCGCGATTTCCGACTTGATGATTTCCATGCGCAATTCTTCAGAAGCCAATACACTTTCGTAGTATTCAATTTCTTTCAATACGGCATTGTACTCTTCACGAATCTTGTCGATCTCAAGACCTGTCAATCGCTGTAAACGCATTTCCAGGATGGCTTTTGATTGGATTTCCGACAAACCAAATTGGCTCATCAAACCTTCTTTCGCTGCATCTGGGGTGCGACTCTCACGAATCAACTTGATTACTGCATCAAGATTATCCAACGCAATGATCAAACCTTCCAAAATGTGAATCCGCTTGCGCGCTTCATCCAACAAATACTGGGTTCTGCGCTGCACAATCTCATGACGGTGATTCACATAATGCTTAATCATGTCTTTGAGATTCAACATCTCTGGACGACCCGCCACCAACGCAATGTTATTTACAGAGAAACTGCTCTGCAAGGGTGTGTACTTGTACAACTGGTTCAAAATGATGTTTGGGATGGCATCGCGCTTCAAGTCGAACACGATACGCATGCCTTGACGACCACTTTCATCACGCACAGCCGATATACCATCAATGACTTTCTCATTGATCAAATCCACAGTTTTGATGATAATTTGTGATGGCGTTACCTGGTAAGGCACCTCTGTAACCACAATCATCTCTTTGCCTGTGCTAGAAACTTCAACCTCCGCTTTACCGCGCATAACCACACGACCCCTACCGGTTTCGAAAGCATCTTTGATACCCTCTACCCCGTAAATTGTTCCACCTGTGGGAAAATCAGGGCCTTTGATGTAATTCATCAATTCGCTGATTTCAATTTCCCGGTTGTCAATGTAGGCAATTACACCGTCACACACCTCCGTCAAATTGTGTGGCGCCATGTTTGTGGCCATACCCACAGCGATACCACTTGCACCATTCACCAACAAGTTGGGGATTTTCGCTGGCATCACAGAAGGCTCTTCCAAGCTTTCATCGAAGTTGGGTCTGAAATCCACTGTGTTTTTGTCGATGTCCACCATCATCTCCTCTGCAATTTTGCGCAAACGAGCCTCCGTATAACGCATCGCTGCCGGCGGATCACCATCAATTGAACCGAAGTTACCCTGTCCGTCTACAAATGGATAACGCAAACTCCAGTCCTGCGCCATACGCACCATGGTGTCGTATACTGAGCTATCACCGTGTGGGTGATACTTACCCAACACTTCTCCTACGATACGGGCTGATTTCTTGTGCGCACGATTTGAAGCGAGGCCCAATTCTGTCATTCCGTATAATACCCTTCTGTGTACAGGTTTTAAACCATCTCTTACGTCAGGCAATGCCCGAGAAACAATCACCGACATCGAATAATCGATGTAGGCTGTTTTCATTTCATCCTCAATGTTGATGGAGATAATTCTTTCTTTGTTTTCGTTTAACTCATCCATGGAAATAGTCAATAATACAAATTACGCTGAAACACCACCAAAACTGAAGAAAGTGCCCTTGATGTTGCCCACAAATTTTATACATTTTGGGCGCGTTTTGGGGTGAATTTCAAGCCAATCAGAAAACGCCAAAAAACAGAAAGGGAAGGCTGCCCTTCCCTTTCTGTTTTGTCGATTTAAAATGCGCTTATTTACGCAAATCCGCGGGGGGATTGTACGGTGTTTTTTTCTTCGGCAACGTTGTGCTACCAGCCTTTAAATACTTGATTTTGCCGGCGCCAGTGGGCTCCAATACTTGCATTTTTCCAAGTCCTAAAGTTTCCAATTTGGGTTGAACTTCCAACAAGTCACCAGCTACAACCACAACCATGTTGTCAAGGTTCAGTTGCTCCTTGGCCAATGAGTTTACCTGCTCTTTGGTCATACTCTGCAGGACCCTCAACTGCTGGTCTGCATAATCCACAGGCAAATTGCGGTTGGCCATCTGCAAGATGTAACCCGCTTTTTGTCCGATAGACTCGTACTCCAACGCTTCACTCGCAACCAAAGCGGATTTGGTGAAGGCAAATTCTTCATCGGTGATTCCGTTGTTTTTGTATCGAACCAACTCATCAATGATTTCAACGATCGCACTATCAGTGGCTCTGGCTTTCACGCCCGCGGATATGGTATATGTACCAGGCAAATCTTTGTAAGACGCCGAGAAACCACCGCGAATTCCGTATGTCCATGCCTTGTCTTCGCGAATATTCAAGTTCAAGCGACTGTTGAAGTTACCCGCCAATGCAAAGTTCATTACACTGTTTTGGAAGAACTTCCCCGTGGCATCATATGGCAAAGATTTGAAACCAACATAAATGTCGCTCTGATCCGCGTCTGTGTATTTAACACCGAACAATTGTGGTGTTTCTACATTCACAGCAGGTGTAGGCTTGGGAATGGTTACATTTTTCTTTTCCCATTTCTTCAAGAATGCGAATTTGCTATCTACTTCCGCAGCGGTAAGAGGTCCTACAACCACCATTTTGGTCAAGTTGGGTGCATAATTGGCATTGTAATAGGCTTTGCAATGTGCCATGGTTACTTTGTCGTAATCTTCGGCTAAAACAGACGTTCCTAGTGCATTATCACCATTCATCAAACGCTTCCATGCATTCGAAGCACCCACACTGCGATTGCGCAATGAACTGTTTGCTCCTTCTTTTGCACGAGACTTGCCCTTTTTGAATTCAGCCTCATCCCAACGGGGCTTGAACATCATTTCTTCCAACAACGACACTGCCGCGTCCAATTTTTCTTTTTCGCATGACAGTGTGATGCTAGTACCTGTAGAATTTGCACCAAAACCGATATTCACACCCAATTTCTCAAACTCTTTTTCTAATTCCGTGGGTGTACGCAAAGCTGTTCCGGTTTCCATCGCGCTGGCGAGTAATTCTGCGGTTCCCTTCGGAACGATTTTACCATCTTCCAACAAACGACCCCCTTCAATATTCAATTGCACAATGACACGGGGTGTTTCATCAAAATAGGTTGACCAAATCTCCAATCCGTTGGGCAGAATGTTCTTTTCTACCTTTGGTGTTTTCGCCGATGTGATGGCTTTGGGTTGAGGGCGTTGACTGCGATCAAAATTGTCTTTCATTTTGCGCAATGTCAAACCGTTGTATTCAGCCTCTGCTATCGCACTTTTAAAGCCTGCATTGGGGTTTACACTCTGGTACTTGGGCTTCTCAGCATCGTCTGCAACTTGTGCGGGTGTGATAATGACAGTAGAAGAGAATTTGTTCTTGATGTATCGCTCATACACACGCAAGATATCGGCTTTGGTCAATTTTCTGTAACGGTTGGCGTCATCTTCTAGGTTGTAGCTACTACCATCCGCATTCTTGGCATCTAGGTACCAGAAGGCGCTCAAATAGTTGGCTTTTGTGCTCACATCTTCCAGTCCGCTTGAGTAGTTGCTCAAAATGTTGGTTTTTGCGCGATCCAAATCCTCATCGGTGAATCCAACAATGCCGAATGAATCGATGGTTGACTTCAGCATTTGCTGCAGCTTCGGAATATCGGAATAGGGATAGCCCACCACAGTGAAAGAAAATTCACCCGCCAATTCATGGTTGATCATGCTCAGTGGGTTGTTTGATGCATCTGCTTGCAATGCCCACTCGGCATCTACGAATTTTTTGTAAATGGTTGAGTTTCTTGTACCACCCATCAAATAGGCCAATACATCCAGTGCTGCTTCATCAGGATGGCCAACGGGCACTCCCACAAATGTTGAGTAAATCAAAGGCACATATGCATTGCCGTCGGGGTATGTGATCACCTTGTTTTCCTTCAATCGCACGGGAGGTACAGATTGCTTTTTCACTTCTGGACCGCGTTGAATTGAACCAAAGTATTTATCTACCCATGCCACAACCTCGTTGCTATTTACATCACCTGAAACGATGATACATGCGTTGTTGGGGCCATACCAACGCAAGAAAAAGTTTTTCAAATCATTGCTATCGGCTCGATCCAAATCGTCAACAAATCCGATGGTAGACCAGCTATAAGGGTGTTCTTTCGGATACAGTTCCTGGTCTTTTACCTCCATCAAGAAGCCGTAAGGCACATTGTAGCGTTGATCTTTTTCGTTCTTTACGGTGCTTCGCTGAATTTCGAATTTCTTGTTGGTGAACGCCTCCAAGAAACAACCCATACGATCCGCTTCCATCCAAAGGGCTGTTTCGGTAAAATTGCTTGGGAATGTTTCTATGTAAACTGTTCTGTCGCGCGTGGTATTGCCGTTTACATCGCCACCATAATTCTTGATGATTTTGAAATGCTCTTCATCAGCCACGTGCTGCGAACCTTGGAACAACATATGTTCAAAGAAGTGCGCAAAACCTGATTTCCCACGGGTTTCACGGGCAGACCCAACATGGTACGTTACATTCAAATGCGCAACGGGATCACTGTGATCTTCACTTACAATCAAGGTGAGTCCGTTGGGATACTGATACTTTGTGTAAGGGACAATGAGTTTTCCTGGTTGAGCATCAACCTTTTCAATGAGTGTTGCTTGGGCTTGCGCAGTGGGAACTAGTGACCACAATGCGAAACCTATCAGAAACAGTTTTTTCATAAGTACACAAATGTAAGGATTTAGAGGTTTTCCTTGAAATGGAATAGACCAATGCACGAAAATATTCGGCTATTTTTTGCTCGGCCAACGCGCGAAAGTTTCGACAGTATTACTGAAGTTTTTCCAACAAATACGATGCGGTGATGCTATTCTTGGCATGAACCATGTCCTCCGGAATTCCCTGAAAAACAAGTTCTCCACCCGCATTTCCCGCTTCTGGACCCAAATCAACAATCCAGTCGGCACATTTTACCACATCCAAATTGTGTTCGATACACAAAACCGTGTTTCCTTGCGCAATCAATGCATCAAAGGACTTCATCAGTTTTTTGATGTCGTGGAAGTGCAACCCCGTAGTCGGTTCATCGAAAATAAAAAGCGTGCCCCCTTCTTTATTCGGACTGGCTTTGCTCAAGAAAAAGGCCAATTTTACACGCTGCGCCTCGCCCCCACTCAATGTATTTGAACCTTGACCGAGTTTCACATAACCCAATCCAACGTCTTGTAACGGTTTGATACGCTCGCGAATTGCTTTCACATCCTCAAAGAACACCATCGCCTCATCCACTGTCATGTCGAGCACTTCGAAAATGTTCTTTCCGTTGTACTCAACCTCTAATACCTCCTTTTTGTAACGGTGTCCACCGCAAGCTTCACACTCCAATTTGATGTCGGCCATGAATTGCATCTCAATGATGGTTTCACCTTCGCCTTGACAAACATCACAGCGACCACCATCAACATTAAACGAAAAATGAGAAGGCTTGAAACCGTTGAATTTTGACATCGAGGTATTTGCGAACAAATCCCGGATTTCATCAAATGCTTTCACATAGGTTACTGGATTGCTTCGGCTACTCTTACCGATGGGATTCTGATCCACCATTTCGATGGATTTCACCAAGGAAATCGCGCCTGACAACTTTTTGAATTTTCCTGGTTTTGTGGTTGTGAACAATCCCAATTCCCGGCTCATCGCAGGATACAAAACTTGTTTAATCAAGGTGGTTTTACCAGATCCCGACACCCCAGTAACCACTGTAAACGATTCCAAGGGAAACTTGCAACTCACATGTTTCAAATTGTTGGCCGTTACGTCTTCAAGTTCTATAAAGTGGGGCGATTTTCTCCTGCTGGAAGGCACTTCGATTTTTTCCTCGCCCGACAAATATTTACCCGTTAAACTGTCCTCGCATTTGCTGATGCCATCGAAGGGACCTTGGTACAACAAATGTCCACCCAAAGTTCCCGCTTGCGGACCGATGTCAATCACATTTTCGGCATTGCGCATGATGTCTTCATCGTGCTCCACAACAATGACCGTATTTCCTTCATTCTGAAGTGCTTTTAAAACGGTGATCAATCGTTCGGTATCTCTAGAATGCAGTCCAATGCTCGGTTCATCGAGGATGTACATCGAACCCGTCAAATTGCTCCCCAATGAAGTGGCCAAATTGATTCGTTGGCTTTCTCCTCCGCTCAATGTATTGCTCAATCTATTTAGAGACAAATACCCCAATCCTACATCGCTCAGAAACTGCAACCGACCTTTGATCTCATCAATGATTCGCTCAGAAATGGCGAAATCGGTTGGACTCAAAGACAGGCCTGTGACATAATCAAGGGCTTTGTCAACTTCCATGAGCAACAACTCTTGGATACTGAGTTGTTTGGGTTCATGGTTCGACAATATTTTTACGTATGAGGCTTCCTTGCGGAGTCTTGTCCCATGGCAATCAGGGCAAGTGGTTTTTCCACGATAACGCGCCGCCAATACCCGGTATTGAATTTTATACGATTTGTCTTCGATGTACTTGAAAAAATCCAAAATCCCAGGCAATTCCTTGCTACCATTCCAGAGCAATTGCAAGTGATGATCATCTAAATCGCGAATCGCACGATGAATGGGAAAATCGACTTTGTTGGCCAAACGGATGAAATCATTGCGCCACTCACCCATCGTTTCACCCTTCCATGGTGCCACAGCTCCTTCGAAAACACTGAGTGAGGTGTCTGGAATCACCAAATCGCGATCCAAACCCAATACGGAGCCAAAGCCTTCACATGTCCTGCACGCACCGTGTGGGTTGTTAAAACTCAAAAAATCCTTGGTGGGTATTTCAAATTTCAATCCATCCAGCTCAAAGCGATTATTGAACTCCACTGATTCGTTGCTTTCCATGAAATGCAATGTGCAATTGCCCTCTCCCTCCCAAAACGCTGTTTCACAAGCATCGAATAATCGGGATTGAAATTCCTCTTCCTCGGGTTGTATGGCCAAACGATCTACGACAATAAAAATGGACTGGTCCAAACTGGATTTTTCATCGAGTAAGGTCTGTACAGAAAACAACTGATTCTCGCACCAGATCCTACTGAATCCTTTTTGAATGAGCAGGTCCCAATCGCTTTCATTTCTGATTTTTTCGGGTTGCGGTGCCATGATTAGAGCGCGCTCCCCTATTTTGTTGGTTTCGCAATACTTCAATATGTCTTCCGTTGTCTCCCTTTTCACTTCCCTACCCGAGAGCGGCGAGATTGTGTGGCCGGCCCTGCTGAAAAGCAACTTAATATAATCGTAAATTTCCGTTGAAGTAGCGACAGTACTTCGCGGATTGCGGGTATTCACTTTTTGTTCGATGGCAACTGCGGGACACAATCCCTGGATATCATCGACAAGGGGTTTTTTCATCCTACCCAAAAACTGTCGGGCATAACTACTCAAACTCTCTACATACCTACGTTGGCCCTCCGCGAACAATGTTTCGAATACCAGGCTTGATTTTCCACTGCCCGATACACCTGTAACCACTGTAAATGACCCATGATCGATATCAACATGAACCTGTTTGAGATTGTGTTGTTGCGCATTTACGATGCGAATTTTCTTTTCTTGAATTGACATGTGCCCTGTTGTCCGATTTATTGAATGGTATCGCGCTGAATGGATGCACCCGCGCAGATGCCTCGGCCATTGGTGATGTTGCTGTAAATGGGTGTTGGATCGGAAAACAAACCCGATGTTTTTCTGTAATTGGCCAACGACTGTAGATAGGTGTAATATTCTACACTGAGCGAACGCACTTCCACCAAATACTTATACATGCTACCAGCGCTGCCATAACTTGTGATGAATTCAAATTGCCTATTGCCACCATTGAAAGTTCTATCATCTAATAGAAAACCACCCAAATCTGTTTTGGCTGCATTCTGGTTCAAGAAAGGATCTGTGGTCGTTGGCGGCATAATCACCCATTCTTGAATAAAATCATCAAAGCGATACAAATTGATTTCATAGTAATTCCGCTCATTCTGAGGGTCGGCGATGAAACAGGTTAACGTTCCAGTCTCAAACCCAAAGGAATCGAATCCTGTGTTGTTTTTCCAGGTTGATTTGGGGCTATTCAATTTATTGGGAAGCGTCATTCGCCCAGTTGCCTTTGAAAAGTTGGGCACGCTCACCTCAACTGAATATTCTTTGCCTGCTACCGGTTTGAAATTCGCCAAATATTTGCTTAAGCCAAGGTTGTAAGATAGCGTGTAATTTTGACTGCCGTCATTCACCACCACAACAGCGTTTTCAATATAATCGGGGTACACGGTATCTGTCATGGGTATGGTCTGAGAAACTTGAACAGAGAAGAAGTCGTCACTGTTCACGAAAGAATTCACAACCAAACGAGGGGTGAATTTGATGGAACTATCATCGAGTTCTGTGTCGCAAGAGGTCACCAACAAGGAAACGATTAATCCGAACAACCAAAGATTCTTTTTCATACGCATTTAAAATTCTAAACGATAAAAGCCAGATGGAATAAAAACAAAGGGCGTAGTTCCCGTCAATACCAATTTGCCTGCACTGTTCACTTCCCAACGGGCGTTAATTGGATTCATTGAACCAAGGACATTGTATACTTGTATGCCCCAGTATTCCCGGTATCCACGGTTGTAATAGGGCTTAATTTCTTTCGTAAAACCGATATCAAAACGCTTATACATCGGCATTCTGTAATTGTTTTTGCGACTGTAATCGTAAACCAACTTGTTGTCTGTTGTTAGGTACTGTCCCGTGGGCACTGTGTATACATTCCCACTCATCAACATCCCGGACATATTGATGGTTAGCCATGTTTGGGCCTGCCATGTGAATTGCGCTTTTAATTGATGGGGTCTGTCCCAACGATAATCAAACGGTTTTCCATCATTGATGAATTCGAAGGTCCGTTCAGTTTTGGCATAGGTGTAGCTAAGGATACCAGTTCCTGATCCCGTCTTTTTGGTGATCATCGCTTCGAAGCCACGTGCCCTGCCCTTTCCTTGAACGATGCTTCGCTCCCAAAAGTTCTTCACAAAAGGGTCTTCCTCCACGCCTGTGAGATCTGTTATGCCATCGAACCATTTGTAATATCCCTCTGCTGAGAATTCAACACCTGTGGCTAAGGGGAACAAATAAGCACAGGTAATCTGCGTTGTGCGCTGGGGCCTAAAATTCGCACTGCTTGGAAACCACACATCTCTGGGCAAAGAACCATTCACACTGGATAATTGATTGAGGCCTTGGTTTGCAACCGAAAAACCCATTTGAATTCGCTTTTTGCCTTCAAGCAACTGACTAATAATCAAGCGCGGCTCAGGCCTCACATAAGTTTTCGAGTTGGTGATGAATGTCCAAATCCTTAATCCAAAATTCACAGACAAGCCAATGTTTGGATGCATATCTAGCTCCCCGTAATTGGCCCATTCGGCGATGTTTTGAACATTGGCCACACCGAATGTGGTATCCCTGTTGGCCAAATTTGTGTTTTCCTGAATACGCGTTTGTCCAGGTTTTAAGTTGTGAAAGACGAAATGACTGCCGTACCGGATGGTGTGCTGGGGTGAGTATACATAGGAGAAATCGCCATTGACCGTGTAATCCGTGATGGCATTTTTTAATTCTTCACTGATTTGGGCTGTCTGGGTATTCGCACCTTGGGTAATCGATCCATCCAAATTGAACAAATTGCTGTAAACGAATCGGGAATATCCTGTTGTGAACGATCCAAAATGGTTGGATTTAAACTCGTGAGAATATCGGCTACCGATTTGGGTGTTCTGCCAAGAGGTTAGCAAATCGAATGCAAACACGACACGGCGGTTCAGGGAGTCTACCTCATCCACTTCCGAGGACAATCCATATTTGTCTCTACCATTGTACGCCCAAAAATTCCATTGAGAATGTTGATCTACCTTGTAATCCACTCGGGCATTGATATCGTGAACATTGCCAATCAAACCACTGCCTTGTCCTGCACCCACTAGCCAGTCCAAATAACTCCGTCGTACGGCGAATGCTCCGGTCACTTTACCTTTTTGATCCAAAGGACCGTCTGTTGCCACATTGACCGTCAAAGGATCCACATGCATTTTTCCAGACCAGTTTTTGGCTGCACCCCCATCGGTCTGAATGTCGATAACCCCTCCGCCTGCGCGACCACCATATCGGGCGGGCGCTACACCGCGGTAGAAATCAGCGTTCTTTAACACTTCTGCGTTGTAATTGGAAAGAAAGCCCCACAAATGTCCGTTTCCGTAAAGTGGCAAACCATTCATTAACAACAAGTTTTGGTCGGAATTACCACCGCGAACCACCAATCCTGAAAGTCCTTCAATTCCCCCAGTAACACCGGGTAGAAATTGAAAATACTTCACCGGATCACTAACGGAGAGCACACTAGGCGACTGAATAATGGCTTTTTTGGTGGTGGAATAGTAAGACGGCTTGAGGTTGTATAGCGACAGATATTCTGTGGCTGAATCGAGTTCTCCAAAACCTACAGGGCGAAGAAAGAAATTCTTGTTTACAGAGGATTGTACGTCGATGACCACTTTTTGTGGCTTGAAACCTGGTGCAGCAACGATGATGGTTTTATCCCCTTGCTTTGTACCAAATTGATAAAATCCTTGTGCGTTGGACTCCACAAACGCATAAGAAGCTGAATCCACGATTATCGCACCGGGAATGGTCTCCAATGTTTTTTTGTTGTAAACCCACCCCGTAATTGCTGGAATCTGCGCGAAAACACTGGCAGTTGCGCACATGGAAAGAAGGGTGAAAAATCGCGAAAAACTCATTTTCACAAAGATACTCAATTGTCTTGGCTTTTGGGATAATTCTGTTCCACTTCTACCCCGTGGGCAGCGGCCAATACACCCTTGGCTTGAATCTGCGATTTTCGGACGGCGACATGGATTTGAACGAGCCCCGAAGTCACTTGATTCTCGATGTGCAACAAGATGTTTTCGGCGAATGTTTCCAACAATTTTGTTGGGCGATCTGCAATGGTCAGCACCCACTCTGTAATACGGGCATAATCAATGGTGCTATTCAATTCATCGTTTAATGACTTTGAATCAATTTTTACCCTAACACTCACAGAAAGCCCCACTTTATTCAATCGTTCTTCCTCAAACCACCCAATCGGGGCATGAATCTGTAATTGGTCAATAAAAATGGTTGTTAACATATTCTTACCCTAAAAATTCCATGCAAAGAAAACAACTATGTTACATTTGTAACAGATAACTTCTATGAGTTCACAAGAAATTTCAGATTTGCTGTCAGCCAACCAAGGAAAAGACCGCTACAATGCACCCGATTTTTATGCCATCGATGATTTGCTAACCGATGAACAAAAATTGATTCGGTCATCGGTGCGCGAATATGTTAAGCGTGAGTTGAGTCCGATTATCGAGCACTTTGCACAGCAAGCTAAATTTCCCCGTCACATTGTCAAACAACTGGGTGAAATAGGCGCTTTTGGTCCACAATTACCCATTGAATATGGCTGCGGTGGCATGGATTACACGACTTATGGCATCATCATGCAGGAACTTGAGCGCTGTGATAGTGGCGTTCGTTCCACAGCATCGGTACAGGGTTCATTGGTGATGTACCCTATCTACAAGTTTGGCAGTGAAGCGCAAAAGCAAAAGTATTTGCCAAAGTTGGCTTCAGGCGATTGGTTGGGTTGCTTTGGACTAACGGAACCCGACCATGGATCAAACCCCGGCGGAATGACAACCAATTTCGTAGACAAAGGCGACCATTACCTGCTGAACGGCGCGAAAATGTGGATTAGCAATGCGCCATTTGCTGATGTGGCTGTTGTTTGGGCAAAGAATGAAGCCGGAATTGTACATGGCTTGATCGTAGAACGAGGAATGGAGGGTTTCTCAACCCCAACCACACACAACAAATGGAGTTTGAGAGCGAGTTGCACTGGAGAATTGGTGTTCGACAATGTGAAAGTTCCCAAAGAAAATATCCTTCCCGGTGTTACCGGATTAAAAGGTCCATTGACCTGTTTGAATTCTGCCCGATACGGTATTAGCTGGGGCGCGCTCGGCGCTGCGATGGATTGTTACGACACAGCCGTTCGATACGCCAAACAACGCGTTCAGTTTGGCAAACCCATCGGAGGTTTCCAATTGCAACAAAAGAAACTGGCAGAAATGCTTACCGAAATCACGAAAGCACAGTTGCTGGTATGGCGTTTGGGACAATTGATGGACAAAGGTTTGGCCACTCCCGCTCAAATCTCGATGGCCAAGCGTAACAACGTTGAAATCGCCCTGAATACCGCCCGTGAAGCGCGTCAAATGTTGGGCGGTATGGGTATTACTGGTGAATTCCCAATCATGCGACACATGATGAATTTGGAATCCGTGGTTACTTACGAAGGAACCCACGATATCCATTTGCTGATTTTGGGAATGGAAATTACCGGCGAAAATGCATTTGTATAATTTTAGGACAATATATGTATCAGATTAAATTTGGAACAGACGGCTGGCGCGAGATCATTGCGGATGAGTTTACAGTCGCTAATGTGAGACGGGTTGCCAATGCAACAGCCTTGTGGCTAAATCAAAGTGATTTGCCAAAAAGTTGTGTGGTTGGATATGATTGCCGCTTCGGTGGTGAAATGTTTGCCAAAGAAACAGCGAGGCAAATGGCCGCTCAAGGAATCAAGGTTGTTGTATCACATGGATTTGTATCTACGCCAATGATTTCGTTGGCTGCGAACCAACTCAAAGCCGGTGCAGGCATCATATTAACGGCAAGCCACAACCCTCCCACATACAATGGTTATAAAATCAAAGCTAATTATGGGGGTCCAGCCATTCCTTCAGAAGTGAGCAAAGTGGAAGCACTAATTTCAGACAACCTTGTCGAAGCGGGTGCTTCATTTGAATCGTACTTAAGCGATGGAATTATATCCTACGGCGATTTCGAAACCATGTATTATGATCATTGCTTGCGTAGTTTCGACATGAAAGCATTGGATGCCATCTCCTCTGGCCTGGTTTACGATGCGATGTACGGTGCCGGACAGGCCATCGTGAAGCGTTTGTTGCCTAAGTCTACCATTTTACACGGGGATCACAATCCTGGGTTTGAGGGACGGGCACCAGAGCCAATTTTGAAAAACTTGCCTGAAATCGGTCCATTGATTGCATCAAGCCCCAAGAATTTGTGTGGTTTGGCTACTGACGGAGATGCGGATCGCATTGGTTGGTTTGACGAAAACGGTCAGTTTGTGGATTCACATCATTTGATTTTATTGTTGATTGAGTACCTAACCACATTCAAAGGATATAGCGGTAAAGTTGTGAAGAGTTTCTCGGTGAGCGACAAAGTACAAAAACTGTGTGATTTAAAGGGACTTGAAGCCATCACCACGAAAATTGGATTCAAATATATCTGCGAGTACATGGTGACCGATGATGTTTTAATTGGTGCCGAGGAAAGTGGTGGAATTGCCATCAAAGGCCATATCCCAGAAAGAGACGGTGTTTGGATGGGATTGGTATTGATGGAATACATGGCAAAAACAGGCAAATCTGTTTCAGAATTGATTCAAGACATGTATGCCAAAGTTGGATCATTTGCCGTAGAGCGTTATGATTTACACCTGACCAATGAGTTGAAAGAAAGCATCATTGAAAATTGCAAATCAAGAAGTTACGCAAAATTTGGACCCTACGATGTTGTGGGTGTGGAAGATGTGGATGGTTACAAATTCCGATTGAGTAATGGCTCATGGGTGATGATACGTCCGAGCGGCACAGAGCCTGTTTTGAGGGTATACGCTGAGTCAACCGATTCCGCTGCGTCATTTGCCATTTTGGATGCCACCAAATCAACCATTTTACCTTAATCAAACCATGAATAACCAGCCGCTTCAAGTGAGTGTTCGAGAGGTTATTGCCTCAAAAAACGCCAATTTGCTGCGCTGGATACCCGAATTTTTGTTGCGATGGTTTGAACGATTTGTTCACCAAGACGAATTAAACCGCGTGCTTAAAAAATATCATGGTTTTGACGGTAGGGAATTTGCAGTAAAAGCCATTGAGGAAATGGGATGCACCGTCCTATGCAATTTTGCGGATCGCATACCCAAGGAAGGTCCCACCGTTTTTGTGGCCAACCACCCAATGGCAGGTATGGATGCCTTGTCGTTATTCGCCTCAGTGGGCAAAATGCGAGATGAACTTCACATCATTGCCAACGATGTACTCGCAAGCATCCCTCAATTCAAGGGTTATTTTATCCCTGTGAACAAATTTGGCAAATCGGCCAAGGAGTCTATGATTCGCGTTGATGAGGCTTATGCAATCAAAAAGGCGATGATCGTTTTTCCATCGGGTTTGTGCTCAAGAAAAATCAATGGGGAAATCGTTGACTTGGAATGGCAGAAGAGTTTTCTGGCCAAGGCAATCCAATACGATTACAACATAGTGCCTGTTCACATCAATGGGAAGAACTCAAACCGTTTTTATAGAATCGCCAATTGGCGCAAATTCTTGGGTATCAAGTTCAACATAGAAATGATGACTTTGGCAGATGAGTTGTTCAAGCAAAAAGGCCAAACCATCACCTTGACTTTCGGCCATCCCATACCCGCCAACATTTTCAATAAAAAACAGACTTTTGAGGATGCACAGCGCATCAAAAAATTCGTTTATCAATTGGCAGAGCAACCAGAAGCCACCTTTGCCCTTTCCGGGTCTTAGGGATTCTACAAAATTTCCTTAAATTTACGCCATGAGCCCTCAAGCCATGTTTGAAAATATCATTGACCCCATTGACAGAGAGACGCTGAAAAGAGAGCTTACTCAGGATATATTTATACGTCCCACCAATAATGCATCGAACGAAATCTACATTTTCAAAGGGGATGAAAAGCCCAATTTAATGAAAGAAGTAGGTCGGTTGAGAGAAGTTTCTTTCCGCGCGGCAGGCGGTGGTACCGGCAAGCCATTGGATGTGGACGAGTTTGACTCAGGGCCCTACTCCTACAGCCAACTAATCGTATGGGACCCAAGTGAAAATGCCATTGTGGGCGGTTACCGCGTTGTACTTTGCAAGGATACTCAAGACACTGAAGGCAATTTCCATTTGTCCACAACCGAGATTTTTCAGTTCTCTGAAAGGCTCAAAAGAGACTATTTCCCATATGCGATAGAATTGGGGCGCAGTTTTGTTCAGCCAGAATTTCAACCCAGCGTTGGCAGTCGAAAGGGCTTATTTTCGTTGGATAATTTGTGGGATGGGCTTGGTGCGCTGGTGGTAATGCACCCCGAGATGAAATATTTCTTTGGAAAAATAACCATGTATACCGATTTCAATCGCGAAGCAAGGGATACGATTTTGCGTTTCATGCATCATTATTTCCCCGATCCAGATGGCCTTGCAATCGTTGATTCACCTGTTGTGCTTGAATATGAATGCAAGGATTTCATGGATAAACTTCAAGGATTGGATTATAAGGATGGACATAAATTGTTGAATACCACAGTGCGTGATTTGGGTGAAAACATCCCGCCCCTGTTTAATAACTACATGAACTTGAGTCCCACCATGCGGACATTTGGAACCACAACCAATTCGCATTTTGGCGATGTCGAAGAAACAGGCATCATGGTAACCATACAAGATATCTACGACCAAAAAAAGGATCGTTATGTATTGCCCTATTTGGAATATTTGAAATCCAAAAACAAATAAATCTGGGTCAATTACCGAAATACAGAAAATCTAGATACCACCCGCTCCTGGCTGATGATTTGTCCGTAATAGATTCCTTGGGGTTGGTTGCTTAAAGCGATACGACTCCCCTCGCCTGTTTTACCACTACAAATGAGCTGTCCCAACGAATTGTAAATCAAAACATCACAAACCCAATCGGGGGTTTGGTAATTGGTCACGGCGAGATCACCATTCTCATTCACAAAATGCAACCAGCCAGACTTGAAGCTGTTTAGATTCTTGGAATTGGCATACTTGTCAATGATTTTCAAGGTTTCATAAGCATCGACTTTGCCATAGCCCGAGTTGCTGTTTGAGTCAGCTGTTGTGTATTGATCCTTTCTCGCGGTTAACCTCCACAGATTGCGTATTTCTGCAGGTGTTAGCCATTCATTCGCTTGGAGGTATAGAGCCACAATGCCAGCGACGTGTGGCGAGGCCATCGATGTGCCGGAAAACATCGCCCAGTAAACATCCTGACCGCGAAAAGTGGATTTGTGTACGATTTCATTGTTCAACCATCCCGGAACCTGTCTTCGATGCAAAGCAGAGGCAATCATCTGTCCCGGAGCAATCACATCAGGCTTGATTCTTCCTTGCGGAAAATCTTGGGTTTTGGGCATGGGGCCTCGACTACTAAAGCCAGCGATATCTCCAACGGTATGCCAAGGTTGATTGAAATACTCCCCCTTGTAATTGAACCATTGATTTCGATTGATGTAAGCGCCGGCAGTCAATGTGTGTGTGCCCGATCCTCCATTTTCGCCAACCGATCCTTCAGCAATGCCTGAGATGTGTTTTGCACTGAACGATCCGCCTTTGTGGCCTGCATGATAATGCCCGGATGTCCATCGATACGCCTGTCCGGAATTCCACCCATGGACTTCCCCAGAGCTTGTGATGCCGAGTTGGATATACGCCGATTTGGGTCGATTGTGTTCGATGATAAAAAGCAGATTGGGTTTGTTGTTGAAGGGATAAATCTGTTCTGTAGCGATAACCCAAAGTGTATCTGTGCCCGCAATGTAGGTTTTCTTGTAGGTCCCGCAATTCACGCAATCACCGGCCAGATTCCATGGCGCAGCGACAATTTTTTTACCAAATGTATCAACCAACGCAATTTGAACACTGAGTTTATCGCCCACGCCACCCCAAATATCGGTTAGGACATTTTCATGCGGATGATTGTTGCGGTTGTTGTCCAATGCCAACGTGTATAAGGTGTCACCATTTGTTTGCTTATAAATGTGCATTTGATTTCTGCCATCATTGCCTGCTGCGCCGACCACAATTCTCCCAGAGCCAACCAACGATTTTACAGAGCGATCAAACAGCGAAGTACCATCGTGGGGTCCCGTGTGCATTCCCCAACTGAGGTTACACACGGAAGGCATTCCGAGTTTCTCACCCAATTTGAAGATGTAATTATACCCATCAATGATGGTTGGATTGGCCACGACATAATCGCCAAGACCACTGCCAGCCAAAGTGTCGTTGGCATATTTGATACCCACAAAAGCAAGTTTGGATTCTGGTGCCATTCCCCGGTATTTGAGTGCAGGTGATGCAAAACCTGAACCGCCTGCGATACCTGCAACGTGGGTACCATGGGAGCCATCATCGTCAATCGCCGATAAAATTGACTGCGAGTCTATGTACTCACTGCCATAAGCGAAATCCATCGGTGTTTTTCCTGCAATTTGTTGCTGATTCCAAAATCGTAAAACACGGTAATCTTTTCCGTCATTGTTAAAAAATGTGGGATGATCGGTTTGAAAGCCGATGTCTACCACACCAATCAAAACCCCTTTTCCGGTGTAATTTTGGCTCAATTGGTTTTGTAAACCGTTTTCGGCCAAATCAACCCGACTGTGAACCCGGGCTGTGTCGTTTAGGGGCCTTGGACTGTTGATTTTTGCCGATAAATCAATATAAGCCAAACCCTCTTGGTTTATCAATGAAGTCCAATCACCCTCATCAAAGCGCACATGGATGATGCGATTGCCCAGGATTTCTAGGTCGTTGATTTCAGAAAGCAGTTCTACTTGAGATGGCAAGATAAAATCTGAATTCACGAGCAGCTGCGCATCGTATTTTCCATCGAATGTTGGCACTAGGCTCGAGCGTAATACCGGATTCGTGAACAATTGTGCTGATGGACTCAATACCTGGAATCGCTTGATGGGATTGGAAAAAATGATCATATCACCCGCAGAAGATTGGGCTTGAATGCTCGTTGATCCGGCGAGAAATACAGAAATACAACAGAGTACACGCTTTAATTTTCCCATACAAAACAAAGGTACTTCAGAATGATGCTAAATTTGCAGTTATGGATTTATCGTGGTTAGAGCGAACTGAACTATTGATTGGCAAGGAATCTGTTGAGCGATTGGCCTCGCGCAATGTATTGATTGTGGGATTGGGTGGCGTGGGAAGTTTCGCCGCTGAATTTGTGGCACGCGCGGGTATAGGGAATCTAACAATTATCGATGGCGATGTTGTTGACAAGACAAACAAGAACAGGCAGTTGCCGGCGCTCACGAGCACGGTAGGCATGAAAAAGGCCGATTTGATGGCCGCGAGGATTCGCGACATTAACCCAGATGTGAATTTACGGGTCATCGATTCGTTTCAGCGACCCGAGCACACCCAAGAATTGGTGCGTGCAGAAAAGTTCGATTATGTAATGGACTGTATCGATTCAGTGACGCCCAAAATCTATTTGATCCGCAGTTGCGTTGAAAACGGACAGCGACTCATTTCGAGCATGGGTGCTGGGGGCAAAATGGATGCTTCATTGGTGGAGGTAACTGATATCGGTAACACATTCAACTGCCCATTCGCGAAAAATGTGCGCAAAAGATTACATAAGAATGGCATTTACAATGGTTTCAAGGCCGTATTCAACAAAGGTGAACTTCGCCGAGAGTCAGTAAGACTAACCGATGGAAGCAATTTTAAAAAATCATTTTACGGCACGATTTCTTACATGCCAGCATTGTTTGGCTTAAGAATGGCGGCCGAAGTCATCGAAGATTTGCGCTAAGATTTTGGTGGATTGGCACGGTTAATTATATTTGGAGAACATTATGAAAAAAATCATTTTTAGCATTTCATCGGTAGTGGTGTTGTTCGCAGCATCTTGTGGATCTGAAGGCACAAAAGGCGGTGCCATCGACATCAGCGGTAAAACCAAGCAGGAAGTCTTTATGATGCACGCTTGGGATTTGAGTTCTTGGAACGATAGTTCTAGCCAAGACAATTATGACAACATTGAAGCCTGTATGAAAGACGATTTCTACAGCTTTATCTCCACAAGTCAAGTTGAAATTAACCGCTCTACCCTAAAGTGTGATCCAGCTGAGAAACCCACAGAGAAGTTTGCCTGGAGCATGGTCAGTGAGAATGATCCTCAAGTAACGGTATTTAATTACACTTGGGATATTGCATCCTTGACCGGCGAGCAGATTGTTTTGCGTCGCAAATACCTTTACAACTTCGGAGGAACTACCGAGTATATCTACTCCAAAGTGGTATTGAAGAAACACTAATTACTGAACATTTTTCAATCCGTCTTTTGCTACGGTAAGATCTGGATTGATTGATAAAGCGGCTTTGTATTCTTGCAGGGCCGCTTTTTTGTTGCCTTGCATCTCAAAGCAGTATCCTTTTAGCGCAATTGCATTGGCGAATTCTGGATTTAAATCCAATGTTTTATCGCACCAGTCAATACTCTCATCGTAATTTTCAAACAACGACTGAATTACAGCGAGGTTATAATGAGCAAATACATGATTGGGATTTACTTTGATAACACGCTCGTAATAAGACATCGCATCGGCGAATTTTTGTTGATTCTGCAATATCAAACCCAATGTATACAGTGCTTCATCGCTGAATTCATTCATGCGAACCGCTTTGTTTGCCCATGTCAATACCAACGGATCTTTTCGATGGTTAAGTATGAGCACTTTCTGCATCACAGCATCAAAATTCTCAGGGTTGACTGTAAGAGCCCTATCGATGATTCCTTCTGCTTTGATGGTGTCTTTTTGTTCCTTGTGGGCAATCGACAACATCACAAAAGCTTGATCTGCGAACTCGGGTTTATCCAAAAGCGAAGTATATAGTTTGATTGCTTCTGGGTATTGCTGTCGCGCCAAATGGTATTTTGCCAACAATGATGTGGCTGCATGATAATCTGGTTTTAATTCCAGGGTTTTGGTCAAATGCAATTTGGTCTTTTCCGAATTCGTAGAATCCATGGAAATCAAGGTTTCTGCGCAACGGAAATGGTAAAGTGGCTGATTCGGGTTGAGTGCGATGGCAAACTCAAAATCAAGGACTGCGTCGTTAAATCGCTTTTCATAATAGAAAGTGTTACCCCGTTTGTAATACAATTCCGCATCTTCGGGATTGGCATTGATTTTGGCAGAGATTGCCCGAACATCCTCTGAGTAGGCTGTATCTGTCTCACTAATAAAACGGCCGGAATTTCGGTTGCTGTTGCAAGAAAGAACAACGATTAGAACGATTGATAAAACAATCTTCTTCATTTGTGCTCGGGACGGGAATCGAACCCGTACTCTCATTACTGAAAACAGGATTTTAAGTCCTGCGCGTCTACCTATTCCGCCACCCGAGCGAGACTGCAAAAATATGGAATTTTTCGGAGATTATCTTGTTACAGCGTCAATTGTATGGGCGATAATATCAGCCGCTGTTTCGATTTGCTCTTGTGTGATGGTCAACGGTGGTGCGAATCGAATCGTATGTGTATGGGTTTGTTTAGCCAATAAACCATTGGCCTTCAATGCCAAACATACATCATAAGCGGTTTTGCCATTTCCAAACGGAACAATATCAATGGCGTTCAACAAGCCTTTACCCCTCACACCAGAAACAATTGAAACATTGATCATTTGCAATCGACTGCGGAACACTTGTCCCAGTTTTTCCGCGTTTTCGGCCAAATTCTCATCCACCAATACCTTTAATGCTGCCATCGCCACGGCGCATGCCAACGGGTTTCCTCCGAAGGTAGAGCCATGCTGGCCCGGGTGCAGAACATTCATGACCTCGTGATTCGTTAAAACAGCACTCACAGGAAATACACCGCCTCCGAGCGCTTTGCCCAAAATCAAAATATCTGGCTTCACACCGGCGTGATCACAACAGAGCATCTTCCCTGTTCTACCCAATCCGGTCTGAACTTCATCGGCAATCCATAACACATTGTATTTGCTGCACAAAGCCCTTACACCGGCCAAATAATCTTCATTGGGCACTATCACACCGGCCTCACCTTGAATAGGCTCAACCATGAATGCCGCTACATGTCCGTCTTGCAGCGCTTTGTCCAATGCCTCCAAATCATTGTAAGGAACAACCTCAAATCCAGGAACAAAAGGACCGAAATCGCCATAGGAATCGGGGTCTTGAGAGCTCGAAATCGCAGCGATGGTTCTGCCCCAGAAATTCCCGGAGGCAAACACAATTTTGGCCTGATTGGCGGGAATGCCTTTTACCGTATATCCCCATTTTCTGGCCAATTTAATCGCGGTTTCTCCCCCTTCCACGCCTGTATTCATAGGCAATACACGATCAAATTCAAGCAAACCTGTAATATACTTTTCGAATGGACCCAATTGGTCGTTGTGAAAGGCCCTACTTGTCAAGGTGACTCGCTGGCTTTGATCATGCAACGCCTGAATAATCTTGGGGTGACAGTGCCCCTGGTTAACGGCAGAATAGGCCGACAAGAAATCAAAATATCGATTACCCTCAACATCCCAAACAAACACACCCTCACCTTTTGATAGCACCACAGGCAATGGGTGGTAGTTGTGTGCACCATATTGGTCTTCTAGCGAAATATATTCTTGGGATTTACTCATACTCATGGAACAAAGGTAATGCGGAGATTGCGTTTGTAAATCGCTGTGTGGCGTTGTATCTTCGGAACATGTGGTTTATTGAGCCTATTTCAGTGTTGCAACAATCCCAATTGCGGCGGTTCGCGCGAATACGCGGACTTGTTTTGGCGTTGTGTCTTGGCTTGATTTCCGCAGTCAACGGCCAAGGCAAACAACTTTCTTTCGATCGAATTGTGTTGGAAATCCCTCAAAATCAAATTGATACATTCAATACCCTACAAAAAAAGTGCATTGATTCAATTTTTGGGATGGCAACGGTGGATTTGATGGAGTTTGAGCGCATATTGGGCTATAAAATGAGTGGACAGTTGCATTTGCGGTTTATGCACTCAGCAGCCGAATATCAGGTTGCTTTGCAAAAACACCCAATTTGGCTAGAGCGTTATCAATCCCAATACTTGGCTTTCTCAAGCAACCACTTCCCTGTTTTCATTGGTACTACATTCGAGCAAATTCGAATTCAACTCCGCTACATCATCGCGTATCATACATTGAACGAATTTCTCAATGGAAGCAGTATCCGACAAAAAATGACCCAATCAGGATACCAGCATTTCCCGAGTTGGATATCACAGGGATTTTGTGCTTACTGGGCCAACGGCTGGAATATTCGGGCGAAAGACGAATTTGACTACTTTAAAAACAAAGGGGCTTTCCCCTCACCCAACCAAATTGAACCATTATCCGCTCAAGCCTTCGGACGATTTATTTGGTCGAGCTGGGTCAAAGAGTTTGGCAGCGCAGCCATCACGAACTTTTGGTTTGTATTAAAATACACGGGCCAATCCGCTTCTGCGATTGAATTTGTCGTTGGAGAATCCTTTCCAGATTGGTACGACGATTGGAAACAAAAAAACATGGCGGATGATCATTTGGAGTCATCATCGGACCTGAAAATCCGAACACACAAGGGTAAATCGCCCATTTTGGATGTCGTTCGGTTGGGAGAAAATCAGCATTTTTTGTGTAAGTTTTATGTTCCAGATCAAGAGGTTTGGGCCATTGAAACATCCAATCAATCTATCGCAAAAAAGCCATCAACATACCAATACCAGCAGATTCATGCAAAACTAATTCCAGAGGCGATATACTATTTGACTGTTCCTGTGCACTACTGCGCATCCAATGTTGAACAACAATTATTGGTCCTCTCTACAACAGGCAATTCCTTATTCACCCTTGACAGTTTCGGGGTTGTTCAACATATTTCTGCGGTTGATTCGTTGATTTCTGTACCGCAATTCCAGTGTGGTATGGATGCCATTTTCCAAAGTTGGGGGTTTTCCCACAAAATTTCATTCAAGGATGCACTGAGTGGTGTTGTCAGACCAACTGTCTCGAATGCCGTATACCCTCGATTGGGTTGGACTACGGTAGACCCAAACAATACGACGGATTTCATCGATTCTAGAAAGGAATATTTCATCGAAAGGCAGAAAATTGGGGCGGACAAAGCAATGCTATCCCTCATCCATTTGGATGGTGGAAACAAAGAAACACTGTGGAACGATACCCTTCTCGAGGCAGAAGAAGCAATTGGATTAATTGTTGAAAGTAAGGATATAATTAGCCACATTCAATCCAATGACAAACAATGGTTTATTCATTTTTCAAAAATAACCGACTCCTTGCTAATTCGATGGAAAATCCCTCTTTATGGTGGCTTTGCCAACCAGCTTTTGGAGCGTACCAAAGACCGAGATAAAAAAATTATCGAACTCAGCTTTTCAAATGACCAGGATATTTTTCGATGGATTGACGTTAGCAGTATTTCCGCCAACGACATCATTGAAATGAAGCGCAAATATGTGCAGACCATGATTGTGGCTGAAAGCAACACCCCATCAGATTCCAATTACACCAGCCCAACCCCATTGACCGTTGATTCTTGGACTTATGTATCGCCGTTCCCTAAGAAGAATTTAACAGAAAGAAGATTTCATGAAAGCCATACCATCTACAATGCTGGCAGGTACAACATGCGCAATGCAAAGAGCGCCATTGGGCTAGACAAAGGCGGCATTTCGCTGAGCAATGAGGATCCATATGATTTTCCGAATGTGAGCAACATCGATCCGAATTCACTTTACAACCATCCATTGACACCCGAATTGCGTTTCTACCTATCGAATCCACGTTGGGGACACACATTGAAAGCGGGTATTTTATCGAACCTCCCCATGAGTCGTATGGCAGTTAGGCTGGACCAAAAATGGCAAATTGGTCATTGGCAAATTGGACATCAATACCATCACAGAAGTCGGGATTATTACATTCGAGAAACCACGCTCTTTCAAAATCTGGGCGATCAATTGCGGTTGGAAGCCGTGAAAAAGCACTTTAAGTATTTGGACTTGGGTGTGGCGGTTGCTATTCAGCGAGACGTGCAATTTCAGAAGGTCAACGGACCTTTCTCTGTGTTAAAAGCCCAAGAAAAATTGGGCAGTAAATCGTTCATTCTGTTCGGAAAAACCAGTTTGTACGGTCGAAATCCTCGACAGTTTTATCGCGCCAAATACGATATTGACGGTCAAATTGGTGCATACCGATTTTCACTTGCCGACAACATCGTGGACATGGGCTATCATCTTCAGTTTCGAGGTGCATTCAGGAAGCAATTGAAATCTTGGATATCGATGGGATATAACTTCCAACTCAATGCGAGTATGGGTGACCGAAAAACGCAATTTTGGATTGGCGGCTCTGAAGGTTGGATTGATCCAAAACCATGGGATTCGAAGCATTTGGGGGTCATTGTGGCACAAGACTATTATGCCTATCGCAGGATTGGTGGATACGTAAGGGGATTTCAGTTGGGTGAGAGAATGGGACATTCCTCGGTTGTTACAAACCTTGAACTCACCCTTTCTCCTTACGCCGCAATGCATCAAAATTTATCCAAGTCTGTTTTGTTACAACAACTGCAACTTTACGGCTTTTGGGATGTAGGCACAGCCTTTATTGGGAATGGTTTGGGCGCGGCCGAAAACCCATTTAATTTGGTTCAGTTGAACACATCAAATTATCGGGTTGATGTATTTGCGCAGAGGAATCCATGGATTGTTGGAACAGGATTTGGCGTAAGGAGTGTTGTTCTTAAAATGCCAATTCGCTATGAAGTGGCTTGGGGCCTAAAAGAAGGTAAAATTCTTGCGCCAATCCAACATGTATGTATGACTTGGAATTTTTAAGAAATTAGTGAAAAAAACGTGTCCAAATTGTTGTGTTTTGTGTTTATTTTGCAACACACAATATACCCATGAGTTTTTTTAGTTTTCTAACCCAAGAACTTGCAATTGACCTAGGCACTGCCAACACGTTAATCATACACAAAGACAAGGTTGTTGTTGATGAGCCAAGCATCATCGCAATCGAGAGAAATACCGGCAATGTCATTGCCATTGGCAAAGATGCCATGCAAATGTTTGGAAAGGAAAACGAGGGTATCAAGACCATTCGTCCTTTGAAGGATGGCGTTATCGCAGATTTCCAAGCCGCGGAACACATGATTCGCGGAATGATCAAGATGATGAACCAAAAACAACGATGGATTTCTCCTCAGTTGAAAATGGTTATCTGTATTCCCAGTGGAATCACTGAAGTTGAAAAACGCGCCGTGAAAGATTCTGCGGAGCGAAGCGGAGCCAAAGAAGTTTATTTGATTCACGAACCGATGGCCGCAGCAGTGGGTATTGGCATTGATGTTACCCAACCACAAGGCAATATGATTGTCGACATTGGGGGTGGTACCACTGAAATTGCCATCATTGCATTGGGTGGTATTGTTTGTGATGAGAGCATTCGCGTGGCGGGAGATGAGTTTAATCTAGACATTTTAGAATATATGCGTCGCGAACACAACTTGTTGATTGGCGAGCGCACAGCAGAGAAAATCAAAATCCATATTGGTTCAGCGCTACAGGAATTAGATAGCCCACCGGAAGATTATGCGGTTTACGGGCGTGATCTAATGACGGGAATCCCCAAGCAGATAATTGTCAGTTATAATGAAATTGCAAGGGCTTTAGATAAAAGCATCATGAAAGTCGAAGAAGCTGTTTTACGGGCACTGGAACAGTCTCCTCCCGAATTAAGTGCCGATATTCTAACAAATGGTATTTGGTTAACAGGGGGTGGTGCATTGCTCCGCGGACTCGACAAGCGTATTTCCGCCAAAACCAAATTGCGTGTACACATTGCTGAAGATCCACTGCGTGCGGTTGTGCGCGGTACTGGAACTGCTTTGAAAAACATCGGACGATTCAAATTCTTAATGACAGCTTAATCGATTAGGCCATGTTGGTAATATTCCGTTGGATACGGAATCAAGCACACCCCCTATTGTTTGTTTTATTGCTCTTGAGTGCAGTAACGCAGATTTTTCGTTATCACTTTTACCAGCACAGTATTTATTTCGGCCAAGCATTGGGTGCGCACAGGCAGCTCGACCAATGGAAATCCGATGTGAAAGCGTATTTCAACCTTCGCCAGGTAAACCAACAGCTGATCAATGAAAACACTCTTCTCAAACAACAATTGAACTGGAACCTCACCTTCAATTCGCCCAAGAGAGATAGTTCCTATCAGGATGACAAAACGGGCAACTTCGTCAAATACGAATACATTCAGGCCCGGGTAATCCGCAACAGTGTTCAAGACCAAAACAACTTCATCATTTTAGACAGGGGCTTCAAAGACGGCATCAAACGGCATATGTCGGTTGTGTCGCCCATGGGAATCGTTGGTGTTGTGGTAGAATCTGCAGAACACTATTCTTTGGTTATGTCTGTCCTGAACTCCAAATTTGAGATCACTCCTTACATTTACGATTTAAAAACCAGCCAAGGCGTAATTTCATGGAATGGAGAAGACCCAACGATGGTTGATTTGGAGGAAGTCAATCGCTTCGTAAAGGTGAAAAATGGCATGAAACTTTTCACATCAAATTACTCCCTATTGTTCCCTGCTGGTATTCCCATTGGTACCATCGTAAAAAGCAGCTCGAATTTAAAATCAAATTTTCATCGCATTTCTGTAAAATTGGCGACCGATTTTGGTCAGTTGGATGTGGTGACGGTCATTAAAAATATTCACCAAAAAGAATTGGATGTGCTGAATCAAGCCATCCCTGAAGATAAGGAGGACGACAATGATAGAAATCGCTAGATACATCGTTTCGGGCTTGTTGTTGGCTTTGGTTCAGACCTTTATCCTGCAGGAGGTGAACATCGCTTGGTGGATAAAGCCCATGCCCTACATTTTGCTATTTCTGAATATTCCGGTTGCAATGAACAAGTTTGGCATGTTGATCGGTGCATTCTTTTTCGGAATGACAATCGATGCATTTGGTGGCAGTATGGGTATGCACACCGCAGCGTGCGTGAGTTTGGTTTATCTGAAATACCATATCGATGCCTACTTTTTGGATGAAAACAGCATGCAATTGCAAGGTTTGAGCGTGATGCACGAAGATTACAAAGGCTGGCAGTGGTATTACATTTATGTTTTCTCGCTGACGTTCTTGCACCATTTGGTCTTCTTCACGTTTGACTATTTCCGTTGGTCTGCCTTTCTTACCATCATTTGGATTAGTTTGACAAGTTCCATTGCTTCCGTCTTTTTCATACAAATTTTCAGATTGCTAACCGGTAAACGTTGATCACATGGATAAGAATCGGTCAAAACAACTGGTGTTTTTGGGATTGATATTTTTGATTTTTATCATCTATACCCTCCGATTGGCGAGTTTGCAATTGGGTGAAGTGCCATACAAAAAGATGGCCATCAACAATGCCCTTAACAAAATCACACTCTACCCTTCGCGCAGCAATGTTTTTGATCGCAAGGGCAAATTGATGGTCTACAGTACCCAAATGTATGATTTATCGGTTTTCCCCTATGAAATCAAAAAACTAGATACAGGACTGCTATGTTCTGTTCTAGAATTGGACATTCAAACAGTGAGGGGGTTGATTGCGGATGCGAGAATCAGGGCAAAAAAACGCCAAAAGAACAATTCATTCAACAACTCGGCTTTGTTCTATGCGAATTTATCGAACAAGCAATTCACCCTGCTTCGAGAAAACATCTATCGCTTGGATGGGTTTTTCATTGAATCCAGAACGGACCGACAGTTTGCTACACCTACTCTGTCGCATGCATTGGGTTACTTGGGTGAAGCGGATGAAGAATTAATTGCTTCCGATGAATACTATCAGCCTGGAGATTTGGTTGGAATTACAGGTTTGGAGCGATATTATGAGAAACAAATCCGCGGAATCAAAGGTGTGAAAACGGTTTGGCAAGATCGAACCTACACCGAACGCGGCGTTGTAAAGGATACACAATTCAACTATCCCGCAACAGCCGGACCGGATGTCATCAGCAGTTTGGACTTTGTGTTGCAGGAGTATGGGCGGGAGTTATTGAACGGCAAGAAAGGCAGTATTGTGGCCATTGAGCCTGGCACGGGTGAAGTTTTGGCTTTCATCAACAATCCCGATTACGACCCCAACACCATGGTTGGTAGAGATCGTGCAAATACTTTCAAAACATTGCTCCGTGACCCACAAAAACCGCTTTACAATCGCGCGGTAAAAGGAGTATATCCACCAGGCTCTACCTTCAAAACGGTGATGGCCTTAATCGCCATGCAAGAAGGTGTACTAACTCCCGAAACAACGCACGGTTGCGGCGGTGGCTATCGTTTGGGAAGCATACGGGTTGGGTGTCACCCTCATGGCGGACCATTGGACTTGCGGGGATCAATCAGAATCTCTTGCAACAGTTATTACTGCCAGGTCTTTCGCGATATCATCGATAATCCACAATACGGAAATGTTAAAATTGGCTATGCCGCATTGGAAAAACACTTGCGTTCATTCGGCTTGGGCAGTCCATTGGGCATTGACTTGTTGGGAGAATCGCGCGGGAACATCCCCTCTGTGTCTCAGTTGGATAGGCGGCACGGCGATCGATGGAAAAGTAGCACCATCATCTCACTTAGTATCGGACAGGGTGAAATTCTATTGACTCCTTTGCAAATGTGCAATACAGCTGCAATCATTGCCAATCGCGGATGGTATTACGCCCCTCATTTGGTGAAGCGGATTGATGGATACAAAGACACGGCATGGGATCGAAAATACAAAATCAAGAAATTCACCACCGTAGATCCCCGATACTTTCAATATGTGATTGACGGTATGTCAGACGTTACCAAACCAGGCGGAACAGCGAACGGTACGGGTATTGAAAATGTAGAAATTTGTGCCAAAACGGGAACAGCCCAAAACCCACATGGGAAAGACCACTCCATTTATATTGCTTTTGCACCAAAAGACAATCCCAAAATCGCCATCGCTGTTTTGGTGGAAAACGGTGGCTTCGGTGCTACTTGGGCGGCTCCCATCGCGAACCTAATGATTGAAAAGTACCTACTCGTTAAAGCGGAATCTGCAAAGCCTGCCATGGAAGAGCGAATTAAAACGAGTGTCATTCAATAAACTAGTCTGAACCAAACATGCGTTACAGTCCATTATCAACCAACAACCAAGAAAAAATCGACAGTTTGGCGGTTTTTTTATATGTGGTGTTGCTGTTGATTGGATTCATCAGCATTGCCAGTGCTACCTCAGATGTAAACCAGGCATTTTACTCCTTGTCAGACATTGCCATCAAACAATTGGTATTCATATTCGGAGCGATTTTGATCATTTTCACAATTGTTTTTTCGAATGTGGTGGTGATTGATTACTTCGCCTACGGATTTTATGCGATTGCCATAACACTGAACATTCTCGTGTTGTTTTTGGGAAGGGAAATTTCTGGTGCCAAATCATGGTTTGGCTTTGGCGGTTTTGGGATTCAGCCCAGCGAATTTGCCAAAGTTGCCACTGCCCTTGCGCTATCGAAATTTTTGGGCACCTACGGTGTAAAATTTCAGGGCACGAAGAACATTGCCACGGCATTAGGCATCTTTTTGTTGCCCATGGCCATCATTCTAATTCAGAACGATACTGGGAGTGCGTTGGTTTTCTTGTCGTTTTTTCTGGTATTGTATCGCGAGGGGCTTCCAGGATATATTCTGGTTTCGGCCGTTTGGTTGGGCATTTTGGCCATTTTCAGGATTATCAGTGAGGCTACGGGCATTTCAAGTTTTTATGGTTATGGAATATTGTTGGGCTTGGGATCGATTATCGTATTTTTTGTCCGCAAAGACCGGGGTATCGCCATTTTGGTCACCACCATTGCTGTGATTTCATCGCTCTTTTACACCATCGTAGGTACATTTTACTCCAAGATTTTGATGCAATACCAAAGAGATCGCATTGAGTTGGTATTGGGATTAAAAGAAGACGACCGCGGAATGGGTTTCAACCTAAAGCAATCCAAAATTGCCATTGGCGCAGGAGAAATGTGGGGTCGCGGTTATTTAAAAGGCACCCAAACCAAAATGGGCTTTGTTCCAGAGCAGCATACTGACTTTATTTTTGATGCCATTGGTGAGGAATGGGGCTTTGTTGGCAGCACGCTGTTCCTGCTCATCTTTTGTGGTCTGCTGGTGCGGTTGGTGATAATGGCAGAGCGACAATCCACAGTGTTTGGCCGGGTATTGGGCTATTCCTTGGCCTCTGTGCTTTTCTTCCATATGTCCATCAACATTGGCATGACCATGGGATTGGTCCCGACCATTGGTATTCCGCTTCCTTTTATCTCTGCCGGTGGTAGTAGCCTATGGGCCTTTACCCTATTTCTTTTCACTTTTCTGCGGGTGGATCAGGTACGGAAGTAAAAGGCTTTTCCGTAATATTGTAACAATGAATACCGTGCGATTCAAACATCTGTTTGCACAAGGCTTTGGCGCATTGGCCCTTGCTGTGTGTGTTTCCTCATGTGGTGGTTCTGATGACCAAAATGTGGACGTTCTTTTCGAAAAAGTAACTTCCGATGTCACCGGCATCGATTTCGTTAATACTGTCCCTGAAAATGATTCATTGAATCAGTTCACCTATCACTACCTATACAACGGTTCTGGTGTTGCCATAGGCGATATTAACAACGATGGGAAGAACGACCTCTATTTTTCGGGCAATGAAAAATCGTCACGCCTCTACCTCAACAAAGGCGATTTCAAATTTGAAGACATCACCACGCAAAGCGGAACTACTACGAACCAATGGATTAGCGGAGTAACGATGGTGGATGTGAACAATGATGGCTGGTTGGATATTTATGCTTGTTCGTCGGGTCCCCGACAACTCAAACAATCCAAGCGCAACTTGTTGTTCATGAACCAAAAAAATGGCACTTTCAAAGAATCCGCCAAAGAATGGGGCGTTGATGATGGTGGAAATGCAACCTGTGCGACCTTTTTCGATTACGACAACGACGGCGACTTAGACTTTTATTTGGGTAACCACGCGGATCAGTTCTTTTCAAACATCAATACGCGATTCACACCAACATTGAACATGGATGAGTTTAACCAGCAACACTTTTTCCGCAATGATGGCAATAAATTCACAGATGTATCTGAAAAAGCTGGCGTTGTAAAAATGGGTTACTGCTTGAGCGCGGCCGCGGCTGATTACAACAATGACGGTCTCACCGACCTCTATGTATGCAACGATTACCATGTTCCCGATTGTTATTACATAAACAATGGAGATGGTACATTTACGGATCAGTTTGACGCAGCATTTAAACACTCGAGCACCAATTCAATGGGTAGCGATGTCGCCGATGTTAACAATGATGGTTTTTCCGATTTGATTACCGTTGATATGCTCTCTGAAAGTCCCAGAAGGTATATGTCCTTGATGGGTCCAAAAGACTACGACTATACCATGGTTGGGATCAAAAATGGATACAAAAATCAGTACATGAAGAACAACCTACAAATGAATCTAGGCAATGGTCATTTTGCTGATTTGTCCTATTTGTATGGTGTGGCAAAGTCCGATTGGAGTTGGAGTCCTCTTCTATCTGATTTTAACGATGATGGATTTACGGATATGTTCGTTTCGAACGGATACTATCGCGATGTAACCAACTTGGATTTTATCTTGTATCAAAGCGTGGTAGAACAGCAGCAAAAACGCGGCTTGACCCATGAGGAATTGCTAAAGAAACTGCCCTATGAGAAAATTCAGAATTTCTTCTTTCAAAACAACAACGGCGAAGGGTTTACCAATCGAGCGAGTGAGGTTGGCTTGGATGATTTGACCTTGAGTACGGGTTCCGCTGCGGGAGATTTGGATGGCGACGGTCGGTTGGATCTGGTCGTATGTAACCAAGGCGAAATGCCATTGGTGTACAAAAACATCAACACCCAAAACCACTTCATCAATGTAAAGGCCGAGGGAAGCGACAAATCCAATCGCTATGGCATTGGTTGTCAATTGTATGCATCGGACTCCGCAGGGAAATATCGCAAGTTTGAAATTCAACCATCGCGCGGTTATCAGAGTTCATCTGAGGCTTTGGCGCACATCGGTCTAGGTTCAAACGAAACATTGGCTGAATTGGTTGTGGTATGGCCAAATGGCAAAGCCCAAATTTTGAAGGATGTTTCAGCCGATCAAACTTTGGTCGTAAAAAGTTCTGACGCCAATACAACATGGGATCGCAATGTAATTCGATCAGGTGATATTCCTTATTTCAAAGAAAACGAAACAGAATGGGGATTAAATTTCAATCATTTGGAGCAGGAAAATCCTGATTTCAAAAGAGAACCACTGCTGCCCCATCGCTACACCACCCTTGGTCCTGGAATGTCTACCGGAGATGTCAATGGTGACGGCCTTCAAGATGTTTTCGTGGGCAATGCAAGAGAAAGTTCAGGATCTACCCTGTTTTTACTACAAAAAGATGGAAAATATGTAACGGCAGGTTCTCAGCCATGGAAATCACTGGATGCCGATGTAATGGGCTCTTTGCTGTTCGATTGCGACGGAGACAAGGATTTGGACCTATATGTCGCTGTGGGTGGATCAGAATTTGAATGGCCCTCGAACAAATACGAACACCAGATTTACATCAACGATGGAAAAGGGAACTTTGCCAACGGAAAGGGTCGTTTGCCCAATGTTATAAGCAGCAGCAGTTCAGTTGCCTCAGCTGATTACGACGGCGACGGCGACTTGGATTTGTTTGTTGCAGGTCGTTTGATGCCCGGAAACTGGCCAACCTTAGAGGTTCGAAGCTATTTATTACAAAATAATGGAGGCAAATTCAGGGATGTTACAGCGGCGCTGGCCCCAGATTTGGAAAATGCAGGTATGATCTGTTCGGCAATTTTCAGCGATTTCAATGGCGATGGAAAACCGGACTTGGTGCTTGGCGGTGAATGGATGCCATTGATTTTCATGGAGAACAGTGGCGGGAAATTCGTGAACAAAACCGGTGAAGTGGGCGATGCATCCCTTTCCGGTTGGATGAATAGCATTACACCTGTAGACATTGACAACGATGGCGATCTGGACTATGTCGTTGGAAACAAAGGCAACAACAGTTTCATTCAGGCAAAGGTTGGTAGTCCAACCAAGGTGTTTTGGGCCGATTTCGATGGCAACGGTCGTCAGGATATTGCCATGAGCTACCAATATGGCGGTAGCGACTATCCCCTCTTCACCATGGACGAAATGGGCAAGGCCTATCCTTTCTTCATCAATAAGAAATTTACTACTTATAATGATTTCGCGGGAAAAACCATGGAGGAAATCTTTGGCGCAGAGGTTTTGAAACAGAACAGCTTAACGGCCAATTACTTCTCCAGCTTTGTTGCGATCAACAACGGAGGGAAATTTGGGTTTGTTGAATTACCCATGTGGGCGCAGGCAGGCCCTGTATTTGGTACAACCATCATCGATATCGATGGCAATGGCTTTGATGATATTCTATGTACCGGCAACAACTACAATACGCGCGTACCTCATGGTAGAGATGATGCACAGCCCAGTTTTGTGTTATTCAATGAAGGCGGTACTTTTCGTTATCAATCTGGGTCGAGAAATGGATTGTATAACCAAGACGACGGGAAATCGATGGTATTGAGTCCGGCCCCATCCGGACAAGTTCGGGTGTTATTGGCCAACAACAACGGCAAATTGCGCGGATTCACGCTCTTGAATGGAAAAAATCAAGCCCAATCGGTGCAATTTGTATCGGCTCCAGCCCTTGCGAGTTATGCAAAAGTCTCTGTAAACGGAACCACTAAAATGGTGAACCTCAACGGTGGTAGTGGTTATCTATCAGGCAACAACGCTGGAGTATGGAAAACCAAAGGGGTTGGAAACATTGAATTCTACGATGCGAATGGACGCAGATTGTAATTACTTTCCGATTTCAGTTGTATTGTCTTAGAAAAAGCACTATTTTTGCAACCTAATTGTAAGAACATGGCTGTTACTAAACTCAAAAGAAAAGAAGCAAAAAACAGAAGCAGAATGACCAAGCGCGTTGACAACATCAAACGTTTGAAATTGGTTACAACAATCGCTTCTCCATACAAAGGCATTTCCGGAATTGTCTTGGAAGACCAAGAAAACCAATAAATGTCATTGTTTTAGATATTGAAGGCACGCATTTTTGCGTGCCTTTTTTTATTAAATTCACGCCACAAAACGCCCACAAATAAATGAGACCCCTACTATTTGCTATCGTATGTATCGGATTATTGCAGAGTGCTTGTCAAAAAGTACAAGAAACCAAGAACAAGGTCATTCAAAATGATATCCTATCAATTTGTAATGTAGCGATTCAAAATGCCATTGTCGTTGATCACGTAGCAGCGCCCGTTGGATCGCGTCGCTATGTTTATGCTTCCATTGCTGCATATGAGTCTTTGGTTCCGTTCTACCCTGAATATAAGAGTGTGGCGCCGTTAATGAATGGTCTGAAGACCACACCAACACCGGATACCGCGCAAAAATATTGTTTGGACTTGGTTGCCATGGCGGCCCATACCTATGTGAGTCAAAAATTGGTTTACAAAGAAGACAGTATTGCTAATTTCCGGAGCCGACAGTTGAAATTCTATAAGGAGAAACTATCGGATCGCATGTATGAGGCCTCAATCAACTATGGCGACAGTGTAGGTGCACACATTGTGCGATGGTCGAAGTCAGATTCATTCTCATATTTCCGAGGACGTGAATTTTTCCTAACAAAGAATAATCCGGGATCTTGGGAGCAAACACCCCCCGACTTCATGGAAGCCATCGAACCCAATTGGGGCAGAATCCGCCCTGTTTTGGTAAAATCGGTTATGGAGTTCAAGTACGATGCACCAGAAACCTACAGCACCGACAAAAAATCCCGCTTTTACGCAATCACCAAGCAAGTGTATGATACTGTGAATGCAAAAGACAGTAACCAGCTGAAGACAGCCTGGTATTGGGATGACAATCCAAATGCTTCAGTCCATTACGGACATGCAACCATCAATGTATTAAAAGTATCACCTGCCGGACATTGGCTTTCGATGTTCTCTACGGTGGCGAGATCAAAAAAATACACATTAATTGAAACCGCCGACGGCATGATGCGATTGTCTTCTGCAATCTTCGATGCTTTCATCAGCTGCTGGTATGTAAAATACAAAACCGATTATTTGCGCCCCATTACTGCGATTCACGACCTCATTGATTCCAGTTGGACCTCTCCCATTCAAACGCCTGCATTTCCCGAGTATCCATCGGGACATAGTGTGGTTTCCAGTGCTGCTGCCACTGTTTTAACTGCTACGTTTGGCGAATATGAATTCACCGACAGTGCGGAATACCAATTCGGATTGGGTGTGCGGAAGTTTAAAAATTTCCGTGAAGCGAGTAACCAGGCATGTATTTCACGCTTGTATGGTGGCATACATTTTATCGATGCGATACAAAACGGTAAGAAATTGGGCAATGAGGTTGGAAATTATCACGTTGCCCACTTGAAGACCAAAAAGTAATTACTTATTGAAGCTGTGATAGGCGCTTCTCGATAATCAACAGTTTGTCGGTTGCGTCTGACAGTTTCTTGCGTTCTACATCCACAACTTCTGGTTTGGCATTTTGCACAAATCGCTCGTTTTCAAGCTTCTTGCGAACGGAAGCAATAAAGCCGTCGTAATAGACTTTTTCCTTTTCCAATTCCTCCCGTTCTTTGGCTACATCAATTTCAACATGAAGTTCAACCCAAATTTCGTGTGTACCCACAATGACAGGCATGCCATTGAGCGGTTTTGTATCCGTATCGGTATGGATGCGCACATTGGCCAATTTTTCTACAAAATCCAAAAGCCCTAAGATGGATTTAGCGGCGTTGGGCACCCAAATATTGAGTACTTCTTTGGGTGATAGTCCGCGGGTATTGCGTGTGTTTCTGATTTCGGTTACCAGTTGCAAAGCCTCTGTAGATGACTGTTCTGCCGAATCATCCTTTTTAACGGGATACGCCGATAAAACCAATGTTTCCGATTTTCCATCGTTTAATAAGTGCACTATCTCCTCTGAGATAAATGGCATATATGGATGGAGAAGGGACATCAACTCTTGGAGAATATCTTGTGCTTCTTTTCGTGTAATGCTTGAAATTGCTTCACCGTAAGGCGGTTTGATGGCTTCCAGGTAAACCGCACAGAAATCGTCCCAAATAAGCTTGTAAATCGCCATTAAGGCATCCGATAACCGGAACTCTTCAAACAACTGTTCTATTTCCTTCAAGGTATCATTCAAGCGAGATACCATGACTGTTTTGGCTTGGTCTGCAGCTTTGGTTGGATTGCCCTCTTTTGTCTCCCACCCTTGAATCAAACGGAATGCGTTCCATATTTTATTACAGAAGTTTCGGCCTTGTTCAATCTGAGTTTCATCGAACAAAATGTCATTGCCCGCTGGAGAACACAACAACAATCCCATACGCACTGAATCCGCACCAAATTTTTCAATGAGTTCCAATGCATCTGGGCTATTTCCGAGGCTTTTGCTCATTTTTCTCCGCTGTTTGTCGCGAATCAACCCGGTAAAATACACATTCTTGAAAGGCATTTTGCCTTCAAACTCATAGCCCGCCATGATCATTCGCGCTACCCAGAAAAACAAAATATCTGGACCCGTCACCAAATCATTTGTGGGGTAATAATAATTCAATTCGGTTTTATCTGCGTGCTCACCGATTCCATCAAACACGGAAATCGGCCAAAGCCAAGAACTAAACCAAGTATCCAATACATCGGGGTCTTGGGTTAGGTCTGTGGCAGCAACTACGATTCCCTGTTTGGCAAATTCAATTACCGCTTCATCGGCGGTTTTCGCGACTACCCATTCTCCTGTGTTTGAATACCATGCAGGAATACGATGTCCCCACCATAGCTGACGAGAAATATTCCAATCCTTGACATTCTCCATCCAATGGCGATAGGTGTTCTTCAATTTACTTGGATAGAAATTGATTTCATCGTTCATTACAGATGACAACACCTCGGGGTTCTTCTTCATGAAATCTTGCATATTCATGAACCATTGGGTACTGATTCTGGGCTCAACCACAGCATCGGTTCTCTCGCTGTAGCCGACATTATGAACATAGTTCTCCTGTTTGGATAACAATTCTGCCTCTTTTAACGCTTTCACCCACTGTTTCCGGGCAATGAAACGATCTTGACCTACGAACAGTTGTCCAGCCTCTGAAATACTACCATCGGCGTTCAATGTATCGATCACCGGCAAATTGTACTTTAATCCGATGTTGTAATCATTGATATCATGAGCTGGTGTAACTTTCAACACCCCTGTACCGAATTCAATGTCGATATACTCATCCGCAATGATGGCCACCTCCCGATTGATCAGTGGTACCATGACTTTCTTGCCAATCAATCCTTGGTATCTTTCATCGTTGGGATTCACACAAACAGCCACATCTCCTGCAATGGTTTCAGGTCGCGCTGTGGCCACCATCAATTCGCCATCAAAGTCTACCCCTTTGTATATCACATAGTACAATTGATCTGGGGTTTCTTTGAAAATCACTTCTTCATCGCTCAATGTAGTTTGTCCTGCCGGATCCCAATTCACCATCTTCGTACCGCGATAGATGAGTCCTTTCTTGTATAGGTCAACAAAGACATCCACCACTGCTTCGTACAAACTTGGCTCCATGGTAAAGCGTGTACGATCCCAATCGCAGCTTGCGCCCAATTTTTGGAGCTGCTGCAAAATGATGCCACCATACTTTTCTTTCCATTCGAACGCGTGTTTCAAAAACTCCTCACGTGTCAAACTAGACTTGGGAATCCCCTGCTCTGCCAATAATTTTACCACTTTGGCTTCAGTAGCAATGCTCGCATGATCTGTACCGGGAACCCAACATGCATTGAATCCTTGTTTCCGTGCTCTGCGAATAAGGACATCTTGAATGGTGTTGTTTAGCATGTGTCCCATGTGAAGCACTCCAGTTACATTGGGTGGTGGGATAACTATGGTATAAGCCGGGCGTTCATCTGGGACTGAGCGGAAGTACTTTTGGCTCAACCAATGTTGATACCATTTATTTTCAATGTCGGAAGGATTGTATTTGGCGGAAATTTCCATTGTTACAAAATTACGATTTTCGTTTTGTGTTTGGGGTTGAATAAAAAGAAAAAGGCCACTCTTTCGAGCGGCCTTTTCGTATGAATTTGTTTATGATTAAACGCCAACATCGTGGTGGGCCGACTCATCCAAGTAGGGATGATTGACAGCGACCAAACCTCTCTTCGTCAAAGCGGTGAATACCCAATAAGTAAACACACCTGCAAACAACAAGAAGGTTCCCAATTCCAAGAAGCCAAACTGCATACCTGAACCGAATACACCAGGGAACACCATCAACCATACATCATGGTAGTGACCCAAAATCATGATTGATCCAATGATTGCCAATACATAGCGGTTTCTCTTGGCTGAACGCATCAACAAACCCAAGAATGGAATGCAGAAACACATCGCGAAGTTCAACAAGAAGTTGAATTTGTAGTTTTCAAAACGAATTTGGTAGTAAGCCATCTCTTCGGGGATTTGCGCATACCAAATCAACAAATACTGGGACAACCACAAATAAGCCCAGAATACAGTGAAGGCAAACATGAATTTACCCAAATCGTGCATATGCTCATTGGTAACAAATCCCAAGTAACCTTCTTTCTTAATGTATGCCACGAAGAAAGCCATAATGGTGATCATGGTAACCCAGTGTGTAACAAAGTTATAGAAACCAAAGATGGTTGAATACCAGTGTGCATCCACGGACATAATCAACAACCAAGCAATAACCGAAATGGTGAAACCAAAGATAACGGCGAAAGCTGCGCTGAATCGAACAGATTTTCTAAAGAATGATACATCTCCTTTGGTGGCGTTGTCTTCAGCAGCCGACAATGAACGCAATTTGCGCATCAATACATACCAAATCACAACCAATACACTTGGGAAAACAAACAACATGGTTGAATTCAAGAAACCTGACTTACCTACCAAAATAGGATCGTAGCCAGCATCGCTGGGTTTCAAACCCAAATGTTCGTAGTGTGCCCAGTGATAGATGTCGTTCTTACCCATGAACAAAGCAATCAACAATACCACAAAAGGTACAGGGATGAATGTCATGATGGCTTCTGGTATACGCTTGATACCCACAGACCAACCTGCATTGGCAATGTATTGAATGGCGTACCACATCAAAGCAACCAATGAAATCATCAGGAAGAAGTATCCTGCAATCATCAAGTTAGCCCAAATTCGGGTATTGGCAGGCTTATCCAATGGATGAAATTCCATACGAGGACCGAAGGCCTCAGTGTCAACGTTGGCATGCTCCTCATGAGCAACAGCAGCGTGGCCTTCACCATGGTTAGCACCTTCGTGTGCAGCCACTTCTGTTTTTGCTGTATGTGATTCTTCGTGACCACCCAAATTCGCAATTCCAAGACCTGCAAAAATCAACCCCAAGACCATCAAGATCATGGAGAAACGTTTTGCCTTCGGAGAGAATACAAACTGCTCCTGTTTAACTTCAATATGATGTCCGTGTCCCATTGTAATTTACTTATTTAGTGGTGGCTGTAGAATCAGTGGTTGTAGGCTCAGCGGCAGCTACAGACTGATTGCTCAATAATTTAACATATTTAATCACTTTCCAACGATCCTTGGGACTCAATACAGAGGCATGACTACCCATGTTGTTTTTTCCGTAGGTCAATGTGTGATAGATTTTACCTTCTGGCAAAGTTTTGATGTAGTCGTCGGTGTAAGCTTTCCAAGCAGGTTTCAGGGTAGAAACTTTTTTGAATACCTCACCGTCGTTTCCACCATTCGCACCATGACAAGGTGTGCAGTAAATATCGTAAAGATATTTTCCACGGCCATCTTCCAAGGTAGCATCGGCGGGAGCCACCAAAGCTGAAGAAGCTTCGTAACCTTCACCAGAATTTTCTAGGTTGTATTTGTAATCCAATTTGCCATAGGCAACCGTTCCAGCAACAGGTTCGCGCATGTTCATGCCATAAGGATTCACCTTATTGCTGTCGCCCTGGTTGTAGGCCTCATACCCTTTTGAGTAATACATGTCTGGTGCATATTCCCAACCTGGGTTATTTCCACGACTCACACAACCGCTCATCAAAGCAGTAGCAGCAATCGAACCGAACAAGATATAAAGTTTGTTGTTCATTATAATTCAGCTATTAGAGAACGGTTTGAACACCGTTGTGAAACTCACGCAATTCAACTGCACCATGATTTTTCATCATGTTGAGGACTGCTTTTACATCCATTCCGTCTTTTGTTTCGATGGCCATAACCATGCGGTCGTCGGTTTGACGGATATCCAACAATTCATTTTTAATGCCGTGAATCAAACGGTTTCTCCAGAAGAAGAAGAACGACATACCAAATGCTGTACACAACACAGTACCTTCAAACATTACTGGAGCCCAGCTGGGTGTGAAACGCACAGGTTTGTTACCAATGTTCATTGGCCAATCGTGTACATACATGTACCAAATCATGGTGGTCATCAAGGTTAAACCAGTAACTGCACAGAAAAATGCGATACGGGCCAATTTGCTTCGACGTGCTCCGATGATACGATCCAATCCGTGAACTGGATAAGGAGTGTAAATATCATGAATGTGAACGCCAGCGTGCGCAATCTCTGATGCACCGGCCATCAACTGATCTTCGTCCTCCCATACACCGATCAACATCTTGTTGCGGTCGCGTAGGCTAAGTTTTTTATCTAAAATTCCCATTATGGTAATCTTTAAAGGTTATTATTATTCGCGGTTGCGAAGGATTGATTTAACTTCTGCCATGTTGATTACAGGCAAGAATTTGGCAAACAAGAAGAAGCAAGTAAAGAAGATACCAAAGGTTCCCAAGAACAAGCCTATTTCCGTCAATGATCCTGAGTACATAACCCAGCTTGATGGCAAGTAATCTCTGTGCAATGAAGTCACGATGATTACAAAACGCTCAAACCACATACCCACGTTTACGACAATACTCATGATGAATATGAACCAAGGTGTAGTACGAGCCCAACGGAACCAGAACACCTGCGGGGCGATCAAGTTACAGGTCATCATACTCCAATATGCCCACCAGTAAGGACCGAACATACGGTTGGTGAAAGCATATTGCTCATAAATGTTTCCAGAGTACCAAGCGATGAAAAATTCTGTCAAGTATGCAATACCTACAATGGTACCTGTAACCATGATGATTTTGGTCATCGCATCCAAGTGTCCGATTGTGATATAGTTTTCATAGTTCATCACCTTGCGCGCTACCACCAACAATGTAGCCACCATACCAAAACCAGAGAAAATCGCACCGGCAACGAAATATGGAGGAAAGATTGTGGTGTGCCAACCAGGAATCACCGATGTTGCAAAGTCGGTAGATACGATGGTGTGCACTGACAATACCAAAGGCGTACTCAAACCGGCCAAAATCAATGAAATCAATTCGTAACGTGCCCAAGTACGGGTAGATCCTGTCCAACCCATTGAGAAGAAACCGTACATGGTCTTACCCAACTTGGATTTTACTTTATCGCGGATGGTTGCGATATCGGGAATCAAACCAATGTACCAAAACAACAACGATACGCTGAAGTATGTTGAGATCGCAAACACGTCCCACAACAAAGGAGAGTTGAAGTTAACCCATAGTGAACCAAATCCGTTTGGCAAAGGCAATGCCCAGTAACCAACCCAAACTCGACCCATGTGGAACACAGGGAACATCGCCGCACAAATAACCGCGAAGATGGTCATCGCTTCTGCTGAACGGTTGATACTCATCCGCCATTTTTGACGGAACAGCAACAACACGGCTGAAATCAAAGTACCCGCGTGACCGATACCAACCCAGAATACGAAGTTGGTGATATCCCAACCCCACATTACTGATTTGTTGATATTCCACACACCAATACCGGTGAACAAAGTGTACAACAAACTCACCCCAAAAATTCCCAAGAAAATCAAGGACAAAGTGAAACCCACTTTCCATGCGGTAGAGGGATTGTTCAAAATAGGTCTTGCAATGTCTCGCGTAACGTCAGAAGCCGTCTTATCGCCAGTTACAAGTCTGTCTCTAATGATTGAATCGTGTATCATTCGAATATTTTTTGGGTGAATTAAATTGAATCGTTGTTACGAATTTTGGTCATGTACTTCACAGATGATTGTACGTTAATTTCCTCAAGCAC
>JACCDS012492461.1_pt1 | contig 64821 bp, 58 predicted proteins | sample 7446441 | NCBI WGS metagenome assembly JACCDS01 (sample SAMN15323445, study PRJNA562643) | freshwater metagenome | isolation source: river surface water | place: USA:Blue River Watershed | collected 2017-08-17
AAAAAAAGCTTTTAAAAACGGAATGTTTTTGTACTTTTGCCATCCGTTCATTGAACACATGGTGGGATGGGTGAGTGGCTGAAACCAACAGTTTGCTAAACTGTCGTACGGGTAACTGTACCGCGAGTTCGAATCTCGCTCCCACCGCCATTAAATTAGACCGTATCGAACTTCAGTTCGGGGCGTAGCGTAGTCCGGTCATCGCGCCTGGTTTGGGACCAGGAGGTCGCAGGTTCGAATCCTGCCGCCCCGACAAGGGGGATGAGCAATCATCCCCCTTTTTTGATTATAAACGTTGCACTGCAACAAACGGTCCCGTAGCTCAGCTGGATAGAGCAACTGCCTTCTAAGCAGTAGGTCTTTGGTTCGAATCCAAACGGGATCACAAGAAAACCCAGTACATTCCGTACTGGGTTTTTTTATATCCAAACATTAAATTAAAAGCTAAAATATTAGCTAAAAACATAAAAAATAGGTAAATTAGGCTAAAATATTAGCCATGTATGACCTCGTCTTAAGTCCTCATTCGGTTCAAGAAAATATCGCTCAGCAAGTCAAAAAGCTCCGCAAACATGCTGGCTATACTCAAGCTGAGCTAGCCAAACGCGCACAATGCTCTTTAGGCAGCTACAAGCGTTTTGAAAGTACAGGGCTTATCGCTTTTGATGCGTTGCTCCGCATTGCCTTTGTCTTGAAATGCCTCGAGGACATCAACAAAGTTTTTGAAATGAAACAAGAGCCCGATTTCAAGAAACTTTTTAAAGATGCTAAGTGATGAATTTGAAGGTGAGTTTAGATTTTGGCGTGCAAAAATTGTGGGTAGGGACACTCGCACAAGACGCCCAACAGTATTATTTTAAATTCAGTAAAGAGTTTTTAGCTTCCAACCTTGAAATTTCGCCACTGAAAATGATCAAGAACGACGGGATCATGAGTGGTCCTACACATGTTTTTGACGGTTTATTTGGTGTGTTTAATGACAGTCTCCCTGATGGTTGGGGTAAATTATTAACAGACCGCTCCTTCATTGAGTCTGGTAAGGCTCCGTCTACCGTTTCTGCACTTGAAAGATTAGCACTTGTAGGTAAAAATGGAATTGGTGCACTCGTTTATGAGCCCGAAAGTGAATTCAATGCATATAAACTGGAAGGTGATTTAGATCGGTATGCAAAGGAGGCTGAGAAATTATTGCAAGATGGGCAATCAACTGCTCTAGATGAGTTGGCGGCTTTCGGCGGAAATTCGGTAGGAGCTCGTCCAAAAATGCATGTCTATTATACTGATTTAGGAGCTCTTTTGCATGCGACTCCTGATCCAAACTCCTTGCCTTACATCATTAAATTTAGAGCGCAACAAGATTTACTCGATGCAGCCAAAATAGAATTTGTCTATTATCAAATGGCCATTGATTGTGGAATCGAAATGAGTGAATCTAGGTTGTTCTATGGCGATACAACGGGCAGTTATTTCGGTACATTACGTTTTGATCAAGGTGAAGGCTGGCGCAAGCATTTTCATTCAATGAGCGGCTTACTAAATGACAACTTTCGGCTCAGCACGCTCGATTACGGTCATTTAATGGATTTAGCTAACCGACTAGAAAACGATCTAGGTGCTGCAGAAAAGATATTCCGACTAGCAGTTTTTAATTTATACGCCCATAATACCGATGATCACTCCAAAAATTTCGGCTTTCTAATGGATCAGAACGGCAACTGGAACTTTTCCCCGGCCTATGACCTCACATTTTCCCCATCCATCAACAATTGTCATCAACTTTCGTATGCGGGCACTTATCAAAACCCTACTCAAACCGACCTCATCCGCTTGGCCAAATATTTCAATATCAAGCATCCAACTCAGATCATCGAGGAGGTTAAACATGCACTACTTTCCTTTGAGAAATACGCTAAATTGGTCGACATCCGAAACTCCGAACGCACCTTGGTATTGAAGACCATTCAAAGTACGCTCAAAAACTAACTACTTCACATGCTTCCTCGGACTATACGTCGCAGGTTCTTCACCAAAAGCTTTGTAATCAAACGGCGGCTCTAAATCAAAGATCAAACGCAAATCTACCCCAAGCGCCGCAGCTATTCTTGCATAGGTCAACACCTGCGGATTCGACTTCCCAGTCTCAATAACAGAAAAATTGGATGTTTCCATACCGATCCTAAAAGCAACGTCTTTTTGTGACATTTTTTTCTCGTTGCGAATCTCCCGAATCCTTTTGCCAATAAGCTTTAGAAGCGCTTCGTCAGTATGTATAGACATAAGTCGAAGTTCCTACTTAAAAATAGGAGAACCCTTATGTAAAAACATAAATATCTTATTTTTTTCTTAGTAAAATATGTAAATACATATATTTGGGTGAAAATTTGCGTAATATTTAATAAAAGTAAAGTGATGACTAGAAATATTACAGCAAAGTTGGTGTTGTTGTCCCCTTGATTATGATTCCATTACTTGTTGTATTCGCAATGATAATTCGTGTTGGGTGTTTTCCAAGTTTTTTGCTTGATAAGCATCGTTTGAAAAGAAAAAGTTAAAAGATAAATATGAAAAAAGTATTTATTACTTGCATGGCACTGGTATTAGTTAATGATGTTATGGGTCAGCAAATTCCCGACAGAAAAGTATTTGCAACGGCAGGCAAGGATCTTAAGAATTTAAGTTTAGGAATTCCAGTATCTCAAAATAATAAAGTGACTTTCACAATGGGAGAACCAATAATTGGTTTGAGTTCATTATCAGGCAGGCGTTTGAGTATAGGATTTATTCAACCCGATGGCATCTTTCCAATTAGCCCACCATCTCCTGTACAAATTACTGTGAACGATCCTTTTTTTGTTGCGCCTAACCCTGCGACAAATTACACAATAATTAAAGCACATGAGCAATGGAAAGACAAGGTGAATATTCAGCTGATGGATGCCAATGGCCGACTGGTAAAGTCGGTATTAATGGAGGGCTTAGTTCATGAATTAGATTTTGAAAATGACTTAGCTCCTGGAAATTACTACTTGAATTTCTACAAAGAGGATGGATCCTTTTTACAGCAGAGCAAATTGATTAAAATGAACAAACAATAACATGAAGAATCTCTACTTTTTACTTGCATTTTTCTTTTCTCTTCAAGTATTTGCACAAGCTCCTGAAGGCATTAACTACCAAATGGTGGTTCGTGACTTTAGCAACACTTTAATTTCAAATAGTACGATGGCTCTACAGGTGCAAATACGACAAACATCTGCAACGGGTCCTATTGTCTATCAGGAACAACATACGGTAACAACCAATGTACAAGGTATTGTCAATTTAGTAATTGGGAATGGAACTGCTCAAGTCGGAACTTTTGCTACAATTTCATGGGGAAATGGCCCTTATTTTGCTGCATTTGGGATTGACTTTAACGGAAGTGTCGGAGGTTTGGTATTTCAAAATTATGGATCTCAACAACTAATGAGTGTTCCATATGCACTATATGCTAAGTCATCTGGAGCAACACTCAACCAATGGCAATATGGCACAACTCCACCAACTGCTTCTTCTGGTGTGACAGGCAACTACTTTTATGATACGTCAAATGGCAATATATACTACAAGCAAAATGGCACCACATGGTTGCTAGTTGGTAATATCATGGGCCCAGCTGGTGCTACTGGCCCAGCCGGCCCAACGGGAGCAGCTGGCCCTCAGGGGCCTCAAGGAATTGCTGGTTCTACTGGACCTGCTGGAGCACAAGGACCTCAAGGAATTACCGGTCCACAAGGCCTAGCAGGAGTTAATGGACAGAACGGAACAAATGGCACAAATGGGTTTAACACACTTGTTGCGACAACAGCAATTGGATCAAGCGTGCAATGTGCTACGGGTGGTGTCAAGTTAGAATACGGTTTAGATATAAATAACAATGGATTACTTGATGCGAGTGAAATTACAACGTCACTTACAAAATATGTATGTAACGGAGCAGTTGGTGCTACCGGAGCAACCGGTCCTCAGGGTCCAATTGGCTTAACCGGCCCTGCTGGACCACAAGGTCCAACCGGATTAACAGGTGCTACCGGAGCTACAGGTCCTCAAGGTCCGATTGGATTAGTAGGTCCTGCTGGTCCGACCGGAGCAACAGGCCCACAGGGACCGATTGGTTTAACGGGTCCTGCTGGAGCAAATGGTACAAACGGCATAAACGGTACTGCTGTATTGAATGGAACTATTGCACCAACCAGTACTTTAGGTGTAAATGGTGATTTCTACATAAACACTACAACAAATACGCTACATGGTCCTAAGGCGAATGGTATTTGGCCTGCTGGTGTTTCATTAGTTGGTCCGCAGGGTAACCAGGGTCCAATTGGATTAACTGGACCCGCCGGTGCTACTGGTCCAGCAGGACCTACCGGCGCCACAGGTCCACAAGGTCCTGCGGGAATTGCCAATAATGGTAATTCAGGTACTCAAAGTGTTTTATTGAATGGAGTTCAAACCAGTACTTATATGCCCCCTTATCTTTATGACACTGGAACTAAACAAGATGGTAATTATATCACAACCAGTTTCTCTCAAAATTTACCAAGCAATTTCTATCAGTTTAATAAGCTTTGGGTTAAACCAAATCATACGCTTAGTTTAGGAGGAAATACCCCAACAACCTACACAATTTTGGCAGATACTGTAATCATTGAGGGAACTTTGTCAGGAAAGAATACTACGACAACAGGTACAACATTTGTTTCTAATAATATTAGTGCTGGTGGAGCTGGTGGTGGTGGCAAAGGACAACCTGGTTCACCTGCAGCCTCAGGTGAAACCAATTCCATTAGTTATAATGTTTATAATAATTCCCTTAACATAAATCCTCCTTCATATTCTACAACAATAAATGGTTCATCATCATCTTGGGGTTCAGGACCAGCTGGTAGCTCTACGAATTCAACCATTCTTAATAATGCTAAAAATATCAGAGCACAATTGCACGGGGGTAACGGAGGTGCTGGTGTACCTTTTGGAACTACAAGTTGTTGTAATGGTGGAAACGGGTCTGATGGCATATACATAATATGTAATCATTTGGTTTTTAGTGGAGTGATTGACTTTCGTGGTGATGATGGTGTGATTTTAACAAATCGTTTGCCAGGCGGTGGTGGTGGTGGTGGTGGAATTATAATTTCAACCGCGAGCATAGGAAGTAATACTGGAACTATACTTGTGACTGGCGGTCAAACGATTACAACTTATGAATTATGGAATCACATTTCGCCGGGAGGAGGTAATGGAGGTAATGGAGCCTTCTTAATAATTGATAGATAAATTTATTAATCCTAATCCAGTTGTAGGAAAAGGAGGCAATTCTTCATTTGGTCCATTGTATGCCAATGGAGGGTCCGGAACTATGAATATGTTTGGTTGTGGAAATACTAATAATGGAATTTCTAATGCATTGTTTAATATCACAGGTGCTGGTCCTAATGGAACAGGTGGCGGAATTGGTGTACTTGGTATTGGGTCAGGTGCTAATTCACCAATAGGAACTTCTGCTCCTTATCCTGCAGGTGGTAATGGAAGGGTAGTTATTTATTACTAAATGGCAATGTTATTCCTCTGATGATACTGAATCACCAATGTATTCAACCATAACATTTCCTGATTAGCATAAAAATAAAGTGATGAACAAATTCAAAACAATACGCTTCCGTTTGTGAAGCTTTAACCAATTATAATCTTCAAATCAACACATACAAATCACCATGAAACACACAATCATCCTCCTTTTCCTCCTCCTCACAACAATCTCCTTTGCCCAAATCCCAACCTACGTCCCTTCAAACGGTTTAGTAGGCTGGTGGCCTTTCAATGGCAATGCCAATGATGAAAGTGGAAACGGGAATAATGGGACGGTGAATGGAGCGACGTTAACGGTGGATCGTTTTGGGGTAGCTGATAAGGCGTATAGTTTTGATGGGGTGGATGATTATATCCAAGCTCCTAATTATGCATTATCTGGCTCCATTACTTTTACATGTTGGGTAAATATGTCGTCATACAACCTTAATGCGATGGGTGCAAATGATTTTATATTTTTTAGTAATCATTCAGGCCTAAATAATAGTTCAAGAAATTTTTTGGCAGGATATAGAAACTTTGGTTCGGAGTTTGGACATTCGACATATCTTTTTGATAATTCAGCAAATTTATTCGGGTATTACCCCACAAATCAACAACCTTCAGCAAATGTCTGGCATCAATTTGTAAGTGTCTTTAACAATGGCCAATCAATAAAGATGTATTTGGATGGCGTCGAATTTTATTCTAACTCAAATGTACCATCAATTAATAATTTACCGAGTTTACCTATTTTCTTCGGAATCGGTATTCCAACTCAGTTTAATTTCTTAAACGGCTCCTTAGACGACATCGGCATCTGGAATAGAGCTTTGACCGAATGTGAGATCAAGGATTTGTATTATGCGCAGTTGGGTTATTCGACGGTTGATGCCGGAGCAGATCAGACTATCTGTAGAGGTGATTTGGTGACGCTTCAAGGTGCGGGAGGAAGTTCTTTAGCATGGGATAATGGTGTTATTGATGGAGTGCCATTTGAGCCAGCGCAGAGTGGGGCTTATGTTTTGACAGGTGCGGACTCTTTGGGTTGTATCGGGACAGACACTGTTCAGGTTACCGTTTTAGAAAATGCTTCAAGCACGATCAATCAGACCGCGATTGATTCTTATACACTAAATGGCCAGACCTATACCCAGAGTGGAACTTATACGCAAGTAGTTCCTGCTGCAAATGGCTGCGACAGCGTCATCACCCTTAATCTTGAACTAGATTTTACAGGCATCCAAACCCACACCAACACATCCCTCCAACTTTATCCAAATCCGGTGAAGGATATCATGACCTTGGTTGGTTTGAAAGGGGAGGCGGTTTCTTTTGCAGTTTACAGTGTAGATGGAAAGTTGATCAAGAGTGGTCAGACCTCAGGGGAAATTCAGTTGGAAGACCTTAAGAAAGGCAACTACATTCTAAAAATTGAAAATCAAGCGCTTCCGTTTGTGAAGCTTTAAAATTAAAAAAGCCCCGAAAGGGGCTTTTTTGTTACGCTTCAAATTCCTCGTCTATAAAAACATCAGGAATTAGCAATTGGTCATCTCCGTTGGCGTGCATTTCAGCGAATGCCTCATCCCAACCTTCTCTTGGGTTATTTTCCATATGTATAAATATAACTCAATTCGTGTTACCTCGCTACAATCAACAACAACACTCCGGCAAAAGCAAGGCCCAATGCGCGGCGGATGATGAACACGCGGCGGTTGATTAATGAGGTGTCGAAGTTCTCGTATTCTTCGAAGTCATCCATCTCGTAATCGTTTGTGGCAAGTTCGGCGGCTTGTGCGTCGTAGCTAGGGTTTTTGAGTTCGATAAGTAGGTTGCCGTCTTTCTTATCGTAGATTTCTAGGGTTGATATATCGAGTTTATCTTCTAAAAAAAGATTTGCCAGACATCCTGGAACTGAAATAGATTTGTAGTTGGTAATGTCGACGAGTGTGAGTTCTGGACTGTTGCATAGGAAAGCCGGGAAGCTGTCAAGTTGGGCGTGAATCATCAATTCAAAAAGTTCTGGTGTTTGACTAGCTGATATGCTATGTAAGATGGGTGTCGATAAATCGAGCAGTCCTAAATTAGGCATGAGGGCCGGCAATTGTAGGTTTTGCAGTGTTTCTGATCTAATACCAAGGATATCTAATTCAGTAAAATTAGGGAGTGTGAGCGTGGAGTCTAGGTAAGTAATACTTAATTCTTCTGCTTTCGGATTGGCTCTGAAAAGAGAATCGATGTCTTTTTGATGGACGTTTTCTCCGTTGTACCAACCGGGGCTCTCCTCTGTTATTTGAGCAGATAATTGAGTAAAAGGAAGCAAAAAGAGGAGTAGGATGAGGTTTTTCATGGATGGGAAGTTAGGAATGAAATAGTTTATATTTTTTGAAGGGGATGCCTTTTTTGATGAGCCAAGCGTGGTATGCGCTTGGGATATCGCAGCAGTGGTTGGGAAGAATTAGTGCGATAAAAATACGGTCAATTTGTGAAAGCAGACCAATGAGCATGGTGCTGGTCAGGAGGATGGAATTTTCAAAACCGAACATCAGGGTAAAATTGATCAGGAGGAAAATGCCAAAGAGTTTAGAGAGGTAGTTGTGCGCGCAACCAAATTTTCTGAAACGAATGAAATAAATGAGATCCGGGATCCATTCAATCAATAGAAGTGGTAGGGCCAGAACCCAACGCTCTTCAATTTCGTGTTGAAAACCTACCCACATGCACCAAATAGCGGCCAGCCAAAATACAAGGTCTACGTTGCTGTCCCAGAGGCGCAAGGCTGGTGTGGCTACGTTGTAGTGCCGCGCAATAATACCGTCAAATATATCAGAAATGAGCGCTAAATAACAGCAAATGATAATCCAGATGTATTGGTCTTTTCCTTGATAAACTAAATAGATCAGGAGGGGCGCCAATGCGAGTCTGAATAAAATGAGTAGGAAGGGGAGCTGCTTCACAAGAATAAAGATAACCATTTAAAGATGCCTTCCGTATAGAGTTCTTGCTAACTTTAAAACAAAAACTAACTATGAAAAAATTATTTTTACCCCTTCTCCTTGTAGGTGCCGTTACGCAGGCAAAGGCTCAGTTTAGCTTTGATGCACAGCTCAAATATGCCTCAAGTACAACTGCTTTGTTCAACAAGAACATCTCTGATCTTGGTGCTTCACAAGACTACGATTTTGCTTTTAGCTCGAATTATGGTGCTGCGCTTTCGGTTAATTTTGGAAAAATTGGTTTAGGTGTTGAAGCACTTGCTGGTAATTTCAAAGGAGCTTATCAGGGTGAGGCTCCATTAATTTGGGGAGGAGGAAATTACATTTCACAAGTGGAACTCAAAACCATTCAAATCCCTGTTTATTTAAGAGTGGGTGGTTCCAAAGGATCTTTTGGTGAATTTGGTGTGGTTGCAAATAATATCAGCTCAGCTTCTTATTCAGCTTCTAACGCCTTGGTTGATCCTGCATTTGATGTAACGGATCAATACCAGAGCTTTTTGGCATATATGGTTGGCGTTGGTGGCCGTATTAGCTTACCAAAAATTCCTGTGATGCTTTCTATTAGCGCTCGTTTTATGTACTCAACAGCCGATGCTAAGGGTGTTGATGCACTTGGTATTGACCTTGATAATTACTCAACTTATTACAAAACCAATGCGGCTTCTGTTGGCTTGCACGCTGGTTTGGTTTATAGCTTTGAATAAGCACTTTCAAAATAGATGAATAAAAAAAGGCGCCGAGAGGCGCCTTTTTTGTTTGGAGAGATTTGTATTCTAGTTCTTTACAATATGAACAAAGCCATGTAAAGTGTAAAGGGTTATTTGTTTGTTGTCGTATTCGTATTTTTCACTCTTTGGCGTCACCATGTAGAAGTAAACGCCTTCTTCAACGGCTTTTCCGTTGAGGTCATTGCCATTCCAGTCGTTTTGGTAGTTGTCGTTCTCATAGATGAGGTTACCCCAACGATTAAAGATTTGAAGGCTGACTTGTTCGTAGTCTTCCCAGTTTTTAATGACTAAGAAATCATTGATGTTGTCTTGGTTGGCTGTCATGATATTTGGCACCACCAACGGACACTGATTATAAACCCTAACAACCGGTGAAGTAACAGACTTGGCACATTGGTCCATGACATATACTTGGAAGTTATTGAGGTAAGGTTGCAAAATGCCTGGGGCTACATAAACGGTGTCGTTGTTCGGGAAGCTGCCAGGACCCCACAAGTAATTATATGGCGGAATTCCGTCAATGACGCTGCAATAAATGTTGGTTCCTTCACCGAAATCAGCACAGACGTTTAAAGAATCTACTGCACCAATACTCATTGGGACGTAATCGATGATGTTCAGGGAAATAGATGTGGTGTCAAAAGAGCCATCACAAGGGCTTGGTACAATTACGTTGAAGTTCACGGTCTCGGTACCTTCTGTAATGAGGTCAAGGATCGCTGAAATACCAATAGTGTCTGAAGCAACACCTGCTGGGATAACCAAAGTATCGTTGATGAAAGGGTAGTCTTCGCCATTTGTTGCTGAACCACTCAGGCTGATAAACACCATGAGGTTTGATGTGAGGTCTGTTCTTTTGACAATAAAACCGGCGAATCCGCAGTCCTCGATGAGTTCAGTAGGCCCCGTGACATCTACTTCAATTGGGACTTCAATCTGGCAAGCCACCACGCGGTAGCCAAAGGTTCGGATTTTGGTATTGATCAGGACGCCATTTCTCCATTCTTTGACAGCCACACCTGCCACAAAGTTTCCGATGAGGTTTGGGGTGAAGGTCATGAGCCCTGTAACAGGGTCAATGGTCACGTTTGATCCAGCACCAAAAGGCACAAATTCTGAGAAGGTTGGGTTCCAGCTTACTGGTGTGTATGGGGCTGCCGTTTCAGGGTCAGGGACCACATTGGTGAGGCTTCCGCCAAGGAAAGGGGACATCAGTTCATAACTCAGGGAATCGCCGTCGGGGTCATAGGCTGAGTGGTCGAAGTCGAGGGTGTTTTGCGAACACAAAACCAATGGTGGGTAGTTGATGAAACGAGCACCTTGGTTGTGAACGGCAATTAAAGCGTTTCCTGGAACATAGGTTGTGAGCGTAATGCCATTACCTGCTGGGTCAACGATGTTGTCAATGGCTCCGGTCCAGCAGCAGCGTTGGTAGGAAATGTAATAGCCACCAGGAGTCAGCGGCATAGTGACGGTATCGATATAAATAGCGCGTTCTACACAAATATCATTAGGGACAGTCACGCAGGGGTCATCATAGACGACAGGTAAGACGTTTTGCGAAAAAACACCAATGTATCGGACCTGATAAATGCTGCCGTCTGCGTTAAAGATGGTGTAATTTAAAGGGTTGTCGAAGTTGGTCGCAGAGTTGCAATCGCGATAAATTTCAATGGTGATTTTGTACTGATTATTACCCAAAGAATCGTAATAGATTTCTCCACCGATAATGTGGCTAGCCCAGCTAGAGAATGCGCTTAACAGCGAAAAAATCAGGACAAAATAAAATTTCTTAAAGGTCATGTTTCAAAATTTGTACGCGAAGATACAAACTAAGCACTTGAAAGCCATGTGATAAGTTTGTATATTCGTTGTTTATGGTCAAGTACGGTCATTTATTTGCATTTTTCTTCCTCTTTTTTACATGTCTAGTACATGCTGAAACAGAAGATCAATTGCGCAAAAACCTACAAAAAACCAAGGACAAGACGTCACATTTGCAAGCTAGGTTGCATCTGCTTTCATTTTTAGAAGAAACAAATAAATCTTCGTGGCTAAAAGAGCTAGAATTGATTGAAAAACAAGCGCTTGCCTATAACAATCCCAAAGATCAAAAAATCATTTCGCTGTTGCTTTGCGAAAAAGCTCTTTATCTGGGCGCCTTGCCCAATGCACAAGCGATTTTTCAACGTAGCCTGAGTAATTATGCATTTCAGAGTAAGCAATTAGAATGGCGAAGAAAACTTCTTGAATATACGCTCAAACAAAATAAATCATCTCAGAACTTCAGAAGCTTGTTGGCTTATAGTCGCCGCTTCATGAAAAACAAGCAGAGTGCGCAGTTGTATCAAATTCAAGCCACCCATTATTTATTTCAAGGGCAAATAGATTCAGCACTGATACTCAGTGATCAGTCGGTGCAAATTGCCAAGCGCTCTGCCGGAAGCTGGACCCTCATTAATGCTTTGCAAGCCCAAGCAGAAGTATTTTGGCGCGCTAACTTACTTGACAAAGCTGTTCAGCGCTCGATATTTTCATTGCAATTGGCAGAGGAAGCACAGCTGCCTTATTTCAAAATCAGGCCTTTGATCTTGATTGCAGCGATTTCCTTAGAGGTGGGAAATGATGACCAAACCATTGCCTATGCCAAGCGTGCTCAGAATTTAGCCGATCAGTATCAAGACGATTTCTTTCGGGCGTACTCAGCACTCATCTTAAGTGAGCATTTTTTGCAACTCAAACAAACAACAAAAGCCCAAAATAACCTCAATTTTGCCCTGAGCTATTTTGAGCGCATCAATAATCAAGAGGCTTTGCACCGTGCTATTTTGTGTCAGGCTAATATTGCTGCTGCAAAAGGTCAGGATGCCAGCCCTTATTTTTTAAAGTTGACCAATTACTTGAAATCGGGTCAATCTTCTTTATTGGCAGATAAATTCCATCTCGAATATGGTAAGTATTTCTTGATCAAACAGCAATTTTCAGCTGCTGAAAAACACCTCAAAGCTGTATTGGAACCCATCTCTTCAAATGAGCAAATTAGGCCGCAAATAGCTGTTGCCTATGCTTTGTTGGCTAAAATTGCCCTGCAAAAAGGCGATTTAAAAGCGGCGTTAGCTTATCAAAAGGCTTATTCAGATTGGTTGGCTAAAAGCCCAGTTTGGCGCAGTGCAGCCCGCATTGAGGAAATGACCTCGAGTAATTTACGTGAAGAACGCGAACGCCTCATTGACTTTCAACGGGCTTCTATTGAGAAGGCGCAAAAAGAACGCAAGATCATAGAGCTTCAAAAAGACCGCCAGCTGTTTATTTCCATCATTTTTATTGTGGCCATCATATTTGGGGTCGTGATTTTTATTTTGCGTATCCAGCAAAGCCGCATCAAGCAAGAACAGCGCGAAGCTGAACTTTCACAAACCTTGTTGCGCACTCAAATGAATCCGCATTTTGTCTTCAATGCGATGTCTGTTATCCAAAGTTATATTTACGAAAACGACCCCGAGAAATCATCTCAATTTCTAGTGAAGTTTTCCAGACTCATGCGCCTCATCCTCGAAAATTCACCCAAAGAATTTATTCCTATTGAACTCGAGATTGAAATCCTTGACAAGTACTTGGCTACCCAGAAAATGCGCTTTGAGAACCGCTTTGACTACACCCTTGACATCAGCGATGACTTATTGTTCAACAAAGCGATGGTGCCACCCATGATTACGCAGCCTTTCATCGAAAATGCCATCGAACATGGGCAATTGCATACCGTAAAAGATGGACACATTTTGGTGCAAATGCGCGCGGAAGGGCAGTCGATGCTGCTCAGGATTGAAGACAATGGAGTAGGTCGTAAGAAATCGCAGAAAACCAAGAAAATCCGAACGCACAAGAGTATGGCGATCGACATTACCAAAGAACGCATTGAGATTATCAATAAAAAGTATAAATTTAATGGAAGTCTTCTTTTTGAGGACCGCAATAAAGAACAAGAAACCGGAACAGTTGTGAAGTTGGTACTACCTCTTCGCTATGAAGCCTCTATTTAAGCTGCAACTATGAGTACAAAAGTTTTGATCATCGACGACGAAAAGCCAACGCGTACTTTCATTCGCAAAATGCTTGAATCATTTGACCTGAATCTCAATATCTATATCGATGGCGAAAACGTTCAGAGTGGAATAGAAGCCATTGAAGATATACAACCGGATATCGTTTTGCTCGATATTCAAATGCCCGACGGTAATGGTTTTGATGTTTTACGCAATGTCAAGTACAAAAATTTTGAAGTGATTTTTATCACTGCATTTCAAGAGTTTGCTGTACAAGCGATTAAATTTTCAGCACTAGACTATATCCTCAAGCCAATTGATGCAGAAGAGTTGCATACGGCGCTTTCTAATGCCATTCAGCACCTCGATCAGAAAAAAGAAGAGAGCCAATTTAGTGTGTTGCAGCACAATATTCAGCCGCAGCACAAAAGAAAGCTCGTTCTCAAGACGCAAGAGAGCATTTTTGTAGTAGAAATCGACGACATCGTACATTGTGAAGCAGACAAAAACTATACTTTTTTCTATCTGAACGACGGCAAGAAAATCTTGGTTTCCAAGACCCTCAAAGACTACGACACCATGTTGGCTGGCTTTTCATTTTTCAGGGTGCATCAGTCGCACTTGATCAATCTCAATTTTGTGGAGCGCTATGACAAGCACGACGGTGGCTCTGTGATTTTGAAAGACGGAAGTTCTATTCCGCTGTCGCCAGCAAAAAAAGAACAGTTCTTTAAGAGTCTCGATCAGTTATAGTGCAGCTAATGCTTGGTCAAGATCTTCAATGAGGTCTTGTGCATCTTCAATTCCGACACTCAAGCGAATTAAAGAATCTACGACGCCGCTTTTTTCTCTGACCTCTTTCGGGATAGACGCATGCGTCATGGTAGCTGGATGCCCAATCAATGATTCAACTCCTCCTAAAGATTCAGCTAAGGCAAAAATTTCTACATTTTTCACAAAAGCAAGTGCATCTTCTAAACGATCGCCCTTCAAGGTGAAAGAAATCATGCCGCCAAAACCACGCATTTGTTTTTTAGCCACTTCATGGTTCGGGTGCGTTTCAAATCCTGGCCAATATACTTTGGCAACTTTTGGGTGCTGCTGTAAGTAATTGGCAATTTGAATACCGTTTTCACAGTGTCTTTGTACGCGCAAGTGTAGTGTTTTGATGCCGCGGAGTACCAAGAAAGAATCCATAGGTGCGGTAACGGCTCCTGAAGAGTTCTGAATGCGGTACATTTCGTTGGCAAGAGCGTCGTCGTTGCAAACCAATGCGCCCATCACGACATCAGAGTGGCCACCTAAATATTTCGTAACGGAATGCATCACGAAATCGGCACCGAGGTCTAGTGGGTTTTGTAGGTAAGGTGTTGCAAATGTGTTGTCTACACATAGCAAGGCTTTTGCACTTTTGGCAATCTGAGCCATCGCTTCAATATCGATGATGTTCATCATGGGATTGGTTGGCGTTTCAACCCAGATGAGTTTTGTGTTTTCATTGACGAGTGCCTCCACATTGGCCGGGTTTTGCATATCTACGAAATGAAAAACGATGCCATATTTAGCAAAAATGGTATTGAATATGCGGTAAGAACCACCGTAAAGGTCATTGGTTGAAATGACTTCATCTCCGGGGTTAAGCATTTTAATGATGCAGTCAATAGCAGCCAAACCAGAGCCAAAACAAGCGCCGTGTTTGCCGTTCTCAATAGCGGCAATATTTTTTTCTAAGGCATGACGTGTTGGGTTCTGCGTACGTGAATACTCATAGCCCTTGTGATTACCTACACCATCTTGTACATAGGTAGAGGTTTGGTAAATAGGTGTCATGATGGCTCCTGTTGCAGGATCAGGATGTACGCCTGCGTGGATGGCTTTGGTAGCAAATTTCATTGAAAAATATTTTTGACAAAATTAATAGAATCTTTAAGGCAGGCCTAATTCAATGGAGGGGTCCCAGAAAACTTTTTCAAAGTTTTTAATTTGATCATTTTCCACGATGATTCCTTCCTTTGCTAAGAGTTCTTCCATGTGCATTGGATTTTCGAAGTGATTTTTTCCACTCAACAAACCCACCCGATTGACCACCCGATGCGCTGGCACATCAGAAAGTGCATGACTTGCATTCATGGCCCAACCCACCATTCTTGCAGCTTGTTTGGCACCTAAATAATTAGCAATAGCACCATAACTCGTGACACGACCTTCAGGTATCAACCGAACGACATCATAAACATCCTGAAAAAAATCCTTGTTTTTGAGCACAAACAAAGATAGAAAGGCTTTTCAAAAATGAGTGCAAAAAAAAAGCCACCCCGAAAGGTGGCTTTGTATGTTAAGAGAAGACTCAATTACTTTTTATCGCAACATGCTTCTTTTTTATCGCCATGACAAGCTGCCTTATCACCAGTGCAAGCAGCTTCTTGACCTGTGCAATGACCATTTGACATTTCACACTGAGCAGCACCTGCTTCTTTTTTGTCTCCGTGACCATCACCCAAGATTGGTGCAATCACCAAACCTACAAGACAAGTCAATTTGATCAAGATATTCATTGATGGGCCAGAAGTATCTTTAAATGGATCACCAACAGTATCACCAGTTACAGCTGCTTTGTGCGCATCAGAACCTTTGAAAGTCATTTCTCCGTTGATCATTACACCAGCTTCGAAAGATTTTTTAGCGTTGTCCCATGCACCACCAGCGTTGTTTTGGAAGATCGCCCAAAGTACACCAGATACAGCAACACCTGCCATGTAACCACCAAGTACTTCAGCAGCCATTGGCCAGTTACCAGAAATGAAACCAGTACCAAGACCGATTAAAATAGGAGTAACAATTGTAAGTGCACCTGGCAACATCATTTCGCGAAGCGCAGCTTTTGTAGAAATTTCTACACACTTACCGTATTCTGGCGTTCCTGTTCCTTCCATGATTCCTGGAATTTCACGGAACTGACGACGTACTTCGTTCACCATGTCCATCGCGGCACTACCTACAGATTTCATAGCAAGTGCAGAGAAAACTACAGGGATCATACCACCAATGAAAAGTGCAGCTAAAACTGGCGCTTTAAAGATGTTGATACCTTCGATACCAGTGAAGGTTACGTAAGCAGCAAACAATGCAAGGGCAGTAAGTGCAGCAGATGCAATAGCAAAACCTTTACCTACAGCAGCAGTTGTGTTTCCTACAGAGTCAAGAACGTCTGTTCTTTGACGAACTTCTTTAGGCAATTCGCTCATTTCAGCAACACCACCAGCGTTATCAGCGATAGGTCCAAAAGCATCGATTGCCAACTGCATAGCAGTAGTTGCCATCATGGCTGAAGCAGCGATTGCCACACCGTAGAAACCAGCTAATGCATAAGATCCCCAAATGGCAGCAGCAAATAAAATCACTGAAGAGAAAGTAGAGATCATACCTGTAGCCAAACCAGCAATGATATTGGTAGCGGCACCAGTAGATGAATTTTGAACGATACCGAGAACTGGTTTTTTACCAAGTGCAGTATAATATTCAGTAAAGTAAGAAATTAGGTATCCTACAGAAAGACCAACAAGCGTTGCGTAAAATACGTGACGGCTAGGAATTTCCATAACGCCTTCACCGAAGAAATTCATTTGAATTGTTTCAGGAAGCATCCATTTTACTAAGAACCATCCGGCAACCGCTGAAATAACGATTGAAGAGATGTTACCAATATTAAGTGCTTTTTGAACTTCAGCTTCTTTAGCATCGTTTGAAGAAATACGAACGAGGAAAGTACCAATGATAGAAGCGATGATACCAACACCAGCGATCATGATTGGCAATAAAATTGGGCCCATACCTTGGAAACCAGAAAGCGCTTGACCGTTGTCAGCCATGTCTTTAATGATGTAGTTACCAAGAACCATAGAAGCCAATACAGTAGCCACATAAGATCCGAAGAGGTCAGCACCCATTCCGGCTACGTCACCAACGTTGTCACCTACGTTATCAGCAATTGTAGCTGGGTTACGAGGATCATCTTCTGGAATACCCGCTTCAACTTTACCTACGAGGTCAGCACCTACGTCAGCAGCTTTAGTATAAATACCACCACCAACACGTGCAAATAATGCGATAGATTCAGCACCTAAAGAGAAACCAGCAAGGGCCTCAAGTACCATTGTCATTTTATCGTAGTCCCAAGCACCACCTTGAAGGAAGTAGTTTAGGAAACCAAAGAAGAACAAAGACAAACCTAATACGGCAAGACCTGCAACACCAAGCCCCATTACCGTACCACCACCAAAAGAAACTTTAAGTGCGTTTGGCAATGAAGTTTTAGCAGCTTCTGTTGTTCTAACGTTAGCATCAGTAGCTACGCGCATACCGATGTTTCCTGCAATCGCAGAAAAGATAGCACCAACAATAAATGCCGGAACAATCAACCAGTGTGTTGTAGGAACTACTGTAGAAATACCAAAAAGTGCAGCGGATGCAATAACAACGAAGATGGCAAGCAAGCGGTACTCAGCAGAAAGGAATGCCATGGCTCCCTCTTTAATGCTTTTAGCGATACCTTGCATTTTTTCATCACCTGCAGGTTGTTTTTTTACCCATGCCATTTTGACGAGCATAAAAAGCAAGCCAACTAATGAGAGTGCGATAGGAATGTAAATTACGTTCATAGATTACTTGTTAAGTGTAAAATTCGGGCAAAAGTAGCTGATTCTGCCTAGGAAAGCAAATACGTAAGAAAAAAATAAGGGTTACATTAAGTTACCCTTTTTTTTATTTCGTCAAGTTAAAAATAGAAAGCTAGCTTACAGAAATGAACCTATCTTTTGTTTGAGTACATTTAAAGGAAATGCGCCACTTTCGCGCCACAACATTTTCCCTTCTTTAAAGAGCAAAAAAGTAGGTACGCCACGAATTTTAAATTGATCGGCAATAGCCGGGTTTTTATCAACGTCTATTTTTAGGATACGGACTTTTGCACCGTATGCTTTTTTGAAATCTTCGAGAACAGGAGACATCGTTTTACATGGGCCACACCAAGTTGCATGAAAGTCAACAAGGGTTGGTGTTGCTGAATCGATAATTTCTTTAAACTTTCCCATGAGTATAGCTGATAAATAAGTGTGTAAATTTAAGTATTACTGTGGTTTTGATTTGTAACAAATGCTACAATTAGTTACAAAAAAAGGGCCTTAAATAAGGCCCTAAATGGTGTTTTTTTAGAAAAGATACGATCCTTAAATTTTCGTGTAAGTTGCTACACAAGTGCCACTACCACCAATGATTGGCGTCGTGTTGTCATAGGTGTATGTGATCGTAATTGTATTGGCTTGGTCATTTATAGTTCCAACGCCAGAAAAAGTCACTTGACCAAAAGTAAAGTCAATAGTTTGTGTCGGGATGTTGATAGCGCTACCGTTTACAGTTGCTGTTGCTGTTCCGCCGACAATATTAAACATGTTGTCAATGAGTAGGTCATTGGTTCCGGCTGTGCCTGTAGCAAATACAGGTGCAGTTGCAAGCGGGAAAGATGTTCCGCAATCGCTGCTTACTTCCCAATTGACTAACCAGTTATTCATGCCAATCACAACGTTTACAGTGCGTGTTGCTGTTGAAGTACCGTTATCGTTGGTTGCTGTATAGGTAAGCGTGTAAGTTCCTTTGGTATTTGCGTCTACCTGACCCGTTGTAGTTACAGTGGCAGCTGTGCCATCAGTATTTGTTGCAGTAGCGCCAGCATCATTGTAAGGGTCTCCAACATTGATTGTTTCAGGATTATTGCCATTGACAACAAGTGTCGGGGCAAACTTACATGAGCCATCGTCTTTTTTGGCTTCAGTGCTATAATTAACGGCACTTGGGTCTGTACAGCCTTTTTTCTTGCAGCTAGATGCCGTTCCGAGTAAAAGTGCTGAAATCGCTAGTAATGAGATTGTTTTGTTCATTTTTTTAGTTTTAGTAGGTTCGAAGATATAAAACATTTAAACAGCTTGCAACAAACGTATGCTGCTAGATTTTATTGCATAAAAAAAGCGGCGCCCCAAGGAGCGCCGCCTTCCAACCAAACGATAGGCTTTAGTCTTGCAACACCTCTGCTTGACCATTTGGTGTTACAAGCGCATTTTTGATTTTTTCTTCTAGTTCTTCCATGAGTTCAGGATTATCTAGAATGAGTGATTTAATGGCATCACGTCCTTGACCAAGTTTGGTCTCTCCGTAAGAGAACCAAGAGCCACTCTTTTTAAGAATGTTGAGGTCTACTCCTAAATCGATGATTTCACCGACTTTAGAAATGCCTTCGCCATACATGATGTCGAATTCTGCCTTGCGGAAAGGAGGAGCAACTTTGTTCTTGACAACTTTTACCTTTACGCGGTTACCAATGATGTCTTCACCTTCTTTCAATTGTGTAGCTCTTCTGATATCGATGCGGATAGAAGAGTAGAATTTAAGGGCGTTACCACCGGTAGTTGTTTCTGGATTGCCAAACATAACCCCAATTTTGTCACGTAATTGGTTGATGAAAATACAGCAGCAACCTGCTTTATTTATAGAACCAGTGAGTTTGCGAAGTGCTTTTGACATCAGGCGTGCTTGAAGCCCCATTTGAGAGTCTCCCATTTCGCCTTCAATTTCTGCTTTTGGCGTGAGGGCGGCAACGGAGTCAATGACGATGAGGTCAATAGCGCCTGAACGGATGAGGTTATCGGCAATTTCAAGTGCTTGCTCGCCGTTGTCTGGCTGAGAAATAAGTAGGTTAGCGACATCTACACCCAATTTTTGGGCATAAAATTGATCGAAGGCGTGTTCGGCATCGATGAAAGCAGCAATCCCACCTTGTTTTTGAACTTCAGCAATAGCGTGAATGGCCAATGTAGTTTTACCAGAAGATTCTGGGCCGTAGATTTCAACTACGCGACCTTTTGGGTAGCCGTTGATGCCAAGGGCAAGATCAAGGGTGAGTGAACCTGTAGGGATGACATCTACTTTTTCTACAGGAGCATCTCCTAATTTCATAACGGCTCCTTTGCCGAATGTTTTGTCAAGCTTCTCCATGGTCAATTGGAGAGCTTTGAGTTTTTCGAGGTTTTGTTCTTTAGACATATCGTTTGTTGTTTTGAGCGAGGCTCGGTGAATAATTTTTACAAAGTTGCAAGAGGAAGAACGTAAACGATTTACGATCTATAAAAAATAATTAATAACAAGAGAGCACTTCGTTGGCGTGATCTTTTGTATTGGGTTTTTCTAGGACTTTAATTAAGGTGTGTGTTTCATCAAAAATGAAAGTCATGCGATGAATGCCGTCATAGACTCTGCCCATGAATTTTTTGGTGCCCCATACGCCAAATGCCTGGATGATGGTTTTGTCGGTGTCTGAGATCAAAGGGAAGTTAAGCTCATATTTATTGACAAACTTGGTGTGTGACGCAACGCTGTCTGCGCTAATGCCAATGACATGAACACCTGCAGCTACGAGTGCTTCTTGGCCGTCGCGGATGCTACAAGCCTGAGCCGTACAACCAGGGGTGTCGTCTTTTGGGTAGAAATAAATGACTAAACGCTTTCCGGCGTAGTCAGAGCTATTGATGGAATTGCCGTTTTGGTCAAGCCCAGTAAAGGATGGAAGCTTGCTTCCTGGAGTGAGTGTATTCATAATGCTTAAAAAATAATCTGTTTAACGATGAAAAACTAATCAAATGTAAAAACTATTCATCAATAACAAAACATGATTGACAAAAAAGTTTAATCCTTGTCAGTATTTTAACAGACGAAAAATGAAGACGCACCATGAAATGATGCTGACAGCACCGCCGATTGGCGTAATTGGCCCCAGTATTCCGACCGCCATACCCGCGTGTTTGAGTGCCACAATGCCGTAAATAGAGCCGCTAAATAAAAGCATGCCGATCAGCATGGCTCTAAGCAGACCTTTCATTTGGAAACTAAAGCGATCTGCATTCAAGGCTAATATTAAAATACCCATCGAAAGTGATCCTTGATAACGCACCCCAACATCAAAAGTATGTTGTAAATCTTGAGTTAAAATATCCTTCAGTGCATGCGCGCCAAAGGCCCCCAAAACAATTGAAAGCATCAAAAAAATACTGGCCAGAACGGTACTTTGTTTTTCCATTCCACGAAGTTGTGAAAAAAAGTAAAATCAAGCTGTATCTTTGCAAAGATGTTTGGAAAATCTTTGCTCTTGCTTTTTGCCCTTGTGCTGTTTGCGTGTCAACAAGACCAGCAAGACAACTTTGATTATGTTCAATATGAGGCCTTCGACTTAAGTCGTTATGATTTGCCAGCAAGCATCATGCTGCCCGATGCTTCGGCCGGAATTGGAACGTCATTGAAACCAAAAGTAAGTTACGAAATAGGGGGGTTTAAGTGGCGCATCGATGTCGGGCGCAATTACACCATGCTCATTGAAGATTACGGAGACAACGCCTTGCGTTTTGAAGAGTTCAAAAGAAAATTATTCAAACCCAATCGCTATTTTGATATCAAGGTCGTAGAACAACAACCCAATTTATTGATTTATAAAAGAGTGGTGAAGGGTGCTTATGTCGCACAGCCCAATGAAAAGTATCATATATATAGTGTCTGTAAAATTGACGAAAACTACTATGAGATCATGAATCGTGAACAAGGCGACTCCAAAAGGGTTGTAGATTTTATGTTTCATAGTATTCAATCCATTCAAGCAAAAAAATAAATATGACCAGAGAAGCCGTACTCGAGGTATTAGGAAAAATTACAGAGCCAGATCTCAAGAATGATTTGGTGAGCCTCAATTTGATTGAAAACCTGCAGGTCGAAGGCCAAAACGTCTCATTAGAGGTGCGCATCTCAAACCCTGCTTTGCACGCTCGCAAGCGCATGCAAGAAGCCATTGAGTTTAACTTGAAGCGCGTTTTTGGACAAGACATTCAAATTCAGTGTAAAATACAAGGCCTCGATGCAGAAAGCCGCAGCGCCAGAAGAAAAATACTTCCGGACGTCAAGAAAATCATCGCTGTAGCTTCCGGAAAAGGTGGCGTTGGAAAATCTACCATCACAGCCAATTTAGCTGGTGGTTTGGCTAAAAAAGGTTATAAAGTTGGCATTGTTGATGCTGATGTTCATGGCCCATCTATGCCCACCATGTTTGACCTTGTGGGTGATCGCCCGAAAATGATAGATGTCAATGGGCAATCGCTCATTAGCCCGATTGAATCTAACGGAATTGGCATTTTGTCAATTGGTTTTTTCACCAATCAAGATGACGCCGTTGTTTGGAGAGGCCCTATGGCTGCCAAAGCGCTGACACAACTTTTCACCGATGCACACTGGGGAGAACTCGATTTCTTACTCGTCGATTTACCACCGGGCACCAGCGACATCCATTTGTCCTTGATGCAAACGGTTCCGCTTGACGGTGTCGTAATTGTCAGTACGCCACAAGAAGTAGCACTTGCCGATGCCAGACGCGGTATTCAAATGTTTCGCCTAGATTCATTTAAAGTGCCGATTCTCGGAATTGTAGAAAACATGGCCTATTTTACACCTGCCGAATTACCAGACAACAAGTACTATATTTTCGGTAGAGATGGCGCCAAGAATTTAGCAGAAGGGATGCGCGTTCCGTTTTTAGGAAGTATTCCGCTTGTTCAGGGTGTTTGTGAAGCCGGAGATGCAGGCAGACCAGCTGTTTTTCAGCAAAATACACCTACAACACAGGCTTTTGACGAATTAGTTCATAACTTTGAGATTGAATTACAGCGCCTAGACGCTGCAACGCCAAAAGCTTAATTTGATGGAGAAAGCACAATTACGCGCAAAAGTGCTCGATGCACTAGATCAACTCAGACCTTTTATGCACGCCGATGGCGGCGATATGGAATTGGTTGATATCACCGATGACGCCATTGTTCAAGTGCGTTTATTGGGTTCTTGCAGTGACTGCTCGATGTCGCAAATGACCATCAAAGGCGGCCTCGAGGAAGCGCTCAAACTTGCGGCTCCTGAACTCAAAGGTGTCGAAGCGGTATAAGCATGAAGGTCAAGTTTGTGGTCATTGGCAAAACAGCTTTCGACGATTTAAAAGTCGGCGAACAGCGTTACCAAAGCAGACTCATTCATTACTGCCAATTTGAAAGACTCGAACTTCCCGATGTCAAAAATCCAAAAGCATTAAGTAAGGCCCAAATCAAAGAAAAGGAAGGGCAACTCTTACTTGAAAAACTACAGCCACAAGATTTTGTGGTGCTCCTCGATGAAAATGGACAGCACTTTAGTTCTGAAGAATTGGCCTCCTGGATAGATAAAAAACAACTACAGCACGCAGGCCCTTTTGTTTTCATTATTGGCGGCGCCTACGGCTTCAGCGCAGCGGTTTACCAACGCGCCGATTACAAATTATCCCTTTCCAGAATGACCTTTTCGCACCAGATGGTCCGAATGATTTTTCTCGAGCAGCTCTATCGGGCCTACAGTATATTAAAAGGAGAACCGTATCATCATGCTTGATCAATTGCGTTTGCACCGCCTGATTTTCAAAAAACCAGCAGGCACCAGTCGCGGAGTACTGCAGAGCAAACCCTCCTGGATTTTTACACACACGACAACTAGTGGCCGCCAAATCGAGACAGAATTCCCGATCATACCGGGTTTGTCACCAGAATTTCAAGATGAAACGCAATACCAAAGTCAACTAGAAAGTTTTCTATCTGAAGCCTTGACTTCCCTTGAGTTATGGACAACGCCCGCTTTCATGTCTTCAGCATCTTGGTTGCAATTTGTTGCCAAGTGGGCTGCATATCCGTCGTTTATTTTCGGCTTAGAAATTTTGATCTTCAGCATTCAGGCAGAGAAATACCCCCTTCTTTTTGATACTCCTTTTACAAGACAGGAGAAGTCCATTCCGATCAATGGCTTGGTTTGGATGGACACACAAATGAATATGCGCGAGCAAATTCAGCAAAAAATTGCGCAAGGTTTCAAGGTTGTCAAGCTTAAAATTGGCGCGATTGCTTGGGAGGAAGAATTGGCACTCATCCAAGAACTCCGCCAACATTTTTCAGAGCAGCAAATCACCGTTAGGGTAGATGCCAACGGCGCCTTTTCCACACATAAGGCCATAGAAATTCTAAAAGAATTAGAAGCTTTAAAAGTGCATAGTATTGAGCAGCCCATTCAAGCTGGGCAGGCTCAAGAAATGGCTCGTTTGTGTCGGGAAAATATCGTGCCCATTGCCCTTGATGAGGAATTAATAGGTGTCAATACGTATCAAGAACGGGTGGCCTTGCTCTCCGAAATTAAGCCACAATTCATCATTTTAAAACCAAGTTTACACGGTGGTTTTACGGGCACCAAAGAATGGATTGCCATTGCAGAAAGTTTGGGTATTGACTGGTGGCTCACCAGCGCCTTAGAAAGTTCAATCGGGCTCAATGCTATTGTGCAATTTGGTGCTTGTTATCCGTTAACCCTTGCGCAGGGCTTTGGTACAGGAGCTTTGTACACCAATAATTTTGAAGCAAATTTAAAGATTGATCAAGGCCAAATGTACTGGCTTAACGACCCACACAAGGGCTGATTTCAGTACAATTTTGATAAACCATGTCGTGCAAAATCAATTGGGCAGCTAAGGCCAACTGAGAATAGTTTTGCGAATTATTTCCAAATCCAGCAGCTGAATTTTGCCACATGGCTTTAATGAGTTCTTGCGAACCTTCAGTTGGTTGAATTTTATTGACAACTGCGGCTACATTCATCGCTCCTGCATGGTAAACATGCAGTACAAAAAGGCGAAACCACATGTCCGACTCATTGTAGGTGATTTGATGTGCAGCTAAAATTTTCTTGGCCTCAGGAATGCAAATTTTGCGAATCAATTGTGCAGCGCCATATGCCGAGCGCTCAAAATCTTTCCTTTCGTCGGTTTCACTATTTACTATTAAACCTTGAGACCTCGCTACACTAGGCATCAATTGAAATGCACCATAAGCACCGGTAGATGACTTGCGCATTTGGGCTGGGCTTTCAATTAACAAAATGGCTTGTGCATACCATGGGTCAACGCCGTAACGTTCAAATGCGGCAACTCCTTTTGATAAACTAGGATACACTTCATTAAACTTATAGAAGTCATTTTTGCCAGTAGTGACATAGATTCTTTCTGTAGATGGCAAACCATAGGCAATTCTTAAGGCTTGGCGTGTGCTATCTTTTTGCGCTTCAGTTTGGCGGTTCCAGTCGCGATTCGACATTTTTGCTAAAACTTGACGCGTAGCTGCTACATTGACCAAACAAGAGTCTGGGGCAAGTAACATGATTTTTTTCCAGAACTGAGCCTGCGGAAGCTGATCCCAACGGTCTTCAAAAAGGGCTTCGGCATGCATAATTGTGTGTACGCCGTGTGCCTGATGCACATTGATTTTGTCGGCCTCCCAAGTGCTGAGGGGCTGAGCTATTATTTGTTGTAATTGGAAGGTTAAAATAAGGCCGGAGAGCAGCGTACTGATTTTCATGATTTAAAAATACAAATAACCCCAAGGTGAATTTTTGTTACAACAATTGTCTTTACACACCACAATGTTGAAATGCTTAATTTTACCCATGCGCATTTTAAAAAAGTGGCTCGGATTTCCGCTCATCTTATTGGTAAGAATTTACCAACTTTTTATCTCGCCTTTATTTCCGGCAACTTGCCGCTACACACCCACGTGTTCGTCTTACATGATTGAAGCCATACAGGTTTGGGGGCCAATCAAAGGAACATTTCTAGGCTTGAAACGCATATCTAGCTGTCATCCGAGAGGTGGTTTTGGCTATGATCCGGTTCCTAAACGCGATTCGGCAGACTCAAACGCTGCTTCAGTACCCGATAACAATGCAAATACGTGTCAAAATCACGAGCATTAGCCAAAATTTCATGTGGGTCATGACTTTTCGTTTGTAGCTGAGGGTCTTCTAGAAATAAAAACCATCGGTAAATCAAATCAACACTTTCGCTTCTTTTTGCCGGAAAATCAGCCGCCTTTACTGAGCAGTAAAAGTGCAATGATTTTCTAGCACGGGTTAGCAGGACATTGAGTCTTTTTCCGCCTTGCGCTTGGTTCATAGGTCCAAAGCGCAGGTTGAACTCGTTATGTTCATTCTTCCCAAAACCAAAGCTAATGAGTAAATGATCGCATTCTTCGCCTTGAATTTGCTCGAGCGCCAAGAAAAACGCTTGCCGTTGATTGATTTTATCTTCTAAAATGGCCTGGTCTTTCTGAGAAAGTTGCGTGTAAATACACTGCAATTGCTGTACAGAAAAGGCCACCACGCCAACTTTATCGTTTTGCTTCAAGAGCTTACTGAGGTCTTTGGCCAATGCTTGCGCTTCGTTGATGTTTTGTCGCTCAAGATATTGCCCATCAGCTACAAAGTGCTGAAAGATAGCGGTTTGATTATTGCTAGTAGATGGCCAAGTTTGCAGTTCATTTTTATAAAAATGCTGATTGGAGAAGGCAATGAGGCTAGGATGCTCACTTCTGTAATGATAACGCAATAACTGACCTGGCAAGTGAAAGGCCGCCTGATGCAAAAGATCGATGACACCATCGGCTTGTGCCGAGAAATAGGAACTTGGGCTCATTTGTTCAGGGTCTCCGGCAATGAGGGCCGTTTCTACGCGCTGTAGCGCGCCAATTGCATGGCTCAAAGGCAACTGACTTGCTTCATCAAAGAGTCCGAAATCAAACAATGAGCGTTGCATTGGTAAACTGCTAGCTACTAAAGCAGGGCTTAACAGCCACACCGGATAAATGGCAAAAAGCCAGTCTGCTGCAGGCCCTTCAAGTAGTGTTTTAAGTGAGCTAAACTGCCGTGTTTTGGCCATTTCTTTCACGAGGATTGACTTGCCTTTACGCAGATTTTGTCGGGCTATTTTTTGTGCTTCGTTGAGCTTTCGAATAGGAGCAGTTAGCAAATGCTCAAGTTCTTGAAATTTGTCAAGTTGACGCTGGTGCACCTTTTCTTGAAAAAGCTGTTGCGCGACTTGTTTTTGATCAAGTGTGGCTTCTATTTCACGCTTGAAAACTTGCTCATCCCATTGGTATAACAATGGAAATTGAGTGCGCAAATAGCTCCAAAATTCATCTTTTAGTGCCTCGGCTACTTCCTCATCTTGCCTGAGTGTCGACCAAAGTTCAAATGGAACTTGTTGCAGCTTCTCTAAATTTGCTTGTAAGGTTTCAAATACCTTTGAAAGTTGAATTTGGAGTGCTGCAAATGGAAGTTCAGTCGTTTGAAATAACTCGCGGTTCAAACTCGCTAAGCGATATATTTGGGTTTGTTTTGAAACGTATAACGAACGTTCGGTTGATGCTAATCCTTGATACCATGACAGCGCTTCCCAATTGATTTGCTTGAGCAATTGCAATAAAATGAGTAAATCTTGTTTGTTCAATTCAAGACCCATTCCTTCAAGTTTCAGCTGGTATTGCTGCACTTGCACTTTCGATTGCCAATAAAGATTCAGGTCTTTTTCAAATTGACCCAGATGAAGTTCAGGTAAACGCAACCACTGCTGTGCCAGTTTGCGCCACTGTCTTTTTTTGAAGAACCCGCTTTCCTCTGACCTTGCTTTTAAGAGCGGAAACTCTTCTTTGCTCGGAATTTGTAGCCATGCGCTGAGGTTTTGCTCTAGGAGCGCCAGCTTTTTTTCTTTTTGTAAATATTGTGTTAGTGTTTTTTCAAGACCCTGTTGCTGTGCCAAAATCTGTTTGGCATATTTTTGAAAAACTTGCGTTTGAAATTGCTGACAAATGAGACTTTTTTTAGCGAGTTCGTCTAAATCTCTAGTTGTTTCAAGCGCAAAGTCGTTTTTCAATGCTGCCCGTAAAAGCTGCCACTCCTCCCATGCTTTTTCTAACCAAAGGGCTTCTTTTTCGGACCAAACTTTACCGAGTTGCGGTAAAATTTCGAACAACGCCGTAGGAATTTGCTTTTGATTAGCGCGATGTGCTAACCATTGTTTCCAACGCGCATTTGACGCGTTACTGACGATTCGTTTTGTGCCAAAAAGTTCCTGAAGTGCTTCAAAGCTTTGCTTGCTTTCTTTTTGGAGTTCATGGCGTTCTTGCCAATATTGGGCAGCTTTAGTTGTGGCATTTATTTGTAATGCCTTTGGCTTGGGATTGGCCTGTAATAAAGCTTGAAAATCGGATTGCAGCTGCAGGTAAAAGCCCTTGAGTTCATTTTTATTGGGCGCCACCAAACAATACTGACCCAAGCCAACTTCAGTCAATCGGTGTTTGAGCACTTCTAGTGCGCCGCGTTTTTCACTCACAACAAGCGCCTTTTTTTGCTCAAAAATGAGTTGCGCGATATAATTACTCAGGACAGCAGACTTACCCGTTCCGGGAGGTCCATAAATGACACAAGAGGTGCTTGAGGCCAGTTCTAGTGCCTTTTTTTGATTGGGATCGAGAGGTGAAATACTGTCTTCAAATTGTTTCCCGTTCGCTGTTATTTCTTGGTCGAAATCGCCAAGTACCTGAAGCAGGGCCGTTGAAAACTCATCTTGAGTTTTGAGTGCTTCCCATTCTCTTCTTAGTTCATAACGCTGAGGATGGAAATTTCCAATATAGGTTGCAGGAGTATAACTTTCAAAAATACCTTTCTGTATGAGGGTCTCGATCCACTCAACACTTGGATTTTCTGGCGCTTCTATTTGCCATTCATTCTTGAGGTAAAGTTTGACAAATGGATTGAGTTCGGGCTGGTCTGCAAATTCTATGTTTTTTTGCTCGGCCTGAAAACTAAGTGCTTCGTGGAGAAAAACAGGTGTTTGTAATTTTTTTTGACCTTTTTGCCACTGCAAAACTCCTGTTGTCAGGACCAAGGCATCTATACCTTGTTCGCGTTTGATTTTTCTGGTTTCTTTGAGAATAGATTGAGCTATGCTGGTTCCTTCCCAAAGGGCCGCAGGTTCGCCAACTACTTTGTTGAAATCGATATTGACCAAGGGGTCATCGGTGCGCAGCAGGGTAAGCTCTGATTCCCAAGTATGGTAATATGCTTCGATGACTGCTGACATGACGTAAAGTTAGCATCTCTAAGTCGAATAAAAAATCTAATTTTATCTACAAACTCCAATTATGAAATTAGCCTTCAGTGCATTAGTCCTATTTTTATGTCCGCAAATATTCGCCCAAATCACCGTGGCTGTTGCAGACCACGCCAACGCCAATGACACCATACGCTATAGCCAAGCGGCGCCAATACCTCTCGACCTTCAAACTACAGGCCCAAATGCCACCTGGGATTTCTCTCAACTGAGTGCTCAAACTCAAACCTTGAAAAATTTTGAGGCGCTAGACTTCACCTCATTTTTAATCATTGCCACCTATGGCCCTATCGCTTCAACCCCATACAGAGCTAGTTATTACAATCCTTCCACAGCCTTGCCTATCGAGCAATTTTCAGCTTTTCTTCCGATTGAATTATCAAATCTAGCCCAATACTCAAAAAGAACTTCAAGTGCCATTACAAGCATTGGTTATTCAATTGATGTACAAGGTCAGGGTTTACCTTTTAAATCTGATACCATCGAAACCAGATACGAATTACCACTCAATTTCAATGACGCTTACACCTCTCGGGGCTATACTTATGTCGACTTGAATCCGGCTGCCGATATTAAGTTCATTCAGCACCGCCAGCGCAGCTCAACGGTAGATGGCTGGGGAACACTCACAACACCTTACGGCACTTTCCAAGCACTCAGAATTCGCCACGACATCGAAGAAACAGATTCTATTTATCAAACATTTTTTGGTCAGGGTGCCTGGATTGCTCCACCAAGTTTTACAACCACCGAATACGAGTGGTGGACAAACGGTAAAAAAGATTATTTACTCAAGGTCATTGAAGGAGGTTTTGGTCAGCAGGGGCAGGGGATTACCTCCATTGAATACCAGGATAATTACTTGGGCTTAGATGCAAGTATCTCTGAACTCGACGCACAATTGGTGCTTTCACCAAATCCATGCTCAGATTTAGTTTTCTTTCAAACGCCAATTTTATTGGAACGCATCGAGGTTTTGAATTCCATGGGCAAAGTGGTTCAAGTCGAGGAAAATACCAGTTCTATAGGTTATATCGACCTTACACAATTGCCTTCCGGAACCTACACTTTAATCCTACACGCCTCAAAAGGACAATTCGTAAGAAAGCTCGTTAAACTTTAATACCTTTGTTTCGGCAAATCAGTCTATCGCTTTTCATTTGAAAAGAGGAAAGTCCGGGCAGCACAGAGCATCGTACTTCCTAACGGGAAGGGCTACAACTAGCGATGGTTGTGGTACAGAAAGTGCCGCAGAAAATTAAACTACCTCAGTTTACTGGGGAAAAGGTGAAAAGGTGGGGTAAGAGCCCACCGCTTGTTTAGCGATAAGCAGGGCAGGGTAAACCTTACGAGCTGAAAGACCAAATATACCGGGGCCTGCGCAAGCAGAGAGGGCTGCTCGCCTGACTCGGAGGGTAGGTTGATGGACTCCAAGCGTGAGTTTGGAGCTAGATAAATGATAGACACCAAAGCTGCGTGCAGCCATTGGTACAGAACCCGGCTTATGATTTGCCATTTTTTTATTTTTTCAGCATGCATGAATTAGTTCAAGACATTCAACATTCTTTGGAACGCGTCAAGGACCCTACTCGCGTTGAGCAGATGGAGGCCTACATGAAAAACAATTTTTCTTTTTTAGGCGTGATGTCGGGCCCGCGAAAAGAAATTTTTCAAAAGCACAAAGCACAGCTGCTCCAACTCAAGCCCTCAGCATCTTGGGAGTTCATTTATGAATGTTGGGCAAATCAATACCGTGAAGTTCAATACATTGCCATTGATTTTTTACTTGCTAACTACAAAAAATTTGCGCAACCCTCAGACGGCACTGCACTTACCTTTATCTTGAGCAATCAAACTTGGTGGGATTCTCTTGACCTTGTTGCTTCGCATAGTGTTGGGCATTTTGCAACAAAATTCCCTACTGAATTCAAAGTCTTGGCCCAAGAATGGGAAGAATCAGAGCATTTTTGGTTGCATCGTACCTTACTCATTCATCAATTGAAGTACAAGCAAAAAACCAACCTAGATCTTTTACAATATTATATCCGAACTTTTAAATCGAATAAAGAATTTTTTATTCAAAAGGCCATCGGATGGTCCTTGAGGGAAGTGTCGAAATGGAAGCCAATTTGGGTGCAAAAAGTGGTGCTGGAAGAAAACCTGCAAGGGCTAGCCAAACGAGAGGCGCTTAAATATGTCCCTGAGGCCTAAATCAGGAAGCGTATTTCTCAGAGTTTTTGTATTTTCACACCTTATGAAAGCAAGCTTTTTATTTTTCTGCTTGAGTGTCTTCGTTTCACTCGAGTTAAGGGCACAATTTGGACCTGAAAACGGGGTTAAAGCCACTGAACCAAACTATATTCTTCTCCAAAATGCCACTTTAATGATCAAACCGGGCGAGACGGCTCAAACCACCGATCTACTTATAAAAGACGGCAAAATCATCAAGGTCGCAAAGCAAATCAAGCAAGACGGAGCCGTAGTGCTTGATTACACCGGGAAATATATCGTCCCATCTTTTGTCGAACTTTATTCAGATGTGGGCCTAGAACCTGTCAAGTACGAAGGAAGTGGATGGCGCCCACAAATGGAATCCAATAAAGAGGGTGCCTATTACTGGAATGAGGCGATTCATCCGGAGCTTGCTGCGTCCGCAGCTTATCAGTATCAGGCAGCTAAAGCTGAGCAACTTCAACAAGCTGGTTTTGGATTTGCACTCACGCATTTTACAGACGGAATTGTCAGGGGCAGTGGTGCTTTTGTAGGTTTAGGCGAGGGGCCTGTTCATCGTCAGATTGTCAAAGCAAAGGCGGCGCAATATTATTCTTTTGAAAAGGGTGGGAGCCATCAAGGTTATCCGTCGTCCCAAATGGGCGCTATTGCTTTACTTCGTCAGGCTTTGTATGACTTAAATTATTACTCGACTAACGCTACCAAACTACCATACTCCGAATCTTTGAATCAATGGCAGAGCATTTACACCTTGCCTACCTTTTTCAAAACCACCGACAAATATGAGATTCTACGTGCCGAAAAAATTTCCAAAGAATTCAAAAGCCCTTTTATTTATGTAGGTTCAGGCAATGAATACGCCATTGCTCAGACACTAAAAGAGCTCCAGGCAAAACTTGTCTTGCCCCTTAATTTCCCGGAGGCCTACGATGTCAAAGATCCGTATTTAGCCAGTCAAATTCCACTCAGCGACCTCAAGCACTGGGAGCTTGCGCCTGCCAATGCAGCGCTTTTAGCGAAACAGCAACTCGACTTTGCCATCAGTACACAAGGTTTAAAAAATGCCGATCAGTTCTGGACGAACTTGCGCAAAGCCATCAACAGAGGTTTGGCGCCCAACCAGGCACTTGCCGCCCTCACCACCATTCCTGCTGCTTGGCTTGGTCTTGAAGGTCAAATTGGTACTTTGGAAGTCGGAAAATTGGCTAGTTTTTCAATCTACAATGGCAATCCCTTCACCCACGAAGCTCAATTATTGGAGTCTTGGAATCAAGGCGCGCAAAAAGTCTGGAAAACGCCAAATACAGCCCAAATTTTAGGTACTTATACACTCCGCTTTGAAAATCAAACGTATGGCTTACAAATCAGCGGAACCCCTGAGCGTCCGCAAGCTAAAGCATGGTTAGTGAAAGGAACAGACACGCTCACTGCCAAAGCTAATGTCATCCTGAATCAACAAGATATTGCGTTGCAGTTCTTGTCTTTAGGGCAACCCGAAAAACAACTCATTCAATTACACGGTAAAGTTTTGAAAGACGGTGCGGTTCTAGAAGGCGAGGGCACCAATGCACAAGGCGCCTGGATCCGTTGGTCTGCCATTCAGAACAAAAAAACAGAGCTCCAACCTTTAACCAGCCTGAAACTGGATACTTTACACAACGGGGCAGTATGGTTTCCAAATATGGCTTTTGGAAATACAGAAGTGCAAAAAACCAAAACAATTTTATTCAAAGACGCCACTGTCTGGACCAATGAAAAAGAAGGAATTTTGGTTGGCGCCGATGTGCTGGTACAAGATGGAAAAATCATCAAGGTGAGCCGCCAATCGATCTCAGCGCCAGCAGGGGCCAGAGTCGTTGACGCAAAAGGACTGCATTTAACAAGTGGCATCATCGATGAACATTCGCATATTGCCATTTCAAAAGGCGTGAACGAAGGTGGGCAATCCATTTCGGCAGAGGTCAGTATTGCCGATGTTGTGAATCCCGACGACATCGATATTTACAGACAGCTTGCAGGCGGCGTTACAGCTGCGCAACTTTTACATGGCTCTGCAAATGCAATTGGTGGCCAATCGGCGCTCATTAAACTCAAGTGGGGACAAACGCCAGAAGCATTACTCATTGCTAACGCGCCTAAATTCATCAAGTTTGCGCTCGGCGAGAATGTCAAGCAGGCCAATTGGGGCGATTTCAACACCGTCCGCTTTCCTCAAACCAGAATGGGCGTTGAGCAAGTTTTCTATGATGGCTTCTACCGTGCCAAAGCTTATCAAAAAGAATGGAACGACTACAAAGCGGGTAAATCTAAAACAGCACCAAGAGTTGACCTCGAATTAGAGGTGTTGTCTGAAATTTTGCGTTCCGAACGCTTCATTACTTGCCACTCTTACATTCAGTCTGAAATCAATATGTTGATGCATGTAGCTGATTCCATGGGCTTCAGAGTCAATACGTTTACGCATATTTTAGAAGGATACAAAGTGGCCGACAAAATGAAGGCACATGGTGTGGCAGGCTCTACTTTTTCTGATTGGTGGGCTTATAAATTTGAGGTCAATGACGCCATACCTTACAATGCTGCCCTCATGCAAGAACAAGGTGTCTTGGTTTGTCTAAATTCTGACGACGCAGAAATGGGTCGCCGTTTGAATCAAGAAGCTGCAAAAGCCATCAAATATGGCGGCATGACTGAAGAAGAAGCATGGAAATTAGTCACACTTAATCCGGCAAAAATCCTACACCTCGATCAAAGAATGGGGAGTGTGAAAGCGGGCAAAGATGCCGATTTAGTTTTGTGGACTGCCAACCCGCTTAGTATCACGGCCAGATCATCCATGACACTTGTTGATGGTGTGATTTACTATGAAGAAGCTGTTCAGGAAGCAAAACTGACCCAAATTCAAAAAGAACGCAACCGCATATTGGCACTGATGTTGGCCTCTAACGAGTTAGGAGAGCCGAGTAAAGCACCTCAGAAGAAAGTAAAAAAACATTTCCATTGTGACACACTTGGAGAGGAAGCAGAAACCCAAGAAAACACCCATTAATCATGAAGCAGTTACTATTATTTTTATGCCTCGGATGGCAATTGGTTGCATTAGGTCAACGCACGCTGCTACTCAATGGGGTTGCACATATCGGCGATGGTCAGGTATTGGAATCTGCCGCAATTGGTGTGGTCAATGACCGCATTGTGTTTGTCAAAAATGCCCTCACACAAACATTTGACCCAAAAGATTGGGATACCATCATTCAACTCAATGGCCAGCATATTTATCCTGCCTTAGTTTCAGCAAACAATACATTAGGTCTTACCGAAATTGATGCAGTACGGGCCACTCGTGATTTCAACGATGTGGGTATCTGGAATCCGCATGTGCGTGCGCAAGTTGCATTTAATGTCGAATCAAGGGTTGTAGAAACCGTAAGAACCAATGGTGTGCTGATTACACAAGCCACCCCAAGAGGCGGACTCATCTCAGGGACTTCAGCCATCATGAATTTATCGGGTTGGAACTGGGAAGACGCTACTATCGTTGCCAATGATGGCATTCATGTCAATTGGCCTTCTAACAAGGAAACTTATGCGCAAGACAAACAGCTGATATACAACTTTTTCCAAACAGCAAAAGCCGCTGCATTTGATCGTACAGAACCAGTTGTAGAGCTCAGAATCCAAGCCATGAAGGCCTGTTTTAAAGGCACAAAACGAGTGTATATTCATGCGGAGAGCATCCAACAAATCGTGGACATCATAGATTTTGCACAAGCTTTTGCTTTGCCCTTTCCTGTAATTGTAGGTGGCGACGAAGCTCATTTAGTGGGTCCAAAACTCAAAGATTCAAAAATTCCTGTCATGCTCAATCGCATTCATAGTTTACCAAGACACGAAGATGACCTCACGTACCAACCCTATCGTTTGCCAGCCTTGCTGAAAGCCCAGGGCATTTTGTTTTGTCTTCAAAATGACGGCGATATGCAAGCCATGAACACCAGAAACTTGCCATTTCAGGCCGGTACAACTATGGCTTATGGGCTCAGCGAAGAAGAAGCCTTGCAAACCGTATCTTTAAATGTTTGCAAAATCATGGGAATTGACCAAGATTACGGCACCTTAGCAGCCGGTAAAAAGGCTACGTTTTTCGTTTCAAAAGGTCCGGCACTAGAAATGAAAACCAATGCCGTAAGCCTAATTCTCATCAATGGCAAGTTGTGCCCAACTACCAATTTCCAAGAAGCGCTTTATCACAAGTACCAAGATAAATACAAGCAATAAAAACTTTTTTTGTAACAAAAGAAGTTTGAAGTCGTCTTCTGATTGTCACGATGACTGTACAGGAATATAATGCTTGTGTCCGCGAATTTTCGGATGGCCTCTATCGTTTTGCTTTAAAGAACGTCAGAGACACCGACCTTGCCCAAGATTTTGTTCAAGATGCGTTTGAACGGCTTTGGCTGCGTCTTGATACTGTAGATTACCAACGTGTCAAGTCGTATTTGTTCAGGACGGTTGTCAACCTGCAAATTGACCGCAGCCGCAGACAAAGCCTACAGCAACAGCATCTCAGTTCCTTGCCCGATCCAGTGCACAGCCCGGGCGTGGCTCACGATGTTCAACAACTCATTGATGAAGGTGTTGCCCGACTCAATGACATCCAAAGAACGGTGCTTACCCTACGAGATTTCGAAGGTTACAGCTACCAAGAAATAGCCGAAATGACGGCGCTTTCGGTAGACCAAGTCAAGGTTTACATTTTCAGAGCGCGCCGCTTTTTAAAACAATATATTGGTAAAATGGAGGTACTAATATGAAATTAACAGAAGTTCAAATAGCAGATTTAATATTGGCCTACCATGATGGTACGCTCTCCAAAGAGCAAACTGCTTTATTAAACGATTTTTTAGCAGAAAATCCAGATTTTCAACTCGATTTAGAAGATCCAATTACACTGTTCCCAGAACCGCTCTCTTATTCGGGGCCATCTTTATTGAAGTCCAATTTAGAAAACATCGCAACCTACGCTTCAGAGGAGGGGCACCCCTATGAAAAACTAGCTATCGGTAATTTAGAAGGCATCCTCTCACCTAATGAAGCGCTGCTATTAAAAGAACTGGGTCAAGATACCAACTACCAAAAAGTAGCGGCCCAAATTCAACATACTCAATTACAGCCTGACCTCAACATTACATATCCACGTATTGAAACGCTCTTAAAGGAAGCACCAATTCGCCAGATTCAATTCAAAAATGTTGTAGCCACTATTGGTGCTTCAGCCGCTGCAATTTTATTGACCATATTTTTGATTGGCCAAGAACATGATCAACCGGGCTTAATTCAGAAAAAATCTCTTGTTCAAGCCCATTTAAAAGCAAGTAAAAAAGTAATTAATAATCATTCAGAATCGGCTCCCTCGGAATTACTCGCGAGCAATATAAATCCGCAGATCGCCTTGCATCCGCAGCTCGTTGATCTTCCACCACGAGACTGTATTGTACAGGAAATCATTCCTTCAGCACAAGAAAACCCTGAAATTATTGTGGCGCAAAATGTCAATCAAACAGCATTAGCAAATAATAATAATAACCAAACTTCCTTAGGCTTACTGCACTCCGATCAAAATACAAATCCAAACGTTCCCGAACAAGGAAACGGTCCGGTAGTAAAAAGTGCCTTAGCAAAAGAACCGGTTACTGTCAAAACTTTCTTGCTCCAAAAAACAAACGAACGCTTGTTTGGCACCACGACACCTACCGCAGACCTCCGTTATGAAACCATGGCCCGTTATGCCAGCGAAACCATCGGCATTCCTGTTCGCTATGATGTAGTAGAAGGCTCGGCCACCGATAAAATTGTGTTTCAATTGGGACCAATCAGTTTTGAACGCAGCCGTGCAAAAAAATAATTGTAACAAAAATAAATACACCTCGTCATAGGTTCAAAATCTATAAAAAATGAAAATCAAATTACTCTCAACATTTTTATTTGCAGGTTTCGCCCTATTTGCTCAGCAAAATGAAACCAAGAAAATTGTCAAAATTCAAGGCAATGATACCACCATCATCATGATCAATGGCCGCATCGAACAAATGGATTCCATGCTTACCGAAGAGATGAAAAGTATTTATTTAAATGACTCCATGGTGACCCGTGTCGATGTATTCATGGACACAACAATCGTTCGCTCTTCTGTTGACGGTTCTTCTGATACCACACAAATCAAAATTGGCAACATGAAAATTGTCATTCTTGGTTCCAAGGATTTGACAGACCTAGACCTCAGTAAACTCGAGGATATAGGAGGAGGGGAGATTCCTAAAGGTCAGCGTAAAATTATCATCGATGAAAGAGTGATCATTGAAAATAATGATGAACGAATTGTTTTGAATGATGGTGATGAATCATACTCTTTTGAAAAAGGACCAGGTAATTGGAATTCCGATAACGATTGCGATGGCTGCGAGACTACCGGTGATGGTAATGCCATTTGGTCAGGTTTAGGCATCACTGCAAATGGCTTTTTGAATACTAGCAATCAAATCGCAACAGATTCAGAACTTGGGTTTTTGACACTAGACCCAGCTAAAAGTATTGGAATCCAGTTTAACTTTGCGGAAAAGCGCTTCCCAATTATCAATGATTATCTTGGTGTAGTTACTGGTTTGGGAATTCAATGGAATCGTTATGCATTGAAAGGAAGCTATGATTTAGGTGTGGTAAACGATACCCTGATCGGAATCAATACAGGAGTCAATTACACCAAAAACGTTTTGAGCTCATCTTACTTACAAGCACCACTTTTATTGCAAATTAGCACTAACAAAGATCCGAACAAGGCCTGGAATATTTCAGCCGGAGTTGTCGGCGGAATTCGTATAGATGCACGTCAAGAGCAAAAATGGGAAGCCGATGGCAAAAAGAACAAAGACAAAACTAAAGATGATTTCCAATTCAATCCATTCCAAGCAAGCCTGATGGCCACTGTAGGTTACGGAGATTGGAGTTTATACATGACTTATGGCCTGACGGATGTCTTTAACGAAGGATCTGCCCCGAAGGTGCGTGGTGTGAATGCCGGAATTTTACTCTCGTTTTAAATTAGTCTAGCACCACCAATTTTTGAAACGATGCGCCTAACCGTGCATCGTTTCTTTTTTGCCGTAACTTTCCATTAGTTCAGCTTCAAAGGCCAAGAATTCTTTCCAAGCTTTGTCGACATCTATGCCTTGACCGTATTTTCTGGCGAAACCAAGAAAAGTCGTGTAATGGCGTGCTTCACTTTCCATGAGGCTTCTGTAAAACTCGCGCAGGTCAGCATCATTAATTTGCTCCGATAAAATTTTAAAACGTTCACAACTTCTGGCTTCTATCATGGCTGCAAAAAGCATTTTATTGACAAAAACGCCTGCAGGCGTGCTATTTGTTTTGCCGTGCTTTAAATAGAGAGAAAGGTCATTGACATAAGGATCTTTGCGCTCAAAACCGAGTTGCAATCCTCTTTCTTGTAACTTTTGATGCACCATTTCAAAGTGGTCCATTTCTTCTTTGCAGATGGCACTCATGGCGGCAACTAGGTCCGGGTACTGCGGATACTGAACAATCATAGAAATGGCGTTGCTTGCTGCTTTTTGCTCGCAGTAGGCGTGGTCCACTAAAATTTCTTCAATATTCTTTTCGACAATTTTCACCCAACGCGGGTCTGTTGCCATTTTCAATCCCAACATCTTGATTTTTTTCACAAAAATACCAAAGTCTTGAGTAATTGAAGCAGGCCTTCATCTAAGAGCATTGTGTATATTTGCTCAACCGAATTGAAAAAATGAGTCAATCAAAACAAAAAGATATTTCGTGGCGCGCATTTGAACTTATGTGCACGGCCAAAACGATGGCTGAAAAATACGAGCAGCATAAAGAAATAACTGCCAAATATGTTCACGCTACATCGCGTGGGCACGAAGCCATTCAGTTGGCTGTTGGTATGCAGCTCAAAGCCCAAGACTGGGTCTCTCCTTATTACCGCGACGACAGCTTGCTGCTCGGAATTGGCATGAAACCTGAAGAGCTCATGTTGCAAGTCTTTGCCAAAAAGGACGACCCCTTCTCAGGAGGGCGCACCTATTATTCGCATCCTTCATTGAACCGCCCAGATTTACCAAAAATACCGCACCAATCATCCGCAACCGGTATGCAAGCCATCCCAACTACGGGTGTGGCTATGGGTATTCAATATAAGGAAAAAACAGGGCTTGCCGACTGGAGTCCGGAAGAAGCGCCAGTTGTTGTTTGTTCCTTAGGAGATGCATCTTGTACAGAAGGAGAAGTTTCTGAGGCCTTCCAAATGGCGGCGCTCAAACAGTTTCCGATTATTTATTTAGTACAAGACAACGGCTGGGATATCTCTGCAAACGCAAAAGAAACAAGAGCTCAAGATATCTCTGAATATATCAAAGGTTTTCATGGCATTGAAGCGCGCACCATTGACGGCACCGATTTCTGGGCTTGTTACCAAACCATAGAAGAAGTAATTAACTTGGTTAGAAAAGAGCGTCGTCCATTTCTGATCCATGCCAAAGTTCCTTTACTTGGTCACCACACTTCAGGTGTTCGTAAAGAGTGGTACCGCGACGACCTCGAAGAAGCGGCAAAAGCTGACCCTTACCCGAAATTAAGAACTGCACTCGAACAGCAAGAGGTGCGTTTGGCTGAGTTTATCAATCTAGAAGCCAAAGTCAGAAAAGAAATCGATGCTGCTTACGAGCAAGCACTTCAAGCTCCAGATCCTGACCCTTCAAGCATTCAAGATCATATTTTTGCGCCAACTACCGTTACTGAAGAAGTAGGGGAGCGCGCCCCACAAGGAAAGAAGAAAACCGTCATGGTAGATTCAGCCTTGTTTGCCATGCGTGAAATCATGGAACAGCATCCAGAGGCGCTGCTCTACGGTCAAGATGTTGGTGGCCGTTTGGGTGGGGTTTTTCGCGAGGCAGCAACCTTGGCTCAAACTTTTGGCGACAACCGCGTTTTTAACACACCAATTCAAGAAGCGTTTATCATTGGCTCAACTGTTGGGATGTCAGCGGTTGGTTTAAAGCCTATTGTTGAGGTTCAATTTGCTGACTACATCTGGCCAGGTCTCAATCAACTCTTCACAGAAGTTTCAAGATCCAATTATCTTTCAAATGGTAAATGGCCAGTATCATGCGTTATTCGCGTGCCAATAGGCGCCTATGGTTCAGGTGGCCCTTACCATTCATCGAGTGTAGAATCTGTTTTAGCAAATATCCGTGGCATCAAGGTAGTTTATCCATCTACCGGTGCCGATCTCAAGGGCTTGCTCAAAGCTGCTTACTATGACCCAAATCCGGTGGTTATTCTAGAACACAAAGGTTTGTATTGGTCCAAAATTCCGGGCACAGAAGGTGCCATGAGCACAGAGCCTAGTGCTGACTACATCGTTCCAATAGGTAAAGCTAGAATTGTACAAGAAGCTAATGCAGCTCATCTTTCAAAAGGCACTTCAATTGGTATTATTACCTATGGACGCGGCGTTTATTGGTCAGCTGAAGCAGCTGCCGCTTTTGATGGGCAAGTTGAAATTCTCGACCTCAGAAGCATTAATCCGCTTGACATGGATGCTATGACTGCACTTTGCGAACGCCACAGCAAGATTTTATTGGTCACTGAAGAATCAATCGAAAATACTTTTACCCTTGGCCTTGCAGGACGCTTGCAAAAACTTTGCTTTAAAAATCTCGATGCGCCAATTGAAATTGTTGCTTCGGTTGACGCGCCTGCTATCCCTTTAAATTCAGATCTTGAGGCTGCTATGTTGCCTAATGCCAATAAAGTCAAGGTTGCCATAGAGAAACTACTCAACTATTAATTATGGAATTCAAAAATATCATCTCCGATGTAGCAAGTTTTCACGACGCATTTGGCATCGAGAATAATCAACAACCAACTGCGCAATTAAGCGCTGCTGACGTTCAGTTGCGTTTTAACCTCATGAAGGAAGAAAACGAAGAATATCTTGAGGCAGCACAAAACGGAGATTTAGTTGAAATTGCAGATGCACTCGGAGATCAGCTATATATTCTTTGTGGCACCATTTTACGACACGGCCTTCAACATAAAATTGAAGAGGTATTTGCGGAAATTCAACGTTCTAACATGAGTAAACTCGATGAAAATGGAAAGCCAATCTATCGTGAAGATGGTAAAGTGCTTAAATCTGAACTTTACTTCAAACCGGATATCGCAAAAATTTTAGCGCAATGAAAGATTTATCCATATACTTTCAACCCATAACAACAGCTGCTGCATTTAATGATTCACAGCTCGGAAGCTATATTGATGCCAACAACGGAGATTTTCCTGAGTTGAATGAGCCCGGCTGTGCAATTTTTGAGGTACCCGAGTACCGAGGATCGGTAGTTGGTTTTGGTAATCAAAACACGGATTTCAGGGAGCATTTGTATGCGCTGCACCCTGAAACTAGTTGGGATAAAAAAATATATGATCTTGGCACCATTTTGCCAGGTGCTACCATTGAAGACACCTATTTTGCCGTGGCAAGTGTGGTTGCTGAATTGGTTAAAAATAATATTATTCCAATCGTAATTGGAGGCAGTCAGGACCTCACTATGGCGTTGTATTTGGGCTATGAACAACTAGAACAATTGGTCAATACCTGTTCTATTGACAGTCGGCTAGACATAGGTGAGCCAGAGTCCGCGCTAGATTCATCTAATTTCCTGAGTCATATTGTTACGCGAAGACCTTGTTACTTGTTCAATCATGCTGCGGTGGGTTTTCAGCAACCTTTTGCAGGCGCTGCTGCACATGAGCTTTTTGAAAAGTTATTCTTTGATATTTGTCGTTTAGGCGAATTCAATCAGGACTTCCGTAAGGCTGAGCCACATCTCAGAAATGCTGATATCATCAGCGTTGATCTTCAAGCAATCAAAGCTGCCGATTTAGGCGCTTCAGTTGGAGCTCCAAACGGATTTACAGCTGCCCAATTCTGTCAAATTACTAAGTATGCGGGCATCTCCGATAAAGTAACCAGTATCGGATTTTTTAATGAACAGCATTTACAACCAATTGGAACCGCTTTATTAGCTGAAGGAATTTGGTATTTTTTGCAAGGTTACTTTGCCCGGGTGGCCGATTTCCCATTTGGTTCTAAAGTTGATTACACCAAGTTCAGTGTGTTTATGGAAGAGGTGAATAGAACACTCATTTTCTATAAAAGCAATAAATCAGCGCGTTGGTGGATGGAAGTACCATATCCGCCGCAAAGCGGATCCAAGTACGAACGTCACCACATGGTTCCTTGCGATAAACAAGATTACGAGGCTGCTATGAAAAATGAATTACCTGATCTTTGGTGGAAGACTTATCAGAAATTAGGATGACTCTTTTTACAAGAAAAAGCTTTTTATTTTCCGCAATAATTCCTTACTTTAGCACCTTAAACTGTCGTATTCTATGAAAATACGATCGTTAATTACTTGCTAAACCAAGCTTATGCTATTGAATAACAGACTATTAACTGCTGCTTTTTCCATTTTGCTATTTGCATCTTACGCACAGCAAGATAAGCTTGTCACACACTTTATGTTTGACAAAATGAGCATCAACCCTGGTAAAACAGGTATGGACATGTATAACGGTTTTTGTGCAACCTCTATTTATCGCAACCAATGGGATAAAGTGAACGGTGCTCCTAACTCTGCTGTTTTAAATGTTGAAGGAAATCTTACAAGATTTTTTCCGGGTGGTATCGGTGTGAACTTTTACCATGACGCTATTGGTTTTTCAACTCAAAATACCATGTTGGTCAACTACTCTTACCCAGTTCAGATAGGTAGAGCGGGTGTTTTGGGTATCGGTGTCGGAATTGGTTTCATGAATTACGGTATTAATCCTGTATGGGTAACACCAAATGGTTTGCCTGCAGCTCAAGATCCATCAATTCCATCTGGCTTTTCAGCAACTTCTGTAGATGCCAATTTCGGTTTATATTTCCAAGCTAAAAATTATTACGCTGGTTTTTCCACTACTCACTTATCTGAATCAGATTTGAGCGTAGACCCAAACAACCTCGCGCTTTCATTTCAAACCGCACGTCACTACTACCTAATGGGTGGTTATATCGTAAAAGACGCTTTTGGAACTGGAAACAATATTGATATCCAAACTTTGGTTCGTACAGATTTAATTCGATATTCAATGGATCTCAATGCGCGTTACATGATGGAACTCGGTGGTAATCCAGCTTACGGCGGGTTAACCTTCAGAACCTCTGATGCAATTGCCCTAATGGCCGGTTATTCGCCAATGGCAAACTTCCAAGTAGGATATTCTTATGACATCAACATTAATAAACTAGCAAGCATCTCAAGAGGATCTCACGAGATGTTTGTTAAATATTGTTATTTCTTGCCGCCGCCACCAAAAACGAAAGCAAGACACCCTCGTTGGTTATAGGAGGAAAAAAGTGTAACCATTTTTATTGTTCTTACGTTATACCCGAAGTTATACCTGTAGCAAGTTAAATTGGGATTAGGTCAGAACCAAAAACAAACGAATGAAAAAATTATTTAGTTTTCTATTTGTTCTTAGCTTCTTGTACGCTTGTAGCGACATCGAAGGTAATTTAGTAGGTGTGAGTGGTAGAGACACCTGGTATCCGGACGTATTAGGCCCTGGCAAAATGCCGCAGGGTATGGTTTATGTTCCATCTGGGGCATACCAAGCAGGAGAAGATGACGAAGACATCATGGGCTTCCACACTGCGCGCAAGCGTACTGTGTCTGTTCCTGCCTTTTACATGGACGCAACTGAAATTTCGAACAACGAGTACCGCCAATTTGTACATTGGGTGCGCGATTCCATCGCTCGTGAAAAACTTTATCGCCGCAGTGCAGGTGAAGAAGCAGAGCGTTGGGTTAATGTTCCAGACAACTTCTTCAGAGAGCCATACCGCTCATTGGTGAATGCTGGTTCAGATGTTCAAGGTGGCAACACGCCTTTCCAACTTTTCATGGATTCTGCCAACAACGCAAACGTTGACCTTACTATCCTTGCGCTCATGGGTGAAATGGACGGTACAAAAGGAAATACTAAAGCCAAAGTTAAACCGAAAGAATTGGTCAATGGCCAAACTTTTGATTTCAAAGCCAGAAATGCCGATACTGAAAAAAGTGTTGTCATCACTGACGATGAACTTGCAGGTATCTTTGCCATGTATGCCTTTAAAGGTGACAAGAAAAAAGGTGGAGAAGCCGATAAAAAAGACGAAAAGTCTGCTAGCAGCAAGGTAAAATATACGCAAGGTGGTCGTATCGACAACCGTAAATATTTTACACTCAATTGGTTAGAAGAAATCGACTACGAAGACCCAGAAGTAGCATTCATGCTTTCTGACATGTACTTAAGCGAGGCAGAGCGTTTTTATAACCGCCGAGAAATTGACACGCGCTTGTTGTATTTTGACTATTATTGGATTGACTACAAAGAAGCAGCACGCAGAGGTAAAATTAATCCGGTACCTGAATCAAGAAAAGCAGGTGTTGCTTATGACGTAGACGGGGATCCAGATTTAGCTAAACGTAGCCCAAGAGAGCCAGTTGGTAAAGATCAAAAAACCATTGACAACCACCGTGCTACACTCATGACCATGGATCAAAACACCAGTAAAGTGTGGGTTGACGAAACCACAGGTAAAGTAGTACCACAAGACGAAAACGGACAGCCAATCGTCGATGAAAACGGAAAAGTAGAGAATACAAGCCTTAATAATGTAAATAGTTATGAAGGAACTATTTTACAAAACCCTGGGCAAGACCTCGATATGGGTTTTGCAAACAGCAAAGGTTCTCACAACGCTATTCGTGGGCACTCTGATCGTTCGCGTTTCATCATCAAAGAAAGAATTCACGTTTATCCTGATACACTTTGTTGGGTAAGAGACTTTACTTATTCAAACAATTCTCCAATGGCTCAGAATTATTTCTGGAACACAGCCTATGACAACTACCCAGTTGTCGGAGTAACCTGGACTCAAGCGAAAGCATTCTCAGTTTGGAGAACTCAAATCTTCCATTCTTGGTTACAGTCTAACGGAGACCTTTTTGTAAACGACTTCCGTTTACCTACAGAATCTGAGTGGGAGCGCGGTGCAAGAGGTGACCTCGACATGGCGCAATACCCTTGGGGTGGGCCATACATCCGTAACGAAAACGGTTGTTTCTTGGCTAACTTTAAACCAATGCGTGGGCGATACTTTGAAGATGGTGGTTTCTACACAGTTAAAGTGTATTCGTACAACCCGAACGGTTTCGGTCTCTTCTGTATGGCCGGTAACGTAGCTGAATGGTGTTCTACTGCCTATGACGAGTCTACTTATGAGTTCGCTCATGACTTAGCTCAAGACTTTGAGTACGATGCGAAAGACGGTGATGCACCAGCTAAGAAAAGAAAAGTCATTCGTGGTGGATCTTGGAAAGATATCGGATACTACTTAATGAATGCAACTAGAACTTATGAATTCCAAGATACAGCCAAAAGCTATATCGGATTCCGTAACACGATGACTCACCTCGGACGCGGTGGTAAAGACATCGAACAAGAGAACGGAGAGGAGATTCAAACAGATATTATCCTAAACTAAACAACTATAAACAACTAACAATTTAATTTCTAATTCTAAAAAACAAAAATTATGAGTGGTAATGGTGGATTTTTTGCATCACGCAAGTACAAATTAATTACAAAGTACGTAACAGGTTACGGAGCATCAGTAGTAATCTTGGGTGCATTATTTAAAATCATGCACTGGCCAGGTGCTGACCAAATGCTTATCGTTGGTCTAATCACAGAAGCTGCGATCTTTGCCTTTATTGCAATGGAACCGCTTCACGAAGAAGTTGACTGGACACGTGTATTCCCAGAATTAGGAGTTGACGAAAACAATGACGAAAACCGTTTATTACCACTTTTGAAAAAAGGTGGAATGGGCGGCGGCGGTGCTGCTGACCAATTGGCTAAAGAATTGGACAAAGCAGGTATCGATTCAGCGCTTTTAGCTAAATTGAAAGATGGTATGTCTAACCTTGCAGACAACGCGAAGTCTTTAGGAGCTATCTCAACAGCTGCAGGTGCTACTGACTCTTATGTTAAGAGCTTAGAAACAGCTTCAGAAGGTTTGAGCAAATTGACTGAACAATATGCTGCTTCAGCTTCAGCTATCGCTGGTATCGCTGGTGATGGTCAAGGTAACTTTGGTGCTGAAATGCAAAAATTGGGTCAGAACCTAGGAGCACTTAACAATGTATACGAGCTTCAATTGAAATCTTCGCAAGATTACCTAGAGAGCATGACTCAAATGAGTGGTCTTCAAGAGAACATTAAAAACATCATGGCAGATTTAGCTGCTTCTGCAAAAGATACGGCTTCTTACCGCGAAAACATGGCTATGTTGTCTCAAAACTTAACTGATTTGAACAACGTATATGGTAACATGTTGCGTGCGATGAGAGGTTAATCCCTTTCTTTAATGATATTATTTATTAATTACACATTTTAAAAGTTAAAGAAAATGGCAGGTGGTAAGGAAACCCCAAGACAGAAGATGATCGGTCTCATGTACTTGGTATTGACTGCGCTTCTTGCGTTGAACGTATCAAAACAAATCCTCGATGCATTCGTGGCAATTGAAGATAACATTCAACGTGGAAGTATTACACAATACGATCGTGGTGAGACCGCAAAAGGAACGTTAATTGAAGAATTATCTTCAGTTACTAAAGACGAAGCGGGTAGAGCTAAAGCGGCCAAGATTAAAAAATATCTTGGCATGATCGAGAAAATTGACAAGAATGTTGCCGAATTTATTAAATACGTAGATGACCTCAAACTCGAGTTGATTGAAAAAGTAGAAGGTCCAGAAAGCGTAAAGGTTGCAAAGCCAAACGATAAAGAGAGCATTCTTTGGAAAAAATACGATCCACAAACGCCTTTGCTTCCTACGCGTTTGTACCTTCAAGCAATTCAACAAAAAGACAACTTCGATGTGCCTATGCACGAAATCGTAGGTTCTGAAATCTCTAAAATTGACCCAACTAAAAAAGGACAAAAACTTTGGGATTTATACAATGGTCTTCGTAAGTCAATTGTAGAAACTGCTGGTACTTACAAAGAAGGTGAGAAAAACTCATGGAAAGTTAAAGTCAAAGACATCAACGACTACAAAGACTTCCAAGACCTTTCTAAGCAAATTGAAAAAATGATCAAGGGTAGTGGAAACAAAGTGAACCCAGAAGATATGGAAGCACTTCTTTCTATATACCAAGAATTAACGAAACAAGAATTTGCTGATCACCACGAAGCAAAGAATATTCATTGGTTAGGTAGAACTTTTGACCACGCTCCTTTAGTAGGTGCTTTGGCTTCTTTGAGTTCACTTCAAAATGAAATTTTAAGTGCACGTGCAAAAGCAGTAAACTTATTGAAATCAAAAGTTACAACTGGTGAGTTCTCTTTCAACAAAATTCAACAGTTAGTGAGTGGCCCAGGTGTCGCTACATCAGGAGAAGAAGTTGAGTTGCTTGTAACTATGGCTGCCTATGACTCTGATAAAAACCCTGTGGTTACCGCTAACACTGGTTCAGTTGAAGTGAAAGATGGTATTGGCCGCATCAAATTAAAAGCTGGTGCAACCGACATGACTGTTAATGGTTCAGTTACCATCACCAATAAATCTGGTGTTCCTTACAAAAGAGACTGGGAATGGAAAGTTGCGGTTGTAAAAGCACAAGGATCTATTTCTTTACCTGAAATGGCTGTACTTTACAGAGGTTACGACAACAAAGTTGTTCCTGTTGTAGCAGGTGCAGTATCTTCTTCTATCTCTGTTGCTGGTGGTTCATCAAGAGCAGCTTCTTGGAGCGAAGACGGGATGTCCTACAAAGGCTACATTGTAACTCCAGGAGCAGGAAATTCAGTATCGATTACACTTACCGGTAAAGATAAAGATGGTAAGTCGAAGTCGTATGGAACATTTAAGTATAAAGTTAAATCGTTCCCTAAACCAGAAATTCTTGACCCAACAATTAAGAAAAGTTCCGGAGCTCGTGTAACACTTATTTTGAAAGATAGTCCATTAAAAGCGAACTTCAATGTGCTTGGTGGTGAAATCACAATTGGTAATGAAACTCCTGTTCCATTCTCTGGTGGTGTGATTCCTGCAAGTGCAGTTGCAAAGGCTAAAGCTGGTGCAAAAGTTGCAGCAGTAATTAGATACAATGGTACAGGTGGACCAAACACGATGTTAACTGTACTTACAGTTAAGCCATAATTAAATTAACGACAATGAAATATATTGCTGTTCTTCTCACGTCTGCATTAGCTTTAACAAGCTACGCTCAAGATCGTCCACAACGAGGACCTTACAATACTCGTCCGGGCGGAGTAATTGACGGTGTTGCCCTCCAAGATGAGGTCCCTGTCCGTTCAAAGGTTGAGTACGAATATGTTCGTGCCAGCGATGTAGCGTGGCAAAAACGAGTTTTTTCTCGTATTGATGCGCGTGAAATCATGAACCATGATATATTTCTTCCATACGATTGGTTTGACTATTCTGAACTTGAAGGATCAACTTACAAACCAAAGTCAGCAGCTGAAATCGATGACCAAACTTGGTTAAAAGATGACAAGCGTTGGTCTCTCTGGACAGTCATTCAAAGACACATCATGTTAGGTGATTTGACTGTGTATCGTGTAAACAGCCCTGATTTTAAAACAGGTGATGAAGATGGCTATTCCTTAAAATATCCTATCTCACGTACTGGTCAAAATGACTATTTTGAATCAAAATCATACAAGGACCAAGTAAACGCAGTAATGACTTGTCAAGGTAACGGTGAAATCGTAACTATTGCACGTCCTATTTCTGAAGATACCTGGATGGTGGAAAGAACCAAACAAACCCTAGATGAATTCCTTGATTCGCTTGATGCAAGAAATCCAAGTTCAGATTACGAAGAATTGGGTCGCCGTGACTTCAATGAATTGAAAAGACTTTGGGATCAAACTGAAGTTGGTGCTATGGTAAGAAATGACAGAATTACCATGTATTTAAATTCAAGTAACATTGTTGCTTACCACATTAAAGAAGATTGGTATTTTGACAAAGAGCGTTCTGTCTTGGACAAGCGTATTATCGCCATTGCACCAGTTGCACGTTATTCTGAAGCTACGCCTCCAGGACCAGGTGAACTCAGCACAAGAGGTGAGTTGTTGTTCTTTAACGAAAAAGGCACGCCGCTAGTTCTTGGAAACGGTGGTTTTCAGACCTATGACAAAAATGTAGTAGAATTAGAAATGTTCTGGCTTTACTTCGACGAATTGCGCAATGTACTTGTGAACTACTATGTTTACAACGACAAAAACGATGCACAATGGATGTCTTTTGACGATTTATTCTGGAAGCGCAAGTTTTCATCAACGATCTACAAAGTATCTGACAAATTTGATCGCGAAATCGAAGATTACAAATTTGGTGTAGAAGCACTTTATGAGTCTGAGAAAGTAAAAGAAAGCATCCGTAACTGGGAGCACGATCTTTGGAACTACTAAGATGTTCATAAGAATTATTGAAAATGAAAGCCTCGCTGAAAAGCGGGGCTTTTTTCATTTATTTTTGTATTGTGAAATGGATAGGAAATCGGATCAGTTTTATCGACCAAAAAGATAAAACGACAATTGTCATAGACCCTTCAAAAAATGCTTGGATTTCAGCCATCATGGGTGCTTGGTTGGGCATGTGGTATGCCATAGGCGGCACCGTGATTTGGGCTTTGAACGTCATGACTTTAAAGAATCAAGAGCAATTGATTCTTTGGATATTTTTGGTCTTTTGGCTTTATTACGCTTGGCGTGTTACCATGAGTTTTCTCTGGAATTTAAGGGGGCAAGAGTATATCAAAATAGATCAAGAAGCTTTTTATTTAAAGAAATCCTTAAGGCATATTGGTAAGACACACCAATACTTTTTTGAAAACATCAAGAATTTCAAGTACGAATTACCTAAACAAGGTGGTTTCCAGGATATCTGGGAAAGTTCTCCTTGGATTAACGGCGGAGAGCGTTTTGAATTCGATTACTTCAATCAAAAAATAAGATTTGGTCGCAAACTCACAGAGACTGAAGCCAAGTTATTATATCAATTACTCAACAAGAAAATCAAATCCTAATGTACGGTTCAATTAAACAATATTTAGCGGAAGAGCTTGCTCAAATTGAGAGCAATGGTTTGCTCAAACGTGAGCGCATCATCACAACACCACAAGGTGCCAATGTTCATGTGAGCACAGGAGAAGATGTTGTCATTATGTGTGCCAATAATTATCTAGGTCTCTCTTCACACCCAGATGTTGTCGAGGCAGCAAAACAAGCGCTAGATACACACGGCTATGGGATGTCTTCAGTGCGTTTTATTTGTGGCACTCAAGATATCCATAAAGAGCTAGAGCGTAAGATCGCCGCGTTTTATGGAACAGAGGATACCATTTTGTATGCGGCCGCTTTTGACGCTAATGGCGGTGTATTTGAACCTTTATTTAGTGAACAAGATGCAATTATTTCAGATGAATTGAATCACGCCTCAATTATTGATGGCGTACGTCTGTGTAAAGCAGCACGTTATCGCTATAAGCACTCAGATATGGCAGATCTTGAAAAGCAACTTCAAGACGCACAGGCTCAGCGTTTTCGTATTATTGTTACGGACGGCGTGTTTTCTATGGATGGCGATTTAGCCAAGATGGATGAAATCTGCGCTCTAGCAGAAAAATATGACGCATTAGTCATGACCGATGAATGTCATTCTGCTGGTTTCATTGGTAAAACAGGCCGAGGTGTACCAGAGCATTTTGGTGTCATGGATAAAGTTGATATCATCACCGGAACGCTTGGTAAAGCCTTAGGCGGAGCAATGGGTGGATATACAACCGGCAAGAAGGAAATCATTGAGATGTTGCGTCAGCGATCAAGACCCTATTTATTTTCGAATTCATTGGCTCCTGCGATCGTCGGCGCATCAATTAAGGTATTTGATGTATTGAGTTCAACAACTGAACTTAGAGATCAACTAGAGGCCAATACGGCTTATTTTAAAGAGCGTATCAAAGCAGCAGGTTTTGATATCAAAACAGGAGATTCTCCTATTGTACCCATCATGTTGTACGATGCAGCCCTTTCTCAAGAGTTTGCCAATCGTTTGCTCAAAGAAGGTGTTTATGCCATAGGGTTCTTTTATCCGGTTGTTGCCAAAGGTCAAGCCAGAATCCGCACCCAAATTTCAGCTGCTCATTCAAAAGCAGATCTCGATAAAGCGATTGCAGCCTTCATTAAAGTCGGTAAAGAATTAAAAGTGATCGACTAAGCTGCAGATTTACAGAAGCACATAAAGTTTTCTTATATTTGTTATATGCCAAATTTGGGAAGGCTTTTTGGATTGTTTTTACTTTGCCTGTTTTTAGCTAAAACAAGTGCCATGTCGGTTTTTGCTTCGGTTCAAAAACTTGACGCCATTCAATTGTTGGCTGCAGGATTTGAAGACAGCGAGGAGGAATCTGATACAGATTTTGAAGATGCAACAGATGAATATATATCAGATATACAAGCATTTAGACTCACTCATTCCCTCCCTATTCGTTGTTTGCATTTAACAACATTTTATAAATTCAACACTTACCCATCTGAGTATTTAGAGAAGGCGCTACGGCCGCCATGTAATTGAAATATTATTTTCATTACTCATCTCTAATACTTAATTCATGTTCGTTTTTTTTAAAACAATCAAGCAGGATTTACCTGCGGGACTTGTTGTTTTTTTAGTAGCCTTACCCCTATGCCTTGGTATTGGCTTGGCCTCAACATCTGTGCTAGGCATCAGTGGTTTACCAAATGTGCTAAGCGGTATCATTGCTGGAATTGTTGGCGGTGTTGTGGTTGCTATTTTTTCTAATTCGAAACTTGGTGTCAGTGGGCCAGCAGCCGGGCTAATTACAATTGTCCTTGGTGCTATTCAATCATTAGGGTCATTCGAAGCCTTCTTACTAGCGCTAGTTCTATCTGGTTTAATCCAAATTATTTTGGGATTTATTCGTTTTGGCATACTTGCTAATTATGTTCCAACACCTGTAATTAAGGGTATGTTAGCAGCAATTGGAATAACGCTGATGCTCAAAGAAATTCCGCATTTACTAGGTTATGATAAAGATTTTTTCGGTGATGAATCTTTCTGGCAATTTGATGGGCACAATACATTTTCTGAACTTTTTTATGCCCTCAATGCATTTGAACTTGGCGCGGTGCTTATTGGCATTCTTTCCATGCTGATTTTAGTTGTTTTCGATTCGAAGCCAATGAAAAAACAAAAATGGACTACCTATGTGCCAGGGGCTTTAGTTGTAGTAGTAGTGTGCATTTTCTTCAATTTAGTGTTGCTCAATAACATTCAACTCACGGGAAAACATATGGTACAATTACCTGTCATACATTCTTTTTCCGAACTCATTTCCATTTTTAATGCTCCTGATTTCAATTTGATTGCTGCTCCAAAAATTTGGATGGTAGCCTTTACAATTGCCATTGTAGGAAGCTTAGAAACGTTACTGAGCGTTGAAGCCACAGATAAGTTAGATCCAGAGAAGCAGAAAACTGACCCCAATAGAGAGCTCAAAGCGCAAGGAATTGGAAATCTTGTAAGTGGCCTTATTGGTGGCTTACCAGTAACACAGGTCATAGTTAGAAGTTCAGCAAATATTGCAGCAGGTGCCCAATCTAAGTTAGCGGCTATCTTTCATGGGCTGCTTTTGGCGATAGCAGTGATTTTTCTAGGCCCGATCTTGAATTTAATTCCTTTAGCGGCGTTGGCGGCAATTCTCATTTTAGTGGGTTACAAACTAGCCAAGTGGTCATTATTTGTAGAGATGTACCAAAAGGGAATGGCTCAGTTTATCCCGTTTATAGCTACAATTCTTGGTGTTCTCTTGACAGATTTACTAAAAGGAATTGCCATCGGTGTGGTGATATCTGTTTTCTATCTGCTCAAAAGAAAATATCAGAATCAATAAACTCGTTGGTCAGTACCAAATCCAATTTATAATGGAAGCATTTTACAAGCAATTACTCGATAATAATAAAAAATGGGTCGCTAGTAAACTAGAGAAAGATCCTGAATATTTCCGCAAGCTTTCAGCAGGCCAAAAACCTCCTGTATTATGGATTGGCTGTGCCGACAGTAGGGTGCCGGCCAATGAAATTATTGGAGCAGAGCCAGGTGAGGTATTTGTGCATAGAAATATTGCCAATATGGTGGTGCACTCAGATATGAACATGTTATCGGTGCTCGATTATGCGGTCAATGTTTTGCAGGTCAAACACATCATTGTTTGTGGCCATTATGGTTGTGGCGGCGTGCAAACAGCCATGACCAACAAACATGTTGGCCTCATCGACAACTGGATTCGACACATTAAAGATGTCTATCGCTTTCATCAAGAAGAACTCGATGCGATTACGGATGAGCAACAGCGCTTCAATCGCTTTGTTGAACTCAATGTTTTTGAGCAAGTGCTTGATCTCGGAAAAACGTCAATTGTGCAATCAGCGTGGGAACGCGGGCAGCAAGTACACGTGCATGGTTGGGTGTATGATATCCATGACGGCATGATCAAAGATTTAGACGTAACACTCAAAGATAACGACACACTCTGCGACGTCTATAAACTGGATTTGTAGTGGTCTCGCCAGGAATCGAACCTGGATCAAACGTTTAGGAAACGCTTATTCTATCCGTTGAACTACGAAACCAAGTTTTCTATTTCTTGCCAAACTTGAACTGCGGCATGTTCCCAATCAAAGGCTTTGACACGATCAAGGCCTTTTTGCTTGAGTGCGGTTTGCAAGGCTACGTCATTTTTTAGTTGCTGCATGCCTTGTGCAATGTCATCGGTGTTATAGGGGTCAACGTACAAAGCGGCATCCGCAGCAATTTCGGGCAGGCAACTTTGATTACCCGCTAAGATTGGAGTTTCAGTGGCCATGGCTTCAGCAAGCGGCATGCCGAATCCTTCGAAATAAGGGATATACACAAATGCGGTAGCACAAGCCATAATTTGCGCCAATTTATCTGTTTCAATATGCCCTAAAAAATGGATGCGATTTTTATACTGCTCTTGTATTTGAAATTTTTGTGCGTCCCACATCGCTGAACCTACAATTACTAAATCTGTAGCAGTATCGCTATTTGCAAAAACCTGAAATGAAGCTAAAAGCCGTTTGATATTTTTACGAGGATGTAAAGAACCCACAAACAAAAAATAGCTTTGCGGTAGTTTCAAATGAGCAATTGTCTCAATTTTTTGTGTGGTGTTCAGTGCTTGATAGGCAGGATTCACGCCATTATAAATCACAGCTATTTTTGCGTCTTCAATTTTGTAACAGGCCTTGATGTCGTCTTTGGTTGTTTGAGAGACGGTTACAATTTTTGTGGCCAGACGCGCAAATTTTGGAAAAAAGTAACGATAGTATTTCGAAACAACCCAAGGTAGGTCTTTAGGGAAGTGCTCAAAGTTCAAGTCATGTACGCTAGCCAAAGTTGGTATTTTCAGGCCTAAAGGCAACATACCGTCGGGTGACCAAAATAAATCGACCTGATCTTTTTTCAAGTTCCTTTTTAAAGAAAATTGAAACCACCAAATATAAAGCAGTGGATGTCTGGTTGGTGGAAATACACTTCGACAAACTGCATTGCTCGGAAAAGAAAACTGCTCAGAAACAGGTCTGTCAAAATAAAGATAAAAGGTGTGCTCCGGATGACTTTTGCAAATACGTGTTACCAATTCAAGCGTATAATTTCCAAAACCTTCCATTTTGGAACCCAACAGAGACCTTGTATTGATTCCGATGCGCATCCTTAAAATTGTAGAATGTAGTTGGTGAGTTTTTCCTGACCAATTGTAGTTGTAGGGCCATGGCCGCAATAGACAAGTGTTTGATCTGGAAACTTAAACAGTACATTTTGGATGCTGTTTTTTAATATTTCGAGATCTCCTCCGGGAAGATCAACACGTCCAAAACTCCCTTTGAATAGAACATCGCCGTTAATTACAAAACCTTCTTCATGGTAAAAAACTACGTGACCAGGTGCGTGCCCAGGGGTGAAAAACACTTTGAATTGAAGGGCTCCGAATTGTAAAATTTGCTGATCCTCAAGAAAATCACTTGGAAGGGTTGCAGGTTTATAACCATGAAAGCCATAGACATCGGCATAGCGCTCTACTGCCTCCCACGTTACGTGATCCGATGGATGCAAATAGGCTTTAGAGGTAAATGTCTCAAAACAAAAATGCGCACCTAAAATATGATCGATATGCGCATGAGTAAACAAAATGGCGTGAACGGTTAAACCCGTCGATGAAATAAATGCTTTGAGGGCGCTTTCCTCTTCTTTTGCATAACATCCTGGATCTATGATGACAGCATCGTTGCCGTTATAAACAACATAGGTGTTTTCCTGAAAGCCGTTGAAGCAAAAAGCCTGAACTTGAGTTGACATGTTTCAAATTTACTGCAATTATATTTAGCGCAGTAAATTTACGTGACCGGTAATGACCTCTTTGTTGTTTTTGAAGTCCGTGTATTTGATTTTCCAGGTATATGTGCCGTCTTGGCAAGGTCTAAAATTATAGGTGCCATCCCAGTATTCTTTGAGGTCATTGAAGGCGTATATGAGTTCTCCCCAACGGTTGTAAATTGAAACTTCGACCTCAAGATAATTCCCACCAATCACTCTGAAATACTGATTGAACATGTCGCCATCAGGCGTAAAGGTATTGGGAACATAAAAGAAAGGATCAAAATATATATTGACTTGACTTTCAGCGGTGCAGCCATTTTGATCAGTGAAATAAACGGTATAAAGTGCGTTTTGAGAAGGGCTTACTTGCGTTGAAAGGCAATTGACACAGCTCACTTCATCATCTGGCGCCCATAGTACAGAGCCTGGCCCTGAAGTAAGGGCATTGAGCTGAATAATATCACCTTGAACGGCATAAACATCGGCTCCTGCATTCACATATGCTGCTGCAAAAACATTGACTTGTACGTTCGCGCTGTCTTGACACCCTTGTGCATCGGTCCCGACGACTAAGTAAGTGGTATTGGTGGGTGGTACCACACTTACCATAGCTCCGTTGCTACTAGAACCTGCTGGCCCCGGATACCATTCATAATATAAAGCGCCGCTTGCCCAGAGCCCAGCTGCCTGCCCAGGGCAAACTGTGGTATCTGAACCTGCCCAAATTTGCGCTGTCAAGATGCTTACCCAAACAGAATCGGTTTCGGTACCGCAACTGTTTGTGACGTCTACAAAATAATACTGCGGACTCAATGGATTGATTTGCACCGTGGCTGTATTACCCCCGAGTAAATTGTTATTCGGATACCAGAAATAACTCATACCGCCGCTTGCTGTCAAAGGCATAGCAGTACCATAACAGAGTGAAACGCTATCTATAAGTTGCGGCACTGGTGGATTGTTAAAGACAAAAATTGTAATAGAATCTTGGGCGGTACAACCATTACTTGAAGTAGCCGTGGCCGTGTAGGTGATGTCATTTTGCGGTGAGGAAATGACGTTGGCACCGCTCGTTGTATTTAAGAAATTACCCGGTGACCAAGAAATGTTTCCGCTAGCGGTAGCAGTGATAGGAACGGTTTCGCCTATGCAAATAGTGGTATCATTCGGCAAGGAAATAGTGGGCGCGGAAACCTCGAGGGTCAGTTGTAAGGTATCTGATCCGCAGGAGTCGGCGATGATCACCGTGAAAGTTGTTGTGCTAAAAATGGTGGCAGTTGGTTCGGCTATAGTCGGGTTGTCTAGCACATTGGCAGGGCTCCAAGAATAGGTAGAACCTCCGAAAGCTTCAAGTTGATAACTATCACCAGGGCAAATGCTCGCGGTTGGTTGGATAGTGCCAGCCGTGAACGCACCGATATTGACAGTTACCGTAACAGAATCAGGGGTAAAACAGCCTGTAGAATCAAATGCAACTAACAAAACATCATAAATTCCTGGTGTTGTGTAAGCGTGTATCGGCTCGTAAGCGTTTGAGGTAGTGCCATCACCAAAGTCCCAGAAAAATGAGTTGGCGTTTTGAGAATTGTTGTCAAAAAATACGCTTTGGGGTATACATATTAATGGAGCAGGTTGTGCTGCGATGGCTTCAATAGTACTCAGTTCAAACTTAAAGCAGGCCAAGTTGCAATTAGAACTCTGATTAGTTGCAGACCAAACACCTGGTGTACTTGTGAAACCGAAGTCATTGCCGCCACAAGCACCACAAACGGCGTGGTAAATTCTTCCTTGGTTGTCAAAGCGGCTGGTTCCGCCATCTACATGGTTGGAGCTGCTGTTGAGCCCTCCCATAAAAGTAGCGTACTTGAGTGCAGACGCGTCTTGATCTAGTACCGCAATATAAAAGTTAGAGCCATTGGTATTGAGCTGGTAGGCATCAAGGGTCACGGGGAAATTGGTTGTTGTAGAAAATGATGCTTGTCCGTAAAGTTGATTGAGTTGCCCACCCCATCCTGCCAAGTAAATATCATAGCAGTCAGAAATTAAGAACGCAGTAGGGGATAGTTCTACATTACCTGTTCCAGCGCCAATCATGGTTGTCCAAGAAATGGTGCTCAGGTCTGTGCTATATTTTCTGATAAATTGCCCAGAGTTAGCGTTTCCGTAACAACCTGGTGAAATTGCCCAAGCTGACTGAGACTGCCCGTAGACATAAACAGCATTATTTACGTCAGTACGAACGAAATAAGTTTGGTCGTATTCGGCTTGCCCCATGTAGGTGCCAGATTGCAAAGCTCCACTTGCTGAATTGACGCGAATCGTGTAGCCATCAGAACTTCCTCCATTGAATGATAAATCATTACCACCAGTTATTGCCAATGATGTAGAGGTTGTACCGCCGGCAACATAGACGCTGCCATTACTTCCAGTTGTTATAGAGTTACCCGATTCATTTCCACTACCACCAAAATAAGAGCTCCAGATCAGTTGAGAAAGCCCAGTATTTAATTTAAAAACAACAGCGTCTTGGGTTCCGTTGAGCGTATTTTGAAAGGCATTTTGGGTTGGGAAATTGGTGGATGTAGTGGTACTTGATACATAGACATTTTGATTGGCATCTAATACAATTTCGCCTCTGAATTGATCGCCGTAGTTGTAGAATAAACTCGCTGAATTTAAACCATCAGTACTGCTTCCACCCACATAAGTGGAGGCGAGAAGTGCTGTACCTGCTGCATTGAAGCGTGCAATATAGATGTCAGAGCCATTAAATTCAAGCGAATTTTGCAATTGGTAGGGACCACCGTTGAAACTGTTATCATAGGATTGACCCGCCATTGGGAAGTTGGTGGAGGAGGTCACGCCGTAAACGAAAAGTTCACCATTAGGAGCACATACAAGACTGTGTGGAGTTTCGTTTCCAGAGCCACCTAAATAGGTAGAGTAAAGTAAAGCTGTTCCTGTTGCATTGAATTTTGTGATTGAAACGTCCATTGGAAAGGTTCCTGTTCCTGAATTGTAACTAGCGTCATAAGCACCAACAGTTGTTGGATACCCAGAACCAAATACAATGCCACCACCAAATAAATTCCCATTGACATCTGGCGTAGCCGTAAAACCCCAGTTGTCTACGGGTGAACCCGTAAACGTTGAAAATGTAAGGCTCGGGTCAATGTAAAGTGCTAGGTTAGGGTCATAGCTCTCTGAAAGCACAAAATCGATTTGACCATCTTGAAAAACCCAAGAAATAGGCACTTCAATCTTGTCGCCATTTGAATCGATATTCCAGGCGATTGGTTTACTGTAAGTGATTTCCCCAAATCGGTGTTTGAGTAACAATTGACCTTCAGGATTGATAGAAACTGCTTCAGCTCCTTGAATCTGAAAAGCAAATTGTTGTATATCGCCATGAGGCATTAACTCCAGATGAAAAGCAAGTTGCTCATTTTCGGTGGTGTAAATGAGTTTGCCGTCTTGAAAATAGTTAGGCGCAATGATTGTCGAGGACCCTCGCACCATAGACTTCCATTTAGAGGCATCTGAACCAATGAAATAGTTGTGGTAATGTGTGCTGGAATCTTGGGCTTCAAAATTGTCGTTCTGAGCGTTGATAAATACGTGTTTGATACAATGGTATTGCCCTAGTTCTGAGTGGGCTTCTGGCGTCTCGTCTTGATCGTTGTGTTCGTGTGCATGAGTTGTGGCGTTTGATAGAAAAAAGGTCATGCCTTCTTGCTCTAGATAAACTCGACCGCCAGCAAGCGGTAAATTGTATAAAATACGCGCATCCCATTGCCCCTTATTTGGATACATCCAAACCTTTTGCGCAAAGGTGCAATGCATCCAACTAAAAAGAAGGATTAAACGTACTATTATTTTCATGGTGTAAGTAAAATTAACACATTCATTACCAAACTCAAAACAATAAACTATTCAAAGGCCAGATGGTTGCCAAAACAACATAAAAATATTGTCACGAATCTTAAAATAGCTTTTATTTGTATTTCTATTCTTTCCTTATGTATATGATGAATAAACTTTTTCTCGTAGTTAGCTTTCTGTTACTAAACGCTGTTGCTTGGTCTCAAGGGTACTTGCGCCTTCAAATTCCTGTAAACAATGGCGAATTAAAAATCTTAGCAGATCAAGGTGTAGCAGTAGATCACGGTATTTTCAAAGAAGAAAAATATTTTATTTCTGACTTTTCTTATGCAGAAAAAGCCATCATGGACCAGAATGGTATTGCTTATGAAATATTAATCGCTGACATTGAGCAGTATTATGAAGACCTCCTTAATCAGCCAGAAAAACCTATTGATACTGAAACTGAGAAAAACACGAGTTGTTCAAATACAAACAATGCCAATCCGTGGGCAAATCCAGCAACGCCTTCTCATTTTAACCTTGGCACTATGGGCGGCTACCTCAAATACGAGGAATTGCTTGCTGAGCTTGATGAAATGGCCGCGCTTTATCCTAATTTAATTACGGTAAAAGCACCTATTTCTAACTTTTTAACTTTTGAGAATCGCCCAATTTATCATGTGAAAATTTCAGATAATCCCGGCCAAGATGAAGCAGGTGAACCAAAGGTTTTGTATACAGCCATACATCATGCCAGAGAGCCCATGAGTTTAATGGAAACGGTATTTTTCATGTGGTATTTGCTCGATAATTATCAGGTGAATCCTGAAATTCAGTACATCGTGAATCATATGCAGCTTTATTTTGTGCCTTGTATCAATCCCGATGGTTATGTTTACAACCAAACCACAAATCCAAATGGCGGCGGGATGTGGCGTAAAAACCGCAGGTTGAATTCAGGTGGTTCTTATGGCGTTGACCTCAACAGAAACTATTCCTACGGTTGGGGAACAACAGGAACCAGTTTTAGTCAGAGCAACGATACTTATTGTGGTACGGCACCTTTCTCTGAGCCGGAGACACAAGCCATGCGTTGGTTGGTTCAGAACAACCACTTTATCACGGCTTTCAATGCGCATACTTATGCTGAAGACATTCTCTTTCCAATTGGAACTACTACCGCTGAATTTGCAGATCACCATGATTATTTTCAGACCTGTACCAATCATATGGTTGAGTACAATGGTTACACTGCCATGAAAAGCTCAGGTTTGTATCCGGCTTCCGGAGACTCTGACGATTACATGTATAAGCTCGATATTGGCGTTGGGCAAAAAGACACCATGTTTGTGCATACTCCTGAGGTGGGCACAGCTTTTTGGCAGGCGCAATCTCAAATTATTCCGACTTGTAAGGAAATGTTCTTTCCTAATTTAATTTTGGCGCACTTGGCAGGTCGTTATACTTTAGTCAAAGATACCGACCCTCAAGGCGTCGCAAGTTTGAACGGTAATTTTACACATGAAGCCACCAGACTCGGAAGAGAAGCCGGCCCTGTCACCGTAAGCCTAGTTCCTTTGCAAAATATTATCAGCGTGGGGGCTTCAGTTGTCCATGACTTAGCCATTCAGCAAACTGCTACGGCGAGCATTAGCTTTACGCTTAATGGAAGCATTCAGTTTGGAGATACCATCAAATATATTTTACAGACAGACAACGGATTTTGGCAAAAGAAGGATACCATTGTTAAAATTTTTGGTGCTTTGAATGTATTAACAATAGAAGATGCAACTGATCCTAGCCAATGGACAGGTAATTGGGGCACCACTTCATCCACCTATGTGTCGGCTAGTAAATCTTTTACAGATACGCCTTCCGGGAATTACTCGAATAATGCCAATACTACCTACAGTTATACGCCAACCATTGATCTTTCAAATAAAAGTGCAGCTAAAATTACTTTTTGGTGTAAATGGAATATCGAGGCGGGCTACGATTTCACGCAATTCCAAGTTTCTACAGATAATGGCCAAACTTGGGTGGCGCAGTGCGGTAATTATACTGTTTTGGGTACTTCAGGGAATGGTAGTGTTCAGCCAGCTAACAAACCACTTTGGGATGGCGTTCAGTCAACTTGGGTACTTGAAGAAATCAATTTATCCGAGTATCTGGGTCAGCAGATCAAAGTGCGCTTTCAATTAAGATCAGATGGGGGCACCCGAGCTGATGGTTTCTATTTTGACGATTTCAGTATCTATGCCAATGAAATTGATGATACTGGTCTTGAATCAGTTGAGAATAGTCAGTTGTTGGTTTCTCCAAACCCAAGTCAACAACAATTTCAAATTCAAGGTTTACAAGCGCATGCGCCGTATCAAATCATCCATTCAAGCGGTAAAATTGTTCAAACTGGCAAGGTAGCTCAAGCAAATCAACTATTCGATTTGGAAGAAGCTGCGGGCATCTATTATTTTCAGACCATTTTAAATGAGCAGCCAGTTCGCGTTAAAATCATGCTGCTTGACTAAAGCGCAATAAAAGCCGCGATCTTGTCCATGTAGTTTTGATATCCCGCAACAAAGGGAGTAGTTTCGTGTTCTCCACCGGGCACTAAATAAGATTCTTTATAGCCTTGTGTTTTGTTGTTATAAACGGGTTGACCATGACTTTTGACAGTTAAAAATGAATCGGCTTCGCCATGAATCCAGAGTAATGGAATGCTGATTTTTTTAATTTCAGTAGCGTTGTCAATTTTTAAATCTACTAAGAAAGAGCCTGGCATCGAGAGCAGCGCCGCATCCTGAATCATGACTTCTGCCGAGGCAAATGGTGCTTCCAAAATGAGTTTACTCGGTTCGAGTGCATATTCAGTTGGATGAGCAGCAACCTCACAAGCAGCTGCCGAACCTAAGGAGAAGCCAAAAATAACGAAGCGTTCTTTCTGCAAGCCTTGGTCCTTGAGCCATTGAATAGCCGCAGCAGTTGTTCTGTACATATTTTCTTCTGAGGCCTTGCCTTCTGAGCGACCAAAACTTGGGTAATCAAACATGAGGACGCCATAACGACCTAAGCCGCCTGTGTTGGCATAGAGTTTTTGTCTAGGCCAGTAAAAATCCATGTGATCTTTGTTGCCATGGCAATATAAAATAACGGTGTCAGTTGCAATGCTGTTGAGGTCACCGACGTAAATGGCACTCATTTTTGCTGCGCCTTCTTCGAGTTCGACATCGAGTTGAAACTGATGAATCATCGACTCAGGTACAGAAAACTGCCCTCCAAGATCGAGTGTCAACTCTCCGGTATAAGCATCAAGTTGATAAGTTTCAAGTTGGCTCGGGTTAAATAAAAATCCGTCTAGTCTTTTCCGACAAGAGAAAAGACAAAGAGATATAACAAACAGAAGTAGTAGTTTTTTCATGTTACAAACGATAAGTAATACCAAAGTAAAGGCCCATTGCTCCGCGGTTTTGAAGTATACTCGGATAAGGAACCACAATATTTTCATTAGAATAAGTAGGAGCAAGAATTTTTATCTCTGCCTGATACGATAATTTAGGTCTGATCCATTGGTGGCCGATTTGAAAGTTAGGAATCCAGAGTTGTTCATTGGGCCTTCCCTGAGATTCAATGCGGTAGAAATCAAACCAATTGCTCATGCCGGCATAGAAAAAGTTATAGTTTTTAGGCTGTTCCACGCAGAAGCGATCTAATTTCACAGGTTTCCATTCTTTACCATATTTGAAATAGTAGTTTGCATCAAGTTGCGGCCAAATTCTGTTGGCACCCGTGTAGAAATCTAATAGAAAATTAACGTTGACTTGCCCTGAAACACCCATGCGGTCATTTTTCCAGATGCGTTGTGAAGCACCCACTTCAAATTGTCCCACACCGAAAGCCAAAGAGGTCGTTTGAAGCGCACCCATTAGGGTTGTTGTGTGGGTGATTCCTCTGCCGTAGCCAATAGAAGTGAAGGGGATTGGTATAGCGCCAATTCCAGGAACTTTTGCCACCGGCCCACCAAAATGACCAGTAAGCACTTGTTCGCCTTTTTCTAAGGGTTCGACGAACCTAGCAGGAGCACATGCGCTTAAATACAAAGCGGCAAGTGCGTAAAAAATCCATTTTTGCATAGACCAAATATAAAAAGATTAACCATCCAAATTGCTTACCTTTGTCTTATGTCAGGATCGAGTTATGGTCAAATTTTCAAGCTCACCACTTTTGGAGAGTCACATGGTGTTGCCATTGGCGGCATTATTGAAGGTTTCCCGGCTAATTTTGAACTCGATCTCGCAGCCATTCAATTGGCTTTAGCGAAAAGACGCCCAGGGCAGTCGAGTATGGTTTCGCCAAGGCAAGAGCCCGATCAAGTTGAGTTTTTGTCGGGGCTTTTTGAAGGAAAAACAACCGGAAGTCCTTTGGCATTCATGATCAAAAATCAAGATCAGCACTCCAAAGATTACGCAGCCCTCAAAGATACTTTCAGGCCTTCTCACGCTGACTACACGTATCAAAAAAAATACGGCATCCGTGACCACCGTGGTGGCGGTCGCAGCAGTGCCCGTGAAACCGCTTGCCGTGTTGTAGCTGGTGCCATTGCCGCTCAAGC
>JACCDS010027912.1_pt1 | contig 64773 bp, 64 predicted proteins | sample 7446441 | NCBI WGS metagenome assembly JACCDS01 (sample SAMN15323445, study PRJNA562643) | freshwater metagenome | isolation source: river surface water | place: USA:Blue River Watershed | collected 2017-08-17
CTGGAGGTTGCGGTATTTGGTTGCTGAATGTTCGGGCTTGCCTTCGGCAGACTCGGCGCAAGCCGGAAGACTGCGCAACGTGTGACTTTGGGGGACCGGAACTCGGCAGCGGATGTTAGCAGATTCCATGCCACCATCGAGCGCTTTTGAACTTGCGATCGGTCAGAAATCCGCTGCCAGAAGTTCGAGCCGGAACAACGGCTTGCCAGATTGACGCAAAACTCCGGCGAGCTACCAGTCCACCCAAACTGGTGCAAGATTTTTTGATCGCACAAGATTGATGCAAAAATGGTTGGCGTGCACCAATATTGTGCCCAACGGCAAGTTATTGATTGGCCGCCGCAAAAGTGAATATCAGGCAATCTATAATGCTAAATCCACAAGACAAAGGCATGATCATGTCCGACACGAGCGTCATTCTCAATCTGGCTCGCCAGCGCCAGCAAGCTGCCTCACTGCCCTACGCCGGTGCCGTCACTCCCGATGAAGCGCATGCTCTGCTGAGAGCCGATGCCGGCATACGCCTGATCGACGTACGCACGCAGGCGGAGCGCGACTGGGTTGGCAAAGTTGACCTTCCGGACGCGCAGCACTTTTCGGTGCAATGGACGCTGTATCCAGGCGGCGCGAAAAACCCCGACTTCCTGCAACAACTCGCGCAATGCGCAAAAACGGATGACGTGCTGCTGTTCCTGTGCCGCTCCGGCGTCCGCTCACGTTATGCCGCTGAACTGGCCAGCGCCCACGGTTATCAACACTGCTTCGATATCCTCGAAGGCTTCGAGGGCGACCGCGACGATGCCGGCCACCGCAAGACCATCGGCGGCTGGTGTCGTGCCGGACTGCCGTGGATAGGTGCCTGAGGCACGAGCAAGCTCACTGTCACGGCCAGGCGTCTGCCGTACGGGCGCCCTGCCAGCTTGTCAGGCTGTCAGCCCGACTCGGTCAACGACTGAATCCGCTTGCGCACGAAGTCAATATGGCTGCGCAACAGATACAACTCTTCCGCAAATGACAGCGGCACCGTCAATCGATTGACCCGACGCTCGATATCATTGAGCCGTCTCATCTGCTCGTCGAACACGAACCTGCGCTGATCCGGTCCGGCATCCTCGACGGCCCGCTCAACCGTGCGCAACTGCCCGTACCAGCGGTAGATCCGCGACCTGACCTTCCACACATAGAGCGGTGGCACCACACGCGACAACGGCACCGCCAGCGCACCCAGCGCGACGATGACGATCCACATCCGCCCGACAAAATTCGCTAGCCAGAACGGCAGATAGCGCTGTAACAGTGGCGGTCCGTCCCGATAGAATTTCTCGGCGGCAGCCGCGACCGGAATCTCGGAATAATCTGCGGTCGGAAACTCTCCCCGCCGATGGAACCAGCCGGGCGAGCCGTGAATCTCGGCGGCCGCCTGCACCAGTAAGTCGACCAGCGCTGGATGCAGATCCTCGCGGGCAACCAGCGTTGCCGTTGGCGCGATCAGCTGGTAGTCACGCGCTGGAATATCGCGACCAAGATCGACGATGCCGCGCGGCAGACGCACCGCCGACAGGAAAGAAAAGCGGCGCGAATAGGCCTCGGCACGGCTGAAATCAAGCAGCCGGATTCCCGGTGTCTGCAACAGCATCTGGATCAGCAGCGCTTCTGCCGATGAGCTGAACACCATGCCGTCGATCTCTCCGTTCAGTAGCGCCACCGTCGCCGGCGTGTTCTCCATGCCGGTCAGTTTCACATCAGCTGGACTCATGCCATTGGCATCAAGGATCTTCGCAAACAGCTGCGGCACGCCGGTGCCGGCCGGACCGACGTTGATTTTCAGGCCGCTCAGGTCGTTGACCTGGTCGATCTTCACGCGATCGCGGTAAAACAGCCAGAGCGGCTCGACGAACAGGCTGCCGAGCGATACCAGCTGCTGCTGCTCGGCATCCTCGAGCGAGGTCGAACCGCTCTGAACGAATGCGATGTCAACGCCGGATGCCGGATCCTGCAGGCGCCGCAGATTCTCCATCGACCCTTCCGATCGGCGCAGCCTGACCGTGATGCCCTGCCGCGCCAACAGGGCGGCATAGCGTTTGCCCAGCACCTCATAAGCGCTGTTTTCCTGCCCGGTGGACAGGGTCACGGTCTTGGGTGGCGTGGGATCGACCACCTGATAGGCCAGGTAGCCGAGCGCAGCCACCAGCACCACCGCAGGACCGAAGGTGAGCAGCAGGTCGCGCAGTGACAGCGCCTTGAAATCCTCGAAATTGGGCATGGATCAGGAAAGCGGTGGATCTCCCGGCACCATGCCAAACAAACTGCCGCTGCGCAAGCGCGGTAGACATGTCCGCCCCGGCGCTTGCGCTGCACGCCTGGCAAGTCCGCTGCGCGGCTACTCGTCTTCGTCGAGCAAGGGCTCGCGCCGCCGCAATGCTCGACCGTCGACCGACAGGAAGCTCTCGGCGATGCCGAACCATGCTTCGGTTGGCATCACACGCTCGGCGATCTGTACCAGCTCTTCTTCGCGCGCCAGTCGGCGATAGAAATGTGCGCAACACTGCTCGAGTGATGCGCAGATCTCCTCGACCACCGCAGCGCCGCTGCGCAGTGCCTGCCTCAGCTTTTCCTGCAACGAGCGCAGCAGCGACAGGCTGACTTGGCTCAACCGGTCGAGCTCATCCAGCAGCGAGTCCGCTTCGCGCGTGAATTTGCGTAGCGCTGGTATCACGAATACTTCCATCTTGCGCTGATGACAGTACTGCTCGAACTGATCGAGCCGCGTCAGCATGGCGTCGACATCGATGCCACCGGCTGCCTTGAGATTACGGATACCACTGAGTATGAATTGCTGGATCGACGAAAACGTCCAGCGCGCCCTGTTCTGCTCAATCTTCAGGGCAATGATCGAGTAAGTCACGGTCAGCATGTTCGTTCCCGAAAATAAAATGAACCTCATCATCCACGCGCAGGCGCGCAGTCATCGACACGGCGGGAAGATGTCACGGCGAACGCCGTAATGAGGAGGTTAGTTTATTAAAACGGCAAGAACGTTCACTTGAGCGTTCGCAAATTTTTATGGGCACTGCGGAAGGGCACCGGGGCTGGCAGAGCCCGCACTCGATCGCGAACAATCACTGAATGCAGCATCACTGCTCAGACGATGAGCGCGCGCAAACGCACGGGGGGGGCGGTGCGCAAGCGCAGAAGAACGGGCGGGTCGAGCCGGCAACACCGCCGTTCATCCACGATCGTTCAGCCGACCTTCACCGCATGCTCGCGCGTCGCATGGAAGGTCACACCCGGCCAGCGTTCCTGCACCAGCTTCAGGTTCACTGCCGAGCTGGCCAGATAGGCGAGGTTACCTGCCGCATCGTGCGCGAGATGGGCACCGGCCGACGATCTTTCGAAATCGGCGAGCATCTTGCGGTCGTCGCACGACACCCAACGCGCGGTATTAATGCTGGTACCTTCGAACACGGCATCGACGCCGTATTCGTTAAGCAGCCGGCTGGCGACCACTTCAAACTGCAGCACGCCAACCGCGCCGAGAATCAGGTCGCCGCCGGTGACCGGCTTGAAAACCTGTACCGCACCCTCTTCGCCCAGCTGCTGCAATCCCTTGTGCAGCTGCTTGATCTTCAGCGGATTGCGAATGCGAACACTGCGGAAGAAATCCGGCGCGAAGTAAGGAATGCCGGTGAACTGCAGCATCTCGCCTTCGGAAAAGCTGTCGCCGATCTGCATGTTGCCGTGGTTCGGCAGACCGATGATGTCGCCCGCATAGGCTTCCTCGACCTGCTCGCGTGAGGAGGCCATGAACGTCACCACGGACGACACCTTGATATCGCGAGCCATGCGCAGATGACGGATCTTCATGCCACGCTCGAAGCGTCCCGAGCAGACACGCAGGAATGCAATGCGATCGCGATGCGCCGGATCCATGTTGGCCTGAATCTTGAACACAAAGCCGGAGAACGCCTCCTCGTCAGGACCGACGCTGCGCACCGTCGCGTCGCGCGCGCGCGGCGGCTGCGCCCAGTCGAGCAACGCATCGAGGATCTCGCGCACGCCAAAGTTATTGATGGCAGAACCAAAGAACACCGGCGTCTGCTTGCCCGACAGGAAGGCGTCGAGCTCGAACGGATGCGATGCGCCGTGCACCAGCTCGACTTCATTCTTCAGCTGCTCGATCTCCAGCGGGAACATCTCCATCAGACGTGGATTATCGATGCCCTTGATCACTTCAAAGGCCTGGTCCGCGCGCTCGCTGCCGGGCACAAACAGCAGGATCTCATCACGCAGCAAGTGATAAACGCCGCGAAAACTCTTGCCCATGCCGATCGGCCAGGTCACTGGCGCACACTGGATACCGAGTACCGACTCCACTTCGTCGAGCAGCTCAAGCGGATCACGCGTCTCGCGGTCCATCTTGTTCATGAACGTGATGATCGGCGTATCGCGCATCCGGCACACGTTCAGCAGCTTGATCGTCTGTGCCTCCACGCCCTTGGCGGCATCGATCACCATCAGCGCCGAGTCGACTGCGGTCAGCACGCGATAGGTGTCTTCCGAAAAGTCCTGGTGGCCAGGCGTATCGAGCAGGTTCACCACATGGTCGCGGTACTCGAACTGCATTACCGAGCTGGCAACAGAGATGCCACGCTGCTTCTCGATCTCCATCCAGTCCGATGTCGCATGACGACCACTCTTGCGCGCCTTCACCGTGCCGGCGAGCTGGATCGCGCCGGAGAACAGCAGCAGTTTCTCGGTCAGCGTCGTCTTGCCGGCGTCGGGGTGGGAGATGATCGCGAACGTCCGGCGGCGCGCGACTTCCTGCGCGATCTGTTCGCGCGGCACCGAGCGAGTGACGGCAAGGTCGGCGTTGTCGGTGTTTTCGGTGGGGCTGGACATGGGCAACGGGAGGAAAAAGTTTAAGAGTCTAGCGGCTTTGGCGGGCCAAGTCTAACCGCATCCCGGGCCTGAACCGGAAATGTCAATCCGGCAGCATGGCGTGGCGCTTGAGCCAGATTAGACCACTGCCGGGCGTGCCTGAACTTCACGCGCTGCCACCGTCCAATTTTCAGCATAGCTACCGGAGGGCTGCTTGAAACCGGACACAACCGACACCGCGGCCAGCACGGAATGGCATGACGGCCACATCCCTTCGTTTGTCGAAGCAGCACTCGACACGCTGTATGGCAGCCTGTATTCGACCTTGCCGCAACTGGCGCTCGGCGATCTGCGAGGCGCCAGCACCTATGTTGTCCGTTCGGCCGGACGGATTCAGACGTTGTTTCTGTTTTCGCTCGATGGCACGGCAGCGCGCGTGATCAACGAAGGCATGACCATTGCCGTGAGCGATGCCGATCGCTTTGCCAACCAACTATTCCAACGCTTTCCGACCATCGTCCGCATCGATTTTCACGCGGTTGCCTGTGCCAGCATGCCATCCACACAGCCCGCATTCCGCTTCCTGCTGGACGAGGATATCGTGATCGAACTGCCGGCCACCGAAGCGGACTACCTCGCCCGACTCAGCAAATCCGCCCGCAAGGCACTCAGACAAAGTTTCGCGCGCGCTGAAGGGCTTGTGCATCGCGTACTGCCGGGCATCGACACCGATGCCGGACTGGTGCAGCGCATCGTCGGCTTCAATCACGCGCGGCTGGCTGAGAAACGACGCCGCTCTGCACTCGACCAGGCCGCTGTCGGACAACTGCTGACGCTACTTCAGGCCCGCGGCATGGTCGGTGTGCTGACGATCGCGGGCCAACTGTGCGCCGGCACGCTTGCCTGCCGTATCGGCAACGATATCTACTCGCTGGTGAATGCGCACGACCCGGCCTTCAATACTCTCGGTCTCGGCAATCTCAGCCGCCATCTGATGATCGTCGCCGCAATACGCGCCGGAGCGCGGCGCTTTCATCTGATGGGAGGGAACTTCAACAGCAAGCGCGCCAGTGGCGCCGAGCGCAAGGCCTTGCATCATCTGGTCATGTATCGCGACCGATGGAAGATGTTCGCCGACCTGCGGCATCTCGGCTGGCTTGCGTTGCGCGAGCAGCGTTACCGGGTCGGCATATCGGTCGAAGAAGGTTCGTCCATGACCGGAGCACCCGCCCTGTCGCGGGCGATCACGGCACTGGCCCGCCTGATGCGCGCCGCGCGGCACAGGCCGTGGCGACTCCGGCATGGCCGCCACACCGTGCCCCACTGAGCATCGCCCAGTGGATGATCCGGGGTCGGTGAGATGGGAGCCTGATGGCTAGTCCTGCGCGGCCGACTCGGACGCGACCAGCAGACTGCAGCGCAATTTCTCCACTAGCAGCGTGTCGGTGCTGCCGCGCCACCAGCGCAGCGCAAGCGGCTTGTGGCGAGAATGACCGACGATCACCAGGTCCACTTTCAGCTCATTGGCCAATTCGTCGATCACCGACACCGGTTCACCGACCTCGAGATGCGGCGTCACTGACAGGCCACCAGCGGTCAGCATGGCCGCGCCGGCTTCCAGCTCTTTCGCCATTTTCTCCCGTTCGACACTCAGCCCTTCCTCCACACTGAGCACTGCGGCAGCCGCGAATTCGCCGACCAGCAAATAGGGCGGCGGATTGACCACGGCCAGCAGATGCACCGCCGCTGTCGCCGGCAATGAAAGCCGCAGGCATTCGCGCAGCGCCACCTGGCTTTCAGGACTACCGTTGTAGGCAACAAGGATTTTCTTGTACATGAGGGCCTCCCTGAGGAATGCCCGAGTATACGGCCGCGCACCCGATGTACGGCCAGCGGTTTGTTCACAATTTCGGTGGACAGCCCTGTGGACAAGCTGCGGGAATGAGAGACAAGTCTATGAATTAGCGAAAGATTTTCATATTGACTCAAATCATGCAGGCACGAGCGCAACATCGATGTATTGCTGATTCGCGGGAGTTCAGGTCCCGAGGCTGGCGGGCGCAGGACGAAAAAAAACCCGACGAAGCTTGCGCCTGTCGGGTTCAAATCCATCCTTTGTTGAAGGCTGGAGGAGACGGGATGAACTATAACAAGCACCGCCCAGGTCGTCCGCTTTCGATTTGTGATGCCAGATATAAGTCCAGCGTATGGCAATCGCAACCAGTTGCACTCGCAGTGATAAACAGTAACGAGTTCCGCCTACTCACCGCTGAAAAAAAACGAACCCGCCAGGCTTGCGCGTGGCGGGCTCAGGTCTCCTCTCGCTCTTCCTGGCGACAGATTTTTTTGGTAAGGCGGGCGGATGATGCACTTATAATTGACTGCTGTCATCTTGCGACGCAACATAATCACAAGTCATTGATATTCAACAGTTATTTTTTCTTTTACTACTAACTTCCGAGTCATTTTTGGGATGCTTGCAGCCCGGGCTGACCATGCCGTCTAGGTCATCGCCAGCGCGCGTACGGACATCCAACGCCATCAATCAGTAAGTCTCGACGTGGAAGCGCCCTTCGGCCACCATCCGCGCGTGCAGAGCCGGCCAGTCGATACCGGCAGTGACACACACATCGCGCAATGCCTCCATCACGCCAGCCTCCATGCCCTTCAGTCCACACACATACAGACAGGTGTCACCGCGCAGCAGCTCCGCCACGGCAGGCCCGGCCTCGCGCAGCTTGTCCTGCACATACCTCTTCGCTTCGCCGTCGACGCGTGAGAACGCCAGATGCGTTTCGATGAAGCTGGCCGGCAGCTTACGCAACGGGCCGAAGTACGGCAGCTCGCCCGGACGACGAGCGCCGAAGAAGAGCATCAGCTTGCCGTCAACCGGCTTGCCTTGCGCCATGAGCCGCCGCCGATACTCCGTCATAGCGCGCATCGGCGCTGCCCCGGTGCCGGTACAAATCATCAGAATGTTCGAGCCGGCATGATTGGGCATCAGGTAATTGCTGCCAAACGGCCCGGTCACCAGCACGGTGTCGCCCTTCTGCAGGTCACACAGGTAATTCGATGCGACTCCCCTCACCGGCTGGCCGTCATGGTCGGCGACCACGCGCTTCACCGTCAGCGACAAATTGTTGTAGCCCGGCCGCTCGCCATCGCGCGGACTGGCCACCGAGTACATACGCAAATAATGCGGCTTGCCTGACGCATCCGTGCCCGGCGGGATAATGCCGACGCTCTGGCCTTCAAGCACCGGGAAGAACGCCGTACCAAAATCGAGCACGATATGACGAACATCACTGTCGGCGTCTGCGTCGGTCAGCCGGTAATTGCCTGCCACGGTCGCCGTCACCGGCTTGCGGATGTCGTACAGGTTCAGGTAGGGGTGCGCGGCCGACCACGGAGGATTCGACGAACTGACCGATACCGCTGCGTTGTGCTGAGGCGCAGCCTGGTGCTGCGCATGATCAGGCCCGCCATCAAGCCCTGCGACCGGAGCTATCGCGGCCTCTGCGCCCAGTTCGGCCTGTGGCGGCAGCTCGTCCCAGGTGAACTGTTCGGCCACGCTATACGCTGTCGATTTCGGCAGGGTGCGCCAGTTATCGATCGAGCCGGTCGGGCAAGGCGGCACGCAGGCATTGCAGCCATTACAGATGTCCGGGTCGACGACATAATTGCGATCATCATGCGTGATCGCATCGATCGGGCAGGTGTCCTCGCAGGTATTGCAGCGTATGCAGACTTCGGGGTCGATCAGGTGCTGACGAATCAGCACCTCGGTTTCCGGCGCGCCCATGCGTGGCTCCTGTCAGTTGAAGCGCACGTAGTCGAAATCGACTGGCTGCCGGTTGATACCAACCGCCGGCGGTGCGATCCAGTTGGCCATCTTGCCCGGCTCGACTACGCGTCCCATCAGCGACGCCACGTACGCACGATCCTCTTCGGTCGCCAGCCAGTTGCGCACGTTGGCCTGCCATTCGGCTTCCGAGATCACGCGGCCATCTGGCGCCACGCGAATGCCGGCGAAGGTACCGATATGCCGGTTGAATGCCTTGTGCGGCGCCTGCAGGCGGAACGAGAAACCCGCCTTCTCGATCACCTTGTTCCAGCGGCCGATGCCAGCGATCGAGTCCTTGATGTAATCGTCGCGCAGCACTTCGTTCAGCGAGTTCAGCATCGGCACTTCCTTCTCGACCAGCTTGTCGCCCTGCACTTCGAGAATCTTGTAATGCTCGCCCTTGAGCTGATGATCATCGTTACGCTTGGTCTCTTCATAACGCCCCTTCAGGCCCGACGCATAGAAGGTTGCCGCATTTGACGACTGGTCGGCACCGAACAGGTCGATAGTCACGCTGAAGTGGAAGTTCAGATAGCGCTGAATGGTCGGCAGGTCGATCACACCATGCTGACGCAGTACGGCCGGATCATCCGTGCCGGTTTGCTTCATCACCTCGCAGGTACGCTGGATCGTGCGCGATACCCCCGACTCGCCGACGAACATGTGATGTGCCTCTTCGGTCAGCATGAAACGGCAGGTACGCGACAGCGGATCGAAGCCCGATTCAGCCAGCGCGCACAGCTGGAACTTGCCGTCACGGTCGGTGAAGTAGGTGAACATGTAGAACGCCAGCCAGTCCGGCGTCTCTTCATTGAACGCCTGCAGGATGCGCGGATTGTCCTCTGAACCGGAGTTTCGCTGCAGCAGTGCTTCCGCTTCCTCGCGGCCGTCGCGGCCGAAATATTTATGCAGCAGATACACCATCGCCCACAGATGGCGACCCTCTTCCACATTCACCTGGAACAGATTACGCAAGTCGTACTGCGACGGGCAGGTGAGCCCCAGATGACGCTGCTGCTCGACGGATGCCGGCTCGGTATCACCCTGTGTGACGATGATGCGGCGCAGATTGGCGCGATGCTCGCCAGGCACGTCCTGCCATGCCGCCTCACCCTTGTGTTCACCGAAATTCACCTGACGATCCGCTTCCGGCGCGTTCAGGAAAATGCCCCAGCGATAGTCCGGCATCTTCACGTGACCGAACTGGGCCCAGCCGTCCGGCGTGGTGCTGATCGCGGTGCGCAGGTAGACATCGAAATTCTGCGAGCCATCCGGCCCCATGTCACGCCACCACTGCAGGTAGTTGGGCTGCCAGTGCTCGAGCGCGCGCTGCAAGGCGCGGTCTTCCGACAAATTCACGTTGTTCGGGATTTTTTCGCTGTAGTTGATTGAGCTCACGATGTCTCCTGTCGAGGCTGGCCGATTAAATGAAATGGTTTATGTGTTTTGTAATGATCTGAAAACGATCGCCGCCTGGCTTGCCGTCAGACGCGATCAAAATCGAATTTGGCTTTGTTGCCGCTGCCGTAAACCTTCAGTGCACCGAGCTCACCCACCGCATTCGGACGATTGAAGATCCAGTTCTGCCAGGCAGACAGGCGACCGAACACACGCGTGGCCATGTTCTCCTTGCCGTTAAAGCGCAGGTTCGCCTCCATGCCGGTCAGCGCATCGGGCGACATGCTGGCACGCTCTTCCAGCGCGAGACGAATTTCGTCGGCCCAGTCGATGTCATCCGGGTTTGCAGTAATCAGTCCGAGCGCCATGGCCGCATCCGCGTCAAGCGGCTCGCCAGTCTTCGCCTTGACGGCAGCCAGCTGCGACTCATCCTCATAGAAACGCCGCGCCAGTCGTGATTGCCCGGTGACCATCGGCAGCAGTCCAAAATTCATCGCCGACAACGTCAGCCTGGGTGCCGACTCTGGCGTATCCGGCAGCGCCAGCATGTAGCTGCGGTCAGCCGCGAAAGCCAGCTCGGCCAGCGTGCCCGTGAAGCATGAGCCTTCATCAATCAAGGCAAACAGGCTGCGTGAGGACACATCGATGCGCGCCAAGGTGCGACGGATCAGTCCGGTCGTCTCGCGCACCAGCCAGTGCGACTGGTTCGCTGCCAGCGCGGCGTCGCATGCCAGAACCGCGGCTGCATCGCCAGCAGATTTCAGCAGCCAGGTACCGATGCCAGTCTCGTTGGTGCGCAGGTGCAGGATCGCATCATCCAGCTCGCGCGCCATCTGCAGCGGCCACCAGTGCACGCCCGCTGCTTCGATGCCAGTCACGTCCTCGGGTGGGGCCGACGCAGGCGCGTTTACGGTGATCGCCGCGGTACGAGCGCTGCGGTCGATGACCACCGTCACAAAACCGTAGGTCACGCCATTCTCGGTGAACTCACGCTGCAGCGGCGTCAGCTGCACGCCCCGGCCATTCGCGGGACGATCGCTCTGCTCCGCCAGCTTCAGCGCGCGTTCGCGCACCGCCTCGGCGAACTGCGCCGGCTTGGCGATCTCATCCACCAGTTTCCAGTCCTTGGCGCGCTGACCCCGCACACCTTCAGAAGTCGTGCAGAAAATATCCGCATGGTCGTGGCGCACCTTGCGCTTGTCCGTCAGGCGCGTCAGGCCGCCCGTGCCGGGCAGCACGCCGAGCAAAGGCACTTCGGGCAGGCTGACCGACGACGACCGGTCATCCACCAGCAGAATCTCGTCACAGGCCGCCGCCAGTTCATAGCCGCCGCCGGCGCAGGCGCCATTCACTGCGGCGAGAAATTTCAGTCCGGAGTGCTGGCTCGAATCTTCGAGGCCGTTACGCGTCTCGTTGGTGAATTTGCAGAAGTTGACCTTCCACGCATGCGAGGACTTGCCAAGCATGAAAATGTTCGCGCCCGAGCAAAAGATTCGATCACGCCCGCTGGTCATGACCACCGTACGCACTTCGGGATGTTCGAAGCGAATCCTCTGAACCGCATCATGGAGCTCGATGTCGACACCCAGGTCGTACGAATTGAGCTTGAGCTTATAACCGTCACGCAGGCCGCCGTCTTCGTCGACCGTCATGGTCAGCGTGGCAACGGGGCCGTCGACTGCCAGCGTCCAGTGCCGGTATTTGTCAGGGGATGTCTGGTAGTCGACGACGGTGGGGGTGCTCATGAGTCTCCTGATGCAATATGGTGCAACCGTTTGAAGTTGAAGCACTATATTGCATGTCTTGGGATTCGTCAATGCACGACTGTTCAGCCCGGCGGGGAAGCCATCGCTACAGGCAACAGCGCTCAGCTCAGGCCGGCACCTGCTCCAGCAGACGTGAAAAAGCCAGCTCGGCCGACATGTCGCTGGTATCGAAGGTCTTGTCGGCTTTCGAGTAGAACTGCGCGCGGCTTTCGAGGATGCGCTTGAGGTCATCCATCGCCTCGCGATTGCCCGACATCGGGCGGCGGTCGCCCTGCGCCAGCACACGGCTCATGTGCTCCTCGGGCGATGCCTTCAGCCATATGGTGTAGCAGTGCGTAAGCAGCAAATTGAAAGTAGCCGGCTCGGACACAATGCCGCCCGGCGTTGCGATCACCACGCGGGCATGCGAGCGGATCACCTCCTCCAGCGCGCGCTGCTCATAACGGCGGTAAGCCGTCTGCCCATAGAGCGAGTGAATCTCGTCAATGCCGCAGCCGGCCAGCATTTCGATGTGGGCCGACAGCTCGATAAAAGGCTCGCCCAAACGCTCTGCCAGCTTGCGGCCCAGACTGGATTTACCTGCACCGCGCAAGCCGATCAGCGCGATCCGCTGACGGCGCGTCGCCTCACTGGTCGGCTTGTCGAACAACTCGGCCAGTGCGGCACGGGCGCGCGCCAGCTCGTCATCGTCGCGACCGCGCAGGATTTCACGGATCATCAGCCAGTCAGGCGACGAGGCTGTCTCGTCGCCTGTCATCTCGGCTAGCGAGCAGTTCAGCACTGTGCACAACTGACGCAGGAACTGTATCGATGCATTGCCGACACCCGTCTCGACGTTTGCCACATGCCGCTCTGACACCTCGGCCAGGTTTGCCAGCGTCTTGCGCGTGAGTCCGCGCCGCGCGCGCAGCAGCCGCACGCGCTCGCCGAGCGCCGCAAGGAAGGGGTCTTTTTCGGAAGGAGCCTGTTCTGGAGTAGACATGGGTTCGCTCAAGTTGCCCGCCTTGACGCAGGCAAGATATTGCACTTACACTAAAAGTCGCATGCATTATAGATTCATGCACTAAAAATACCAAAGCGTCGCAAAGGCGCACCGGGGGGAGACAATTTTGCATTTAGAGGAATTCGAGGCGCTGATCGGAAGCCTGACCGCCGAGATCGCCGGACGGCCACTCGACGCCGACCTGGCAGCGCACCTAAACCAGCGGCATGGGCCTGGCAGCGACAGCTACCGCAACATCTTCGCTGGCTGCCGAGCAGCGATCGACGCCGGCTGGATGTGCCGGCACGAAAGCGGCGGCATACGCTATGGCCGCGTCATCAAGCCGACGCCGGCAATCCACGACTTTTCGGTCGACGTGGTCGACATGGAGAACATCGTCGGCCCACATCATGTGCACCCTCATGGCGAAATCGATCTGATCATGCCGCTGACCGAAGGCGCACGATTCGACGGTCACCCGGCCGGCTGGTGCGTGTACGGACCCGGCAGCGCACACAAGCCCACCGTGTCCGCCGGCCGGGCGCTGGTGCTGTATCTTTTGCCGCAGGGCGCGATCGAATTTACCCGCGCAGCCTGAGCGCTAGCGCGGCAGACCTGCCCACCCTCTCATCTGAACCGGACATTCATGACCACTTTCCTGAACAACTATCTGGGCGGCCAGTGGCAGCCCGCCGCGCGCGCCGTGCACTCGCTGACCGACCCCGTCACGGGTGCCGCGCTGGCAGCCACAGGCGGCGCCGCCGACGGTCTGGCCGAAGGCTTCGCATTCGCGCGCAGCGAGGGCGCCAAAGCGCTACAGGCACTGAGTTACGGCCAGCGCGCCGCGATGCTGTCCGACGCGCTCAAGCTGATGCAATCGAAGCGCGATGACTATTACGCCATCTCTCTGGCGAACTCCGGCACGACCAAGGCCGATTCCGGCATCGATATCGATGGCGGCCTGTTCACGCTGGGCTTCTACGCGAAACTCGGCGCCGCGCTCGGCGATGCGACATCGCTGACCGACGGAGCGGCCGCGATCATGTCAAAAGACCAGTTGTTCCAGTCGCAGCACCTGATGGTGCCGATCCGCGGGATCGCGCTGTTCATCAACGCATTCAACTTCCCCAGCTGGGGCCTGTGGGAAAAGGCAGCGCCCGCACTGCTATCGGGCGTACCGGTGGTGGTCAAGCCAGCCACCGTCACTGCATGGCTCACGCACCAGATGGTGAAGGACGTGGTCGATGCCGGCATCCTGCCACCGGGCGCACTGTCCATCGTCTGCGGCAGCTCGGCCGGACTGCTGGATGCACTGACACCTTTCGATGTGCTGTCATTTACCGGCTCAGCGGACACGGCCGCGACGATACGCGGACATCGTGCGGTTGCTCATGATTCAGTGCGCGTGAACATCGAGGCCGACAGCCTCAACGTCGCCATCCTCGGGGAGGACGCCGCACCCGGCACACCGGCATTCGATCTGTACGTCGAGAACCTGGCCCGTGACATCACGATCAAGAGCGGCCAGCGCTGCACCGCACCGCGCCGCGCGCTGGTACCGAAAGGCTATATGCATGCGGTTGGTGAAGCGGTGGCTGGCAAGCTGGCAGCGGTTCGTGTCGGCAATCCGCGTAATCCCGACACCGCGATGGGCTCGCTGGTCAGCCGCGCGCAGTATGACAGCGTGCAGGAAGGCCTCGCGCTAATGAAAAGCGAAGCCAGTGTGCTGTTCGACGGCAGCGCTCAGCCGCTGCTGGATGCCGACGCGAATTCAGCCTGCATCGGTCCGACGCTGCTGGCGATTCGCGACGCGGATGCGGCAACGAAGGTGCATGCGCACGAAGTGTTCGGACCGGCGTCAACGCTGATTGGCTATCGTGACACTGCGCATGCGGTCGCGCTTGCGCATCGCGGCCTCGGTTCGCTGGTTGCGTCGGTGGTCAGCGCAGACAACGCACTGCTGGCCTGCCTCGCGCATGAACTGGCGACCTCGCATGGGCGCGTCCATCTGGTCAGCCCCGACGTCGGCAAAACGCAGACCGGGCACGGCAATGTGATGCCCGCATCCATTCACGGCGGCCCCGGTCGCGCCGGCGGCGGCGAAGAGCTTGGCGGGCTGCGCGCGCTCGCTTTCTATCATCGCAAAAGCGCGATTCAAGGACCGGCGGCAGCACTGGAACAGATGAAGCAAGGGACAGCGGCATTCGGTTACTGAACCGAGCGACGCCCAACAACCGGCGGCCCATCATAAAACCATTACCGGCCGCCGCAGGAGGAGACGACAATGCAACATCACGCCAAGGCGCCGCCCGAGCGCTTCAACTTCGCTCGCCATCTGCTTGCGCTGAACCTTGCGAGATCTGAAAAAACGGCTTACCGCGACGATCGTGGCGAACTGAGCTACGGTGAACTGGACATGCGCGTGCGTCGCTTTGCTGCCGGCCTGCTGGCGCAGGGCGTGCAGCCTGAGCAGCGCGTCCTGCTGGTAATGCTCGACACCACGGATCTGCCCGTCGCCTTTCTTGGCGCACTGTACGCCGGTGTCGTTCCCGTACCCGTGAACACGCTGCTGCCCTCGGACAGTTACGCGTACATGATCGCGCACTGTGATGCGAAACTGATTGTCGTCTCCGACCTGTTGCTACCCGCGGTCCAGCAAGCGCTCGTATCTGCCGGGCGTCAGGTGCCGCTCGTGATCTCCGGACAGCCTGACGCGTCCGGCATGCCGTTCGAACGGCTGCTCGACCACGCGCCGATGGCTGAAGCAGCCGACACGCATGCGGACCAGTTCGCCTTCTGGCTCTATTCCAGCGGCTCGACCGGCCAGCCGAAAGGCGCGGTGCATTCGCACGCCAACCTGTACTGGACTGCCGAGTTGTATGGCAAACCCGTGCTCGGCCTGCGCGAAGACGACGTCGTTTTCTCGGCCGCCAAGCTGTTCTTCGCTTATGGCCTGGGCAACGCGCTGACCTTTCCCCTGTCCGTCGGTGCCACCGTGATTCTGATGAGTGAGCGGCCCACACCGATGGCCGTGTTTGACCGGCTGGTACGCCATCAGCCAACGGTGTTCTACGGCGTGCCGACGCTGTATGTCGCGATGCTGGCATCCGATATGCTGCCATCACGCGAGCAGTTGCGACTGCGTATCTGCGCGTCCGCCGGCGAGGCCTTGCCGCGCGAGGTGGGTGAAAAATTCAGCGCCCGTTTCGGCTGCGACATCCTCGACGGGCTCGGGTCGACCGAGATGCTGCACATCTTTTTATCGAACCGGAGTGGCAAGGTCCGCTACGGCAGCACCGGCACGCCGGTGCAGGGCTATGAAGTCGAACTGCGCGACGATCTGGGCCGACCGGTACCCGAAGGCGAAGTCGGCGACCTCTACATCAAGGGACCAAGCGCCGCACATCTGTACTGGACCAATCGCGAAAAAACCATCGCTACTTTTCAGGGTGAATGGGTGAAGAGCGGGGACAAGTACGTGATCGACCGGGACGGCTATTTCACTTACGCCGGTCGCAGCGATGACATGCTGAAGGTCAGTGGACAATACGTGTCGCCGATCGAAGTCGAGTCCGCACTGATTGGACATGAAGCCGTACTGGAATGCGCGGTAGTCGGCAAAACCGATACGCAAGGGCTCACCAAAACGATCGCCTACGTGGTGCTGCGTGATGTCCGCAAGGCCGGCACGGACATGGAAAGCGAGTTGCAGTCCTTCGTGAAGACCCGGCTGGCGCCGCACAAGTATCCTCGGGAAATACGATTCACTGACGAACTGCCAAAGACGGCCACCGGCAAAATCCAGCGATTCAAGCTACGCGAAAGTCATGACCGCTGATCCTTAAAGATCCATGAGTATCCCTGCTACCGATAGTCTGACCATCGACTGGAATGGTCGGCCGACCACCCTGGAATACCGCTGGGCTGGCCGGGCAGATGCGCAGGCGCCGGTCATGGTATTCCTGCATGAAGGACTGGGATCCGTCGCGCTGTGGAAAGACTTCCCGGACCGTTTGTGTGATCGACTTGGCCTGCGCGGACTGCTGTATTCGCGCCCCGGTTACGGCCGCTCGACCGCGCGAGCGCCACACGAGCACTGGGCGCCCGACTTCATGCACCGACAGGCGCGCGAAGTGCTGCCGGTGCTGCTGGACAAACTCGGCATCGTGCGCCCCTGGTTATTCGGGCACAGCGATGGCGGGTCGATCGCATTGCTGTATGCGGCCAGCTTTTCATCGTCACCGGCGGGAATGATCGTCGTAGCGCCGCACGTTTTCGTTGAAGAGATCAGCGTGGCCAGTATCGCGCTCGCCCGCACGGCCTATCTCGAGCAGGGCCTGCGCGAGCGGCTGGCACGCTACCATGATGACGTCGATTCCGCGTTCTTCGGCTGGAACGATATCTGGCTGTCGTCATCCTTCCGTGACTGGAACATCGAAAACGAGTTAGCGGCGATTCGCTGCCCGCTGCTCGCGATACAAGGTGAGGACGATGAATACGGCACGCTGCGGCAGGTCACCGGGATTCCTGACCGGCTGCAGGGTGCCGAGGTGGTGATCCTTCCCGTCTGTGGACACTCGCCGCATCGCGACCAGCCCGAAGCCCTGAGCAAAGCCGTGGAAAGCTTTGTCGGGCGCCATCGGTAACAGCGGTCGTCATAGTGCCGACCTTGTATCTCGTACAATGACGCAACAACGACTCCCTGCCTACGCATGAATCCGCACTTCCTGAACAAGCGCCTGTCACACCAGCTGGGTTATGCCGGACTGCTGCCTTTTCTGCTGATGATGACCGGGGTCTGGTTTGCCGACCCCTCCTGGGCCGACGATTTCATGAAAGGACAGCTCGCTTACGCGATCGTGATCCTGTCCTTCCTTGGCGGCATACACTGGGGAGCGGCCATGCTGAGCAGCACACTGTCTGCGGCTGACACGCGCAAGGCGCTGAGCTGGGGGGTCACGCCGTCCCTGATCGCGTGGAGTGCGACCTTGTTCGGTGGTTTCGGCTTCGCCGTCCTGATGGCCGGCTTCATCGCCTCTCTGCAGGTGGACCGGCAACTTTATCCGCAATATGGCATGCCGGACTGGCTGCTGATGCTTCGCAAGAAGCTGACGCTGGTCGTCGTGCTGTCGCTTCTGCTGACCGTCGCGGGCGCCAATCTGCGCGGCTGATGCGGGCAGCCTGCGCCCGCATGCGCAGGTTTATTCCGTTGGTGCTGCGTCGTCTTCGGCGTCTTTCGGCTTTCCATCGACATCGCTGATACGCATGCGACGTCGGCGGTCACCCATCAACTCACGCAATTCGCGAATGCTGAGGTCCGTGACTTCATGCATGCGGATCAGCAGCGACGCGCCGACCGGCAATGTACGGTGACGAATCTTGCTGATCACCGGCGGACGAACCTCCAGCGCGCGCGACAGGGCTGCGTCATTCTTCAGGCCCAGCTTCTGGATCAGCACATCCAGTAAGCGATTCGGATCGTAGCCCTCTTGGGATACCAGAGGATGTTTGTCCATCTTTTTCTCTCCCCAGCAAGTGTCTGCCAACAGATAACGATCCAGAAAAAATAGTCATCCCTGTTGTGCAATTTCAGTAACGCTAGGTTATATGTCATCGCAGCAACATTTTCAAGCATTTCGTCAGCGATTTGTCAGACTCAGAGACAGATGAACGGTAATTTCATTGCCAAAATAAAAATTTTTTCGTGCCGAAATTAATATTTACCCATTAAAAACAATCACTTATCAAGAACCCATCGAAGCAGAAAAATATTTTCATCTATAAAACCAGACGCTTTGTATTTAACGATGGGCGCGCTTCGGCAGACGCGGACCGAAGCAACGGCCATTCTCTCATCTACCCTTATTTACACGCATCCTTGGCTTCGGCCAGCAAACGTTTTCCATCGAAACCTTTGGCGATCATGTCCTTCACCCATTCTTCCTCAATGCGTGTGGCGGCTGCCTGCCAGCGCTTGAACTCGGCTTCCGGCAAGGTATAGAAGGTATTCTTGCGCAACTCAGCCGACTTGCGGCCTAGCGCAACATCTTCAGTGAACACCCTGCCAACCCAGGCCGAGGCCGCCGGTCCGCTATTGGCATCGATGACCTTCTTCAAGTCAGCCGGCAGGCTGTCATAGCGTGACGGGTTCATCCCGAAAATGAATACGGTATTCAGCATCTGCGGCGCACCGGGAGGCGCTTCTGTGTGGAACTTCGTGACCTCCTCGAATTTCAGCGTCGGCATTGCCTCCCAAGGGATCAGCGCACCGTCAATCACGCCCTTGGAAAGCGCCTCGGCCGCCTGCGGGAGCGGCATCGGTACCGGCGTTGCACCGAGCGCCGATACCATCTTGGTGCCCTGGCGGGTCGGCGCGCGCACCTTCAGGCCGCGAAAATCCTCGATCTGACGAACCTGCCGCTTGGCCGTATGCAGCAGCGAACCGTCATGCACATGAAACAGCAAAGGCCGCACGCCCTTGTACTCGGCGCTTGCATTCTTCATCGCGTAGTGCCAGAGCCCGCGGCTGGCGCGCTCCGAGTCGTTCACCATGAACGGTAGCTCGAAAGCCTCGGACACCGGGAAGCGGCCGGCCTGATAGCCGGGAACGGTCCAAATAATGTCGGCCACGCCGTCCTTCGCCTGGTCGAACAATTGCTGAGGCGTGCCGCCGAGCTGCATCGACGGATAGATCTGGCATTTCAGGCGGCCGGCCGACTCCTTCGCGATTTTGTCGCACCAGGGAACGATGAACTTCGCATGCGCCGTCGAGCCGGGCGGCAGAAAATGATGCACCTTCAAGCTCACAGTCTGCGCGCCGGCCGCGCCGGCGAACAGCAGCGCAGCCAGCGCGAGATACCAGGTCGATCGGAATGCCATACAGTCTCCTCCACAAGGAAAAATGGTTCAGCCGCCGAAGGTGTGCACCAGGTATAGCGACAACACCGGAAAAAACACCAGCAGCAGAATGCGTAGCAGGTCGGACGCCAGAAAAGGCATCACGCCCTTGAAAGTCTCCATCACCGGTACATCTTTCGCGAGCCGGTTGATGATGTAGATGTTCATGCCGACCGGCGGATGCACCAGCCCGATCTCGACCACCATCAGCGCGAGAATGCCGAACCAAACCGATTTGTCCGCGACCGACATGCCCCAGAAGTCCAGCCCCATCACGATCGGATAGAAGATCGGTATGGTCAGCAAAATCATCGCGAGCGAGTCCATCACGCAGCCGAGAAAAATGTAGATCAGCAGGATCGCGAAAATCACCGCGAGCGGCGGCAGCCCGCTGCCCTGCACCCAGCCGGCCAGTTCGGCGGGCATCTGCGTGATCGCCAGTCCGGCATTGAGCATGTCGGCGCCTAGCAGCACGAGAAAGATCATTGCGGTCGCCTGTGCGGTGCCGAGCACGCTCTTGATCACGCCGTCCAGCCGCATGCCACCGACCACCGCGATGATGCCGCATGCCGCTGCGCCAATCGACGCCGCCTCGGTCGGATTGGCCCAACCGCCATAGATGCCAACGATCACCACCAGAAACACCAGCAGCACGGGTGCGACACCAGCCAGCGAGCGCAGCGCGACCGGTAAAGGCACGCGCGCGCCGGCCGGTCCGGCCTCTGGCAGAAACGTGACGACCAGACGGATAACGAGCAGATAGCCAAGCAACGCGATCAAGCCCGGAATCACTGCCGCCATGAACAGTTTGCCGATCGATTCCTGCGTGAGCACCGCATAGATCACCAGCGGCACCGACGGCGGAATCATGATGCCCAGTGTGCCGCCGGCGGCAAGCGCACCGGTCGCCAGCGCGCCGGAATAGCGGTAGCGACGCAACTCGGGCAAGGCCACCTGCCCCATCGTTGCGGCGGTCGCCAGCGATGAGCCGCAAATCGCGCCGAAAGCCGCGCAGGCAGCCACAGCGGCCATCGCGACGCCGCCGCGAAAATGGCCGACGAAGTTGTTCACGCAGTTGAACAGCGCGCCGGACAGGCCACCGTGAGTCGCGAACTGCCCCATCAGCAGGAACAGCGGTATCACCGCGAGGTCGTAATTGGAGAAACGTGCGTAGGCGACGTTCTTGAGTGCGCTCAGCAGCGGCATCCAATGGAATTCGTTCATCGTGACGAAGCCACCCGCACCGACGATGAACATCGCGATACCGATGTGTACCCGCAGCGCGAGCATGGCCACCAGCACCGCGAACATCAGCAGACCCATCGTCATACCTGTCATACCGATCATGTGCCGCTCCGCGCGGCGCGAGCATACGCAACGGCATTGACCAAGCCGGACAGCGCCAGCAGCACGAAGCTCGGCACCAGCGCCGCCACCACGGTCCAGACTGGCCACAGCAGCATCATCGAACTCTCACCGGCCTCGCGCAACGACAGGGCACCCGCCGCAGTGCGCCACGCGACGACTGCGGCCACCAGCGCCAGCAAGAAATGAGACAGCGCATCAAGCCATTGACGCGCACGTCGCGGCAGCCGGGTGGTGAAGAAGTCGACGCGCAGATGCTGGCGTTCCATTTCGCAGAATGGCAGCATCGCGGCCGCGGCGACGGCGCCGCCCATCTGCAGGATTTCGATATCACCCGGTAACGGTGCGGAAGCGAGCTTGCGACCAATGATGGAGACCAGCGACATCAGCACGAGTGCGATGAAGCCGGCGCCGCCGGCCAGTGCGAACACTCGGGTGAGCAAGTGCAGCCGCATCCCCCACCGCCCGAACGGCGGTTCAACCGACGCGCCGCGTGCATCACCCAGAGCTGCCTCTTGCATGCTGTCTCCCCTTGTAGCGGACTTGAGCCCGTCTGAAAGTGATCACATCATAACCGCAGTCCCGGGCACCGGAGCACCATGCTGCCGAATCCGCTAAGATCGAACTGAAAAATCTCTTGTACCGGAGCTGCTGATGAGACGACTGCCTGACTGTATTGCGATTGACCGCGCTGGGTCAGCTTTAGCACTGGCCTTGGCGCTGGCGCTGGCGCCGCCGCTGGCGTCGGCCGATGCGCACGACTGGAAGCTGATTTCGGAAACCGAGGACCCGGACAAGACCGTCAGCTGGTATGTCGACATCAAGAGCATCGTGCAAGACGACGACTACTTGCGTGCCTTCCTGCGCACCACATGGTCAGCGCCGCAGTTCGGTCCCGACGAGACCGCCTACCAGTCATCGACTTATCTGAACTACTTTGATTGCGATGCACGCAAGATCGCCTTCACGGCGAACGCGTACTACCGCTCGGAAGACCCGGTCGGTCCGCCGGTGCACAGCGAGCCCGAGCGGCCAGTGGCGGCGCTGCGGTTTCAGTCGGTGATTCCGGGTTCGGCCGGCGAACGACGGCTTGAGTTCGTCTGCAGCTATCGCTCGAAAAATTTCCTCACGCAAGCCGGAGCTGCAGCGCGCGGATGAACGTGGCCGCGTGCGAATAAAAAAAGCGCCGCCGGCGTCACCGGCAGCGCTTTCAATGACAGCCTCCGAATGCGGCGTTCAGCCCGCCGCGACCGTCAACCCCTTGGCGGTCGCGCCCGACAACTGCACATCGCCGCTGAGCTGGCCGCCTTCTTCTATGACGAGTTTGCCGTAACGAACCTTGCCGTTCACACGGCCGCTGGCATACACCACCAGTTTCTGGCGCACCGTCAGCTCACCGTCGAACTGGCCGCGGATCTCGGCGATGTCGAACTCGGCATTGCCGATGAATGCGCCCTGCTCGGCGATCTGGATCACGCGTGAGTCAATGGTTGCTTCGACACGACCTTCGACAATCAGGGTGTCGCAGTCGGTGATCTCGACGCCGCGCAGCTTGATATTCGGGCCGACCGTCAGCTTACTGCGCACCTCGCCGCCCAAGCTGGACGTCGTCGTGATCGATGCAGGCACAACGCGCGAAAGTCCGGACGGCATCGCCATCGTGAGGCCGTTGGACCCGGCGCGCTCGGCCGGCGCCGACGAGGCGCTTGGCGAGGGCATCGGGGCCGCCTTGATTTCAGTAGCGCTATCGCGCTTCCCAAACAGTTTTTCTGACTTCAGCATGAGCGATCTCCAGGAGGAATTGGGGCGCGCAGCAGACTTGTGCTGCACACTGTCCGCTTCGGCCATTGCAGCCGGCCAAAAGTTCCCGAGCAGAAGCTTCATCCGAAGAATCTTGCGTAGAAAACAAAAAATCCACCAAGCAGGGCCGAGTTCATGAATCGGGTGACATTCTCGGAAACATAACCAGCCGCATCCCAGGGTGATTGCCAATACAAATTGGATTCATAAAATCAATTGACTTGAGCTATCAATCGTCGGTAATGCACAATCAGCGCGTCACAACCTGAGGCGAGAATCAAGCATGAGGCGCGATGTCACCCATATGGCCGTCGCGGCTGTGGAGGCCTACGCGGTGATCGGTAATTACCTTGCGGCAGTCACCTTGCGTTTGCTGGAGTCCCCGGTGCAGGCAGCAGTCTATTTTTGCGTGAACGCTTGTCGCAGTCGGTTGCGCTGACAAACCATGTGGACTCACCGCATGCACCAGCCACAAGGACCTGAATTTTTTACGGCAATTAGGAGAGAGCCATGGCAGACAAGAAAGTCAAAAAAATCAGCATCGACATCGGGATTTCCGAATCCGATCGCAAGAAAATTGCAGAGGGACTGTCGAATCTTCTGGCTGACAGCTACACGCTTTACCTGATGACGCACAACTTTCACTGGAATGTGAAAGGACCGCAGTTCAATACATTGCACACCATGTTCATGGCTCAGTACTCGGAGCAATGGACTGCCCTGGACGTGATTGCCGAACGCATACGCGCGTTAGGTTATCCGGCGCCGGGAACCTACAGCGAATTTGTCAGGAGAGCGTCGATCAAAGAGGTCGATGGCGTGCCGAAAGCGGAGGAGATGATTCAGCATCTGGTCAAAGCACAGGAATCAACGGCCAAGACTGCCCGAAAATTATTTCCCGTGGTCGATGCCGCTAATGATCAACCCACGGCTGATGTATTGACCCAGCGGATTGACGTGCACGAGAAAACGGCCTGGATGCTGAGAAGCTTGCTGGAAGAGTAAAGGGGCAGCCTTGCCGCAGAGCCGCGTTCTGCGAAGCGGCGTCGCCGAAAAAAAAGACCGCAGCAGATGCGGTCTTTTTTGAGATGCAACGCGCCAGATCAGACCCGGCGCTTGTATTCGCCAGTGCGGGTGTCGATCTCGATCTTGTCGCCCTGCGCCACAAACAGCGGCACGGACACATCAAAACCGGTAGCGATCTTCGCGGGCTTGAGCACCTTGCCCGAGGTGTCACCCTTGACGGCCGGCTCGGTATAGGTGATTTCGCGGACGATGGTCGTCGGCAGTTCGACCGAGATGGCCTTGCCTTCGTAAAACACCGCTTCACAGGCCATGCCGTCTTCCAGGTAGTTGATGGCGTCGCCCATGTTCTCGGCTTCGACTTCGTACTGGTTGTAGTCGGCGTCCATGAACACGTACAGCGGATCAGCGAAGTAAGAGTAAGTCACGTCCTTACGGTCGAGCGTGACCACATCGAATTTTTCGTCGGAACGATAGACAGCTTCCTGCGCCGCTTCGGTCAGCAGGTTCTTCATCTTCATCTTGACGACAGAGGCGTTACGGCCCGACTTGGAGAATTCTGCCTTCACGACGACCTGCGGCTGGCCGTTGAGCATGAACACGTTGCCGACGCGGAGTTCTTGTGCGGTTTTCATAATGAGATTGCCAAATAGTTCGGAGATTGATGCGCGCCGGGCGGGACTGCCATTGATGTACGAATGCCGTTGTAATCAGCGCACGAGGATTGCGAAGCCGCGGAATTTTACCCGATTTCGCGAGCGAACTCGATCAAACCCGTCGCCAGGTCCGGATACGAGGACAGCTGCCGTCGCCACGCACGCGCATGCGCACCCAGCGCCGGTAGCGCCGCCAGCAACCCCGGCCAGTCGAGAGCGACTGTCGGATCACCATTCCAGGCGCGCCAGAACGTCTTCAACTGCGGGGCCAAGTCCCCGAGAGACTCCGCATATAACGCCAGATAAGCGTCCAGCTTGTCAAAATGCGCATTATCCGCTTGCGGATAAAACTGCCAGACCAACGGCTGCGCCGCCCACTGGGCACGGACGGCGCTGTCCTCGCCACGCACGAAATTCAGATCACAACTCCACAGCAGCCGGTCATAGATGTCAGGTTCCAGGAAAGGCAGACCGACCATCGTCAGCGCACCATCGGTCTGCACCTGCCCGGCCGACGGCGCAAGCGGCGTCACGCCGTCCGGCACCAGGCAGACCACCGGGGGCCCGCCGCGCATTGCCTGCAGCAGCGCGGCGATTGGCGCGGACGGATAGCAAAACAGCGACACCAGTCGCGCATCGTCCGGTACCGTCACGCCCAGCTTTGCCAGCAATTCGGCACGTTGTGGTGCGCCGAATGCCTCGCGTGCGGTCGTGAGGCTGGCTTCGCGCAGCAGCCCGCCAACGCGTGGCGTGAAACCGGGGAAGAAGAAATGCTGAACCAGCGCCAGGCGCGGATGCGGTGAAGGCAAGCGGTGACTGCCTTCAATCCAGCGCTCGGCTGACAGGTATTCAAGATTGATCCAGACCGGCGCCGGACGGGCTGCAGCCATCTGCCGCAGCGTGCTGTCCGGCAGCCGGCAACCAAAGGCCGAGATCACCATGTCGCTATCGACCGCCGCGTCAGCGGACCAGCGGCGCAGCGTAAAACCGTCCAGCTGCTGCGCGTCGAGCCGCGTGTCGATCGCTGGCCGAAGCCGCTGCAGCCGCGCCAGGTCATCCACCCAGAGTGTGACCCGCAGTCCGGCTGCCGCCAGCGCGCGCGCCAGCCGCCAGCACACGCCGGCATCGCCAAAATTGTCGATGACTTCACAAAAAATATCGGCAGAGCGCATCGCGCGCATCACAGACCTCCGTCGGGAAAGACGCGCAAGCCTACGCAGCCGGACGGGGAAAAGCAATCCGTCGGACTCACTCCCACTCGAGCTGCATGTACAGCAACTCGGCGTTGCGCAGATTCACCGTATCGAACAGATGCCAGCCTGCGCGCTCGCTGGCCGCCGCATCCCGAATCACTTCCTGCATTGGCCGACCTTCGGCAATGCCGCGCCGCAGGTCAGCCATCAGCGTCTCGAGATAGCCGCGCAGCCGGTCCAGATGTGCCGCCTTGTCCTCCACCAGCGGCCCATGGCCTGGCACCGCCCGGGCAGCGGGCAGCGCCCTCAGCGACTCGATCACCGCTAGCCAGCCCTTCGCATCGCCCTCGATCGACGGCGCGCGCTCGACGAACAGCAAATCGCCCATCCACAGCGTGCCACTACGCTCATCGAGCACGGTCAGGTCGTGGTCGGTGTGTGCGGTCGGCCACGCGCGCAGCAGCAGTCGGCGGCCGCCAAGGTCGACCGCCAGCTCGCTGGCCACAACCCGCGTCGGCAACACGATGCGGCTGCCCTCGGCATCGGCGCCGAGCATTTTTCTGAGATTGGTTTCGTAAGCTTCAGCGCGAATGCGCATCGCGCCGGCCAGCCGCGCATGGCCGATGAACTCCGGCTGATCCTGCTCGAAGGCTGCATTGCCGAAAATATGGTCGGAATGCACATGGGTATTGATCACATAGCGGATCGGCAGCGACGAGTATGTCCGAATGGCCTCGCGCAGTGCCTGTCCGACCCGAAAACTGCCCCCGGTATCGATCACCGCAATGGCGCTGTCGCCGATCACGAAGCCAATGTTCGCGATGTCACCGTGATAGTCGTCGCCGAATTCCTCATGGACGCCGGTGTGCATGAACACGCCCGGCGCCACCTCGGTCACGGGCAGCGGCGCAGCATTCGCCATGTGCAGCGAGGCTGCGGTGCACAGGCCGCAGAACCACCGGACAAGCCAGCGCGCGTGCATCTCATTCCGCTGCAGCGACTTGCCGCAGCGCCTGTTCGAACGCTTCAACCGGCTGACCACCCTGTACCAGATAGCGGTCGTTGAGAATCAGCGAGGGTACCGAATGAATCCCTTGCGACAGGAACAGCTGCTCGCGCTGGCGTACCGGCGCGGCGTACTCATCACTGCGCAGTATCTCCGCCGCGCGTGCCTCGTCCAGACCGGCTTTGGCCACGGCCTGCAGGAGCACCGGCGCCGCCGAGGGATCCTGCCCATCGCTGAAGTAGGCACCCAGCAGGGCACGCTTGAGCCGATGCTGCGCATCACCCTCTTGCTCGCCGGCCCAGTGCAACAGCCGGTGCGCATCAAAGGTGTTGTAAGTCCGCTTGCGGCCCTCCATGTCGAACGCAAAACCAACGGCCGCGCCGCGCTCGGCAATCTGTCGCTGGTTCTGCTCGACCTGTTCGGGCGTGATGCCGTACTTGCGGGTCAGATGCTCGACGATATCTTCACCTTCTGGCGGCATGTCCGGGTTGAGCTCAAACGGCTGGAAATGCAACTCAACCGTGATGTTGTCCTTGACGCGCTCAATCGCGCGCTCGAGCGCTGCGAGTCCGACCGCGCACCACGGGCAAGCGATATCGGACACAAAATCAATCTTGACTGGGTTCATGCAGGTTTCTTGAAAATGGAAGGTCAGCGGTGAGACGGGCGGCGCACAGCCATGCTGTGCGCCGTGGCTCAGCGAGGGCGGTTCTTGCGAGCCGCGAGCTTCTTGTGCGACTCATCGAACGCGCGATCAAGATAAGCGATATAAAACTGGTGATCGCCGCCGACCAGCGGCTCGGCCAGCATCTCGCCGGCGCTGTCGACGAACACCAGCGTAGGTGCGACCGACACGCCGTAGCGCTTCGCGATCGCCACCGCCGTGGTCCAGCTGCCATCGTAATCATGGATAGACTGGCGGCTCGTCATCGTCAGTTCACGAATGACCGGCGGATTGGCCTCGCGCAGCAGCGGCGCGAGATAATTTCGTCGCACCACCTTGCAGTACGGGCACTCGGGCAACGAGAACATCAGCACCAGCGGTTTACCCGCGGCCTGAGCTTCCGACGCCGTCAGTTGCAGATTGTCAGTAACAGGCAAGGTGACAGCATGCGACGGTGCAGTCGACTGCGCCTGCGCTACCGCCGACAGAGCAAGGAAAAAAAACAGCGCGATCACGCGCCGCACGACTGGGGTCATTGCCTGTCCTCCGTTTCTGTGCAGGCCAGCTCACCGCTGGTCTCAATCACGGTGCCGGCGCGCGGTTCGAAGCGCCGTCCCGCAAGGGTCATCTTGCCGCTGCGCCGGTCGATGCCAAAATCCATGGCGACCTCGATACCGTCGCGCGAGATGCCGAGGCTGCGGCAGCGGATCGCCGCCGAGGCCAGTTCACAGCCGCACACTTCGACGGTAGCTTCGACGCAGCCAGCAGCCAGTTCCGGCGCACGCCGGACATAGCCGCCCTCGAAGCTGGCGAGGATCTGCCAGCGTTTTTCGGCGCTGCTGGATGCACCGCCGTCGAACACATCCTCCGTGCGAACCGTACCCGCGCAGTCGAAGCGTACCGTTTGCGCCGCCAGCGGAATGGCGCACGACAGCGCCAGCACTGCGGCCAGCGCACGCATCATCCGTCGACCACGCCCTGGTCGGTACGACTGTCGCCGAGGTTGTCGTGCCAGGTCACACTGATCGGGTCACCCTTCCTGGCGCCGCGAAAATTGAAGGCAATGTACGGATTCTCCGATACCGCCATGCCGAGGTGCGCATCGAGCACCACGCGGTCCGCGCATTTCACGACCAGGGTCTCGATGTAGTGCGCAGGAATGCGCTTGCCCTCTTCGTCCTTGCGCAACCCGGATTCCATCGGATGCTTCACCATCAGCTTCATCTCGGCCACGTCCTTCACCAAGAAGGCGCGGATCTTCATCGGTTCGCTCATGCTTTTATCTCCTTGCGAAGGCAGTTCGGTCGGTTGCGCACGATGAGTCAGGCAAGTCAGCGCAACGATGTCAGTAGTCTGAACAGGCAGACTCTCAGCCGCAGCCGCCTCCGCCTGCGCGTACCTTGATCATCGTGCTGCCCACGTAGTACTTGCCTTCAGCGCGGGCGATACCGTAAATGGTCGAGGTCTCGCCCATCTTGATGCGGGTACTGATCATCGGGTCGGTGCCGGCCGGGATTCGAAAAGCGGCAGTGACAGGCAGCGGGTTTTTTTGCACCACCACCAGCATGAAGTCGGTGTTCGGAATCTTGCTTTGCATCGACAGCGGAACGACGAAGCCACTACCCACCATCTCAGGGCCGGACAGCAGTACATCGTTGCTGTTGACCGCGACTTCGCCGCCAAGCGCCCATACCGCTTCGGATACGGTCTTCGCGTCGAACATCTTGTTATCCCATTCCGCACCGAAAACCTCGGAAGGTTTCAGTACGCCCGCCGCGAAAGCCAGCGATAGCGCGGTTCCCACTTGCAGGAAATCTCTGCGTTCCATTTGCTGCATGCCCGTGTCTCCTCGGGATACCTTGTGTCCGCCCCGACGCCGGGGCACCTGCGGGCCTGCGTCAGACCGCTCCGGCGAGTGTACATGAAGCACTGTCACCGATAACCAAATCCATTACTCAAGTAATAACCAAAAAGGTCGGCACAATGGCCGACCTTTTCTTCATGCTCGATACGCCTGATGCGGCGCCTCGTGCTTTGACGCGTGTTGTGTCCGTTACTGCAGCTTGTTCAGTGCGTCGGCGAGGTACTCGACCGTACGATCCACATGATTCAGTTTCTCCAGGCCGAACAGGCCGATGCGGAAGGTACGGAAGTCCGCACGCTCACCCACCTGCAGCGGGACGCCGGCCGCAGTCTGCAGACCGAGCGACATGAATTTCTTGCCGTTCTGGATATCCGGATCGCTGGTGTAGCTGACCACGACGCAGGGCGCCTGGAAGCCCGGTGCGGCGACGCTCTTGAAGCCTTTCGCTTCCAGCATCCGGCGCACCTTGTCGCCCAGCTCGACCTGGTTCGCCTGAAGCGTCGCAAAGCCGTCATCGCGGGTTTCCTTCATCGTGTCGCGCAGGATGCGCAGACCGTCCGTCGGCATCGTGGTGTGGTAGATGTGCGAACCCTTCTCATAGGTCTCGACGATCTGCAGCCACTTCTTCAGGTCGCACGAATAGCTGGTGCTGGTGGTGGCATCGATGCGCTCGCGCGCCCGTGCCGACATGCCAATCAGGGCGCAGCACGGCGAGCTGCTCCAGCCCTTTTGCGGCGCGCTGACGACTACGTCCACCTTCGATTCGACCATGTCGACCCACATCGCGCCGGAGGCGATGCAATCGAGCACGAATAGGCCGTCGACGGATTCAACAGCCTCGCCGACTGCGCGCAGATAGTCAGGCGGCAGAATCATGCCTGCGGAGGTTTCCACATGCGGCGCGAACACGACCGCAGGCTTGTGCTCCTTGATCCATGCGACGACTTCCGCAACCGGCGGCGGCGCATATTGCTGCTCGAAACCCTCGACCAGCGGCTGGCCCGTCATCACGTGCAGCTGATCGGAGATACGACCCATCTCGAAAATCTGGGTCCAGCGGTAGCTGAACCAGCCATTGCGGATCACCAGGCACTTGCGGTCAGTAGCGAACTGCCGCGCGACTGCTTCCATGCCGTAGGTCCCGCTGCCTGGCACGACCACGGCCGACTTTGCGTTATAGACTTCCTTCAGAATGCTGGAGATGTCGTTGATCACCTCCATGAAGGCTTTCGACATGTGATTCAGGGAGCGGTCCGTGTAGACGACCGAGAATTCGAGCAGTCCATCGGGATCGACGTTGGGAAGCAAGCCGGGCATAGGAATCCTGTCTGGGTAATATGTACTGGCGAGCCGCTTTAAAAGCAGGCCAGCGTTATAAAAACAAGAGTGCGAGTTTAGCAGGTTAATACCGGGCGCTCTATGCACGGCGCAACCTATGGCAGGAATGACAAGTTCGCAAGCGCCGGCGAAGGGCTATAGAATCGCGTCCTCTCTTTAGTTCACACAGTTATCCGGAGACCCGATGGAAAGCGATATCGAAATTGCACAAAAAGCAAAGATGAAGAAGGTGGTCGATGTCGCTGCGACGCTCGGTATTCCCGAGGATTCGATCGAACCCTATGGCCACTACAAGGGGAAGATCGCGCTCGATTATCTCGACACGCTCAAGGACCGTCCCGACGGCAAGCTGGTGCTGGTCACTGCCATCAGCCCGACACCGGCGGGCGAAGGCAAAACCACGACAACGGTCGGCCTGGGCGACGCACTGAACCGCATCGGCAAGAAGGCGGTGATCTGCCTGCGCGAACCTTCGCTGGGCCCGGTGTTCGGCGTCAAGGGCGGCGCGGCCGGCGGCGGTCATGCGCAGATCGTGCCGATGGAAGACATCAACCTGCACTTCACCGGCGACTTTTCCGCGATCGCCCTGGCCAACAACCTGCTGGCCGCGATGATCGACAACCACATCAACCACGGCAATGCGCTTGATATCGATCCGCGCCGCATTACCTGGAAGCGCGTGGTCGACATGAATGACCGTGCCCTGCGCGACATCGTCGTCGGCGCCGGCGGCACCGCCAACGGCTTCGTGCGCCAGGACGGCTTCGACATCGTGGTCGCGTCGGAGGTCATGGCGATCTTCTGTCTTGCCACGTCGGTGCAGGATCTGAAGCAACGGCTTGGCGACATCGTGTTCGGCTACACCCGAGATCTGAAGCCAGTGCATGCACGTGACCTGAATGCGCACGGCGCGATGACGGTGCTGCTGAAGGATGCACTCAAGCCCAACCTGGTACAGACGCTGGAAAACAATCCCGCGTTCGTGCATGGCGGTCCGTTTGCCAATATTGCGCATGGCTGCAATTCCGTGATCGCTACCCGCAGCGCACTCAAGCTCGGCAACTATGTGGTGACCGAAGCCGGTTTCGGCGCTGATCTCGGCGCGGAGAAATTCATCGATATCAAATGCCGCAAGACCGGCCTGATGCCGTCAGCCTGCGTGCTGGTGGCGACCATCCGCGCGCTGAAGTATCACGGCGGCAAGGACGTCAAGGAACTCAATACCGAAGACCTCGGCGCGCTGAAGAAGGGCCTGGTGAACCTCGAGCGTCATGTGGACAACGTGACAAAGCACTATGGTTTGCCGTGCGTGGTGTCGATCAACCGCTTCACCGCCGATACCGATGCCGAGATCGCGCTCGTGACTGACCGCATGGAGGCACTGGGCGTGAATGTGGTGCTGGCCGAGCACTGGGCGAGGGGCGGTGCCGGTGCCGAGGCACTCGCACATGAAGTGGTGCGACTGGCCGAACGCGGTCAACAGGGTCACTTTGTCTACGACGACAGCGATTCGCTGTGGGAGAAGATGAAGAAGGTCGCCACCAAAATCTACGGCGCGGCCGACATCAGCGCATCGGCGAAAGTCAAGCAGCAGCTGCAGGTTTTCGAGGATGCTGGCTATGGCCACTACCCGATATGCGTCGCGAAAACCCAATCCTCGTTCAGCACGGACCCGACGCTGCGCGGCGCGCCGAGCGGGCACGTGGTGAACGTACGCGAAGTTCGGCTCGCCGCCGGCGCGCAGTTCATCGTGATGATCTGCGGCGATATCATGACCATGCCGGGACTGCCGAAAGTGCCGAGTGCGGTACGCATCGATATTGACGAGCAGGGCAAGGTGGTTGGCCTGTTCTGATCCGGTCAGTTTCGTCGGATACAACGCCGCAGTCCGTGGTGGCATGCCAGCACAGAAGAACCGAAAAAATATCCAGATAAGGAGACAAGCATGCGTGCAGCCGTCTACACCAGCCGCGGCCCGGCGGCCGAAGTGTTGAAGATTGTCGATAAGCCCGTACCGGAAGCCGCTGCGGGCGAGGTGCGCGTGCGCATCGCTTTCAGTGGCGTCAATCCTTCCGACGTGAAGTCGCGCTCCGGCGTGGCCGCACGCACCGGCGGCTTCCCCGAAGTCACGCCGCATAGTGATGGCGCCGGTACCATCGACCAGGTCGGCGCCGAGGTAGACGCCGGTCTGCTCGGCCAGCGCGTCTGGGTATTCAATGGTCAATGGGAGCGCCCGTATGGCACGGCGGCTGAATACATCACCCTGCCCGTCATACAGGCCGTACCGTTGCCGGACGGCGTGTCGTTCGAGACCGGCGCATCGATTGGCATTCCGCTGATGACGGCGATGCACGCCGTGCAGTCGTGCGGCTCGCTGCTCGGCAAGACGATACTGGTGCCGGGTGCCGCAGGCAGCGTCGGCTTCTATGTGACGCAACTGGCAGTGGCAGCCGGCGCACGCGTGATCGCCATCGTCAGCAATGACAGCAAGGCGGTACTGGCGCGCGAGCTTGGCGCCGCCGACACTATCAACTACCGGACCGAGTCACTGGTCGAGCGCGTGCAGGCCCTGACCGGCGGCCAGGGCGCGGACGCCATCATCGACCTCGACGCGGCCGCGCATGCGCCGCACTACGGCAGCCTGCTGCGCTTTGGCGGCAAGGCAGTCATCTACGGTACCAACCTGCCGCAGATCACGATGCCGTTCGGCCCGATGATTCTCGGTTTCATCAGCATCTATTACTTCATCGTCTACAAACTGCCAGCACCACTGCTGCGCGAAGTGCTGGCCGGTGTGTCGGCCGCGCTGGCGCGTCCGGGCTTCCGTCATCCGCCGGTCGCGATACATCCGCTGGACGGCATCGTCGGCGCGCATGAGCAAGTCGAGCGCGGCGCGAACGCCAAAGTGCTGGTTCGACTCTGACGATGGCTGGCTTCAGCGATCACGTTGGCCCGGTCGCTGGCCAGTATGCCGATGTCCAGCCTTGGTATCCGGCCGGGCTGCTTGCGTGGCTGGCAGCGCAATGCCGCGGGCAAGCCCTTGCGTGGGACTGCGGCGCCGGCCTTCGCCAGGCATCCGTCGTCCTGGTCGGCCGGGTGGACTGAGACCGGCCTTCCACTCGATAATCCCGAGCGCCCCTGAGCGATCTCATGACCCTTGAACCCGATGCACTGCAGGCGATCTGGCTGACTGTCAAACTGTCGGCGGTCGTCACCCTGATTCTGCTGCTGGCCGGCACGCCGCTCGCGTGGTGGCTGGCACGCACGCATTCGCCGCTGAAGGCGCCAGTGGCCGCCGTGGTCGCATTGCCGCTGGTGCTGCCGCCGACCGTGATCGGGTTTTATTTGTTGCTATCGCTCGGACCGAACGGCCCCGGCGGCCGGCTGACCGAATCGCTCGGCATCGGACTGCTGCCATTCACGTTCTGGGGGCTGGTGCTGGCCTCGGTGCTGTATTCGCTGCCCTTCATGATTCAGCCGTTGCAGGGAGCTTTCGAAGCGATTGGCCGCCGCCCGCTGGAAGTGGCCGCGACGCTGGGTGCCAACCCGCTCGACGCATTTTTTACCGTCGCACTGCCGATGGCGCTGCCGGGCTACCTGACGGCCTCGGTGATGACGTTCGCGCACACGGTCGGCGAATTTGGTGTGGTGCTGATGATTGGCGGTAACCTGCCGGGCGAGACCCGGCTCGCGTCAGTGCAGATCTATGACTATGTCGAGGCGATGCAGTACGCGCAGGCACACCAGCTGGCCGCGGTGATGGTCGCGTTCTCATTCGTCGTGCTGCTGGCGCTGCATCTGTCGCGCGCGCGCACACCTGGCGGGGCCTGAGATGAATGACATCCGCGCACGACTGAAGATCGGCTGGCCCGGCTTCACGCTGGACGTCGACCTGACTTTGCCGGGACAAGGCGTCACCGCGCTGTTCGGCCCCTCGGGCTGCGGCAAGACCACTTTGTTGCGCAGTCTGGCGGGCCTCGAACGACCGACCGGTACGCTGCAGGTTCATGGCGAGACCTGGCTGGACGAGCGCACCTGGGTACCGGCACACCGGCGCGCGATCGGCTATGTCTTCCAGGAGGCCAGCCTGTTTCCTCATCTGAGCGTGCTGGGCAACCTGCGCTACGGCATGCAGCGGTCCACGCGTGGCGCCGCGACCGACCTCGAGCAGGCCATCGAGCTGCTCGGCATACGCTCACTCCTTGAACGCAAGCCGGACCGGCTCTCTGGCGGCGAGCGCCAGCGAGTTGGCATTGCTCGCGCGCTGGCGGTCAATCCGCGGCTGATGCTGATGGATGAGCCACTGGCTGCGCTCGACGTCGCGCGCAAGCAGGAGATCCTGCCGTATCTCGACCGGATGCAGCGCGAGCTGAGCATTCCCGTGGTGTACGTGACGCATTCGCCGGACGAAGTCGCGCGACTCGCACATCACCTCGTGGCGATGCAGGCGGGCCGGGTGATCGCCAGCGGAAGTCTCGCCGACACGCTGGCGCGCGTGGACCTTCCGATACGGCTGGGCGAGGATGCCGGGGTGGTGATCGATGCGATCGTCGGCGAGGTCGATACGCACTGGCATCTGGCCAGACTCGACTTCGACGGCGGATCCGTATGGACAAGGGATTCGGGCCTGACGATGGGCACGCCGGCGCGCGTACGGGTGCTGGCACGCGACGTCAGCATCGCGCGCGACCATCCGGGCAAAAGCAGCATTCAGAACATCCTGCGCGGCCGGATCGAGCGCATTGTCGATGACGACAGTCCCGGCCTCGCGCTGCTGCGTCTGACCGTCGGTCGTGCCGCGCTGCTGGCGCGGGTGACCCGGCGTTCGCTGGCGGAGCTGGCGCTTCACGAAGGCGACGCGGCATGGATACAGGTGAAATCGGTGGCGCTGGCGCGCTGACACTCACCACGTAGCCGCTTCCGTCTGCCCGCTGCCAGCGCGGGAAGCGGGCGCGCAGTGCTGCTGCCCCAGGCAGCTCACCCGACAGATGCACGGGCCAGCTCCGGGCTGCCGCCATCGGGCTGAGACGTGCCCCCCCAAAGATACCTTTCCACGTTGGAACAGCGTCAGACTGAGCACCTGCTCGCTGTGCACGTTGGCTCCTGGGAAGTGCATCCAAGCTCCTGTTTTGCTATAGTTGAAACATCCTAGTCTCTTTGAACTGTAGCGGCGCCCCATTCTTGCGCCCTGGAAGGGAAAACCAACTGATGAAGCCGGCGGCAGATGTAAAAGCTGAACCCATCAAAGTACTGGTCGTGGCCTTGCCTCTGACCGCCTGGGGTATCTCCAGGATGCTGGAGCTGCCCGAAGCCGCGGGACTGTACTGCATTGCGGTGGCGCCCTCGGTCGCGCATGCGGCTCAGCTGCTTTCTTCCTGCAAACCCGATCTGTTGCTGGTCGACCTAGACAGTGAGGAAAGTATCACCGCGCTGGCCGAACTAACCGCACTTGGTGCGCTGAAAATCCTGGTGATGACCAGTTCATCCAACCCAACGACGATGGACCGGGCCATCCTGGCTGGCGCATCTGGCGTGGTGGACAAACGTGAAGAGGTGTCAACGCTGCTCAAAGCTCTGCACAAGGTGAATGACGGGGAGATGTGGATAGACCGCAGTGCAACCAGCCGGATTTTTCTCGAGCTCGCGCGTCAGCAGTCGGCAAGACGTCCCGATCCCGAAGCGTCACGATTGACTACATTGACCAGCCGGGAGCGCGAGACTGTGGAAGCGCTGATGGCCAGTCCGGCAGCGCCCGCAAAGCTACTGGCCAAAGAATTGGCCATCAGCGAACACACACTGCGCAATCACCTGACCTCGATTTATGCCAAGCTCAGTGTCGCGAACCGTACTGAACTCTATGCCTTCGTACAGCGGCAAAGACTGAAGGGTGGCACTTACTGACGGCAGTGGTGGCGCATCGATGGTTGCTGCAGAGAGTCAGGAAGCGGAGAGGGAAAGCGAAGAGTCAAGGTGCGGACGGCATAGAGCAGCCGCCGCCACGGAGACAAGCGGGTTCCGATAATGAAAAAGGCCGGTATCGCTGACGATACCGGCCTTCCTGACTGGCGTCCCCACGGGGATTCGAACCCCGGTACTCACCGTGAAAGGGTGATGTCCTAGGCCTCTAGACGATGGGGACAAAACTTGAATTCTGTCCGTACTGCTGGCCTATCTTTACTGCCTTCATTACCTGCCTCAACAAAAAAGGCCGGATCGACTCCGATGCCGGCCTTCGAATTTTGGCGTCCCCACGGGGATTCGAACCCCGGTACTCACCGTGAAAGGGTGATGTCCTAGGCCTCTAGACGATGGGGACAAAACTTGAAATTCTGTCCGTACTGCCGGCCTATCTTGCTACCGAACTGCGCACGCTGATGCTATCTCAGTGGTGGAGGTAAGCGGGATCGAACCGCTGACCTCTTGCATGCCATGCAAGCGCTCTCCCAGCTGAGCTATACCCCCCTGTGCTGCAGAAGCGAGATTATAGCCAATTCTGTTCTCGCATGTAAATCATCTGCGAAAAAAATTTACAGATACGGCGCGATCCGCTTCAGCACGACGTCCCGCCCCAGCAACGCAAGCACAGCATCGACGGACGGAGTCTGCAGTTGACCCGTGACGGCCAGACGCAGCGGCATCGCCAGTTGCGGCATCTTCATCTTATGGTCAGCCAACACCTGCTTCATCAGCGCAGCGATCGCTTCCTTGCTCCACTCAGTGGTCTTTGCGGCTTCAGCAAACTGTGCGAGTGCGGTTCGCGCCGCATCGGTCATGTGCTGAGCGAGCAAAGCGGCATCCGGGTTCGGGTCGCGATAAAACAGCATCGCCGCATCGGCCAGTTCGTTAACGGTCTGCGCCCGGTCTTTCAGCAAGGCGATCACCTGTGCAAGAGGCGGCGCGCCGTCGAATTTCGCGCCGTCGCGCTCGAGCTCTGGCATCGCCAGCTGCGCGAGACGCGCATCATCGGCCTGCTTGATGTAATGGTTATTCAGCCAAGCGAGCTTTTCCGGATTGAATTGCGCGGGCGACTTCGTCAGGTGATCGAGATCGAACCACTGGCAGAATTGCTCCATGCTGAAGATTTCATCATCGCCATGGCTCCAGCCCAGCCGCGCGAGATAGTTCAGCATCGCCTCGGGCAGATAGCCTTGCGCCGGATACTCCATCACGCTGACGGCACCATGCCGCTTCGACAGCTTCTCGCCGTCCGCGCCCAGGATCATCGGCACATGGCCATAGACCGGCAGCTCGCCTCCCAGCGCCTTCAGGATGTTGATCTGGCGCGGCGTATTGTTCACATGATCGTCACCGCGAATCACATGGGTGATCTTCATGTCCCAGTCATCCACCACCACGCAGAAGTTGTAGGTCGGCGTGCCATCCGGGCGTGCGATGACGAGATCATCAAGCTCTCGGTTGGCAATCGTGATCGTGCCCTTGACCGCATCGTTCCAGCTGACCTCACCCTCCAGAGGATTGCGGAAACGCACCACCGGCTTCACGCCACCGGGAATCGCCGGCAGGGTCTTGCGCGGCTCCGGACGCCAGGTGCCGTCATAACGCGGCTTCTCACCGGCTGCGCGCTGCCGTTCGCGCATTGCCTCCACTTCCTGCGGCGTGCAATAGCAGTGGTAGGCCGTGCCGTCTTTCAGCATCTGCGCGATCACCTCGCGATAACGATCCATCCGCTGCATCTGATAGAACGGCCCTTCGTCATGGCTCAGCCCCAGCCATTGCATGCCGTCGATAATGGCCTGCACCGCTTCCGGGGTCGAGCGCTCGAGATCGGTGTCCTCGATGCGCAGAATGAAAGTACCGCCGAAACGGCGTGCATACGCCCAGGCGAACAGTGCGGTGCGCGCGCCGCCGAGATGGAGATATCCGGTGGGACTGGGGGCAAATCGGGTGCGGACGGTCATGTAACGGCTCTGGTGACTTGGAAAAACCTCTATTTTAGCGGCTGGGCTGCCGGGCGGTACGGCTGCTAGAATCGCGGTTTCCTCAATTCAGTCCCCGTCGGCAATGAGCGCCACCGTACCTACTTCCCCTTCCCGCCAGCTTTTCGTGACTACCGCGCTGCCCTATGCGAATGGCGCTTTTCATATTGGCCATATCATGGAGTACATCCAGGCCGACATCTGGGTGCGCTTCATGCGCATGTGCGGGCATGAGGTGAATTTCGTCGGCGCCGATGACGCGCACGGTGCGCCGATCATGATCGCCGCTGAAAAAGCCGGCGTAACACCGCAAGAATTTGTCGCCCGCATCGCGGCCGGCCGACAGCAGTATCTGGACGGTTTTCATATCGCGTTCGACAACTGGCATTCGACCGATGGCGCAGAGAACCATGAACTGTCGAAGGAAATCTATCGCCGCCTGCGCGACGACGCCAAACTGATCACCACCCGCACGATCGAGCAGTTCTACGATCCGGTGAAGAACATGTTCCTGCCGGACCGCTACATCAAGGGCGAATGCCCGAAGTGCGGCGCAAAAGACCAATACGGCGATTCCTGCGAAGTCTGCAGCGCCGTGTATGCGCCGACCGAGCTGAAGAACCCGTATTCGACACTGACCGGCGCGGCGCCGGTGATGAAGTCGTCCGAGCATTACTTCTTTCAACTGTCAGATCCGAAATGCGTGGAATTTCTGCGCGGCTGGGCGCTGGACCCGGCACGCCTGCAGCCGGAAGTCGCCAACAAGGCACGCGAGTGGCTGGACAGCGAATCCGGCCTCGGTGACTGGGACATCAGCCGCGACTCGCCCTACTTCGGCATCGAGATACCGGATGCGCCGGGTAAGTACTTCTACGTGTGGCTGGACGCGCCGATCGGCTACCTCGCGTCGCTGAAAAATTACTTTGGCAAGAACGGCCGCGATTTCGATGCTTTCCTGGCCGATCCGGCAACGGAGCAATACCACTTCATCGGCAAGGACATCACTTATTTCCATACGCTCTTCTGGCCAGCGATGCTGCATTTTGCCGGCATGAAGGTACCGAACAATATTTTCGTGCATGGTTTCATCACAGTCAGTGGCGAGAAGATGTCGAAGTCGCGCGGCACCGGTATCTCGCCGCTGCGCTATCTCGAAATCGGCATGAATCCCGAATGGCTGCGTTATTACATCGCGGCCAAGTTGAACGCCCATGTCGAAGACGTGGACTTCAATCCGGACGATTTCGTCGCACGCGTCAATAGCGACCTGGTCGGCAAGTACATCAACATTGCCAGCCGTGCGGCTGGCTTCATCGCGAAGAAATTCGACGGCAAGCTCGCCATGAGCTGGGCGACGGACGATGACGCCTACCTCTCTGGCCTGCGCGCAGCGGGTGCCGAGATCGCAGCGCTGTATGAGGCGCGCGAATATGGCAAGGCATTGCGCCATGTGATGGAGCAGGCCGACGCGGTGAATGCCTACGTCGATGCGAACAAGCCCTGGGAACTGGCGAAAGACCCGGCCAACAACGCCAAGCTGCAGGAAGTCTGCTCGCGCCTGCTCGAGGCCTTCCGCATACTGACCATCTACCTGAAGCCGGTGCTGCCGACGCTGGCGACGCAAGTCGAGTCGCTGCTGAACATCGCGCCGCTGCAATGGAGCGATGTCGCGCGCGCGCTGCCCGACCAGCACGGCATGCAGCCTTACTCCCACCTGATGACCCGCGTCGAACCCAAAATGCTCGACGCGCTGTTCGAGCAACCGGCCGAGGCCGCGCCTGCCGCATCGATGACGCCCTCGGCCGACATCGAGGCGATCGATGCCGAGATCAAGATCGACGACTTCATGAAGATCGACCTGCGCGTCGCGCAGATCGTCGACTGCGAACATGTCGATGGCTCCGACAAGCTGCTGCGGCTGACGCTGGACGTCGGCGAGGGTCGGCTGAGGAATGTCTTCTCCGGCATCAAGTCGGCCTACAAGCCGGAAGACCTGAAGGGCAAACTGACCGTGATGGTAGCCAACCTCGCACCGCGCAAGATGAAGTTCGGCGTGTCGGAAGGCATGGTGCTGGCAGCGTCGGCGACGGACGAGAAGGCCGATCCGGGCCTGTACATTCTCGAGCCGTGGCCGGGTGCGAAACCGGGCATGCGGATCCGCTGAAGGTAAAATACGCACCCCACCGAGACAATCCCAACCCAGGAATCCTGGCCATGAGTCTTTTCAAGAAACAAAGCGCCTACGTATCCGACTTCACCCGCTTCCTGACCGAGCTGAAGCAGAACAACCCACAGCTGGAAGCCGAGCAGCAGGACGGTCGCGCGCGGCTGTGGGATAAGAACCGGATCGACCTTGACGAAATGCGTCGCGCGCAGGAATCGCGTGTGAAGCAGACGGCCTACGTGTATCAGGGCCATTGAAGCGCACTGAGCCGCCCATCGTGGAATTGTCCAACGACATAGTGGTCGACAGCACGCCTGACATCGTCGATGGCGTTGCGTTCGCAAAGCTGTATGGCGAGCCGTTGTTCAAGCTGCCGAACGACCTGTATATACCGCCGGATGCGCTCGAGGTTTTCCTCGAGGCGTTTCAAGGACCGCTCGACCTGTTGCTGTATCTGATCCGCAAGCAGAACTTCAACATCCTCGACATACCGATGGCGGCGGTCACACATCAATACCTCGAGTACATCGAACAGATCCGTCAGCGCAACCTCGAGCTGGCCGCTGACTATCTGCTGATGGCGGCGATGCTTATCGAGATCAAGTCGCGCATGCTGCTGCCGGCAAAGAAAGTCGAGGGCAGCGACGAGCCGGTCGACCCGCGTGCCGAGCTGGTGCGCCGCCTGCTGGAATACGAGCAGATCAAGCTGGCCGCCTTCGAGCTCGACACGCTGCCGCAAGTAGGCCGCGACTTCGTGCGCACCCAGGTTTACATCGACCAGACTGTGGTGACGCGCTTCCCGGACGTGAACATCGTCGACCTGCAGACTGCATGGAGCGACCTGCTGCGCCGCGCAAAGCTGACGGCAAAGCACACGATTACGCGCGAAGAACTGTCGGTACGCGAGCACATGACTGCGATCCTGCGCCGTCTGCAGAACGCGAAGTTCGTCGAATTTCAGGATTTATTCGAGACATCGCGCGGCGTGCCAGTCGTGGTGGTGAACTTCATCGCGATGCTGGAGCTCGCCAAGGAAACTCTGATCGAGATCACCCAGGCCGAGGCATTCGCGCCCATCTACGTGCGGCTGTCCTATTCGCCGAACTGACATCGCGCCGTACCGTTTCGCTGGCGTGGCAATGATGCCGCTGTCGGCCTCTTTCAACGAAGAAGATCTCCATGAAAATCATCTCCTCGATCGCGGAACTGCGTGACCACCTGCGCGGCCAACTCCGCACCGCGTTCGTTCCCACGATGGGCAATCTGCACGAAGGCCATCTGTCACTGATGCGGCTGGCGCGCAAGCATGGCGACCCGGTGGTGGCATCGATCTTCGTGAACCGCCTCCAGTTCGGTCCGAATGAAGATTTCGAGAAATATCCGCGCACCTTTGCCGACGATATCGATAAGCTCGAGAAGGAAGGCGTGTATGTGCTGTTCGCGCCGACCGAAAAAGACATCTATCCGGAGCCGCAGGAATTTCGCATTCAGCCGCCGAGCGAGCTGGGCAATATGCTTGAAGGCGAGTTCCGGCCGGGCTTCTTTACCGGCGTGACCACGATCGTGATGAAGCTGTTTTCCTGCGTACAGCCACGCGTCGCCGTGTTCGGCAAAAAGGATTATCAGCAGCTGATGATCGTGCGGAACATGGCGCGCCAGTTCGCGTTGCCGACCGAGATCATCGCCGCAGAAACCTTCCGCGCCGATGACGGGCTGGCCCTGTCCTCGCGCAATGGCTACCTGTCGGAGACCGAGCGTGCCGAGGCGCCGACGCTGTACCGCGAACTGAACCTGATCGCCGACGCCGTGCGTTCTGGGCAGCGCGATATCACGCCGCTCGGCCAGGCGTCGATGGCGCGGCTGGCCGCGCGCGGCTGGCAGCCCGATTATGTCGCCGTGCGCAAGCGCATTGACCTGCAGGCACCGACCGCGGCCGACATCGACCGCGGCGAGCCGCTGGTCGTGCTGGCGGCCGCAAAACTGGGCAACACGCGACTGATCGACAACCTCGAGATATGAGCGGCAGCGGTCTGCTGCGCCTTCCGCGTTTGACGCGTGTGCCGAGTATGTCGCGCCTGCCGTGGCTGCGACGCGCGGTACTGCCGGCGATTTTTCGGTCGATTTTTCCATCGGTCTTGCACTCGGTCTTGCGGTGGAGCACACCACAAGCAGCGCAACTGGTCGCGCTCGCCGTTGTCCTGTCTGGCGCACTGATGCTTGCAACACCTGCACGAGCAGAGGTCAGCGCCATCGATGACAGCGGCCATCTGATTGTTCTGCGCAAGCCGGCCACGCGTATCGTCAGCCTTGCGCCACATACGACCGAACTCCTGTTCGCCGCGGGCGCCGGTGCGCGCGTAGTCGGCGTCTCGGCGTACAGCGACTATCCGGCAGAAGCACGGCAACGCCCATCCATCGGCGACGCGATGCGTGTCGATCTCGAGCGCATCATCGCGCTGAAGCCGGACCTGATCATCGGCTGGAGGAGCGGCAACCATGCGGCGCAACTAGCGCGGCTACGCGCGCTCGGCTTTGCCGTATTCGATAGCGAGCCACGCCGGCTGGACGACATCGCGAGCACGCTGGAGCGGCTCGGCACGCTGAGCGGCAGCGCTCAGGGAAGCTCGGCCGCAGCAAATTTCCGCACTGCGCTGCAGGCATTGCGCGAACGCTATGCGAAGCGCGCGCCGGTGACGGTGTTCTACCAGATCTGGGCGTCACCCCTGATGACACTGAATGACACGCACATCGTATCGGAAGCTATCCGGTTGTGCGGCGGTATCAACCTGTTTGGCAAGCTAGTTCCACTGGTGCCAGCCGTCAGCCGCGAGGCCGTGTTGAAGGCCAATCCACAGGCGATTTTTGTCAGCGATGAAGATCCGCAAGGCGTCGATCGCTGGCGCACGTTCGGCCGCTTGGATGCCGTACGCAACCACCGCTTGTATCGGGTCGATGGCAGCGTGATGAATCGTGCCGGCCCCCGGATGGCAGACGCCACGGCACGCCTGTGCGAGCAGATCGACAATGCTCGCCCCAACGACAGCAAGAACCTACGGAGAATGAAATGAGCGAGCAGCAACGAGAAGCCTGGATGAAGGTCATGGAGGGCACGCTGCCCGCACACTTGGGCTTTGAGCTGGTGTCTGCCGAGCCGGGCCGACTGCGCGCGGCGCTCAGCGTGCAGCCCCATCATCTGGCGCCGAATGGCTTCCTGCATGCAGCGACCGTCGTGCTGCTGGCCGATACCACCTGCGGTTACGGCTGCATGCTGCATCTGCCTGAGGGCGCGCAGAGTTTCACCACCATTGAACTGAAGAGCAACCACCTCGGCACTGCGCGCGATGGTCTGCTGGAATGTGAAGCGACACCCGTCCACCGCGGACGCACGACCCAGGTCTGGGACGCGACAGTGAGCGCAGCAGGCAAGACGATCGCCCTGTTTCGCTGCACCCAGATGATCCTGTGGCCGAAGCCCTGAGCAGACGCGCTGCCTGCCCATCGCATGGGATGCTCTCGTTCAGAATTCCGGTCCGGACGGGTGCATCGCACCCTCCAGATTAGCGGGCGATGAACAAGTCGCCGCAACAGTCGAATTCGCAACCGTAAGCCCGCTGCAGCACCTCGGGGACCAGCACTTGCGCCACCGGCCCCGCGCGATGAAAGTCGGGACCCAGCAGCAAAACGTGCGTGGCGAAGCGCGCAGCCAGATTGATGTCATGGCAACTCGCGACCACCGCATGTCGCAGGGACAGTCGCTGCATCAGCCGCATCAGCGCGATCTGCTGCGCGACGTCCTGGTGAGCGGTCGGCTCATCGAGCAACATCAGCGCCGGCTCTTGCGCCAGCAATGCAGCCAGCGCCACGCGCTGCCGCTCCCCCCCCGATAGCGCGGTGACGTCATCGTCAATCCGCTGCTGCATTCCGACTTGTGCGAGCGCGGCGCGCACGAATCCCTCATCCTGCGCGCTGTCCCATGCGCGGCCAAGTCGCCACGGCGTGCGTCCGATCGCGACAGCTTCACGCACCGAAAAAGCGAAACTGTCGATTGATTGCTGCGGCATCAGGCCGCGTTGACGGGCCAGTACCAGCGGCGCCAGCGCGCCGAGCGGCTCGCCATCGATATGGACATCGCCCGCATCGGGGCGACGCAGGCCGGCCAGCACATGCAGCAAGGTGCTCTTGCCCGCGCCATTACGTCCGAGCACGCACCAGAACTCGCCACGGCTGGCCTGCCAGTCCAGAGCTGCGATCAACTCGCGCCGGCCAGCTCGTACGCCCAGTGAGCGGGTTTGCACCAGCGCAGTCATCGCGACCTCGCCAGCATCGCCAGGAACAGCGGCACACCGACCAGGGCCGTGACCACGCCCACAGGCAGCTGTACCGGCGCCAGCACGATGCGCGCCACGAGGTCCGCCAGCAGCAATGCCGTGCCGCCCCCCAGCATCGCAGCTGGCAGCAGCAGGCGCTGATCATTACCCAGACCAAGCCGCAATGCATGTGGCACGACCAGACCGACAAAGCCGATCGCCCCCGCCAGCGCGACCGCCGCCGCGGTCGCCGCCGAGGCGGCCAGCAGGATCGCGACGCGCAAGCGCGCCACCGGCAGCCCGAGCAACTGCGCGGTGACATCGCCATGCGCGAGCACATTCAGCTGCGGCGCCTGACGAATCGCCCAGATACCGACGACCAGCAGCACGGCCCATGCCGGCAGTCCGTGGCCTTCGGCATCGAGGTCACCCATCAGCCAGAACAGGGTTCCGCGCAACTGCGTGTCCGGCGACAGCGATAGCAGCAGCGCCAGCAGTGCGCCAAATCCGGTCGATATCATCACACCCGTCAGGATCAAGCGCACCCCGGGCGGCGCCCCCGGCAGCGATGACGCGACCAGGCTACGCCGCGCCAGCATGAACAGCAATACGATCGCCAGCAGCGCACCGGACAGCGCCCCGGCCTGCAGGCCAAACGCCTGCAGCACCGAAGGCAGCAAGAGTCCGGCGGCCACGGCACCGACGGCGGCACCGCCGGATACCCCCAGCACATACGGGTCGGCCAGGGGATTACGCAATAACAGCTGCAGCAGCGCACCGGCCAGCGACAGTAATGCACCGACGGCAAAGGCCAGCGACGCACGCTGCGTACGCAATAGCATCAGGGACGGGTCATCCGCAACCGTGTCGAACTGACAGCCGACGCTGCCGCAACCGATCGCCAGCGCAGCCGCAGCAAGTGCCACGGCAAGCAGCAGCAAAACGGTTTGCAGCGTGCGGCTCACTGACTTCTTCCTCAGAAGCGGTAGCGTGCGGAGAACCACAGCGAACGACCCGCATCGGGGAATACCGCCGTGTACTGGAAGCTGCTGCTCGAATCCCAGGCGCGCGTTGCATACGAGTAGTAATTTTTGTCGAACACGTTCAGCGCCTTCACCGACAGGTCGAACTGGCCGAGCTTGTACAGATAGTAGAGATCGGCGACAACGTACGACGGCATGCGGTTTTGATTGTTGAAGTCCATCGCTACGAACTGGCTGGAAGTCCAGCGCGCCATGGCGCCGAGCTTCTGCTTGTCATCGACTGCATACTCGGTGCGCAGCGAGATGATCTCGCGAGCGCTCATCGGTACACGCTTGCCGTCGAATTCGCCCGAGCGGAACCGGGCATCGCGCACTGACAGTGACGACGCAAGCAGCCACCGGGAAGTCAGCTGATAGGAAACATCGAGATCAATGCCCTGCCGGCGGGTCGGCGCAAGATTGACGTTTGAGCCTTGGACATAACCCCAGCTGTCAAAACCGACATAGTTGTTGTAGGCAATCTCGTTCTCCAGCTCGCTGCGGTACGCACGTACATCAAGGCGACCGCGCGAACCGAATACATGCTTCCAGCCGATCTCATGATCCATTGAGGTCTGCGGGCGCAACGGTACGATCGCGTAATCCGGCGTGTAGCTGGTGGCGAATTCATCGATGTTGGCGAAGCGGTAGCTGGTGGCGATGCGTGCATATACGCTGTTTTCAGCATCGAGTTCCTTCGACACGCCGAGTTCCCATGCCGACTTCGTATAACGATTATCGATTCTGTCACCAGACTGCATCGACACCTGCGAGCGCTCATTCTGCTCTGTCCGATAACCCGCAGTGATGCGAATGCCAAGATTGCTGACGTCGAGATCGTCTTTCAGGAAATAGCTGGTCGATGTGAAGTCAAGCTGATAGTTGCCCAGCCATGAACCAGGATAGCGACGGGTCTGTGTCCAGTCCCCATGCTCAACGCCGAATACCAGACGGTTGCGACCAATCGCCAGCTCGTCGACGCGTTTGCCGCTGAAGCCGATGAACTGGTCATCGCCGCGATATTGCAGCGGTACCGGGTACCCGCCCAGCACGGCCATCGCGTCGAAGTCACGTCGGCGCGTACTAGCATCGACACGCCACTGCACGCCCGCAAGTTCGGTCTCGGCGAATGCGGACAAGCGTGTGGTCTCAATGTCGGAGCGCGTATTGTTGGCGACTGACGCGGGCTGGGCCATCCGCCGGTCCATCCGGTATTCCTCGATGGTCAGGGAACCTGGCGTCTGCGCCGTATTGGTTTCAGTGGCGAGGCTCATGCCAAAGCGTGCAAAACTGGCGGCATACTTCGCCGTCAGCAACAGGCCGCGGTCATTGCTGGCGGAGTGACGACGGAAGCCGTCGGAATCGCGTTCAGTGGCGGCCAGTGACAGATCCAGCCCGTCCTTCACATAGCGGCCGTTGACACGATACTCACGTGTCGAGAATGAGCCGATGCCGGCGTACACACTGGCCGAGGTAATCGCGTTCGCGTCCCGTGCTGACGCCCGGGTGATGATGTTGATCACGCCCGCGGTCGAGCCGCCGCCGTACAACACGCTGCCGGAGCTGCGCTGGATTTCGATGCGCTCCACGCTTTCTACCGGAATGCCCGACAGGCGGACTTCCGTCATATCGCCTTCGCGCACCGGCATGCCGTCGATCAGGATCACCGTATTCGAGCCGGCGGTGTCGCCGAAACCCATAGGATCGATAGTCAGTTCATTGCCGCCCGTCAGACTGGTGCGGGTGGCGATGCCGCCGAGACGGGTGACGGCTTCGTTAATCGTGTTGACGTTGGCCGCCGCCATTTGCTCGCGCGTGATCACGGTCACATAGCCGGGAATGGCCTTCAGATCCTGTTCATAGCGATTCGCCGTGACGACGACTTGCGGTAGCAATGGAATGTCCGAGGACTCGGTTGTTTGGGCGCTGGCGAAAGCCGAGCAAAGCAGCGCAGGCAATGCAGCCAATACAGGCGCAGCGCCGCACGTGAAAGGGCGATTGGACATGTTGTTCAGAGTAAGGATTCTTCCGCCAGCTTCCCCGCAGGCGAAATTTGAACAGGAGCGCGAACCATTGAGGCCCAGGCCAAGCCTGAACCGAACAATCGGCGAAACCACCCCGTTCGCCTCTCCCACCTGTTCTGGCCGGTATCCGGGCTGACAAGCGGATCCGCCGAGCCTTCCCATGCGCAGGCACAGTGGCGAGAGAGGCGGACAGCATGACCGGGGTCATGCGCTTGCTTACCGTTGCGGGGGCAGCACACGTTGGCCTTCGACCGAGTGATCGCAGAGGCTTCGTGTTTCCCGTTTAACTACCCATCGAGACTGACGGGCGGGCACCAAAACCTGCGCAGTGTAGGCGAAGCGGCTAGAGGCCGTCAATTGATGCCGACATGCGCACCCACCGATTTCACCGGCCGGACGCAGCTATCGTGACCGGTCCCGAACGGCTACACTGTCGCGCACAGCGCCACCGTCCCGACCACCCTCACCTCGCCAAGCAAGGAATCCGCGCATGCGCAGCACGAACAGCAAGCTGACCGACAAGACGACCGTCAATGGACAGTCGCTGAGCGACTACTACACGCATCAGTACAACGCACGTGCGGGCATTCCCGAGCATCCGCAGATCTTTACGCGCTGGCAGAAAGAGTCCGCACTGGTACGACGCACACAGGCCGGTCTGCTCGATCTGCCCTTCGGTACCGCCGCGAAAGAGCGGCTGGACTTCTATCCGGCCTACCGTTCAGGTGCGCCGCTCCTCGTATTCATCCATGGCGGCTGGTGGCGTTCGCTGGACAAATCGGATTTCACCTTCATCGTGCCGGGCTACCGCAAGGCAGGGTTCAACGTCGCGCTGACCAATTACACGCTCGCGCCTGAAGCGCCGATCGAAGAGATCGTGATGCAGCAGGTACGCGCGCTCACCTGGCTGCATCGGAATGCGGAGCGGCTGGAGTTCAATCGCGATCGTATCGTCGTCGCCGGTCACTCGGCCGGCGGCCACCTGGCCGCGATGATGCTCGCCGCATTGTGGCCTACCCTGGCCTCCGATCTGCCAGGCGACCTGATCAAGGGTGGCGTGCTGATGTCGGGACTGTATGACCTGGCACCGGTCTGCCATGCGGGCTTTGTGAACGTCGACCTGAAGCTTGATGATGACCGCGCACGGAAACTGTCGCCGGCACGCATGCCGCCTTCGCATCCGGCACCGTTCATTACCGCGGTGGGCGACCTCGAATCAGACGAATTCAAGCGCCAGACCACCCTGATCGGCACGCAATGGACCGCCGGCTTTCGCGGCGACATACCGCTGCAAGGCGTGAACCATTTGACGATCTGCGATGCCTTTGGCGATCCGGAGCATCCACTGTTCAAGGCGAGTTGCGAACTGGTTGCGTCAGTCTGATGTTAACCACCTGATGGCGTTCGCTTGATGGTGTGTGCCTGATGGCGTCTGCCTGAGCACAAACAGTTTCAAGCCAGCGGTTCGCGCGCCTTGCGATACCGTTGCTGCTGCCGGTTCATGAACTCGGTAGCGAGCAGCACTTCTCTCAGCAGGTAAATAAAACTCCCCGTCAGTGCCACCATCGCCAGCACGAACATGCCGGCAATCAGCGACGCCAGCCGCAGATTCAGTGCATCGGTGACGAACAAGGCAGCGACCACCATACATATCAGCAACGCACAGCTGGTCGACAGAAAGATCGCGCGATTGATCTTGCGGGCACGCTGAAACAGCACATTGAGTTCAGCGCGGAACAGCGCATCACGCTCTGCGGCCGTTCCATCGCTGTCATGCAGATTTTCTTCAAGCAGCCGGGTCCGGTCGATGATGCGCGCCAGCCGGTTGGTCAGCACCAGCATATTCGTGCCGACACCGGTGAGCAGAAAAACAGGCGCAATCGCCAGCTGGATGATGTGTCCTATTTCGCCCGGCTTGATTTCCATGGTGGGGCGTGACTCGCACGCGATGTCTGTTGGCAGGACGCGTAGTCTATCAGCCAGGCTCGGATCCAGTGACCGAGCGCCTCATCGCCTAGAAATTTCCCTCACAGAAATCGATTAATTGGTTGTGAGAAACATATCAATTTCTGCAATGAAATAACGCAGCTGGGTGACCCACAAAATTTCAAGTCGCGTTCGATTTTGATCGAAATCACAGCCGCCTCTCGGTGAAAAGCTGATACATTTACCAATAATGTTGCTATTTTGTTACTAAGAGGAAATCGTGATGAAAATAATATTGATACAGTTCAAGCAGCACCTTGGAGATCACCGCAATGCTTGAACGCATGTCTGACAGCGCAGGCGTCGCGGGGCGCGGCGAATGATCCGGGTGGTATTGGCAGACGACCATGCGCTGATGCGCGAAGGACTCAAGTACATCCTCAGCAAAGCGGAAGACATTCACATATGCGGCGAGGCCACCGACGGATTCGACGTGCTCGCGCAAGTTCGCAAGGGTGGGTTCGACGTGCTGGTGATGGATCTGTCGATGCCCGGAAGGAGCGGAATGGACCTGATCAAACAGATCAAGCAAGAAGCGCCAGAGATCGCTTTGCTGGTGCTGACCATGCATGACGAAGATCAATATGCCGCGCGCGCCATCCGGCTGGGCGCGCATGGCTACATCACGAAAGAAAGTGCAGGCACGGACCTTGTCAATGCGATCCGCAAAGTCCGGTCGGGCCGCCCCTACATCAGCATGGAAGTGGCCGAGCAACTGGCCATGGATGCGATGCCGATGCGCGACGAACTACCGCACAAATCGCTGACCAATCGTGAGTTTGAGGTCTTCAACATGCTGGTCACGGGAAAGTCCGTCACCGATATTGCCGAAGTACTGCACCTATCGGTCAAGACCGTCAGCACGCATAAGGCACACATTCTGGAAAAGCTCGGCACGCCATCGCTCGCCGAGCTGGTGCAGTACGCGGTGGCACAGGGACTGCTGGACAAGTTCAAGCCATGAATTGAGCACGCGCAGTCCCGTCATCAGAGGAGAGAGAAATGCTAGGAAAGGCCTTAAGAATTCTCGGTTCGTACTCCGGACGCATTCAGGGTGCCCCGATAGCTTTGAAGAACTTGAGTCGAGATACTAGCAAGCGCAGTGAGAGTGACATGCAGCAAGCGCCATTAAAAGCGCTCGACTGATCCAACGGCACGGATCCCGGCAGCGCGATGTCCCGTCCGCCTTTCGCAATGCGTTCCCACAGTCGCCACTGTCCAACGCAATGCGGTCCGGCGGCAACCGGCGCACATCGCAGGAATCCGTGCTGAATCGTTCCAGCCTCTACAACAGGAGATGACCATGACATCCACCCACACTTCCGAGTTGCGCAACGAATCCGCGACTCCTGCGATCCATGCATCGGCAACGGAAGCCGGTTGGCAACGCCAGGGAAAGCTCTGGTCTAACCTGAAGGAATTGTGCGACCTGTTGCGCATCCCTTCTGCACCGTCGGTCAACGATGAAGAATTTCTCTTCCAGCATGTACAGTTCAAGACCGGACAGCGCGTGCATACGATCGGGCAGCCGTTCGATACGCTGTTCATTGTGCACTCCGGTTTCCTCAAGACCGTGCTGATCGACGAATTCGGCAATGAGCAGGTACTCAGCTTCCCAATGAAAGGCGATCTGTTCGGTGTCGATGGTATTCACACCCGGCGCCATGCCTCGGAAGCCGTTGCACTGTCCAACTGCGACCTGATCCTGCTGCCTTTCAAGAAATTCACCCAGCTGGGCCGCACCTATGTGGAACTTGAGCATGCGATGTACAGCGTCATGAGCCGCGAACTGGTACGCGAGCAGGCCATGGTCAGCATGCTTGGCGCGCTGTCGGCAGAAGCCCGGGTCGCGCGCTTCCTCGTATCACTGTCGGAGCGATTCGCCGAAATGGGCTACTCGAGCAAACTCTTCAACCTGCGCATGACGCGTCATGAAATCGGCAGCTATCTCGGGCTGACGCTGGAGACGGTCAGCCGCACACTGTCGGCATTTAATGAGATCGGCCTGATCAGCGTCGACCAGCGCTCGATCGGCATCAAGGATCTCGATGCCTTGCGTACGCTTCGTCGGCTGCCGCCGTCAAGTTCGCGTTCCAAAGCGGCCAGCCGGCGCGCGCGCGAGGCTGCGGCTCAGGCGGCTCAAGCCGGCATGGATAAAAATCTTCCCAGCGTCGCCGCATGAACCGGATCGGCGCCAGATTTTCCAACCTCATTTCTCCCGGATGGGCGAGGCAATAGAGGTCAATCGCCATCCGCAACACTGGCTGAGCGACGCTCACAATCTTCAAACCATCTGCGAAAGAATGCCATCACCAGGGACCGGCAGCGGTCCCCTTTTTCAGAGGCACGTTCATGATGTCGCTGCCTGCGGGACGGCAGCTTGCAAGGCGCGCAATGCCTTGCACGCCGGCACCGTATCTCAGACGAGCTACCGGCAGCCGGAATGGTCTGCCACATGCGTACCGTCCGTCTTCACTGTCTGCGGTGCCCCTGCCTTGCCAGCGACTGCGTCGCTTTGCGACAGGCTACTTGTGCCGCCCTCGCCCCTTGCCGCCGTGCGCGTGCCCGTTCGAGGCCGGAACCGTCGCCTCCATTGACCGGGTTACCGCCTCGCGCGCAGCATTCGCAGCGCTTTCGACACCCGAACGCGCCGCCATCATGTTCTGGCTTGCCACCCGGCTCGCCTCCCGAAAGGCTTGTTCCCACACCGACATCATGCCGGTGAAGGGATTGAGCATGGCATCGGACTGCCCCCCGGCGCCGGCACTCAGCTGCTCCCCGGCCTCGCCGGCCTGCTCGGCGGCGCTCTTGCTCAGGCGATCCATATAATCGCGCACCGACTTCCCGAACTCCGCCTGCATTTCGACGAGCGCCGCCATGATCTGCTGCTGGCAATGCATGGCCTTTTCCGGCCGACCGGCGATGGCCACTTGCAGATCGGCCATCTTGGACGGGTCACGCATGTCTGCGACGGCACGCGCCAACTTCAGCTGGCCGTCGACTGCCTGATGCGTGACGTCCAGCACTGCACGGTCGATCTTTTCGGTACCCGAGAACATGGCATCGGCGAGATGAATCGAAGCTTCCAGCTGGTAATGCATCATGTCTACCACCGGATTGTGCTGCTGACTTCTTCGCATCGCTGACTCCTTGAATCGTGTGAATGGCTGGGATCATGTGTATCCAGGCCAGTTTGTCATTCGAGGTCGAACCAGCCTTGACCGTGCACAAAGGCCATCGCCACAAATTCGGACAGCACGAATCGCCGCAATGGGTCGGCAAGGATTGCAGCGCGGATCACGCTTGCGCAAGGTGGGCGAACCGTTGGCGGACGATGCCGAGAATGCTTATTTTCCAAGGGGACACAGGTATAATACGGCGCCGCAAACACCGCCTTGCCGTGGCAAGCCAACAAGGGTGCCGCGCAGCTGTCATTACCCGGGACCGTATGTCAAATAAGTCAGCCAGGAAGCCCCTGGAAATCAAGATATCGACCGTGGTCGCCGTCGCCGCACTGCTCGGCGATACAGATCATGGGAGGCTCTCATCGGCTCTGTCGCAGGTCACTGGTGGAACCCCCGATTATTTCGAAGATGACTTCACGCTGCTCGACCTTGGCCATCTGCCGTCGGTACCTGAGCCCGGCAGTATCGACTGGGCGGCACTGATCGCGCTGTTCCGCGCGCATCGGCTGAATCCGGTCGCGGTTCGCAACGCTCCGGCGTCGCTCGAAGATGAACTGCGTGCGCATGGTCTCGCGATCGACCGGATGGAAGCGGCGCGCCCGCAGGAACCCAAGCCCCAGCCTGCCGCCGCACCAGCGCCAGCAGCAACTCTGGAAATGCTGACGCCAGCAGCGCCAACGGCCACACCGGCCCCGGCGCCAACCAGTGCAATGTCTGGCGCAAACCCGGACGCAAGTTCAGTCTCGAGCCCGTCACCGGCCTCGGACCCGGCCGCCCGCATGAGCGCCGCGCCGGCCGCGATGATCATCGATACGCCGGTACGCAGCGGCCAGCGCGTCTATGCGCGTGGCAGCGACTTGATCGTGATGGCGACCGTGAACCCCGGCGCTGAAGTGATCGCTGATGGCAGCATCCATGTCTATGCGCCGCTGCGCGGCCGCGCGCTGGCAGGTGCGTCAGGCGATGCCGGCGCGCGCATCTTTTCACTGGCGATGGCAGCCGAACTGGTCTCTATCGCCGGCATGTATCGCACCTTCGACGAGGGCTGGCCGAAAGAGCTTGCCGGATTGCCGACGCAAGTCCTGCTGAAAAACGACCGCCTTGAGACCCGTGCGATCTCCGCGAAGTAGACCGCCCCTCCCCAAACAACAGACAAGACAGACTCAATCAAGGAGTTCTTCGTGACAAAAATCATCGTCGTTACGTCCGGCAAAGGCGGCGTAGGCAAAACCACTTCAAGCGCCAGCTTCGCGTCCGGCCTCGCGCTGCGCGGCCACAAGACCGCAGTCATCGACTTCGACGTCGGCCTGCGCAACCTCGACCTGATCATGGGCTGCGAGCGCCGCGTGGTTTACGACATGATCAACGTGATCAACCGCGAAGCCACGCTCACACAGGGACTGATCAAGGACAAGCACTGCGACAACCTGTTCGTGCTGCCGGCTTCGCAAACGCGCGACAAGGATGCACTGACCGAGGAAGGCGTCGAGCGCATCCTTGAAGAACTCAAGACCATGGGCTTCGAGTACATCGTCTGTGACTCGCCGGCCGGTATCGAGCGCGGCGCGGTGATGGCGCTGACCTTCGCTGACGAAGCAATCATCGTGACCAATCCGGAAGTCTCCTCGGTGCGCGATTCCGACCGCATCCTCGGCATCATCCAGGCCAAGTCGCGCCGTGCGCAGCTCGGCACCGAGCCGGTGAAGGAGCACCTGCTGATCACCCGCTACTCGCCGAAGCGCGTTGACGCCGGCGAAATGCTGTCCTATGAAGACGTGCAGGAAATCCTGCGTATCCCGCTGCTGGGTATCATCCCCGAATCGGAGTCGGTGCTGCATGCATCGAACCAGGGCACACCGGCCGTGCATATCGGCGGCAGCGATGTGTCCGAAGCCTACAAGGACGTCGTCGCGCGCTTCCTCGGCGAAGACCGTCCGCTGCGCTTTGCTGAATATGAGAAACCGGGCCTGCTGTCACGCATCTTCGGAGGCAAGTGAGATGGACATCTTTTCTTTCCTGTTCAACAGTAAGAAACAGTCCGCCAGCACCGCGAAGGAACGCCTGCAAATCATCATCGCGCGTGAGCGTCACATCACCAGCGGCCCGGACTTCATGCCGGCGCTGCACCGCGAACTGATCGAGGTCATCTCGAAGTACGTGAACGTCAATCCCGAAGACATCAAGATTTCGCTCGACAAGCAAGGCAATCTCGAGGTGCTGGACGTGAACGTGGTGCTGCCGGATGGCGGTAACTGACGATGCAGCGATGCTGCTGCACGGTGTCGACTTCACGTCGGCGCCGCGCCGCAGAAAAGGCATCACGATCGCTTCAGGCCGTCTGAGCGGCGGTTGTTTTCGTCTCGAAGGTCTGGAGACACTGCATGACTTTGCCAGCTTATCTGGCTGGCTGCGCCGTCCCGGTCCGTGGCTGGGCGGCTTCGATTTTCCGTTTTCCTTTCCGCGCGAACTGATCACCCTGCTCGGCTGGCCCACCGCCTGGCCGGTGCTGATCCGGCATATCGCTGCCATCGAACGACCGCAACTGCGCGAGATCTTCAAGTCGGTCTGCGACGCACGGCCCGCAGGCCGCAAGTTCATCCACCGCGCGTGCGACCTGCCGGCCGGTTCGTCGTCGCCGATGAAATGGGTCAATCCGCCGGTCGCGTGGATGCTGCATGCGGGCGCACCGCTGCTGCTGGACGCCGATGTAACTATCCCCTTCATGCATGAGGGCGACCCCACCCGCATTGCACTGGAAGCCTATCCGGGCATGGTCGCGCGCAGCATCACGCGCGCTTCCTACAAAAATGATGCAGCGTCACTGCAAACACCGGCGCGACATGCGGCACGTCTGACGATCATTCAGGCGCTGGAGGGTGGCGACTATGCACAACAGATCAGGCTTGATGCCGGCCGTTTCCGCAACGAGCTGCTGGACGACGGCAGCGGCGATCTGCTCGATGCCGTGCTGTGCGCATTGCTGGCCGCCTGGGCATGGCAACGACGCGAACGCGATTTCGGTCTGCCACCGCATGACGGACTGGAAGGCTGGATCATCGGCACCTGAAGCGCCCGCACCCTCACCCTGCCGTAAGCGGGCTGCGACTGACTGCGCCAGCCCCACGCATTGACGGGCGCGGCGGCACAAATCTGTGTTGCCAATCCGCCGCCCGCAGCCCGCCGCAAAGCGTGCACTCAGGCCGCCTGGCGTTTCCCCGCAAAGGCGGCATACCACTGCAGGGACGCCGGATTCGCCATCGCATCCGGATTGGCCACTTTTTCGACCGGCATGCCGAGCAGCAGTTTCTTGATCGGCAGCTCCATCTTCTTGCCGGTCAGCGTGCGCGGAATTTCCGCCACTGCGATCACGTCATTTGGCACATGGCGCGCGGACAGCTGTGTGCGAATGCGTTCGCGGATGCGCTGCTCGAGCGATGCATCGAGTTCAACGCCTTCGCGCAGCACAACGAAGAGCGGCATCCAGGATTCGCGGCCCAAATATTCGAGGTCGACCACCAGACTGTCGAGCACTTCGTCGAAGTCCTCCACTACCCGATAGATTTCCGCCGTGCCCATCCGGATGCCGTGCCGGTTGATGGTGGCATCGGACCGGCCATAGATCACCGCACCACCGCGTGGCGTGATTCGGATCCAGTCGCCATGCCGCCACAGACCCGGGTAGTGCTCGAAATAGCTTTCGAGATAACGCTGGTTGCCCGGATCGTTCCAGAAGCACAGCGGCATCGATGGCATCGGCTCGGTCACGACCAGCTCACCCACCTGGTCAATCAGTTCATTGCCGTGGTCGTCGAACGCATGCACGGCCACGCCCAGTGCGCGGCACTGGATCTCACCGGCGTACAGCGGCAGATTCGGGCACGCACCGACGAAGGCGGCAGCGATGTCGGTGCCCCCGCTGATCGACGCCAGCAGCACGTCCTGCTTGACCTGCGTGTATACCCAGTCGAACGCCTCCTCGGCCAGCGGCGAACCGGTGGAGCCGATCGTGCGCAGCGTCGACAGATCCGCGATCTGTGCCGGCGCAATCCCGGCCTTCATGCAATTCGCATAGAAGGCCGCGCCCGCGCCGATGAAGGTCAGCTTGTGTTCTTCCGCAAAACGCCACAGCCGACCGAGATCGGGATAGCCGGGATTGCCGTCATAGATGCAGATGGTCGCACCGGTCAGCAGTCCCTTGATCTGCGAGTTCCACATGATCCAGCCGGTGGTCGAAAACCAGTGGAAGCGATCGTTCTCGCCGATGTCCAGCTGCAGCGCATGGCCCTTCAGGCCCTCCAGCAGGCTGCCGCCATGGCCATGCACGATCGGCTTGGGCATGCCGGTGGTGCCGGACGAATACAAAATCCATAGAGGATGATCGAACGGCAGCTGCTCGAAACGGATGGGCCCCGCCTGCGCGGCCGGATGCGCAAGCAGCTCATCCCAGCGGATCGCGCCGGGCAGCGATGCATCAGTATCGAGATACGGAAACAGCACGGTCTGCTCCAGCGTCTTCAACTCATTGCGCATCGCTTGCACGACCTCGCGCCGGTCAAAGTCCTTGCCGCCATAGCGATAGCCGTCGACCGCAATCAGCACCTTCGGATCAATCTGGCGGAAGCGGTCGAGCACGCTGGCACTGCCCATGTCAGGCGAGCACGATGACCAGATCGCGCCAATGCTCGCGCAGGCATAAAAAGAGATCGCCGCTTCCGGCGTATTCGGCAGGTAGGCGACCACGCGGTCGCCAGGGCCGACGCCGAGCGCACGCAATGCATTTGCGACCGCGGTGACCTGCTCACGTAAAACGCGCCAGCTGAGCGTGACGGTCGGGCGCAGCTCAGACTCGGCAATGATGGCCGGCTTGTCCGCACGGTCGCCATCGACATTGAAGCGGAACAGCTGCTCGGCGAGATTCAGGCGGCAACCGGAAAACCAGGTCGCGCCCGGCATCGCGTGGGTCGACAGCACTTCGCCGAAAGGCTGAGAGTGCCGGACGTCGAAATATTCCCAGATCGACAGCCAGAAACCCTCCAGGTCGTCGATGGACCACTGCCAGAGCTGCTGATAGTCCGTGAAAGTGAGCTGACGTTCGCGCGCCAGCCAGTCGAGATAATGGGTCAGCCTGCTGCTGGCGATGCGCTCGGCGCTCGGCTTCCACAGAAGCCGCGGTTCTGCCGTCATTCCTGTCTCCCGCTAGTCGTGGTTCGGTGGCGGGAGATGATAAATCAAAGCGCGACCCAAGCGGCGTTCAAGCCGCCTTAGCCACGTGTACACAATGACGGAGGGCGTGAACACGCCAGCGCAAGTTTCCATGACCGGCCGCCGCGACAGGCGATCACCACGGCGGCCGGCATGGCAGCAATCAATGCAGCTGATGTTTGAGCTGACTCAGTTCCTGATGCGCCTGCATCACGGCCTTCTTCAGCTGCTGGTCGACGTTTTGCTGATTCTCGCAGGCAGCCTTTGCCTGATCGCCCAGTTCTTCGAGCTGGTCGACGCAGTCGATGATGGATTGCTCGTCCTGTGCCTGCTGGAGCTTCTCGCGCGTCTGGGATGACTGCGAGTCGAGCTGCTGAATACAGTTCTTTAAATCTGTCGGCACGCCGGTACCGGCGCGCTCGCAGGCCTGGCTGGCCTGGCTGATAGTCTGCTCGATCTGGCTGAAACGCTGCCGGACTTCATCTGCTTGCATCATGATCTTGCTCCTTGATGTTGAGATTCCCGGTCGGATCCGGCCATGATTGGATGCAAGGCCAGCAGCCAAGTTCCGGCCACCAGCCTCGTACCAGGTTCAGCACACACCGCCGACACATGCAGTGCAATGCAGTCAGTGCAACACAGCACCGCTGCTTCCGGCCCGGCCGGTGCGCGAAGGCAGCCCGCGCTCGATGAACTGCTTCATTCGCCGCAGGTCATCATCCAGCGCCATCTGCGGATCGGCTCCGGTCAGCACGGCAATTCCCTGTCCGAGCGCGCCGGCGGGCGGCTGCCACGACATGCGGACGGTCGCACGCGTGCCACCACCCGGCTGCGCCGTCAGCGTCAGCTGGCCCTCACTGCGCACGGTCGCGCCCGGCTCGCTCTGCCAAGCCAGCCGGTGCGGACGGTCGGCTGCGGTCAGCACGGCATCGAACTCGACTTCGCTGCCCGCCGGCCCCTGCACAACCCAGTGCGAACGCTGATTGCCGAGGTCACGTACCTCGATCACATGCGACATGAAATGCGGGAAATTTTCATAGCGGCTCCAGACGTCATATACCTTGTCTGGTGCCGCCTGAATGTCAATCGCGCACTGCGCCTCATAGGCCTGCCCCGACGGCTGCAGTGCCGCAGTCGACCTCTCGCGCAGTTCGTCACTGCTGCGCGCCATCAGGCCCAGTCCCGTTGCCGCTGCGACCAGTCCAAGCGGCTGGCGTCGCTTCAGCCCATACCAGGCGAGCAGCCCCGCGCCAATGGCGCCGGCAATCCAGAGCGGACTGCGGCCGGCAAGGAAGGTCGCGACCGCTGGGCTGTCATCCGCTGAGGACAGCGGTATACCGAATCGCACGGCCTCGACACCGGGGATACTCTCGACGAACTCCAGCAGCGCTGCCTCTTCGGCGGATGAAATCGCCGCTGCCAGCGTCACCAAACCCTCGTCGGCATCGACCTCGACCTCCGCCAGTTGCGGGAACGCACGCGCGATGCGCGAGCGCACGCGTGCCTCCAGCACATGGTTGTCGATGGGCTTGGCGCGCTGCGAGGAGATCATCCGCGTGGCCGCAGCCTGCAGGCCACTCATCCGGTTGCGCGCGTCGCGCATTTTGCTGCCGACGATCTTCTGTGTCCTGTGCGTATAGCTGCTCATCTTGTCCTGCAAGAGGACACGCCGACGGCGTCCTTCCGCAGGATCGGCGACATACATCGCCAAAGCACCGACGGCCATGCCAGCTAGCCAGTTCATCCACGGGGTCTCGCTGCTTCGCGTATGAAATTCCACGTTGCTCTCCTTTCAGTGAGAAGAAACCGGTACGCCGGATCGGACCGCGCTGGCCTGCGTGATACCGCTGGTTAGCGGCGACTCATCGGCCGGCAAACCGCTGGCCAGTCGACACCTGTTCGACGGCCGACCGGATACGCAGGCGCGTCAACCGTGTGATCACTCACCCGACTCTCCTGCCTTTGACTGCCCGCCTGACATTAAGCTCAATATTGCTCTGCATTAAAATTCGGTTTCAATTGCTCGATGTAAGGTTGGAACTTCCATCGGACTGCCCATTCGAATTCGCAAGCCTCCTTCCCTGCCTCTTTCATGAAGACATTTTTCGGCGCTCTGCTCGCCTTGTTGTTGTCCGCCGCTGCGCAAGCGCAGACCACCGGCTGCGACAAACACTTTTTCCAGAAGACCCCCCCTGAGTTCACGCGCAAGGCCTTACAGGCAAGCACTGTCGGGCTGTGTTTCGACGCCTTCGCAGTGATGCATTCAGGGGTGTCGAAGACACCCCTGTGGGCAGCGCAGCGTCTGACACGCGACAGTCTGCAAGCCGCACGCGAGGTACCGCGCGCGGATAGCTTCCATGCAGAAGCAACGCTGCCGCCGAAACATGGCGCTGAGCTGGCTGACTATGCGCGTTCAGGCTTCGATCGTGGTCACATGGCGCCGGCCGCCGACATGCCGACACGGCAGGCGCAGCACGAAAGTTTTTCGCTGGCGAATGTCGTGCCGCAAAACCGCCGCAACAATCAGCAGCTGTGGGCCGCCATCGAGGGCGCGACGCGCCACTTGGTGAATCAGCGTGGCGAACTGTTTGTGCTGACCGGCCCGATTTTCGAGGGCGACAAGATCGTACGTCTGAACAGTCGCGTGTTTGTGCCCACGCATGTATTCAAAGCCGTGATCGATCCGGCCACTGGCGCAGGTGCCGCTTGGCTGGCACCGAATGACGACAGCGGCGAGTATCAGGTCGTACCGATCGCCGATCTGGAACAGAAAGCCGGCATCAACCTGTTCCCCAAATTGCCGGGCGCCGCCAAGCAGCACGCGATGGAACTACCGCAACCCCGGCTGCGCGGACGCCGTCCGACCGGCAACACCGAAGGGAGGAAACCATGAACACGCTAAAACCGTTCGAGAACGAAAGTGATTCGATGGCGATCGACGAGCTGACTATCGAAAACCGGGTCGACCAGCTGGAACTGTATGGCTCGCTGGCGATCACCCGTGATCAGGCAGGTCTGGAACGCGCGCTGCAGCTCAAGGCCTTGCTGGATAATGTGGTCGCGCATCTGCAGTCCGTGCCCGACCTGCCTGCGCAATTGTCATTGCGGCCAACCGACAGCATCGACAATCCGTTCAAATAAGAAGCCCACACTACGGACCAGTTGCCCAGATTTCAGCCGAGCGGTCTGACGCGCCACTTATCGGGTCGCTTGCCCTGAGCTTGCCCTGTGCTTGCTCTTTTGGCAGCACCGACTGGATAGCGGCGTCGCACGTCGTACGGCCAACACTGGCATACTGACGCCCTGTTTCAGCCCACCGGCAGTGCCCATGTCCCCCACCCCGAAAAATCTCCGTTCCTATCCGCGCTTTCGCCCCGAGCTGAAGCCGGCGCCCTTCCTGCCGATGTCGCGCAAGGAGATGGAAAAACTCGGCTGGGACAGCTGCGACATCATCCTCGTCACCGGCGATGCGTATATCGATCACCCGAGCTTCGGCATGGCACTGATCGGGCGGCTACTGGAGTCGCAGGGCTTTCGGGTCGGCATCATCAGCCAGCCTGACTGGCATTCGGCGGAACCATTCCGTGCGCTCGGCAAGCCCAACCTGTATTTCGGTGTGACTGCGGGGAACATGGATTCCATGATCAACCGCTACACCGCCGATCGCAAACCCCGCTCGGAAGATGCGTACACAGCGAACGGCGAACCGAACAAGCGCCCTGATCGTGCATTGACCGTGTACGCCCAGCGCGCGCGCGAGGCTTTCCCCGGTGTGCCGGTCGTGATCGGCAGCATCGAGGCAAGCCTGCGCCGCATTGCGCATTACGACTATTGGTCCGACACCGTGCGTCGCTCAGTGCTGACGGATTCCAAGGCCGACATTCTGTTGTTCGGCAACGCTGAACGCGCCCTGCTGGACCTATCGCACCGGCTCGCGGCCGGCGAACCGGTGAAATCCATCCGCGACCTGCGCGGCACCGCGTTCATGGTGTCACGCGGCTGGAAGCCGACCGACGACTGGAGCGAAGTCGATTCGACCCGCGTCGACACGCCGGGACGTATCGAGCCGCATACGAACCCTTACGAAATGAAGGAAAAGGAGCCGGCAGCCTGCGGCACCGACGGCAGGACCGAAGCCGCCAGCACGCCGATACGCATCATGACGCGCGAAGAAAGACTGGCGCAGCAGAAGGAGATCCGCAGCCGTAGCGTGGTGCGCCTGCCCGCCTATGAGGTGGTGAAGGAAGATCCGGTCACCTACGCACATGCATCGCGCGTGTTCCACCTCGAATCCAACCCCGGCAATGCGCGCGCCCTGGTACAAGCCCATGGCGAACGCGATGTCTGGCTGAACGCCCCGCCGCTGCCGCTGGCGATGGAAGAGATGGACTATGTGTACGACCTGCCGTACGCGCGCGCACCACATCCGACGTACGGCAGCGCAAAAATTCCGGCCTGGGACATGATCCGCTTCTCGGTGAACATCATGCGTGGCTGTTTCGGGGGCTGTACCTTCTGCTCCATCACGGAGCACGAGGGCCGCATCATCCAGAGCCGCTCCGAGCCCTCCATCCTGCGCGAGATCGAGCTGATCCGCGACAAGACCAAGGGCTTCACCGGCACCATCTCCGACCTTGGCGGGCCAACCGCGAACATGTACCGGCTCGCGTGCAAGGACAAGTCCATCGAAGAATCCTGCCGTCGCTTGTCTTGCGTGTATCCGACCATCTGCAGCAACCTCAACACGGACCACAGCAAGCTGATCCAGCTCTACCGCAAGGCGCGCGCGATACCGGGCGTGAAGAAAATTCTGATCGGCTCCGGACTGCGTTATGACCTCGCGGTGCGCTCACCCGAGTATGTGAAAGAACTGGTGACGCATCATGTCGGTGGCTTGCTGAAGATTGCGCCCGAACACTCGGAAGAAGGCCCGCTGTCGAAAATGATGAAGCCCGGCATGGGCTCGTACTACAAGTTCAAGGAACTGTTCGACAAGTATTCGAAGGAAGCGGGCAAGGAGCAGTACCTGATACCGTACTTCATCGCCGCGCATCCGGGCACGACGGATGACGACATGCTCAATCTCGCCCTGTGGCTCAAGCAGAACGATTTCCGCCTCGATCAGGTGCAGACCTTCCTGCCGACGCCGATGGCCATGGCGACCACGATGTACCACACGCGCAAGAACCCGCTGCGCAAGATCAGTCAGGATTCTGAAGCGGTCGAGACGCCCCGACTTGCCAAGATCCGCAAATTCCACAAGGCGCTGCTCCGTTATCACGACCCGGCCAACTGGGAAATCCTGCGCGAAGGCCTCAAGCGCATGGGACGCAGCGAGCTGATCGGCAACGGTCCGCAACACCTGGTGCCGCGCGGCGACGGCGCCTTGCTGCCCGCGAGACGTACGCGCCGCGACGAGACGCCGCCGCTGAAAACGATTGCGAAGAAGTTCGGACAGAAAAAGCTTCGTCCGGGTGCGGCGATCCAGCGCAAGCGTGCCGGCTGAGGCCGCGCGCGACGGAGACCGAGCATGCGCATACGACCGCGGCAAGTCCTGAAGGCGGTTCTACTGGCCACCCTGCTGCTAGGCGCGGGCGCGCAAGCCGATGAAGCGCCGCCGCTCGAGCCGATCCCCCAACTCGATGTTGCCCTCTACATGGGCCGCTGGTACGAGATCGCGAAGTTCCCCAACCGTTTCCAGCGCAAGTGCGTTGCCGATACCAGCGCGGAATACCGGCTACTGGATGACCAGCGGATCAAGGTCATCAATCGCTGCCGGCTCAGCGATGGAAACATGGACGAGGCGATCGGCATCGCACGGCAGGCCGGCGATCTGCCGTCGCAATTGAAGGTACGGTTCGCGCCCGCGTGGCTGGGTTTCCTGCCCTTCATCTGGGGTGATTACTGGGTGATCGACCTCGATCCGGCATACCAGCTGGCCGCGATCAGCGAGCCAAAGCGCGAGTACCTGTGGATACTGTCGCGTACGCCACGGATCACACCGGACACCTATGCGGCGATGATCAGGCGGCTGGAGTCCATGGGACTCGATACCGGAAAGCTGCAGATGAGCCTGCAGACGGAGGCCACCCGCTAGCGGGCGCAAAACCAACGACCCGCCCCGTGAGCCAAAGTAAAAAGCCGACCATCGCTGGTCGGCTTTTTTCATTCGGTGGTGGGAAGTGCTGGCTTCGAACCAGCGACCTATCGCGTGTGAGGCGATCGCTCTACCCCTGAGCTAACCTCCCGAAAGAGGCGAGATTATGCCACAG
>JACCDS011170533.1_pt1 | contig 64500 bp, 62 predicted proteins | sample 7446441 | NCBI WGS metagenome assembly JACCDS01 (sample SAMN15323445, study PRJNA562643) | freshwater metagenome | isolation source: river surface water | place: USA:Blue River Watershed | collected 2017-08-17
CTCTTGCGGGCGATCGTCGCTGTCTGCCACGACATCCGCACCGAGCGGCAGTTCGCTGTGCACCGACACGGCGTCTGAAAAGAAGAACCCCCGCTTCCGAAAAAGCAGGGGTTCTTCAGCAGCCTGAGCCGGGCATGCCCGGCTTTTTTCTTCAGCGCAATCAGGACAATCAGACCTGTTCGCCAACCACCACCACATTGATCTCGACGACCACATCGGTGTGCAGTGCGACCGATACCGGATGCTCGCCGACCGTTTTCAGCGGACCTTGCGGCATGCGGATCTGCGACTTGTCAGCCTTGACGCCTTGCTTGCCCAGCGCATCGGCGATGTCGTGGTTCGTCACCGAACCAAACAGACGGCCATCTACGCCCGATTTTTGCGCGATCTGAATACGCAGACCTGCCAGCTTTTCGCCTTCAGCCTGAGCAGCCGCCAGCTTTTGCGCAGCCGCCTTTTCGAGCTCAGCGCGCTTAGCTTCGAACTCGGCAATGGCATCCGCCGTCGCACGACGTGCAATACGGTTCGGGATCAGGTAGTTACGGCCGTAGCCGTCTTTCACGCGGACGACGTCACCTAGGTTGCCCAGGTTCGCCACTTTTTCCAACAGAATGACTTGCATGTGTGTTCTCCAGGTATCTCGTAGGGCTGGCCGATCAGGCGTTATGCAGATCGGTGTACGGCAGCAGCGCGAGGTAGCGTGCGCGCTTGATCGCGGTGTCGACCTGGCGCTGGTAGTGCGCGCGGGTACCGGTCAGACGTGCCGGCATGATCTTGCCGTTTTCCTGGACGAAGTCCTTCAGCGTGTCCACATCCTTGTAGTCCACCTGCTCGACCTTGGCGACGGTGAAGCGGCAGAACTTCTTGCGCTTAAACAGCGGGTTCTGCTGCTTGCGCTTCTCTTTGAGTTTGCTCTTGTCGAATTTTTTACCGAATGCCATTTTGCTGGCTCCTGAATCTAAGAAACTGTTTCGAAATCCGTGAGGTGGAACAGCAGGGCCTTGCTGTTTCGGTTCTTGCGCGCCATGAAGCCGCAAAACCTGTACATCAGACCCATCTCAGCGCGCTCGAGCATCTCGGCGGTCTGTCCGGCAGCAACTGCTGCCATCTCGAACTCGACTCGCCTTGCGATACCTGCTTCGACCTGCTCCGATTCGTGTAGCAGCCTTGCTGACACCATCGGAATACCTGCCGGCGTATAACGTTTGACGTCACGCTCAGCCAGGGTCGCGATGCACTGAAACCTGTTCTCTCCTCGCTCGGTCAATGACTCGCGGCGATCAAGCCGCCGTGGCTTCAGCGCGCGCTGCCTTAGCGGCGTCTTCCTTCTGCACGCTCTTCATGATCGGCGAAGGCCCGGTCTCGGCCTTCTTCATGCGAACGGTCAGGTGGCGCAGCACGGCGTCGTTAAATTTGAAGCCGGTCTCGAGCTCAACCAGCGTCTCGCCATCGCACTCGATGTTCATGCAGACGTAGTGAGCCTTCGCGAGCTTCTGGATCATGTAGGCCATCTGGCGGCGGCCCCAGTCCTCAACACGATGAATCTTGCCGCCACGACCTGTAACCAGGGTCTTGTAGCGCTCGATCATCGCGGGAACCTGCTCGCTCTGATCCGGATGGACGATAAAAACGATTTCATAGTGACGCATTGTTTCTCCTTGTGGTCGAATTACATAATTGCCCACCCCGGCGTCAGGACGGGTGTGGGAAGAGGAAAGCCCGTGACTATAACCGTTTTGCGGGAAAAACTCAATTTCTCCAAGGGTTTACCCGCGTAAAACGGTCAAAAAGCTTGTGAATCGCCCGAAAATGCTTGCGCTTCCGACGAATGCTGTATAAAAATACAGGCTGTTCAAAAAAACAGGCGGGCGCGAGGCAATCGATGATCAAACTGACAGCGAGGCAGGAACAGATTCTGGGCTTGATCCGGGAAGCAATCGACACCACCGGTTTCCCACCTACCCGTGCCGAGATCGCGCAGACGCTAGGCTTCCGCTCGGCCAATGCCGCCGAAGAACATCTGCAGGCGCTGGCGCGCAAGAGAGCAATCGAAATCACGCCCGGCACCTCACGCGGCATCCGCCTGCTGGATCGCCCCGCTGACGGCGTAGGGCTTGTCCGTGCTGGCAGCCGACAGATGTCCCTGCCTCATCCGGCGCTGATGCAGTTCTCGCTACCGCTGATCGGCCGGGTGGCCGCAGGTTCTCCGATCCTCGCGGAAGAACATATCTCGGCCACCTACAACGTCGATCCTGCGCTGTTCACTGCGCGCCCGGACTATCTGCTGAAAGTACGCGGCATGTCGATGCGGGATGCCGGCATCTTCGACGGCGACCTGCTTGCGGTAAAAAAAACCGACACGGCGCGCGACGGGCAGATCGTAGTGGCGCGCCTCGATGACGAGGTCACCGTCAAGCGCTTCCGCCGTGATGGCCACGCAATCGAACTGCTGCCCGAGAACCCGGATTTCCAGATAATCCGCGTCGAGCCGGGCAGTCATGAATTTGCACTCGAAGGCCTGGCTGTCGGCCTGCTCAGGGCCTGGGGATAAGGCTTCCGATAAGCAGCGCTCTATCAGCCGTTCCTGCGCTTACGCTTCTCGATCAGCTGCGTCGCGATACCGCGCAGGATATTCACCTCCTCGACCTCCAGTCCGGCGCGTGCGAACAGCCGGCGCAGCCTGGGCATCAGCTTCTTTGGGTTCGCCGGATCGAGAAACTCGATTTCGACTAGTGCCTGTTCAAGATGCCGGAACATCCCTTCGATCTGTTCCGCGCCTGCTGGCTCGCCGCGGAAACCGACAACGGGCTGCGGTTGAACCCCGTCGCATGCCGCCACGCGGCATTCATAGGCGAGAACCTGCACTGCCTGAGACAGGTTCAGCGACGAGTAGTCCGGATTGGCCGGCACACTGACCAGCGCGCTGCACTTGCCTACCTGGTCATTCGACAAGCCGAAGCGCTCGTTGCCAAAGACCAGCGCAGCGCGCAACCCGGGATCTGCTGCGAGCTGCTGCGCCAGCGCGCGCGGCTCAAACAGCGGCGGCGAAAATTCTCGCGGACGCGCCGACAGCGCAACGCTGAAATTACATCCCGCCAGCGCTTCATCAAGGGAGCCGACAATCTTTGCACCGGCCAGCACGTCGGTCGCGCCGCTGGCCAGCGCGATGGCCTCCTCATCCTGTAAGGCGCTCGGGTCACGCGGATTTACCAGCACCAGATCGGCGAATCCCATGGTTTTCATCGCTCGGGCGGCTGAGCCAATATTGCCGGGACGGCTGGTTTCGACGAGCACGAAGCGAAGCCGGTCGAACAGGGATTGGGAAGAAGAAGGCGGGTTCATTTAAAATGGCGGATAACGCGCGAAGGACACAAGCTGGCAAAGCGGGCTGCAGCGAAGTCGATGGACACGACGAATCGTGAACAGGGACTGCAAGCTGTGATTGCTGACAGACCGTGATCGCTTCCGCATCGCTCATTCTCACAGCTGCCGCATTCTAACGGAACCTCCATGCATCCCATGATCAATATCGCGGTGAAAGCCGCGCGTCGTGCCGCCACGATCATCAACCGTGCCTCCTTTGACCTCGACCAGGTACGCGTGTCGCACAAGGGTCATAACGACTTTGTCAGCGAAGTCGACCACGCCGCCGAGCAAGCCATCCTCGATGTGCTGAAGCAGGCCTACCCCGATCATGCGATCCTGGCGGAAGAATCTGGTGCGTCAGCCAACCTGCATGATGAGAATGAAAACGTGTGGATCGTCGATCCGCTCGATGGCACCACCAACTTCATCCATGGTTTTCCGCAATATGCAGTATCGATCGCGCTGCGGCAGCGTGGCCAGATAACGCAAGCGGTCATCTACGATCCGACCCGCAACGAGCTGTTCACTGCCACCAAGGGCGTTGGTGCCTTCCTGAACGAGAAGCGCCTACGCGTCTCGAAGCGCGACAAGCTGGCTGATGCACTGATCGGCACCGGCTTCCCCTACAGCGATCTGTCCGGGCTCGATGACTACCTAAAGATGTTCAAGGTCATGACTGAAAAGTCTGCCGGTCTGCGCCGCCCAGGCTCGGCTGCGCTCGACCTCGCCTACGTTGCGGCCGGTCGCCTCGATGGCTTCTTCGAGAAGAACCTCAAGCCCTGGGACATGGCGGCCGGCTCGCTGCTGGTCAGTGAGGCAGGCGGTATCGTGTCCGACTTCACCGGCGAAGGCCACCACCTCGACAAAGGCGATGTCATCGCCGGATCGCCGAAAATTTTTGCGCAAATGCTGAATGTGCTGACGCCGTTCGCCTGATAAAAAAACCACGTCATCAAACCAGAGAAGTAAGCAGAAAATCGAATGCGACAAATGCTGTGCGCCCCGCCGTCATCGGGGCGACAGCGATTGCTGTTATACTGCGTTTCTGCGGTAATCGTTCCAGTCTCCTTGCCGCCCCTCCTGACTCACCTCCCCGAACCCGTGACTGGCGCCCAACGTGGCGGCGGTTCGACTAATCTCTCATTTATGTCATTTGCTGAACTCGGCCTGGCCGAACCCATCGTGCGTGCCGTCACGGAAAACGGCTATACCCAACCTACCCCCATTCAAGCACAAGCGATCCCTGCAGTCCTCAAAGGCGGCGACCTGCTGGCCGGCGCACAAACTGGTACCGGTAAGACGGCGGGCTTCACGCTGCCGATGCTCCAATTGCTCGACAACGGAAAACGTCCTGCGCCGCGCCATATCCGCGCGCTGGTACTGACGCCGACTCGCGAACTCGCCGCACAGGTCGGCGAAAGCGTGGTCAGCTATGGCAAGTACCTGAAGTTGTCATCCGAAGTGATCTTTGGCGGCGTCAATATCAACCCGCAGATCCAGAAGCTCTCGCGCGGCATCGACATCCTTGTCGCCACACCCGGTCGCCTGCTTGACCTGATGCAGCAGAACGCGGTGGACCTGAAGTCGGTCGAAATTCTAGTACTCGACGAAGCGGACCGCATGCTCGATATGGGCTTCATCCGCGACATTCGCAAAGTGCTCGCAGCGCTGCCGCCGAAGCGACAGAACCTGCTGTTCTCTGCCACCTTCGCCGACGAGATCAAGGCACTGGCCGATAGCCTGCTGAATAACCCGGCAATGATCGAAGTTGCACGTCGCAATTCGACCGTTGAAGTCATCACGCAAAAGATCCATCCGGTCGATCGCGACAAGAAGCATCTGCTGCTTGCTCACCTGATCAAGGAGCGCAACTGGTTCCAAGTACTGGTCTTCACGCGTACCAAGCACGGTGCAAACAAGCTGGTCGAGCAGCTTGGCAAAGCCGACATCAGCGCGCTGGCCATCCATGGCAACAAGAGCCAGGCAGCCCGCACGCGCGCACTGGCCGAATTCAAGAGCGGCAAGCTGCAGGCGCTGGTCGCAACCGATATCGCCGCGCGCGGCATTGACATCGACCAGCTGCCGCATGTCGTCAATTACGATCTGCCCAATGTACCGGAGGACTACGTGCACCGGATCGGCCGTACCGGCCGCGCCGGCGCAGCGGGGGAAGCTGTCTCGCTGGTATGCATTGACGAGCACGGCCTGCTGCGCGATATCGAGCGCTTCATCAAGCGCGAAGTGCCGCGCGAAGTGATCGAAGGCTTCGAGCCCGATCCGACGGCAAAAGTACAGCCCATCCAGCTGCGCAGCCAGGATCACCGCAGCCGTGCGCCGCGCAACGGACAACAGCGTTCGAGCGGAAGCCAGAACGGTCAGCGAAATTCGGCCAATTCGGCCAAGCCCGCCGGTGGCCGTCCAGCGCAGCCCGGACGGTCTGCGCAGCCCGCGGCGCGCACGTCCCAGGCGCCGCGTCCTGCTCAGCCAACCCCGCGGCCGACGGGCGCACGACACTCCCAGCGCGGCGGCGCGCTGCTGACCCAGAATGCGGCCAACGCACAGACACGCAAGCAGCGCAGCGGCGAAAGCTGATCCGTCTGGCAGGCACTCTTCGCACGGTCACGGCTGTGCTACATTTCGCATCACTCTCTGAAGCCGGGCGCAAGCTCGGCTTCATTCACTTCATCGTCATGAATTCATGAACGCACCCGAACGGACCGGCGCAGAAAAGCATACGCCCATGATGCAGCAGTATCTGCGCATCAAGGCCGACTATCCGGACCTGCTGCTGTTCTATCGGATGGGCGATTTCTATGAACTCTTCTTTGATGACGCCGAAAAGGCAGCACGTCTGCTCGGCATCACGCTCACGCAACGCGGCGCGTCCAACGGCACGCCGATCAAGATGGCCGGTGTGCCGTTTCATTCGGTTGACCAGTATCTGGCCAAGCTGGTGAAACTCGGTGAGTCGGTCGCGATCTGCGAGCAGATCGGCGACCCGGCCACCAGCAAAGGACCGGTCGAGCGCAAGGTGCAGCGCATCGTGACGCCCGGTACGCTAACCGAATCAGAACTGCTGCCCGAAAAATCCGAACGCCCCCTGCTCGCTCTGCATGTACTGCAGCAGCGCAGAGGCATCACACTGGGCCTCGCCTGGCTGTCGCTGGCCAGCGGGCAGTTGCGCGTCACCGAGATGGCGGTGGACGAGCCACAACTGCCGCTACGCATTCGGCAGGAACTCGAACGTATCGAACCAGCCGAAATTCTGGTGGATGGCCAGCGCGCGGTGCTGCTGCAGGAAGTGCCGGGCCTGCGCCCGACCACGGTCGCCGACTGGCATTTCGAGATACCGGCCGCACAGAAGGCGCTACTGGAGCAACTCGGTGCAGCCACGCTCGCCGGCTTTGGCGCTGAAGGTATGTCGGCTGCCATTGGCGCGGCCGGTGCGCTGCTTGTCTATGCACGCAACACGCAGGGCAAGAACCTGCAGCATGTCAGGACGCTACAAGTAGAACACGAGGACGAGTTCATCGGCATGGATGCGGCTACGCGTCGCAACCTCGAACTCACGGAGCCGCTGCGTGGCGCCGAGGGGCAGTCGCCGACGCTGTTCTCGCTGCTGGACCACTGCCGGACTGCGATGGGCTCGCGTCTGCTGCGGCATTGGTTGCATCATGCACCGCGTGCGCAGGCGATTGCGCAGGAGCGCCATGCCGCGATCGGTGCACTGCTCGATACGCAAGCCTGTGCGCCCTTGTCAGCCTTGCTGGCCGGTGTGCCCGATATCGAACGTATCGCCAGCCGGATCGCTCTTCTGTCGGCCCGTCCGCGCGACCTCTCGGCATTACGCGCCGGCCTGCAGCAACTGCCTGCGCTGCAGGCAGCCATCGCGCCGGCGGATCCGCTTGCGCGCGCTTCACTGCTGGAGCAGATTCGCGCAGAGCTGGCCACACCCGATACCTGTCTGTCCTTGTTGGAGCGCGCGATTGCAGCCGAACCGGCGGCGATGGTTCGCGATGGTGGCGTGATCGCGCGTAGCTACGATGCAGACCTTGACGAGCTGCGCGGCCTGTCAGAAAACGCCGGCCAGTTCCTGCTCGACCTGGAAGCGCGCGAGCGCGAACGCACTGGCATCGCCAATCTACGGGTCGAGTACAACAAAGTGCATGGCTTCTACATCGAAGTCACGCACGGTCAAACGTCGAAGGTACCCGAAGATTACCGCCGCCGGCAAACGCTGAAAAATGCGGAGCGCTACATCACGCCGGAGCTGAAGGCCTTCGAGGACAAGGCGCTGTCGGCACAGGACCGCGCGCTGGCACGCGAGAAAATGCTGTACGAGCAGTTGTTGCAGACGCTGGGCGCACACATAGCGCAACTACAACAAGTGGCGCGGGCGACGGCACGACTGGACGTGCTTGTCGCGCTGGCCGCGCATGCGGAACGCCACCAATGGTGCTGCCCGCTGCTCACCGCAGAGTCCGGGCTCGAGATCGTACAAGGCCGCCACCCGGTGGTCGAGAATGCGATCGAGCGCTTCATTGCCAACGATTGCCGTCTCACGGCTGAGCGGCGTCTGCTATTGATTACCGGTCCGAACATGGGCGGCAAGTCCACCTATATGCGGCAGCTGGCATTGATCACGCTACTCGCCTACGTGGGCAGCTACGTTCCGGCAACGTCGGCCACGATGGGTCCGATCGACCGCATCTTCACCCGGATCGGCGCAGCCGACGATCTGGCGGCCGGTTACTCGACCTTCATGGTCGAAATGATGGAGTCCGCAGCTATCCTGCACGGCGCAACCGAACGCTCGCTGGTGCTGATGGACGAAGTCGGTCGGGGCACGTCCACTTTCGACGGACTGGCACTCGCCTGGGCGATCGCCACAGCCTTGCTTCAGCAGAACCGAAGCTACACGCTGTTCGCAACGCACTATTTCGAGCTCACCCAGCTACCGCAGCGACATGCCGCCTGTGCAAACGTGCATCTGTCCGCCGTGGAGCATAAAGACACGATCGTGTTCCTGCACGCCGTACAGGAAGGCCCCGCATCGCAAAGCTACGGATTGCAGGTCGCGCAGCTGGCTGGCGTGCCGCAAAACGTGATCCGCGCCGCACGGCGCCATCTGGCCGCGCTGGAAGCGCAATCGGCCGATGCCGGCGGACAGTTCGACCTGTTCTCAGCGGCACCGCCGGATCTCGACGAGCCGGCAGTTGCTTCGGCACCCTCGCCTGCGCTGGAAGCGCTGAAGGCCGTGGATCCGGACAGCCTCAGTCCGCGCGAGGCGCTGGATGCGCTGTACCGGCTAAAGCGAATGGCTGATGAGGACGGGGCACCATCGTGACCTCCCTGCGTACACTGACACGGCTGTGGCCCGCTCTGCTGTGGTCGGCAGGACTGTGCTCCGCACTAGCCCTAGGCGGCCTAACCTCGGCACAGGCCGAACCTTTCCGCGTCTCGGTGCTAATGCGTGTGGCTACCGGTGGCGATGGCGAAGCGGCACTGCGCAGTGCACTTGACGACGCGCAGTCGCGCAATCCGGCCTTCATCGTCGTGAATGGTCTGAGGGAAGCCGGAGAAGCCTGCAGCGACCGGCTTTTCAGGCGTCGCAAGGCCGTGCTGGAGGCCAGCGAGACGCCGGTCTTCCTGTCCATGGCGGGTGACGACTGGATGAACTGCGTCGATCGTCGCGGCCGCCCGGCGGAATCCATCTGGCTCAGCCTGCTGCGCGAGCAGCTCTATGGTGATATCAGCTGGAACGGTTCGAAGCACGTCGCGCTGAGGCGGCAATCTGCGCTACCGGCCTTTCGCAGCTACGCAGAAAACACCCGCTGGGGATGGCAGCAAGTGATGTTTGCTACCCTTCATGTGCCGGCTGCAAACAACCATTACCTGACGGCGGCGGGACGCAATAGTCAATTCGAGGACAGGCTGACTGCGAACCGCGACTGGCTCACGCGGCTCGCGCTGCTGGCATCCGTCGAACGCCGCAAGGCCATCGTGTTGTTCAGCGACGGGCAGCTATTTCCCGCAACCAGGCTGCCGGCCGGCGTGCGGGATGGCTTTGCTGAGATGCGCGGCGCACTGCGCAAGTTTGCCGCAAAAACGCGGATTCCGGTATTGCTGGTGCAAGGTGCCGCGACGACTTCAGCGACTGCCACGCCTGCAAGTCCAACAATTGCCTGGCTCGGCACATTGGCGCATGTGAGGCTGGCACCGGGCGTAACCGATGTCGACATCGATATCGATGCCGCGGTACCGTTTGTATTGCCCGGTACGGAAGCGGATTCCGAACCGGCGCAATGAGCCTGATTTACTGCAGCTGAATCGAGCGGAACTGATCGCTGTCTTCATCATCATCGCCGTGATGATGATGGCCGTGCGGACCATGCACATGACCGTGTGCGATCTCTTCATCGCTTGCCTTGCGCACTTCAATGACGTTCAGCGCAAAGCGCAGTGCCATGCCAGCCAGCGGATGATTGCCGTCGAGGACAACCTTGCCATCAGCGATGTCGGTCACGGTGAACACATGCGCATCAGCAGGATCGTCGTCCGGTGCTGCCTCAAACTGCATGCCGACCTCGAGCTCTTCGGGAAACAGGTTGCGCGGCTCAATCTTCACAAGCTCGGAATCGTATTCGCCGAACGCATCCTCGGGCTCGACCTGAATCGTCACCTGATAGCCCGCAGCCTTGCCGCCAAGCGCTTCCTCTATCTTCGGCAGCGTGTTCTGGTAGCCACCGTGCAGATAAACCATCGGCTCGCTGCTCTCTTCGATCAGATTGCCCTGGGCGTCGGACAGCTGGTAGCGCAGTGTAACGACCGTATCCTTGGTAATGTTCATGATGATCCTCTCAATACGTTAACGCGCATTATAACCTTCGACCATGGTGAAACCGCCAGCATGGTGGCAGCCGATATAATCATGCAATGAAAACTTACGGCGTACTGGGGCAGCTGACACCCCGCGAATTTCTCAAGACCTACTGGCAGAAAAAACCCCTGCTGATACGGCAAGCCATTTCTGATTTCAGGCCGCTGCTTTCGCGTGAAGAACTGTTCAAACTGGCGTCCGATGACGCAGTCGAGTCGCGTCTGATCACGAATTTCCGACACCAATGGAAGATGCAGCATGGGCCGATATCTGCCCTGCCCTCGGTATCGCGCAAGAACTGGACATTGCTTGTTCAGGGAGTGAACCTGCATGACGATGAGGCAGACAGCCTATTGAATCGGTTCCGCTTCATCCCTGATGCACGTCTCGACGACCTGATGATCAGTTACGCCACCGACACCGGTGGCGTCGGTCCGCACTTCGATTCCTACGATGTCTTTCTGCTGCAAGCGCACGGTCAGCGACGCTGGCGTATCGGTGCACAAAAGGATCTGTCGCTGGTCGATGACATCCCGCTGAAGATCCTGCGCAATTTCACGCCGACACAAGAATACGTGCTAGAGCCAGGCGACATGCTTTACCTTCCGCCGCACTATGCGCACGAAGGTGTCGCGGTCGGCGAATGCATGACCTACTCGATCGGATTCCGCGCACCGTCCTGGCAAGAGCTCGGTGAAGCCTTCATGAACTTCATGGCCGACAATGTGGAGCTACCCGGTCGTTACGCCGATCCGCAACTGGCACCGACGACTCATCCGGCGAAGATCGGAGACAACATGATCGATGCGGTCAGTCGAGAGTTCGCTAAGCTCGCCGCACAACCGGAAGATATTACGATCTTTCTTGGCGAATACTTATCGGAGCCCAAACAGACAGTCTGGTTCGAGCCGCCGCGCCCACAGCCGCAGTCGCGCTTTATTGCGATGGTAGACAAGCGAGGACTCCGGCTGCATCGAAAAACCCGAATGCTGTACCGCAGCAAATTTGTCTTTATCAACGGTGAGTCGTTTCAGCCGTCCGGAACCGACCGCCGTGTGCTGCAAGTCCTTGCTGACCAGCGACAGCTTCCTGCCGGAACGGCCAGCCACGCATCGACTGATCTGCAGGAAAGCCTGCATCAATGGTATCTCGACGGCTGGATAACGGCGGAATAACTCCGGTAGAACTTCAGTAGAAATGCTCGATAAGGCCCCGTGGCTGCCGATTATATGACCGGTGTAATCGCAACGGAAAATCCAAGGATGGCCCGCCGATCACCCTCAGTGCCCCGACGGCGGAGCCACTGAAATGTTCTTATGAGAAATTGAGCAAAACCCTGTAACGCCAACTGAAAACGTCTTGCAAACGACGCAAAAAGACCGGTATAATTTCTGTTTAGGAAGTTTTGCGATGTGGCAGCGCGGCATATTGCATTGGCCAGCGAGCAAGGCATCCTAGAAATGTGTGATAACTACCGGTAGTTATTTACTAAAGTCACGTTTCATTTTTCATACTCACCTGAAGGATAATCATGAAAAAATCGTTGCTGATCGCTTCGCTGCTGGCTCTGGCTCTGGCTGCTTGCGGCAAGAAAGAAGAAGCTGCTGCTCCGGCCGAAGCTCCGGCTGCTGAAGCACCGAAGGCCGACGCTGCTGCTCCGGCTGCTGACGCTGCTGCTCCGGCTGCTGATGCTGCGGCTCCGGCTGCTGCTCCGGCGGCTGAAGAGAAGAAGTAATCTTCTTCGATTTAGAAAAAAAGCCGCCTTCGGGCGGCTTTTTTATTACCGACAAGTTTGTCGGACAGCATCGGCAGCATGCTGCAGCAGACCTGTTGAAAACCTCACAGATCGGGCATTCAATGGCAACAGCAATGCAGCTGGAGTCCTGACGGATTAACAGTCAAGCCAACCGAATCCCTCATCTTGCTGCGCGATCATTACATCGATTGCTCGCTCACCAATGACGCTATCGATCGCGGCCTGCGCGAGTGCCGGCGTATTGTTTTTCTGGGACAGATGCGCAGCGACCAGTTTGCGCAGCCTCGACGTATCCAACCCAGCCAGTATCTCTGCCGAGTGCGCATTCGACAGGTGGCCGAGCGGCCCAGCGATGCGCGCCTTCAGCCAGGCCGGATAGGCGGAGCGTGCAAGCATGTCGCTGTCGTGATTAAACTCCAGTAGCAGCGCATCGCAGCCGCCAAGCGCGGCCAGCAGATGGGGGGTGGACTGCCCCACGTCGGTCAGTACACCCAGTTTGCGCCTTCCATCCGACGCGAGGTATTGCAGCGGCTCACGTGCATCATGTGGCACGGTATACGGAGTGAACTCCAGATCACCGATCGCGATGGGCTCGCCATCGTGACACAGGCGGATGTCAACGCCGATTGCTTCGTCACGCACCGCACCCTCAAAGCTACCGTGACTTAGCCAGACCGGTATGCGATGGCGGCGCGCCAGCTTGAACACGCCACCGATGTGGTCCGTGTGCTCATGCGTCACCAGAATTCCGGCCAGCTGATCCGGCTGAATGCCTGCTCGAGACAGCCGTCGCTGCGCTTCCTTCAGGCTGAAACCGCAGTCAATCATCACGCAGGTCTGCGTGGTGCCGCTTGCGGCGCTCACCAGCAGAGAATTACCTTCACTGCCGCTGCCCAGGCTGGCAAATTTCAATCCGGCATTCCCCTGCTTGCTTAAAACTCAGGCCTTATTTCAGCTGGTCGTTGAGAAGATTCAGGATGCGCGTTGCGGTCGCCTCCGACACCACCGCACCCTTTTCTTCCTGCACGCTGATACGGCTGCGTTCGCCTGCGCCCTTGACGAGGATCTGGTAGCGGACAGCCTCCTTCTTCTCGTCCTTCGAGCTGAACAAACGCGAGAAGAAGCCCTTCTCCGCCTTGTTCTTCGCATCGCTTTCCTGGTCGATGTAGCGCACGAAATAAATGCCGCGTGCGCGGTCACGATCTTCAACGGTAAAACCCACGCGATCGAGCGCGAGGCCAACACGACGCCATGCGCGATCAAAACCTTCATCGACTTCGACAAGGCTCGAGCGTCCATCTTTCACGATGCGCGAGCGCTGCTGAGGTGCGGCGGCCTTCGTTTCCTTGACCGCAGCCCGGGCGACCTTGGCATCGCTGCCGAGCGCCGCCATCAGGCGGGCAATGAATTCGGCTTCGAGCTCAGGATCGGAAGGACGACTGGTCCAGATCGTGTTCTGGGTCGTGACGGTCTGCCCGGTGAGCTTTTCCTCCGCGCCGCGGTGACTGATATAAATTTCAGTACCACCGCCCTGACGGCGCTCCAGTCGCGTACGGAATTTGTCGCGCTCGCCGGTCGAATACAGCGAGTCGAAAATCTTGCCGATCGCGCTGCGGATAAAATCTTGCGGAATCTTCGCGCGGTTCTCGGCCCAGTCCGTTTCCATCACGCCGGTCTCAGGATTCTCAATCGCAATCAGGAACCCGTTTTCCTGCCAGAAGTCCTTGATACGCGGCCAAAGCACTTCCGGCGCATCGGCTGACACCAGCCAGCGCTGGTTACCGGCACGCTCGACACGTAGGCCCGCTACGCTGTTGGCCGACGGAGCAACATTACCCTCGGCTGCCGGCGCTGCGGCATTACCTGCAGCTGGCGTCGCAGCGGCGCGTCGCGCACTGTATTCGGAAGCGGTTGTGGTGCCCTGAGCATTCTCCAGCGCATACCGGTTGTCCGACCTCAGCGGCGTCAGGTCCGGCGGCACCTCGAGCTTGTTACTCTTGTTCGCTTTGGCTGCGCTCTTGTAGTCGATCTTCTGAGGCTCGAGCAGGTCATTAATGCTGCTGCAGCCGGCGACTGCAGCCATGGCGGCCAGCGCCAGAGCGCAAGAGGAGATCCTGAGGGACGGCTTAGTGTTCACGACTTTGCTCATTGTTGGAGGTCGGGTAAGTGATTGTGGCGGGTTTCAGTTCAGCACACCGGATTCGCGCAGCGCATTGCGAACCGCGTCCTGACAGGAAGCTGCCAGCGGCACCAGGGGCAGACGAATGCCGCCCTTCATTCGGCCCATCTGGGCCAGCGCCCATTTGACAGGAACCGGGTTCGGCTCGATAAACAGCTTCGCGTGCAGCGGAATCAGTTGGTTATTGATTGCGACCGCGTCGGCGATACGGCCCGCCATGGCGGCTACACATAGCTCATGCATCGCACGCGGCGCTACGTTGGCAGTGACCGAGATGTTGCCCTGACCACCGCAAAACATCAGCGCCATCGCAGTCGGATCATCGCCCGAATAGACAGCAAAGGACTTCGGCACCGCGCGCAAGAGTTCTGCACCCCGCGCGATGTTGCCGGTCGCGTCCTTCACGCCGACGATGCCGGGCACCGACGACAGGCGCACGATGGTGTCATTGCTCATGTCGGCGACCGTGCGACCCGGCACGTTATACAAAATCACCGGCAGGTCTACCGCTTCGGCAATGCGGCGGAAGTGCTGGTACATACCCTCTTGCGTCGGGCGGTTGTAGTAAGGCACCACCTGCAGCGACGCATCGGCACCTGCATTCTTCGCGTATTGGGTGAGTTCGATCGCTTCGGTCGTAGAATTGCCACCAGTACCGGCAATAACCGGGATACGGCCAGCGACATGATCAACCGCCACCTTGATCAGTTCGCAGTGCTCATCGACCGAGACAGTCGGCGATTCGCCGGTGGTGCCGACGATAACGACTGCATCGGTACCTTCAGCGATGTGCCAGTCGAGCAATGCTTTGAGCGCCGGCAGGTCGAGGCTGCCATCCTCGTGCATCGGGGTCACAATCGCGACAATGCTTCCCTTGATCATGGTTGATTCACCGCAAAAATTTTAAAAATTGTGATTGTAGCGGATAGCTTCTGCGGCAGGTCAGATTCGCACCTGCTTCAAAGCGCAATCACAGCGCGAATCCGTCTGGCCGCAAGGCCTGCCCGTCACGCTGGCAGCAAATCCGCTGAACCATCGCCGGTGCAGGATCGGCAATATAGCCATCCTCGAATGCGATGATGCGCAGATCCGGCATCGCTGCGGCGAAGTGCAACAATTCGCCGGTGGACAGAAGGAAGGCCGGGTTCGATGGCTTGCCAAATTGGCCATTACCTTCGGCGAAGGTCTCGTAAACAAGCACGCCGCCCGGCACAAGACTGGCCAGCAGTGAGGGCATCAGCGGACGATGCAGGTAGTTGGTCACGACGATGCCCGCATAACGGGACGGCTGCAAAGGCCAGTCAGGATCACGGTCAGCGCCGTCACGTTCGAGGTCGAACTGAAGCGCGGTGATGTTCTCTGCGGCGACCGCAGCCACCGCTGCCGGATCGCGATCGACTGCGAGCACGGTATGGCCAAGGCGTGCAAGCAGGCGTGCGTGCCTACCACCGCCGCAAGCGAGGTCAAGCACTTGGCCCGGTGGCATCAAGGGCGCGAAGCGTGTAACCCAGCGCGAGGGCCGGTCCTGAGTCAGGTGATCGGACAACGGGTGATCGGGCATCCGGTCAGCGCGGCTCAGTTGTACGACAGGCCCATCTCTTCGCGCACGTCGCGCATGGTCTCCTGCGCGAACTTGCGCGCCTTGTCGCAGCCATCCGCAACGATGGCGCGTACCAGCGACGGGTCGTCCAGATACTGCTGTGCGCGCTCGCGCATGGGCTCTTGCTCTTTCAGGATGCCGTCAATCACCGGCTGCTTGCACTCGATGCAGCCGATGCCAGCCGACTTACAGCCCTTGGTGACCCACTGCTGTGTCGCCTCGTCCGAGTACACCTTGTGGAACAACCACACCGGACACTTCTCCGGGTCGCCCGGATCAGTGCGGCGCACCCGCGCCGGGTCGGTCGGCATGGTGCGTACTTTTTTCGTGACGGTATCGCGATCGTCTCGCAGTGCGATCGTATTGCCGTAGCTCTTGGACATCTTGTTGCCGTCCAGGCCGGGAAGGCGCGAGGCTTCCGTCAGCAGTGCCTGCGGCTCAACCAGGATCAGCTTGCGGCTGCCTTCGAGGTAGCCGAACAGCCGTTCGCGATCAATCATGGACAGATTCTGCGCATCGTCCAGCATGGCCTTCGCCTGCTCGAGCGCATCTTCCTTGCCCTGCTGCTGGAATTCGGCACGCAACTCGTTGTACAGCTTCGCGCGTTTCGCGCCGAGCTTCTTCACGGCCTCTTGCGCTTTCTGTTCGAAGTCTTTCTCGCGACCATACAGGTGGTTAAATCGGCGCGCGATCTCGCGCATCATCTCAATGTGCGGCACCTGATCTTCACCGACCGGCACCATACTTGCGCGATAAATCAGCACATCCGCCGCCTGCAGCAGAGGATAACCAAGGAAGCCGTAGGTTGCGAGGTCGCGGTCGGCCAGCTTTTCCTGTTGGTCTTTGTAGGTCGGCACACGCTCGAGCCAACCCAGCGGTGTCGACATCGACAGCAGCAGATGCAGCTCCGCATGCTCGGGCACCTTTGACTGGATGAAAATGGTTGCCTGCGACGGGTCGATGCCGGCTGCCAGCCAGTCGATCACCATGTCCCAGGTGCTGGTCTCGATGATCGACGGATCGTCATAGTGCGTAGTCAGCGCATGCCAGTCCGCGACGAAAAACAGGCAAGTATGTTCGGACTGCAGGCGCACCCAGTTTTTCAGCGCGCCATGGTAATGACCCAGGTGCATTGCGCCGGTCGGGCGCATGCCGGAGACAACACGGTCAGGATACATGGAGGATCTCAGGTCAGCAGTAATTTAAGAGGGGAAATCAGCAGATTCAGCAGCATGTTGGCGGCGCCGGCCACCGGAAGCATCCAGTATTTGAGCAGGTTCATTACCATCAGTGCGATCACGATGAAGAAACCGTAGGGCTCGAGTCGCGCAAAGGGTAGCGCGTACCGCATAGGTAATAAACTGGTCATGATGCGGCCGCCATCGAGTGGCGGCAGCGGGAACATGTTGAATGCGAACAGCACCACGTTAATCCAGATGCCGGCCTCGGACACGCGGAAGAAGTACTCCTCCTGCATGCCCGCACCGATCAGTATGAAATACAGCACTGCCCAGCCGAACGCCATCAACAGATTCGCCGCCGGCCCTGCCAGCGCCACCCACAGCATGTCGCGCTTGGGTCGGCGCAAACGGGAAAAGTCAACCGGCACCGGCTTCGCATAACCAAAGAGGAAAGGGCTACTCAACAGCGCCAGAGCGAGCGGGATGAGGATCGTTCCGACCGGGTCAATGTGCCGAATCGGGTTCAGGCTCATGCGCCCCTGCGAATAGGCGGTCAAATCACCAAAATACTTGGCCGCGTACGCATGCGCTGCCTCATGCAAGGTGATCGCAAAAAGAATCGGCAGCGCGTAGACCGCGATGGCCTGAATAATGTCGTTCATCAGCCGGATTTTAGCAGAGCGACTGCGACCGCCGATCAGGCAAACAGCGAAACATCGCCCCTGCCCTCGCGCAAAACCACGGGCACATCGCTGGTCAGGTCCACTACCGTGGTCGGCAGCAAGCTGCAACCACCACCATCGACAACCAGTTCGATCCGCTTTTGCAGCGCATTGCGGATCTCTTCGGGGTCATTCAGCGGCTCCTCACTGTCCGGCAGGATCAGCGTGGTGCCCAGCAGCGGCTGCCTGAGCTCTTCAAGCAGCGCCTGCGCAATCGCGTGATCAGGCACGCGCAGGCCGATCGTCTTGCGTGACGGATGAGACAAACGACGCGGCACTTCACGCGTCGCCTCAAGGATGAAAGTATACGGTCCGGGCGTCGCCGCCTTTAGCAGCCGGTACTGCCGGTTGTCGACGCGCGCATAAGTGGCAATCTCCGACAGATCCCGGCACAGCAGCGTCAGGTGGTGCTTCTCATCGACGCCGCGCAGACGACGCAGCCGGTCGACCGCACCCTTGTCGTCGAGGTGACAGACCAGCGCATAGCTGGAGTCGGTCGGCAGCGCAACGATACCGCCGCTATCGATCATCTCCGCGGCCTGCCGGATCAGTCGGTGCTGCGGATTATCAGGATGAATATGAAAGAACTGGGTCATAAAAAAATGAAAGCGACAGCCCGTCAGACTGTCGCTTCTTTGAGCCGGATGATCTGATTCGAATCAGCCGTGCTGCAACGCCGCCACGCGCTGCTCGATGGGCGGATGGGACGAGAACAGTTCAAAAAAACCGCCCGAGTGACGGATGCCCAGCGTCGCCACGTTCTGAGGCAAGGCGCTGTCGTGCATCGCATTCAACCGGTGCAGCGCATTGATCATCGGCTGACGAGCGCCCAGCAGCTTTGCCGAGCCTGCGTCCGCACGGAATTCGCGCTGCCGCGAGAACCAGGCCACGATCAATGACGCCAGCACGCCGAACACAATCTGGCAGACGATCACCGTGACCATGTAGGCTGCGCCACCGCTGCCCGACTCGCTATTGCGCGACAACGCACGGTCAACGACGAAGCCTATCACGCGCGACAGGAAGACCACGAACGTGTTGGTGACGCCCTGGATCAGGGTCATCGTCACCATGTCGCCATTGGCAATGTGCGCCACCTCATGGCCAAGCACCGCCTCGACTTCTTCACGCGTCATGCCAGACATCAGGCCGGTCGACACGGCCACCAGCGCATCGTTTTTGAATGCACCGGTCGCAAACGCATTCGGGTCGCCTTCATAGATGGCCACTTCGGGCATGCCAATGCCGGCGCGCTGCGCGAGACGAGCCACAGTGTCCAGCAACCATTGCTCAGTCGAGTTTTGCGGCTGCTCGATCACATGCGCACCGGTCGACCACTTCGCCATCGGCTTGCTCATCAACAGCGAAATGAACGATCCGGTGAACCCGACGATCAGCGAGAAGACCAGCAACATGCCGATGTTGAGCCCATTCGCCGTCAGGAATCGATCCACGCCGAGTACCGACAGCACAATCGACAACACCAGCAGAACGGCGATGTTGGTCGCCAAGAACAGCACGATTCTTTTCATACAAGCTTCCCTGATTGAGGAGAGTTGAACCAAAAGCAATTATCCACGAGCATTGCCTGATCTGGCGCCGCCCAAGCCGTTTTCAACTCAGAAAAATACGAAGTATTTTTTAGAATGGGTCAGAAAATATCTACCAATCATGCCAAACCGTCTTCAGGCTTGCCGGCAGCGGCGGGAGCTCGCCGAGATCGACCCGCGACTCGGCCGGGCCGTGAAAATCCGAGCCACGCGAAGCCAGCAGACCGGCCGAGCGGGCTATGCGTGCATAAATGTCGTACTGGTCGGGGGTATGGCTACCGGTGACGACTTCAATGCCCTCACCGCCCAGGCTGAGGAAATTCTCGATCAGGGCATCACGCTGCAGGTCGGTGAAGGGGTAGCGCCCCGGATGCGCTATCACGGCTCGGCCTCCGGCCCCCCGAATCCAGCTGACCGCCTGTTCCAGCGTGGCCCAGCGGTGCGGCACGAAGCCGGGCTTGCCCTCAGCCAGGTAGTCCTTAAACACGTCTGACACAGAAGGACGAAAGCCCGCCTCAACGATGTAGCGCGCGAAGTGCGTGCGGCCAAGCATGTCCGGATTGTCGGCCAGCTGCAGCGCGCCTTCAAAAGCACCGGCAATACCGGCCTGCTCCAGCTGCTCGGCGATGTCGCGGCCCCGCTGCACGCGGCCCCCACGCACACGGGCGAGTCCTTTGCGCAATGCGCGGTCATCCTCGTCAATGCCCAAGCCGACAATGTGCACGGTCTTGCCCGCCCAGGTGACCGAAATCTCAACGCCAGCAACAAAGCGCAGCCCGAGCGACGTTGCCGCGCGGCGCGCCTCGGCGATACCGCCTACCTCATCATGATCCGTCAGCGACCAGATCTCGACACCATTCGCCTTGGCGCGGGCAGCCAGCTCGGCCGGCGCCAGCATGCCGTCCGACACATTCGAATGGCTGTGCAGGTCAACGTTCAGCATCGGAAAAACGGGAAATGGAGTGAAAAGGGCACGCTCAGATTCTACCGCCGTCTGCGCGCGCCTGCCGGCGGGCTCATCCGGCCATGAAGTCCTCGATGAGCCGGGCTACGGCCTCCGGCTGGTCATGGTGCAGCATATGCCCTGCATCCGCGACGCGGGCTGCGGTCACTTGCGGGATCGCCTGCATCCGCCGGTCGACCTCCTCCCGCACCTTGTCTTTTGGCCCCATCCAGCGCCACATATCCGTGTGTTCAGCTTCGATCCACAGCACCGGCGCGCTGATGTGCCGCCAGCAGGCCAGCACCTCGTCACTGCGATACAACTGAGCACTGATAATTTTGTGCGCCGGATCGCCGAGAATCTCCCATGCACCGTCGTCGCATTGCGCGGCCCAGTGGCTGGCGAGGAAATCGGCGCGCTCGGGCGTTAGCCGGGGATTGGTCTTACGCAGTCGCGCAATAACCTCGTCGCGGCTGGCGTAGCGTCGCATCTGCGGCGGCGACCGCAACTCGTCCAGCCATTGCGCATAACGTCCTGGCGCCTGCGCCGGTGTAGTCGTCGCCAGTCCAAAGCCTTCCAGATTGACCAGCCTCCTGACTCGCTGAGGCCGGACGCCTGCATAAATCGTCGCGACATTCCCGCCCATGCTATGGCCGACCAGGTTCACCGGCGTGTCCGGCGCATAATGGTCGAGCAGCGCATCGAGATCGGCAAAATAATCGGGAAACCAGTAGCTGTCTGCACTGGCACGCGCGCTCAGCCCGAAGCCGCGCCAGTCGGGTGCAATCACATGCCAGTCCCGCGCGAGGCAGTCGACCACGAACTGGAACGATGCCGACATATCCATCCAGCCGTGCAGCATGAACAGCTTGGGCGCAGCCTCATCGCCCCAGTGACGCACATGCGTTCGCAATCCGCGCACGTTGAGAAAATCAGACCGGGAGTACATCAATGGCTTGAATGGCTTCAATGGCTTAGGGGGATTCTGCATGATCGTTGAGAAGAGTCGGGATTGCCACCTGACGCGGCCGGCGTTAGCATCGCCCGGCTGAAAATTATAAGGGAGCCACTCCATGGGCATCTCGATGGAGACTATTGTGCAAGACCATCACGCACAGCTGTACCACGAATTCCGCTGGCTACTGCCGGATGATTTCAATATTGCGCAGCTCTGCTGTCGCCGTTGGGCGCAAGAGCCGGGGCGCGTCGCGATACATTTTGACGATGAAGCCGACAGCGACCGCAGCGTCACTTATGCGGAGCTGCTGCAGGATGCGAACAGGCTGTCGAACGTACTGCGCTCGCTCGGCGTGGCTCGCGGTACCCGTGTCGCCATCGTGCTGCCGCAGCGGCCTGAGGTCGCGGTCGCACATGTCGCTTGCCAGCAGCTCGGCGCCATCGCGATGCCGATGTCCGTGCTGTTCGGCCCGGATGCGCTGGAATACCGGCTGCAGGACAGCGAGGCAGCGGTACTGATCGTCGACCAGTCAGCGCTGTCGGCGATCGATGCCATCCGCGCGCAATGTACGGCACTGCAGCACATCATTGCGATCGATACCGGACGTGCAGACCTGGTCGGCTGGCATTCGGCACTGGCCGCCGCTTCGGACCAGTTTGAACCGGTCACTACGCGCGCCACCGATCCCGCGATCCTGATCTACACCAGCGGTACTACCGGCGCCCCAAAAGGAGCGCTGATACCGCAGTCGGCACTGCTGGGCAATCTGCCGGGCTTCGTCGCATCGCAAAACTGGTTCCCGCAAGAGGGCGACGTGTTCTGGTCGCCGGCCGACTGGGCGTGGACCGGCGGGCTGATGGATGCGCTGCTGCCAACGCTGTACTTCGGCAAGCCAATCGTCGCCAGTCGCACCCGCTTCTCAGCCGAGAACGCATTCCGGCTGATGGAAAAATACGGCGTCACGAATACCTTCCTGTTTCCGACCGCGCTGAAGATGATGATGAAAGCCTGTCCCGAGCCAGCAAAGCATTACCGGCTCAGACTGCGCGCAATCATGAGCGCCGGCGAGGCGGTGGGCGATGCCGTGTTCAACTGGACCCGTGATGCATTGGGCGTCATCGTCAATGAGATGTTCGGACAGACCGAAGCGAACTACCTCGTCGGCAACTGCGCGCTGTACTGGCCGGCGCGTCCGGGCAGCATGGGCAAGCCTTACCCGGGACACCGGGTCGCTGTGCTGAATGACGTGGGTCTGCCGATTGCGCCGGGTGAGGTCGGTGAAGTGGCGCTGCACCGCTGCGATATTCATGGCCACCCCGATCCCGTGCTGTTCGCCAGCTACTGGAAACGACCTGAAGCGACGGCCGACAAATTCCACGGCGACTGGCTATTGACCGGCGACCTCGCTGAAGTCGATAGAGATGGCTATCTCTGGTATCGCGGCCGTGCTGACGACATGTTCAAGGCAGCGGGGTACCGGATCGGTCCGTCGGAGATCGAGAACTGCCTGGTCAAGCATCCGGCCGTCGCGAATGCGGCGGTCGTACCCAAACCCGATGCCGAGCGCGGCAACCTCGTAAAGGCGTTTGTCGTACTGACTGAGGGTACAGCGCGCGGAGAGACGGAAGACCGGTTGCTGGTCGAGCAGCTGCAGGAGCATGTGCGTGGATTACTCGCACCGTATGAATATCCGAAGGAGATCGAGTTCATCGACGCACTGCCGATGACAACCACGGGCAAGGTGCAACGCCGCGTATTGCGATTGCTGGAAGAAGATCGGGCGACGAAGGCAGCTTAGGCGGTTTCGGCGGTTTGGCACAAGCGCCGTTACTCCACCAGCTTGTTCAGCTTGTCCGGATTGAACTTGTCCAACTCCGGCACCGCCTCCACCGCGATGCCCGCTGCCTTGAGGGCAGCGACAATCTTCACCAGCTGCAGCTCCTGCGAGGCGGCATTGTCGATCAAGCCATGCAGTGCCTTCGATAGCGGATCGTCACCGTTCGGCGTCAGCCCGTAAGCGGCGAACATCCGCGCGGCGGCATCATCGCGCGCCGACTGCGCTTCCTTTTCGATGATGCGCGCCGGATTGCCGACGGCCGTCGCACCGGCCGGCACTTCCTTCACGACCACCGCATTGGACCCGACCTTCGCGCCCTCACCGACCGTGAACGACCCCAGCACTTTTGCACCAGCACCGATGATGACGCCGCGCGCCAGCGTCGGATGACGTTTCTTTCCCTTGGTAAGCGAGGTCCCACCCAGCGTCACGCCCTGATAGATCGTGCAGTCGTCGCCGATTTCAGCGGTCTCACCGATCACGACGCCAAAACCATGGTCGATGAATACACGGCGACCAATCGTGGCGCCCGGATGGATTTCAATCCCGGTCAGTCCACGCGCAATGTGCGAGATGAAACGGCCGAGCCAGCGAAAGCCGCTCTGCCAGCAGGCATTCGCCCAGCGGTGCATCACGATCGCATGCAGGCCCGGGTAACACGTCAGCACCTCCCAGCGGCTACGCGCGGCCGGGTCACGTTCCACGATGCTGGTGATGTCTTCGTTGATTCGGGTGAACATGCAAAATCTCCGGGTTCGTTGTCCCGATTTTATTGGAATGGTTTGTTGGCAGCTTACGCCGGCTGGGCCGGGGAATGCTTTAGTCGCTGGCGGCGCGCCTCGTACAGGCAGATGCCGGAGGCTACTGACACATTCAGACTCTCGACTGCACCCATCATCGGCAGGCTCACCAGCCGGTCGCAGTTTTCGCGGGTCAGCCGGCGCATGCCTTCGCCTTCCGAGCCCATCACGAAGGCCGTACCGCCGACGTAATCGACGTCGTACAGGCTCTGCTCCACATCATCCGAAGTACCAGTCAGCCAGATATCGCGCTCCTGCAACTCGCGCATGGCACGCGCCAGGTTGGTTACCGTGATGTACGGCACCGTGTCGGCGGCGCCGCTGGCCACCTTGGCTGCGGTGGCGTTCAGGCCAACCGCCCTGTCCTTCGGAGCAATCACGGCATGCGCGCCTGCGCCATCGGCAACGCGCAGGCAGGCACCCAGATTGTGCGGATCAGTCACGCCGTCGAGCAGTAATAACAACGGCGGGCCCTGTATGGCATCGAGTAGTTCGGCCAGATTGCGAGCGAGAGACAATTCGCCCGCACGCGCCACAACCCCCTGATGCCGGCGCGTGCCGACCATCGCGTCGAGGCGCTGGTCATCTGCCTGAATGATGCGCACGTTCGCGCCTTTCGCAGCACGCAGCAGGTCACCCATGCGGCGATCATGGCGGCCCGCGTCAACATAAATTTCCTCCACCGACGACGCGTCATGCCGCAGCCGAGCGGTCACCGCGTGGAAGCCAAAGATCATTTTCGATTTCATCAGGATGACTTGCGTTTCTTCTTGCCGTTGCGTATCGCCGATTTGGCGGGCTGGGCAGTCTTTACGGTATCGCGCGCCTTCACGCTGGCCGGCTTGGCCGGCGCAGCTTTTTTGGCGGATTTCTTTGCGGCCTTTTTCGCTCCGAACATGCCACTGCGCGCATGTTCTGCTTCAGCGCGTTTGGCCTCATTGCGAATCTGAGTGCGTATGCCGGGCTCATGAACCAGCCGCAAGTCAATACGGCGCGCATCGAGATCCACCCGGCTCACCTGCACCGTAACCCGGTCGGTCAGTTGATAACGGATGCCGGTACGTTCGCCGCGCAATTCATGCCTCGCGTCGTCATACTGGAAATAATCCGCACCCAGATCGGTGACATGCACCATACCTTCGATGAACAACGCATCAAGTTGCACAAAGATGCCGAACGAGGCCACACCCGAAATGGTGCCGGTAAACTCTTCGCCGAGCTTGTCGCGCACGAAGTAACACTTCAGCCAGGCCTCGACATCGCGCGATGCTTCGTCGGCACGTCGCTCATTGGCCGAGCAGTGAATACCGAGCGCTTCCCAGATGGCGAGGTCGCCTTCGGCGCGCTTCTTGCCGGCTGCCCGGTCCTTCGCCTGCATCTTGCGCGCCGCCGGCGACAGGTTCGTGTTCAGCGACTCGGTGACAATGCCTTTCGGGTGATACTGTTTGCCCTGCAGGATGGCCTTGATCACGCGATGCGTAAGCAAATCCGGATAGCGGCGGATCGGACTGGTGAAATGCGCATAGGCGTTATAAGACAGACCAAAATGGCCGATATTGTCCGGGCTGTATACCGCCTGCTGCATCGAGCGCAGCAGCATGGTCTGCAGCAGTACTGCATCCGGCCGACCCTTGATCTTTTCCATCAGCGCCGCGTAATCAGAGGCTGTTGGCGACGTGCCGCCGCCCAGCGACAGACCGAGCTGCTTCAGGAAGGTACTCAGCTGATTCAGCTTCTCTTCAGTCGGTCCGGCGTGAATCCGGAAGACGCCAGGGTGCTTGTGACGCTCCATGAAGTCGGCGGCACAGACGTTCGCCGCGAGCATGCATTCCTCGATCAGCCGATGCGCGTCATTACGGGTGCGCGGCAGGATTTGTTCGATCTTGCCAGCGGCGTTGACGACGATATAGGTCTCGGTTGTATCGAAGTCCATTGCGCCGCGCTCCTTGCGCGCAGCCAGCAGCACCTGGAACAGTTCATACAGATGCTGCAAATGCGGCAGTAGTCCGGGACGACGCTGCGCTTCCGGACCACGCGTGTTCGACAGAATCGCCGCGACCTCGGTATAAGTCATTCGCGCGGCGGAATGAATCACGGCAGGATAGAACTGGTACGCCCGCACCTCACCCTTGGCGGTAATCACCGCGTCGCAGACCAGCGTCAGCCGGTCGACGTCGGGATTCAGCGAGCAGAGTCCGTTCGACAGTTTTTCCGGCAGCATCGGTATGACCCGGCGTGGAAAATACACCGAGGTGCTGCGCTCGAGCGCATCGACATCCAGCGCATCATTCGGGCTCACGTAATGGCTGACATCCGCGATCGCGACGATCAGACGATAAGCATTGCTGCGACCGATCTTCACCGGTTCGCAATAGACCGCGTCGTCGAAGTCGCGCGCATCCTCGCCGTCAATTGTCACCAGCGGTACATCACGCAAGTCAACGCGATTGTCGAGGTCTGCCGCCGTGACCTCCACTGGTAATTTGGCTGCCAGCTTCTGCGCAGCCTCCGAGAATTCATGCGGCACGCCATATTTGCGTACGGCGATCTCGATCTCCATACCGGGATCGTCGATGTCGCCGAGCACCTCGGCAATCTTGCCAACGGGCTGAGAATAGCGCGATGGCTGCTCGGTCAGTTCAACGCTAACGACCTGCCCGGACTTCGCTTTGCCTGGCGTACTGGCTAGCAGGATGTCATGGCTGATGCGCTTGTCTTCGGGAACGACAAGCCAGACACCGTTCTCATTGACCAGCCGGCCGATCACATGCGTGTTAGCACGCTGCGTGACCTCGACGATCGTGCCCTCGGGACGTCCGCGACGATCGATGCCCGTGACACGCACCTGCACGCGGTCGCCATGCATGACTTTCTGCATCTCGCGGTCGGGCAGGAAAATATCTTCGCCTTCATCAGGCACAAGAAAACCGTAGCCGTCGCGATGCGCGGACACCCGACCCTCGATAAAGCTCGACGTATTCGCCAGCTGCAGGCAACCCTTGCGGTCCGGCTTGATCTGGCCATCGCGCTCCATCGCTGCGAGGCGACGCGTGAGGCCATCAAGCTCCAGGTCTTTCACGGACAGGGCCTTCGCAATCGATGCGACGGTCTGCGGCTCGGACGAGGTACGCAGGATGCCGAGGATTTCCTCTCGGCTAGGAATGCTGTAGGGGTATTGACTCAAAAGATATGGGAATTGATTGGAGAACGAACAACGCTAGTGTAGCGGACGCGCGAACACTTGGGCCGCGCGGCAATGGTGGTGATTAAAAAATCTTCGGAAAGGCGTTTGACTTTTTTTGCAGAGCCTCTATAATCTTGTCTTCTTTAAGCCCACGTGGCGGAATTGGTAGACGCGCATGGTTCAGGTCCATGTGCCGCGAGGTGTGGGGGTTCGAGTCCCTCCGTGGGCACCAAATCCGGGAAGGGAGTTCGTAAAAGCGAACTCCCTTTTTTGTTTTCTACTGCATGGGAAGCTCTACATCCTCGAGCAGCACGCGTCGGCACCGATTTTCATGCGGCCATCCGCATCGACCATCTGTCTTTATCCGTTTTTTAAATGATCCGGCGTCATCTCGTCATACACCTCAAACGGCTGGTGTATCCAAGGACTGTTCGGCAGATATTCAACGTAATAATCCGGCTGAATCACAGAGCAGGCCTTGTACCAGATGACGGCTGAGCGCACCTCGATCGCCGCAGGAAAGCCGGTACGCAGATGCGCCTGAACGCGCTCGAGCGTCAGGCCGGAGTCGACGAGATCATCGACCAACAGAATGCTGCCCGCGAGCGAGCTATTTGTTGAAGTGATGTGATCGGCAATGCAAAGTTCACCCTGTCGGGTGCCCGCCGCTTCGCGATACGAACTGGCAGAGAGTATGTGCAGCGGCGTTCTGAAAACCCGCGAAAGTACGTCGCCGATACGCAAGCCGCCGCGCGCAATGCACAGCACCTGATCGAAGGCATAGTCTGAATCATGGACGATGCGTGCGAGACGCTCGATCGCCCGATGATAATCATCCCAGCTTACCCACAAGTGTCCTGCCATCACGCTATCCGCGACTCTGCGCCGGCTCAGTTGAACGGATGACGCAGTACGATGGTTTCTTCGCGATCGGGGCCTGTCGACACCATATCAACCGGCACGCCAACCAGTTCTTCAATACGCTTGACGTAGGCACGCGCCGTCGCCGGCAGTGCATCCATCGTCTTCGCGCCCACAGTCGGCTCTTTCCAGCCCGGCATCTCTTCATAGATCGGCTCACAGGCAGCGGCTTCTTCAGCGCCGACCGGGAAAATGTCGACTACCTTACCGTTCAGCTTGTAGCCGGTGCAGAGTTTCAGCGTGTCGAGGCCGTCGAGCACATCGAGCTTGGTGAGGCACATGCCGGACACGCCGTTGATCTGCACCGAGCGACGCAGTAGCGCTGCATCGAACCAACCGCAGCGGCGCGCACGGCCAGTGACGGTACCGAATTCATGCCCGATCGACGCCAGGTGCTTGCCAATGCCCGCATCCGTCGGCAACTCCGACGGGAACGGACCCGAGCCTACACGCGTCGTGTAGGCTTTGGTAATGCCAAGAACGTAGTGCAGCATGTTCGGACCGACACCCGAGCCGGCAGCCGCATTGCCCGCCACGCAGTTGCTCGAGGTGACGAAGGGATAAGTGCCGTGGTCGACGTCCAGCAGACTGCCCTGCGCCCCTTCGAACAGCAAGTTCGCACCCGCCTTGTGGGCCGCATACAGCGCACTCGACACATCGGTGACCATGGGACGCAGACGCGGCACCACCGCCATCGCATCGTCAAAGGTTTTCTGGAAATCGACCGCGTCGGCTTTCAGGTAATTGACCAGGACATAGTTGTGATAGTCGAGGTTCTCGCGCAGTTTTTCTTCGAGGCGCTTTTCATTCAGCAGGTCGGCTACGCGAATCGCTCGGCGAGCCACCTTATCCTCGTACGCGGGGCCGATACCCTTGCCGGTCGTGCCAATCTTTGCCGCACCGCGCGCTGCCTCGCGCGCCGCATCGAGCGCAGTGTGATACGGCAGGATCACGGGGCAAGCCTCGGAAACTTTCAGCCGCGCCATCACCTCGACGCCGGACACCTCGAGCTTATCGATCTCGCGCAGCAGATCCGGCACGGACAGCACAACGCCATTACCGATATAGCAGGCAACGCCGGCACGCATGATGCCCGACGGAATCAGCTGCAGCGCCGTCTTCTGGCCGCCGATCACCAGCGTATGGCCCGCATTATGGCCGCCCTGGAAGCGCACGACGCCCTGTGAATGGTCGGTCAGCCAGTCGACAACTTTTCCCTTACCCTCGTCGCCCCACTGCGTACCGATGACAACTACGTTTCTAGCCATGATGATTAAATCTCGAATGATTACCGCTTGTTAGCGCAGCGGCTTGATAATGAATTTTCCCTGGTCGGCGACGATCTGCCGATCGCAGTCGAACTCCTGCTGGTCGTGCTCGTGGCCCGGGAGGTTCTGGATCACGATCTCGCCCTGTGCACGCAAGGACGCAATCAGCGACTGTAGTTCCGGCTCCAGCCCCCACGGCGCACGGATGGCCGATGCCGGCGCTGCCGCCGGTAGCAGACGCGCGATCTCGCGCAGGTCCATCGAAAAGCCGGTTGCCGGACGTGCGCGACCAAAGGCCTCGCCGACCTGGTCATACCGACCGCCACGAGCGACTGCATTCGGCAGCCCGGGCACATACAGCGCGAAGATCACGGCACTTTCGTACTGATAGCCCGACAGGTCTGCCAGATCGATATTGACGCGCACGGCACCTGCCGACTTTGCCAGCAGTGCCAGCGCATCGAGTGCCGACACAATCGCCGGCTTCGCGGGCAACAGCTCCTTCGCGCGCGCCAGCACCTCAATGCCGCCATGCAGCAACGCCAGCGCCGTGACCGCATCGCGCACCGGCGCAGAAAAACCTGCAGCCAGCGAATGCAGCCCCGGCAAGTCTTTCGCGCGCAGCAGTGCGATCAGCTCGGCAGATTGCCGTGTCGCGACGGCATCGCCGTCAACGATCGCACGCAGTATGCCTGCATGGGACAAATCAAGCGTCACCTCGGTCAGACCGGCGAGCTTCAGTGACGCCAATGCCAATGCCTGGATTTCAATGTCGGCCTCGAGACCTGCGTGCCCATATAGTTCGGCGCCGATCTGCAGTGGCTCGCGCGTCGTGTGGAAACCCGAAGGACGTGCATGCAGCACCGTGCCCGCATAGCAAAGTCGCGTGACCGATGGACGGTTCAGCAGGTGCGCATCGATCCGCGCAACCTGCGTGGTCATATCGGCCCGGACGCCCATGGTGCGGCCGGACAGCTGGTCCACCAGCTTGAACATGCGCAGGTCGAGCTCCTGATCAGCGACCGGCATCAGTGACTCGAGGTATTCGAGCATCGGCGGCGCGACCAGCTCATAGCCGTATCGTCGGAAGTGGTCCAGCAGCGCACGTCGCAACTCCTCTGTCTTGCGCGCTTCGGACGGCAAGACATCAGCAACGTTCTCGGGAAGCAGCCAGTTGGGCATGGAAAATCGGTTGTTAAGCGGGAAAAAGTTTGAATGCGAGCAGGAGGATACCAAACAGGATGGCGACCAGCCCGAAAAACCGGATCTGGCCGTCCGAAAATTGCGCAATTTGCAGGAAGGTGCTGCGCCACCTGCGCGGATTCAGGAAGGGCATCAACCCTTCCAGCACGAAAAACAGGCCGAGCGCAGCCAGCAGGGAACAGGCCACCGGTGCGCCTTACTTCTTCGCGCCACCCGGGGACTTGAAATATTTCAGGTATTCGGAATTCGGGTCAACCAGCAGTACGTCACTACGCGTCTTGAAGCTTTCCTTGTAAGCCTCAAGGCTGCGCATGAACTTGTAGAATTCCGGATTCTTGCCAAAAGCTTCTGCATAGATGCGGGCTGCACGGGCATCGCCATCGCCCCGGACCGACTCGGCCTGACGGTAGGCTTCCGCAAGAATCACGGTGCGCTGGCGGTCGGCGTCTGCCCGGATTTTCTCTGACTCGGCTGCGCCGGTCGAACGCAACTCGTTAGCAACGCGCGCACGCTCAGACTTCATGCGTTCGTACACAGAGTTGTTGATCTGCTCGACATAGTCGACTCGCTTCAGGCGCACGTCGACGATCTGGGCACCGATCTGCTTGGCCTCGTTCGCCACCTTGGTGCGGATCGCATCCATCACTTTGCCGCGCTCGCCGGAAATCACCTCGCGCACAGTACGCTTGGTGATTTCGTCGTTCAGTGCCGCCTTGATGATCTGCGCCATGCGGTCTTGGGCACGACGTTCGTCACCACTGAAGGATACGAAATAAAGACGCGGTTCGACGATGCGCCACTTGACGAAGGCATCGACCAGAATGTTTTTCTTTTCCGCCGTGATGAAACGATCCGGCTCCGGCGTATCGAGCGTCAGGATACGCTTGTCGAGGAACATCACGTTCTGGAAAGGCGGCGGCAGTTTGAAGTGCAGCCCCGGCTCATTGATCACTTGCTTTACCTCGCCCAGCGCGAACACGATCGCGTACTGGCGCTGGTCCACCACAAACAGCGTGGACATCAGAATAGCTAGCGCAATCAGGCCGGCAATCACATAGGACAGCAGGCGGTTCATCAGCGGCTCTCCCGTTCACGTGAGCGTTCGCGCGGCGACGCTCTGCCCTCCGCTGCCGGCGCTGCCTCCGCAGGCGCGGGTGGCAACGATTGCGCTGCTGCGGCCGAGGCCTCGGCTGCGGTCTGCGCGATCAGCTTATCTAGCGGAAGATAAATCATGCTGTTATTGGACTTGGTATCGACCATGATCTTGGTCGTGCTGGCGAAAATCTGCTGCATCGCATCAATATACAGACGATCACGCATGACGCCCGGAGCGCGCTGGTATTCGACGAGCACCTTGCTGAAGCGCGAAGCCTCACCCTGTGCATTCGCAACCACGCGCTCGCGATAACCTTCCGACTCCTGCAGCAAACGCGACGCAGCACCACGTGCCCTCGGCACGACGTCATTCGCGTAGGCCTGGCCTTCGTTCTTCTGGCGCTCACGATCCTGCCCTGCCTTCACCGCATCATCAAACGCCGCCTGGACCTGCTCCGGCGGCTGCACCGCTTGCATCGTCACATTGGTGACCAATACGCCGGCCTTGTAGCGATCAAGGATTTGCTGCATCAGCGCACTGGTATCGAAGGCGATTTTTTCGCGACCCTCGTACAGCACGAAGTCCATTTTGGCCTTGCCGACGATCTCGCGGATCGACGTCTCGGCTACCTGCTTGACAGTTTCTTCCTGGTCGCGGTTGTTGAACACCCAGTCGGGCGCGTCCTTGAGCCGGTATTGCACGGCAAACTGGATGTCGATGATGTTCTCGTCATCGGTCAGCATCAGCGACTCGCGCGCGAGTTTGTTACGCACATTACTGCGGTAGCCCACCTCGACCGTCCGGACCTGCGACAAGTTGACGAGTTCATGCGACTGAATCGGATACGGCCAGCGCCAGTTGAAGCCTGGCTGAGCCGAGTGGCTGTATTTACCAAAGCTCAACACAATGCCAGTCTGGCCTTCCTGCACAATGAAGAAGCCACTCACTAGCCAGAGGAAGAGGATGACTGCGCCGACAATGCCGACGCTGATACCCGCCCCACGGCCGTCGCCCGAACCGCCACCGAAGCTACCGTCGCCGCGGCCGCCGCGACCGCCGAACAGTCGGTTGAGACGTTGGTTGAAGTCACGCCATAGCTGATCCAGATCCGGCGGACCGTCGTTCGGACGACCGCCATTCTGGCGTGAACCATCGCTCTGATTGTTCTCAGAACCACGACCCCAACGCGGGTCGTTCAGAGAAAATTTAAGGCCGAGTTTTTTACTTATCGATTTGAGCATGCCGTCGCGTTCCGCGGTCAGGTCTTTTTGTACGCAAATTCAGCAATCGCGCTGCGCAGCAGGTCAACGCCAGCGCCGGTTTGGGCACTAACGAAAACTCGTTGAATTTTATCATATTCATCACGCTCGACTGCCGGCGCCAGTCCCGCCAGATCGATCTTGTTCCAGACCAGCACCTGAGGGATGTGATCCGCGCCAATTTCCTGCAGCACGGCGTTCACTTGTTCGATCTGCTCGTCACGCACCGGGCTGGCTGCATCGACGACGTGCAGCAGCAAGTCGGCGTGCACGGTCTCTTCCAGTGTTGCGCGGAATGCCGCCACCAGCTGCGTCGGCAGCTCGCGGATGAAACCCACCGTATCCGACACGACCACGCTACCGACCTCGCCCAGGTGCACGCGCCGCGACGTGGTGTCCAGCGTTGCGAACAACTGGTTGGCAGCATACACGCCGGCCTTGGTCAGATTGTTGAACAAGGTGGACTTACCTGCGTTGGTATAACCGACCAGCGAAACCGAGAATGTATGACTGCGCTCGCGCGCCCGGCGTTGCGTGATGCGCTGGCGCTGCAGCTTGTCCAGCTTCGACCGCAGCATCTTGACGCGATCGCCGATCAGCCGGCGGTCCGTCTCGAGCTGCGTCTCGCCAGGTCCGCGAAGACCGATACCGCCCTTCTGCCGTTCGAGGTGGGTCCAGCCACGCACCAGCCGGGTTGCCAGATGCTGCAGCTGCGCCAGCTCGACCTGCACCTTACCCTCGTGGCTCTGCGCGCGCTGTGCGAAGATATCAAGAATCAGGCTGGTGCGGTCTACAACGCGCACCTTCAGGTTTCGCTCGAGGTTACGCTGCTGCGCCGGAGACAAGGAGTGATTGAAGATCACGATCTCGGCACCCATATCGGCCACGGCTTCGCCGATCTCCTCGGCCTTGCCAGATCCGACGAACAGCGCGGGATCCGGGCTGGAGCGCCGACCCGTAATGGATGCGACCGGCTCCGCGCCGGCAGATTTTGACAACAGCGCGAGTTCCTCAAGGCTCGCCAGGAAATCCCCGCGGCCGAAATCGACGCCTACCAGAACTGCACGCATGAAGAAGCCCCGGGCCGGACGGTCCGAGGCAGGAAATTATTCAGATTCAGACTCGGCTTGATTGAGGTTGACAGCACGCGCGGGAACCACGGTGGAAATCGCGTGCTTGTAAACCATCTGGGTGACGGTATTGCGAAGCAGCACGACGTACTGGTCGAACGATTCGACATGGCCTTGCAGCTTGATGCCATTGACCAGATAGATCGAAACAGGAACGTGCTCTTTGCGCAGTGCATTAAGGAATGGGTCTTGTAGCAGTTGCCCTTTGTTGCTCATGGAAGCTCCGTGTTTTTCTAAGGTTCAGGAGGTTGGGTCGGCGCAGAAAAAGACAAGCGCCAAAATCACTGCCTGTCGCGAATGTAATCGATTTTGCCACGAGCTGGCAAACCGGATTGCAAAAAAGTGTGTGCTATTCCGCCTTCGTGAAGGGGTTTTTTCCCGAGCGAAACTCGATGCGCAATGGTGTGCCCGTCAGCTTGAAGCAATCGCGGAAATGTTTTTCGAGATAGCGTTTGTAATTGGCATCAATCGCATCCAGCGAGTTACCATGTACGACGATCACCGGCGGATTCTGTCCGCCCTGATGCGCATAGCGCATCTTGGGCCGTGTCGAACCCTTGCGGCGCGGTTGCTGATGATCGACAGCTTCTTGCAGTGCGCGCGTCAGCTGCGGTGTCGGTAGCTTCGCCATTGCCGCCGCATAAGCGGAATCGATGGATTTCATCATCGGCAAAATCCCCGTGCCTTTCAGCGCGGAGATGAAATGCATGTTGGCGAACGACAGGAACGATAACTTGCGCTCGATCTCGCGCTTGATATGTTCACGCTGGTCCTCGTTCAGTCCATCCCATTTGTTCACGCCGATCACGAGCGCCCTGCCCGCCTCGAGCACGAAGCCAGCAATGTGCGCATCCTGCTCGGAGATATCCTGCTGCGCATCGAGCAGCAGCAGAACGACGTTCGCTTCGGAAATCGACTGCAATGTCTTGACGACCGAGAATTTCTCGATCGCCTCGAATACCTTGCCCTTGCGACGAATACCTGCCGTATCAATCAGCGAGTAGTGACGGCCATTGCGCTCGAAAGGAATTTCGATTGAGTCACGCGTCGTGCCGGGCATATCGAACGCGATCACGCGCTCTTCACCGAGCAGCGTGTTCACCATGGTCGACTTGCCGACGTTCGGGCGCCCGACAATGGCAATGCGCGTACCCCGTACTTTTGCCTCTTCGTCTTCATCGTCGGGCTTACCCGCCAGCGCCTGGTCGAGCGCCTCCTCCACCAGATCCGGCACACCATCGCCATGAGCTGCCGAGATGACATACGGATCGCCGAGACCGAGTTCATAGAATTCAGCGGCGACTGTGGTGTACTTCATCCCTTCGGACTTGTTCACGATCAGCATGACCTTGCGGCCTGACTTGCGCAGAAAGTCAGTGATGGTCTTGTCGTGAGGCGTCAGCCCCTGCCGTCCATCGACGATGAACAGCACCACGTCCGCCTCGACCACAGCCTGCTTAGTCTGCTTGGCCATCTCGTGCATGATGCCTTCCTTCGCGACCGGTTCGAAACCGCCGGTATCGATCACGAGGAACGGGCGCTTGCCCACGCGGCCTTCGCCGTAATGACGGTCACGCGTCAGCCCAGGGAGGTCGGCCACCAGCGCGTCCCGCGAACGCGTGAGACGATTGAATAGCGTAGATTTGCCGACGTTAGGTCGGCCGACAAGTGCAATGACCGGCTTCATTAAGGACTCTTTACAGCGAGCGACATCGTAGGCCGCCCGCGTTGCCAAGCTTGGCGTTGATAACTGGTCTTAGTTCGTGGCTACAGCAAGCAACTTGCCATCGACCGTTTGTACGAGCAGGCTTGAACCCACCGGTGCAGGCGCGGCACGTACGCCATCGCCGACGCGGACCCGCGCCAGCAGTGTGCCTTCTTCGCGGGACAGGAAATGCAGATAACCCTCGCGGTCGCCGACAACGACCGCACGGTCAAAGGATGCCGGCGGCGACAATCCTCGCCATGCCAGGCTGGTATTGCGCCACAGGCTGCCGCCGGAATCACGCGACAGCGCAAGCACGTTGCCGCGCTCATCGGCGCCGAACACATAGCGCTGATCAATCGCGGGTCCCACCTCGGCAGAGAATTCGCGAGCCCAGCGCACGCTGCCATTGGCGGCATCAAGGCAGGCAATCCGGCCCTGATACGACGCGATGCAAAGTTCACGACCCAGTAATGCCGGCATGCCCGACACATCGGCGACACGTTCAAGCTCAGTCGCCCCCCGCGGCTCGCTGACCGATGCCTCCCAGCGCGGCACGCCGTTGTTCACCGACAGCGCAAGGACTCGGCCGGCCGGCAGAGCGATGTAGGCCACACCGTCGCTGATCACGATGCCAGGCGCCGCGCGTAATACCAGTGCCGGTGCGGCGCGCTGAACTGTCCAGCGCCGCGTACCGTTCTCGGCATCAAAGGCGGCGATCCGGTTGTCCAGGCTGCGAATGACCACGACACCGCTGCCAATCGCTGGGGCTGACAGAATCTCGGTCGAGGCCTGCGCAGTCCAGCGCTGCTTACCGGTTGCCGCATCGAAGGAAAACAGTGTGCTGCCGGCACCGGCGACCACGACCGAATTACCATCCGTCGCCACACCGGCCGTGATGCCGCCGGCGACTTTGGTTTGCCACAACAGCTTGCCGCTGGCGACGTCGAAACTGGCGAGTTCGCCATCAGCGCCGGCTGCATAGACCTTGCCCTGCACGACAGCAGGCATCAGGAAATAATCGGACGACTTGCCAACGTTCGCAGTCCAGAGTGTGCGCGTTGTCATCGTCGGCTTGAATTCGACCAGCGGTGCAGGTGTATTGCGTGCCTTCGAGCCCGAGAACGGGTTCAGCGACGAACAGCCGGCCAGCAGCGCGGCAACCAGCAGTACGGCGGCACGCAATGCGTTGACGGAAGCTTGAGCTTGCATCATGCCTCCCGATCAGCCGGCCTTGGCCGGCACAGCCGACTGCGCGCCACCCAGCGCATCCAGCTTGAGCTGAATCAGCTGGCGAGCCGGGTTCTTGATCTCAGTCTTGTCGAGCGCAGCCCGATATGCAGCGCGCGCTTCGTCGGCTTTGCCCGATGCGAACAGCAGGTCACCGCGGCGGTCAGCCACCAATGCGGCGAACTCTTCCGGGAAATCTGCGGAAAGTACTTTCAGGCCTTCGTCATTGGCTTTCTCGTCCAGCAGGATGCCAGCCAGACGCAGCCGTGCGATTGCACGGAAGTCATCGCCCTTGCCGTGCTCTGCGGTCCATTGCAGTTCTGCTTTCGCAGCCTTCATGTCATTGGCATCGAACGCCGCCTTCGCCGCGATCAGCGACGCCATCTGCGCATACGCGGTGCTGCTGAAGCGGTCTTTCATATCAGTTGATGCACGGGTGATCTTCTGCAGATCCTTGCCCTCAGCCGCTTTCACGATTTCTTCGTACAGCACAGAGGCCTTGGCTGACTGGCTGCGCTGGTAGTAATTCCAGCCGCTCCATGCCGCGTAGGCCGCGAGCACGGCGGCCGCCAGCCAGCTGACGAGGTTGCCATATTTGGCCCACCAGGCTTTCAGCGTGGCCAGTTGTTCTTGTTCTTCGAGATCGTATGCCATGGTCTTGTCGTGTCAGTGATGGGTGTAGATTTGTCCTGCGTGCAGGTGGCCGTGGTCGTGCTCGTCATCACCGGCAACCTGATCGATCAGGTAATCAACGAGCGCATCGAGCGGAACCGCGTGCTGGTTGTTTGCCATGTCGGCATCGCGCAGATGCTTGACGGTCGCTGCACCGTTGGCGATCTCATCGTCGCCCAGGATTACGGCAAATGCCGCGCCGCTGCCGTCCGCGCGCTTCATCTGGGACTTGAAACTGCCGGGCCCGCCGACCGCTGCGCAATGTAGCACAACATCCAGGCCGGCATCGCGAATCCGCTCCCCGAGCACGAAAGCCTGCGTCTGTGCTGCGTCGCCCTGATGGACAAGGTAAACATCGCACTGGCTGCGCGAGAAGGTTTCGCTCGACGCCCTCATCAGCTCCAGCAGGCGCTCGACACCCATCGCGAAGCCCACCGCCGGCGTCGGCTTGCCGCCGAAAATCTCGACCAGCGGATCATAGCGGCCGCCGCCGCAGACCGTGCCCTGCGAACCCAGCAGGTCGGTAACCCATTCGAAGACGGTACGATTGTAGTAGTCCATACCACGCACGAGCCGCGGGTTGACCGTAAACGGCACGTTGTTTTGACGCAGGAAGCGCTGCACGCCTTCAAAGTGCGCACGCGACTCTTCGCCGAGATAGTCGAGCAGCTTCGGCGCGTTATTCACCAACTCCTGCATCGCCGGGTTCTTGGTATCGAGAATGCGCAGCGGATTGCTGTGCAGCCGCCGCTTCGCCTCGGCATCCAGCAGTTCGCCATGCTTTTCGAAATAGGCAATCAGGTCCGCGCGATGATGGTTGCGCTCGATAGCATCACCAATCGAGTTGAGCTCGAGACGAATGCCATCCAGCCCGAGGTCATCCCACAGCCGCTGGCACATCATGATCAGTTCGGCATCGATATCCGGGCCGGTGAAGCCGAGCGCCTCGGCACCCACCTGATGGAATTGTCGATAACGACCGCGTTGCGGGCGCTCGTGACGGAACATCGGTCCCGCATACCAGAGCCGCTTTGGTCCGTCGTAAGTCAGGTTGTGCTCCAGCGCCGCGCGGACAACGCCGGCAGTACATTCCGGACGCAGTGTCAGCAAGTCACCGTTCATGCTGTCGGTGAACGAGTACATCTCTTTTTCGACGATGTCGGTCACCTCACCGAGGCCGCGTGCAAACAGCGCTGTCGGCTCGACGATCGGCGTACGGATCTGCTGATAGCCATAGCTGCGTAGTACCGACTGCACCGTGTTTTCAAACAGCTCCCACAGCGGCGCATCGTCGGGCAGGATGTCGTTCATGCCCTTGACGCCAAGGATCTTCTCTTTTTTAGTTTCTGCCATATCGGGTTTTCACATAATCCAGCACGATGGCCTGGAATTCTTCAGCAATACGCTCGCCACGCAGCGTGACCGTCTTCTGCCCGTCGACAAACACCGGTGCCGCCGGTGACTCGCCGGTGCCAGGCAAGCTGATACCGATGTTCGCGTGCTTCGATTCGCCGGGGCCATTCACGATGCAGCCCATTACGGCGACATTCATCTCTTCAACACCCGGATAGCTGGTTTTCCAGACCGGCATCTGCTCGCGCAGATAGCTCTGGATCTGATCGGCCAGCTCCTGGAATACAGTCGATGTGGTGCGTCCGCAGCCGGGGCAGGCGATCACCATCGGCGTGAACTTGCGCAGTCCCATCGTCTGCAGGATTTCCTGCGCGACGACCACTTCCTTCGTGCGATCGCCGCCAGGCTCCGGTGTCAGCGAAACCCGAATGGTGTCACCAATACCTTCCTGCAGCAGCACGCCCATCGCCGCAGTCGACGCGACGATGCCCTTGCTGCCCATGCCGGCTTCGGTTAACCCGAGGTGCAGCGGGTAGTCGCAGCGACGCGCCAGTTCGCGATACACCGCGATCAGGTCCTGTACGCCCGAGACCTTGCACGACAACACGATGCGGTCGCCCGGCATGCCGAGCTCTTCTGCGCGCTGCGCATTCTCCAGCGCCGACGTGATCAGCGCCTCGTACATCACCGCCTGCGCACTCCACGGCGCTTGGCGACTCGCGTTCTCGTCCATGATGCGGGCAAGCAGCGACTGGTCGAGACTGCCCCAGTTCACGCCTATGCGTACCGGCTTTGCATATTGGTTTGCCACCTCGATCATCTGTGCGAACTGCGTGTCGCGCTTCGCACCCTGCCCGACATTGCCCGGATTGATGCGGTACTTCGACAGCGCCTCGGCGCATGCCGGATATTGCGTCAGTAGCAGATGGCCGTTGTAGTGGAAATCGCCGACCAGCGGCACATCCATGCCCATCTTGTCGAGTTGCTCGCGGATCGCTGGCACTGCAGCTGCCGCCTCCGGCGAGTTCACCGTGATGCGCACCACCTCCGAACCAGCACGCGCCAGTTCCCTCACTTGGATCGCAGTGCCAATCGCATCGGCCGTGTCGGTGTTCGTCATCGATTGCACAAGCACCGGCGCGCCACCGCCCACGAGTACCGTACGCGAGCCATGACTCACGCTGACCTGGCGGGTCAGCCGGCGCGTCAGCGGGCCTGCAGGAATCGGAGATCCGGAATCGTTCATCTGTGCCCCTTACTCGAGGTTCATCCGCACGACGTTTTCACGCGCCGCGGCCTTCAAGTCCAATGGCTGCCCGCGCAGCACCGCGTCGATACCGGCGACATTGCCGATGGTGAGCACCACCGGCTCGGCAACGTCGACCGGCTCGACCATTCCAGCCTTCATCAGCTTCGAAAACAGCTTGCGATTGCCATTCACGGCGATGACTTCGACCCACGAATCCTCACGCGCCTTGAGTTCGAGCAGGCCGACTGTGGCGGGCGTGTCGCCGGCATGGTGCACGTCCGCGTGCTGCGCATCGGCGTGCGGGTCAGCAGTGGGATCCTGTGACCCGGACTGCGACTGCTCAGGCGTACCGGTGTTTTGAGTGAGACCGGCAACGATGTCCGGCAGCGTCAGCTCGACGGCAGGCAATTCCAGCAAGCCATTGCGATACGCGATGAAGGCAACTGTGCCGACGAACACCAGTACCACGGCGGCAAAGCCGGCCAGCCTGCGCGCACTGCGCCGATGCGTCACAGGCGGCGAATAGCGGCGGCTGCGCGATTCGGGCGCCGGCAGCGGGCGACGAACGACGATGGGCTCGAATGCTGGATTCGATTCATTGACGAGCATGGCGACCAGCGGATCGGGGTCGATGCGAAGCAGCTTCGCATACGAGCGAATGAAGCCGCGCACGGTCGCCATGCCGGGCAAAGCACCGAAGTCATTCGCCTCGAGTGCCATGATTTGCCGCGGTACCAGCCGCAGACGCATGGCCACTTCATCGACCGATAGCATCTGCTCCTCGCGGGCAGCCGCAAGCACTTCACCCGGCAGCTGGTCCGGCACGACATGCGCAGGCGCCTGGGTTACCACTTCCGGCTCAACGCCGTCTACTGAGCTGGTCGGCAATTCACCGGTATCAGCCTGTTCCATCTGTTCTGCCTGCTTATCGTCACTGGCCATCTGTTCGACCTCGTTGGTAGGCCCGCAGCTGAGGCGATTCGGGGAAGCGCCGCTGCCACTGCGAGACAAGGCTTTGTTCGGCGGCCCGATCGCCGAGCTGTTGCTCGATCCGAACCGCGATTGCGTAATCGTCTGCGCTGGCCTGACCGCTGCCGACAACCGCGAGCATCGGCATTCGGGCAGACGAATAGTCTCCGCGTGCGACCGACAGCCGTGCCAGCTGCGCCTGCGCAGGCACCAGCGTCGGCTCGCTGGCGAGTGCGCGACGGAAGTAAGCTTCGGCACGCGCACGGTCGCCACTGCGCAGGCTGCAATAGCCTGCATTCATCGCTGCATTCGCCGGTGTCGCATAACGGCGCTGTGCCAGCGCACTGTCGAGATAGGCAAGACCCGGCGCGGTACTGCCGCTCTCGCACAGCATCCAGCCGAGGTTATTCTGCAGCGCGGGATTGTCCGGATCGGCGCGTAGTGCGAGTCGCATGCTGTCGAGCGCCTGCGCGGATTCACCGAGCTGCCACTGCGCGAGACCACGCAAGGCCAGTGCATCGGCATTGCGCGGCGCGATCTCCAGTACACGCACGGCCTCCTCCAACGCAATTGCGTGCTTGCCGTCGGCATAGTAGGCATTTGCCAGCGCCAGACGCGTATCGATGCGTTGCTGCGCGCTGCCGACGGGTGCGTCGCCCTGCCCGGTCGTGCACCCGGCGAGCAGTACGACGAATACCATCCGTCGCCACGCTCGCATCATTCGCGAATCTCCACGATGCGACCGAAATCGGGACCATATTTCCCCTGGTAGACCGCCATCTTCTGCATCCGCTGCTGCACTCGCGTACGGTCCTGGATATCGCCGGCGAGCTGGCCGCAGGCAGCATCAATGTCGTCGCCACGGGTCTTGCGGATCGTCGTGACGATGCCACCATCCATCAGGACCTGCGCAAACGCCTTGATGCGCGCATTGTTCGACCGCTTCAGCCCGGACTCAGGGAAAGGGTTGAAAGGAATCAGGTTGAATTTGCACGGCACGTCAGCGACCAGCGCGAGCAACTCGCGCGCATGGGTATCGGTATCGTTGAGGCCATCGAGCATGCAGTATTCGAAGGTAATGAAATCGCGTGGTGCAAATTCCAAGTAACGCTTGCACGCTGCCAGCAATTCCTTCAACGGATACTTGCGGTTCAGTGGCACCAACTCATCGCGCAACTTGTCGTTCGATGCATGCAGCGATACCGCAAGCGCGACCGCACAATCACCTGACAACTTGTCGATCATAGGCACCACGCCGCTGGTCGATACCGTCACGCGGCGGCGCGACAGCCCGTACGCGTTATCATCCAGCATCAGCTTCAGCGCAGCGACAGTCGGTTCGTAATTCAGCAGCGGCTCGCCCATGCCCATCATCACCACATTCGTAATCTGGCGCTCGCCTTTCGGTCCTTGAGCAACACCCTTCGCACGGCGCAGCAGGTTCTCTGCAAGCCAGACCTGACCAATGATTTCTCCAACGGACAGATTGCGCGAAAAGCCCTGCTTTCCCGTCGAGCAGAACCGGCAATTGACCGCACAGCCCGCCTGCGTGGATACGCACAGCGTGCCGCGGTTTTCTTCAGGGATGAAAACAGTTTCGACCGCGTTGCCGTTGCCCACATCGAGCAACCATTTGCGCGTGCCATCGGCGGAGGTGTGATCGCTGATCACCGCAGGCGCGGCAATCATTGCGTGTGTCTTGAGTTTTTCGCGCAGCGATTTCGCGAGGTCTGTCATCGCGTCGAAGTCGCTCTCGCCGAACTGATGAATCCAGCGCTGCAACTGCTTGGCGCGAAAAGGCTTCTCGCCCAGATCGCCGCACCAGCGGACGAGTGCGGCGGGTTCCAGATCCAGCAAATTGGTCAGTGCCGCCATCTCGTGCCTCTGCATGCCATCGTTGGCAGGACCGAAGGGATGCGTGGTATCGATCCGTTACGAGTCCTGCGCTCGGTGTACCTGTGTCTGCCCGGATCAGCGCGAGTAGACGTTCAGGCTCGGGAAGAAATAGCTGATCTCGACCTTCGCGGTCTCGGCAGCGTCGGAGCCGTGGACGGCGTTGGCATCGATCGAATCGGCGAAATCGGCGCGAATCGTGCCTTTGTCCGCTTTCTTCGGATCGGTCGCGCCCATCAGGTCGCGGTTTTTCAGAATGGCGTTGTCACCCTCGAGCACCTGGACCATCACCGGGCCCGAAATCATGAAATCCACCAGGTCCTTGAAGAAAGGACGCTCGCGGTGCACAGCGTAGAAGCCCTCGGCCTCGGCGCGGGACAGGTGAATCATGCGGGCAGCGATGATTTTCAGGCCCGCGTTCTCGAAACGCGAATAGATCTGGCCGATCACATTCTTCGCTACGGCGTCAGGTTTAATGATCGACAGGGTGCGCTCGATTGCCATCTGAAAAAACTCCAATAAAATGAAAGGTTTAAGGAACTTAGTGCGAATTCTGATTAGCCCGGTATTTTAGCACGAAAGCGCCGCCCCAGTGCCTGCTAGAGTAGTGGCTGCTACCGCCACGCGCTTGAAAACTACGGGTGGACGCCCCATTTGATTCTCGAGTAAATTAGCGAGTTGGCAGTCAGCTGACCGTCTGCCCCAAATTGACTCAGGAGGCCCAATGAACCAACCCTTGCCGACCCGATACGGCAGCTATGGCGTCAGCACTGCTGTCGATCGCAACCGCGTACTGCGGAACACCTACTGGCTGCTCGCGCTATCGATGCTACCGACCGTACTGGGTGCCTGGATTGGCGTGCAGCTCAATTTCTCTCTGCTCGCCGGCAGCCCGATGCTCGGCTTTATTGCCTTCCTGGCAATCGCATTCGGTTTCTTTTACGGCATCGAGAAAACCAAGCACTCATCGACCGGCGTGCTACTGCTGCTCGGCTTCACGTTCTTCATGGGGCTGATGCTGTCGCGCCTGCTCACGCAGATGTTGAACTTCTCGAACGGCGCACAGCTGATCATGACGGCATTTGGTGGTACCGCTGTCGTGTTTGCGGCGATGGCGTCGATCGCCACAACTAGCAAGCGGGATTTTTCAGGCCTCGGCAGCTGGCTGTTTGCCGGCGTTATCGTGATCCTGCTGGCAGCCATGGCGAACATTTTCCTGCAACTGCCGGCGCTGCAAATCGTGATCTCGATGGTCGCGGTGGCGATCTTTTCCGCTTACATCCTGTTCGACGTACAGCGTGTCGTGAACGGCGGCGAGGCCAACTACATCACTGCGACGCTGGCGATCTACCTCGATCTGTACAACGTCTTTGTGAATCTGCTCGCACTGCTCGGCATCTTCGGCGGCGAGCGCGACTGAATTCCTGCGCTCCCAACGAAAACGCCGGCGCGAAAGCCGGCGTTTTTTCATTCTGCGTCGTGCAGCGTCTTCAGCCGCGCTCGAAAACGGCAATCGACTCGACGTGCGCGGTATGCGGAAACATGTTGACTACACCTGCCCTGGTCAGCCGATAGCCACCGACATTGACCAGCATGCCCGCATCGCGCGCCAGCGTCGCGGGGTTGCATGACACATAGACGATGCGCTGCGGCTGCAGTTCTAGATGCGTTTCGCGCGCTTCCGCAATCGCCTTGCAAACCTCCATAGCCCCCTCGCGCGGCGGATCGATCAGCATACGGTCGAAGCGGCCAAGCGCCTCCAGGTCGTCAACACCAAACTCGAACAGGTTGCGGTTGTAAAAAGTGGTCTTGCTGTCCAATCCGTTAATGGCGGCGTTCTGCAGCGAACGCTCAGTCAGCGCGGGGCTGCCCTCAATGCCAACGACTTCAGTTGCCTGCGTCGCCAGCGGCAGCGTGAAGTTACCGAGTCCGCAGAACAGGTCAGCGACACGGTCACCCGGCTGTACGTCGAGCAACCGCAGCGCGCGCGATACGAGTACCCGGTTGATCTGGTGATTCACCTGAGTGAAATCAGTTGGCCTGAAAGGCATACGGACACCAAACTCTGGCAGCAGGTACTGCAGCGGCCGCTGTTGCGGATACCACGGGGCCGCAGTATCCGGCCCCTTGGTCTGCAGCCACCATTCGATCTGCCACTCGTCAGCAAACGCCTTCAGCCGGTCTTCATCGGCAGCAGTTAGCGGGTCCATAATCCGCAGCACCAGCACGATCACCTGTTCGCCATTGTCCTCGCCAATAGCCAGCTCGATCTGCGGCAGCCGCTCACGGATAGACAGCGACGCGACCAGCGCGCGCATCGGTACCAGCATCGCCGATACTTTTGGCGGCAGGATCTCGCAACTGCGCATGTCGGCGATGTAGCTTGATTTTCGCTCGTGGAAGCCGATCAGCACACCACCCTTCTTCGCGACGAAACGCACCGACATACGGGCCCGATAACGATAGCCCCAGTCCGGCCCCTGAATCGGCCGCATCACGGCTTCCGGTCGTACTTTGCCAATGTGCTGCAGATTGTCTTCCAACACGCGCTGCTTGATCGCGACCTGCGCCGCCGGATTCAGGTGCTGCATCGCGCAGCCGCCGCACAGCCCGAAAAACTCGCAACGTGGCCGGGTGCGCAATGACGATTCGCGCAGCAGCTCGGTCATGTCAGCCGCTTCCCATTTCGGCTTTCGGCGATACGACTTGAAGCGAACCCGCTCCCCGGGCAGCGCACCCTCGACAAAAATCACCTTGCCCGGTGTGCCGTCCTCGTTCGGCAAATGGCCGACGCCGCGCGCCTCCATGTCGAGCGATTCGATGTCGAGAATAGGGGAATGAGTCATGGCAGACGGGTCAGGCAAATTGGCAAACCCGCGATTCTACCGCCTGCGGAACGAAAGGCGTGTCCGAGCGGCACGGCGCTCAGGCGGCAACCTGTGCGGTGTCGTCGTCAGCCGCATCCCACAATGCCAGATACTCGCGCCAGTGTTTCGCGTCCAGCTTCGCCAGCGATGAGCGCACCAGCGCGATCTCGGCGTCGTAGGCTTCACGCGTCAACTGACCGCGCATCAGCAGATAGCGGCAATAGACGAGATAAGTATTGACGACATCGGTCTCGCAGTAGTCGCGGATCTCCGGCAGCCGGCCCTCGCGGTACAGCGTCCAGACTTGTGATCCGTCGACGCCCATCTTGCCCGGGAAGCCGCATAGTTTCGCGAGATCATCCAGTGGCGCATTGGCGCGACCCGTATACATCGCCAGTTGGTCCATCAGGTCAAGATGCCGCGTGTGATATCGCGACAGATAGTTGTTCCACTTGAAGTCGCGATCGTCGTCGCCCTGCTCCCAGAACCGGCTGGCATTGATGCCGTGAATCAGTGCACGATAGTTCAGCACCGGCAGATCAAAGCCACCGCCGTTCCACGACACAAGTTGCGGCGTGTAGCGCTCGATCACCTTATAGAAGTCCTGCACCAGCTTCGCTTCGCCGTCTTCGAGCGTGCCGAGCGAGCGGACGCGAAAGCCCTCATCATCGCGAAATACGCAGGAAATCGCAGCCACACGGTGCAGATGGTGCTGCAGGAAATCGGAGCCGGTCTTCTCGCGTCGCGCAGCAAAGGCCAGCTCGGCGACCTCAGCATCGGGCACCTCTGCGGCTATGCCATTCAGCGCCCGCAAGCCGGCAACATCGGGAATAGTTTCGATATCGAAGACCAGCACAGGAATCACAGCAGCGCATCCCTTCCGACTCCGCGCGCCATCATTGCCCGCTTCAGCCGGATCAAGCCCTCCTGCTGAATCTGCCGCACCCGCTCGCGCGTGATGCCCATTTCTTCAGCCAGCTCCTCCAGCGTCGCAGGATTGCCATGGTCCAGCCCATAGCGGCGCATGATCACCTGGCGCTGCTTGACCGGTATGCCTTCAAGCCAGTGCCGCACGAGGCCGATCAGCTCGCGCTGCTCTACACGCGCATCCGGACCCTCATCGGCCGCATCAGCCAGTACGTCGAGCAGGCTGGCGTTCGGATCACCATCGAGCGGCGTGTCGAGCGACGCGACATGATCGGCCAGCGCAAGAATCTGCTGTACCTCTTCGACGCTGCGCTCGACCAAGTGCGCAATATCCTCGATGCGCGCATCGTGCTGATTCGTCATTCGCGCCTCAAGATGATATTTCGCTCGCAGTATCTGATTCAGTTCGCGTATCCGGTGAACCGGCAGCCGGATCGCCCGCGACTGGTTCATGATCGCGCGCTCTACGCTCTGCCGTATCCACCAGGTAGCGTAGGTCGAGAAGCGAAAGCCGCGCTCGGGTTCGAATTTGGTGATCGCATGCATGAGTCCGAGATTGCCTTCCTCGATCAGGTCGAGCAGCACCATACCGCGGTTCACATAATGCTTTGCAATCGACACAACCAGACGCAGGTTATGCTCGATCATGACCTGCCTCGCAGCAAAGTCTCCCTGCTTGGCGAGGGTGGCGTAATGCACTTCTTCCTGGGGACTGAGCAGCGCGCGGGAACCGATCTGATTCAGATAATGCTGCGTGGTATCACTGGCCAGTTCCGACTCGAGCAGCGAGCGAAAATCGTCAACACTCTGGGTTTCGGGAACCAGTTCTTCTGTCTCGCCATCCTCCTGGAACGCAAGCTCTTCCGGCTGTGCTTCCGCCTCGGGAGTCTCTTGCGCTTCAGGATGGCGTTTCATTCAGCGACTGGGTAACAGGCTAATCGGATCAACCGGCTTGCCGAGCTGGCGTATTTCGAAATGCAGGCGAACAGAGTCAGCATCTGAGTCGCCCATTTCAGCCACCCGCTGACCTCGCGTGACGTTTTGACCCTCACGCACGAGGATGGTTTTGTTGTGCGCATAGGCCGACACTACGCCATCGCTATGATCGATGATCACCAGGTTGCCATAACCGCGCATACCCTTTGCGTACAGTACAGTGCCATCGGCCACAGCAACCACAGCTTGTCCCGCCTGACCGGCAATATCGATGCCCTTGGTGGTCTGGTCGAACTTGCGCACCAGCTTGCCCTCGGTCGGCCAGATGAAGCGCGCGGCAGCGGCAGCGGCCGCGTCGGGCTTGCGCGCCGCCTCGGCTGGCGCTGCGGCCTCGCCGCGCTGCATCTCGGTCCACGCCTGCTCGGTGTAAACAACCTTGTTGCCGAGCGGTCCCCGCTTCAGACTGCTTGAAGCGCGCGGCGCCGGCGGCTCCGCCGTTGACACGACCGGCTGACTCAGCGGCGCCTGCGGCACCTTGCTGTTATCAATCGGCACCATCGATACTTCGAGGCCGGTATCGATCGCTACGCTGCCGACACGCGCACCTTCCGGCGGCACTACACGCAGCAACTGGCCCGCCTTCACGTCATTCGGATTGCCCAAACCGTTCCATTCCGCGATATCGCGCAGGCTGGCGTTGAACTGCTGCGCGATACGCGTCAGCGTGTCGCCCTTTTTCACGGTGTAATGACCCGGCGGATCAGGAACCACCAGTGCCTGCTCGGCGGCCGCAACGGATTTCGGTGCACTCGAACGGCTCGACTTGGATCCTGCAGTGCGGTCGTCCACCGGCGCATTGGAATGCCCGCCCGCACAGCCATTCAGCACGAGAATGGCGGGTAACATCAGCGCGGTTGCGATCGTCTTTATTTTCATCGTTCCTGAATGTGTCTCGGTTCCGTCTTCAGCCAAAGGTGCCGGGCCTGAGCGGCACGAAATTACAGGCCTCGAGCATGTCAGCCATCCACTCATTCCGCTTGGTGCGGACGACCAGCTTGAGCCGCTGCTCCTTGCCGCCGACCGGTGCCACCAGCCGGCCGCCGACGGCCATCTGGTCGAATAATGCCTGCGGCACATCCAGTCCTGCTGCCGCCAGAATGATGCCATCGAATGGGCCGCACTGGGGAAGTCCCAACATACCATCACCGTAGTGCAGCCTCAGGTTGGGTATGCGCAGCGGCCGCAGGTTACTTCGCGCCTGTTCATGCAGCGGCCGGATGCGCTCGATCGAATAGACTTCGTCGGCCACCTGCGCCAGTACCGCCGCCTGATAACCGCAGCCCGTACCGATCTCGAGCACGCGCTGGAGCTTGCCCTCGACGCCTTCGCGCAGCACCTCGATCATCCGCGCGACGATATAAGGCTGCGAGATCGTCTGGTGGTAGCCAATTGGCAAGGCCGCGTCGATATACGCCTGCGGTGCCAGCCCGGGCTCAAGGAAGTAGTGACGGGGTACGGCCTCCATCGCAGCCAGCACCAGCGGATCCCTCACCCCTTGCTGTGTAATCCGCTGCACCATCGCCTTGCGCACGGCCTCCGAGACCAGCGGCATGTTGGCCAGTTTGTCGACCGGCGGTGTGGGCCGCTTCATTTCCGGTACCCGTGCGTTGACGGCGAATTCCTTCGACAATGCCGCCTGGTGAGCCGCATGATGTGCGGCCTGCTGTGTCGCCTGATTTGCTGCCTGGTGTGCCGAATGATGCGCCGCATTACGCGTGGCAGTCTGTCGGCTGTTTAGCGCCGCGGCATTGTTCGCCTTGTCGCGACTGCCCAGGCCCGTGACGAAATCCAACGTCAGCGGAAACCGTTTCTTGGGCTGGCCTTTGCCTTCGCTCATTGCAGTGCCTGCTTCAAGCGTTCGAGCTGCGCATTGTGTGTCAGGTCGATCTGCAGCGGCGTGACGGAAACCCAGCCCTGCTCGGTCGCATGGAAGTCGGTGCCCTCGCTTGCCTCCTTGGCTTTGCCGACGGGCCCGATCCAGAAGATCTCGTTGCCATGCGGGTCTTGCGTACGGATCACCGGCTCTGACTCATGCCGCTTGCCAAGCCGCGTCGCAACGATACGGTCAAGCTCGGCATAGGGACGGTTGGGAATGTTCACGTTCAGCAGAAAGGGCTTGTGCAGCGCATCCATCTTGCGCAGCACGATGTCCTTTGCCAGCCGAGCGGCCGAAGCCAGCTCGGCCCAGCCGTGGTTCACCTGCGAGAACGCAATCGCCGGGATGCCGAAAAGGTAACCCTCGGTGGCCGCGGCGACCGTGCCCGAGTACAGGGTGTCATCCCCCATATTCTGGCCCTGGTTGATGCCCGACACCACCAGATCCGGACGCTGCTCCAGCAGGCCAGTCAACGCAATGTGGACACAGTCACTGGGCGTGCCGTTAATTGAGAAAAAACCATTGGCGGCGCGCTGCATGCGCAACGGCCGGTCCAGCGTCAGTGAATTCGACGAACCGGAGCGGTTACTGTCCGGTGCGACTACGACAATATCGGCGACCGTGGCCAGCTGCTCCGCCAGTGCATTGATGCCCGGAGCCAGGTAGCCGTCGTCGTTGCTGATCAGGATTTTCATTGCGGCGATTTTACCGCAACGCAGACAGTCAAATTTGACGCTTTGATTACGGTCAAGGCGGTTCGTTGATCAGGAAATTTTGTACTGTCGCGAACTCACGCGTCCGCGCAAACGGCGGCAGGCTTTGCCAGATACGCCGGCCATAGGGCTTGGAAATCAGTCTCGGGTCGCAAATCATCAGCACGCCGCGGTCGGACTCGTCGCGAATCAGTCGACCGGCCCCCTGCTTGAGCGTGATGATCGCCTCCGGCAACTGGTGATGCATGAAGCCATTCAGTCCGCGCTTTTCCATGTCGGCGATACGGGCGGCCAGCACCGGATCGTCCGGCGGCGCAAACGGCAGCTTGTCGATGATGACGACCGACAGCGCATCGCCGCGCACATCCACTCCTTCCCAGAAGCTCTGGCTGCCAACCAGCACCGCATTGCCGGCGGCGCGGAACTGGTCCAGCAACTCGGTGCGCCCCAGTTCGCCCTGTACCAGCAAAGGATACGGCAGCTGACGCAGCGAAAATTCTTCACGCAAGCGTTCGGCGACCCGCCGTACCGCGCGCAGCGTCGTGCATAGCAGGAAGGCGCGTCCGCCGGACGCCTCGATCACTGGCAGCGCGGCATCGACCACCGCGTCCGTATACGACGCTGAGTTCGGCTCTGGCAGGCTGGTCGGCACATACAGCAGCGCCTGCGTGCCGTAGTCAAACGGACTCGGCCAGCTACGCGCAGGCGCATCAGTCAGGCCCATCTGCGCGCTGTAGTGCGTGAAATCATTCCTCACTGCCAGTGTCGCTGAGGTAAAAATCCAGGCGCGCGGCACGCCCTCGCGCTGCTTCGCGAAGATCGGCGCAATCGACAGCGGCGTCTGATGCAGCTGCAGCGACTGCGAGAAGGCTTCGAGCCACAGCACCCTGGCGACTCGCTCTTGCTCATCGACTGGCGGCGCCCAGGCGTCGAGGCGCTGCAGCAGTTCGACCGCACGTGTTCGGCATTGCTCGATCGTCTCGGCGCGCTCGGCCTGCGATGCGAGTACCTCGATCATGCCCGTCAGCATGGCCTTCAGATGCGCAAATGCGGGAAAGAAAGGACTGCTCCCGGCGATCTGCTGATAAGCCAGCTTGACGCCCTCGACCGGAAACGCCAGACGCAGATCACGCACAGCCTTCTCGACGCCGCCAACGAGTAATCCCCAGTCGGCACCATCGCGCGCATGCGCCAACCCTTCGGCCAGCACATCGCGGCACAGCTCCATCAGCTGTGAGGTGGACACGGTCTCGCCGAAGAACAGCGTGGCGGTCTCGGGTAGCTGGTGGGCCTCATCGAAGATGATGGTGTTCGCCGTCGGCAGCAGCTCGGCGACGCCGGTGTCCTTCAGCGCCACGTCGGCAAAGAACAGATGATGGTTCACCACCACCACATCGGCCTGCTGCGCTTCCTTGCGTGCCTTCATCACAAAGCAGTCCTGGTAGTACGCGCACTCGGCGCCGGCGCAATTGTCGCGTGTGGAAGTCACCAGATTCCACACACCGGCGCTCTCGGGCACTCGCGAAAGCTCAGCCTTGTCACCGGTAGCGGTGGTCTTGATAAAGCGGCCGATCTCGCGCAGGTAACCGACATCTTCGCGTGCGGTCAGCCGGCCGTTCTGCTGCGTGCGCTCGAGATGGAAGTGACAGACATAATTCGCGCGCCCCTTCAGCAACGCGACGGACACCGGCGCGTTCAGCGCCTTGCGCACCAACGGTATGTCACGCAGGAACAGCTGGTCCTGCAAGTTCTTCGTACCCGTCGATACGATGACCTTGCCACCCCATAGCAGTGCCGGCACCAGATACGCAAAGGTCTTGCCGGTGCCGGTACCAGCCTCTGCCAGCAGCGTTCCATTTTGTGCGATCGCATCAGCCACAGCGCGCGCCATGTCTGTCTGCGACTGACGCGGACGAAAGCCGGCGATGCCGGCAGCGAGCGTGCCTACGGCCGAGAACAGCGCATCCACCTCGGCATCGTGAACGCCGGTGGCGTCCGGTGCGGTGTCAGGCGGAGCGTCGGCTGCTACGGGAAGGTCGGACAAGGGGAAAAAACAGGCTTAAAAATAAGCATCTTTTATGCGGGAATGTCAGGCACCAACTGCATCTTCAGGCGGAGAATCTCGTCTTTCAGATGCAGCTTGCGCTTTTTCATCCGGCGCATCAGCAAGTCATCGTGTCCGGCCACCTCGTCGAGGCGGCGAATGGCTTCATCGAGGTCACGATGCTCGATTTCAAGTTCGATCACGCGCGCACGCACGCGTTCGTGATCGACGATCATTGATCGGCAGCCTCTGCAGCCGGCTGAGGCTCTGCTTCGGTCGTGGGTTTCAATACCGGTTGCGGCTCACTGACGGGCAAGGTCTCCGGTTCCATTTGCGGCTCGGGCATCGGCTGCGCATTTTGGACCGGCAGAGGCTCAAGTACAGGCAGGGAGTCGGCGACAGGCTGCGGCGCCACATCCGCTTGCCCGTCTTTCTGCAACTCAGTTGCATCGGGTGCTGCCGGTGCGACCGGCGTTTCAGACACTGCTGGCTCGGCCGGCGTCACCGGATCTGCCGCCGGAGCATCTGATCCTGCGTCCGATCCCACGTCCGTTCCAGCATCCGGTGCCAGATCGGCGGCCGCACCACCGTCGGCCTCAGGCGCCGGCATCAGTACCTTACCATCGGTACGGTCTTCCTTATCCGACGTTGCCGGCGTTGAGACAGCTTCGCTCGCCGATGGTACTGCCGTGTCATCCATGGCTCCGGGTACACGCTCGATTTGGATACGCTTTGACGGTGCGCGCTTTTCAGCGGCAGGCTGCTCTTCGGATTTCAGACGTGTTGCGCCAGAATACGGAATCGCTTTACCCGCCTGCTGGGAAGCACGCAACTCGCGGTCGGCCACAGCGCGCTCGCGTTCAGCGGCACGCTCCCTGCGAATGAAAGCACGGGCTTCGACCTCGATCTGTTTGAGCGCCTTGATTGCCCTGCGCTCACGACTGCGCATATCGGACAGACACGACGCCGCGAAGAAGCGCTCCAGGCATTCAGCCTTTTCACGGGCGTACCGGTCAGCCATCTCCTCACGCGCTTGCGGCGCGCGCCTGAGCGCTTCCTCGGCACGCTCGACGGAATCGATCGACGTTGGCGGGAAGTCAGCCAGCAACGACTGTTCAGGATCCACCGCTAGGGCCGACGACGAGCTCATAACGACAGAAACAGCGACCAGCGCCAAAGAAAATAGATGTTGTAGTTTCATGAGTTGTCCTGCTCAGGCAATCGCCACCACAGTCTGGCGACGCACACTTTCCTTGTATTCACGCGACTGCATCTCGACGATGCGCGACACGGTCCGATGAAATTCGTTTGCCAGCGTGCCTTCCGTATACAACTGCTCCGGCGGTACCGCAGCCGACATCAGCAATTTCACCCGATGGTCATACAGCACGTCGATCAACCAGGTAAAACGACGTGCCTCCGACGCCATCTCGGCCGACATCTTCGGCACGTTCGAGAGAATCACCGTATGGAAACGGCTGGCGATCTCGAGGTAATCATTTTGCGACCGAGGGCTGCCGCACAGTGTCGCGAAGTCAAACCAGGCAATACCGCCCGCCCGATGCACGCAGCGGATATCACGCGATTCTATCCTGATCCGCGGATCATCCTCGGCAGTTTCAGCGATATCGAGGAAGGCGCGCAGCAACGCACGATCGGACTCCGGGCCGAGCGGCGAATGATAGGCTGCCACCTGCTCCATGATGCGCTTGCGATAGTCCGTACCAGCATCAACGTTCAGGACATCCAGTTTTTCCTTCAGCAGCGCAATTGCCGGCAGCATGCGGTCGCGATGCAGGCCATCGGGATACAGCGCGTCCGGCGCATAGTTAGACGTCATTACGAACGACACGCCATGCTCGAACAAGGCCTGCAACAGGTTGTAGAGAATCATCGCATCGGCGATGTCAGAGACATGGAATTCATCGAAGCAGATCAATCGGTAACGGCGTGCGATCCTCTTGGCGACAATCAGCAGCGGATCCTCGACATTTTTCTGCTGATCCAGCGCTCGATGGACACCCCGCATGAATTCATGGAAATGCAGCCGGGTCTTGCGGACGACAGGCACCACCGCGAAATAGCTGTCCATCAGGAAGGATTTGCCGCGTCCGATACCGCCCCAAAGGTAAACACCGCGCGGAATGCCCGGGCGTCGGATCATCCGTGTCAGCCGGGTCGAGCGCTTTGAGCGGTACGCCACCCATTCGTCATACGATTGCTGCAGCCGCTCCACAGCGACGAGCTGGGCCGGATCGGAGTGATAGCCACGCTCATGCAGCGCATGTTGGTAATACTCGAGAACGTTCATTTCGAATTCAACGGGGCCAGGTCGACTACCACCTGCGCCGGGTAACGGGCTCGCGACGAGCCCAGCGGAAAACCCAGTCCGAGTGACAGTCCCAAGCCGCTGGTGCGCCCGAAACCGCCGCCCACACCAACGCCGACGCGCGTACCGCTCGCAGACGAGGTGCTGCCGGGTGCACGAATGATCACTTCGGAAGTGCGATAACCCTCGCGGTTACAGACCACCCACAGGTCGCCGCGCGGCTCGCCGACATTCACCACGGCCGGTGTCTGCACCGTCCAGCTGCCGCGATCCGTCTGCACCGTGCATTCGGCGCCGGCCAGCGGCTGCCCGCGTGTGGTGGTGAGAATATCAATCAGCCCTTCAGGACGCGGTGGCTGGCTTGAGCAAGCAGCGAGTAAAAGACTAGAGGAGAGAAGCGTAAAGAATGCAGGGGCAGTCAGTCTCATCATATTTCTCCTGTGATGACCGCCCCTGCGCATCGTGCGCGTACCGTCAGAAGTTCAGCGCACGCTTGTCGACAGCCAGGGCGGCCTCTTTCGTCGCTTCCGACAAGGTCGGATGCGCATGACAGATGCGCGCAATGTCCTCGGCGGAGGCGCGGAACTCCATCGCTACCACCGCTTCTGAAATCAGCTCGGAAGCCATCGGGCCGATGATATGTACACCGAGGATTTCATCGGTCTTGGCATCTACGAGGAACTTCACGAAGCCCGAGGTATCGCCGAGCGCGCGCGCGCGGCCATTCGCCAGAAACGGGAAGCTGCCCGCCTTGTACGCAACGCCGTCAGCCTTCAGCTGCTGCTCGGTGCGTCCGACCCAAGCGATTTCGGGCGTGGTGTAGATCACCCACGGGATCGTGTTGAAGTTTACGTGACCGTGCTGGCCCGCGATGCGCTCGGCCACCGCAACGCCCTCTTCTTCCGATTTGTGCGCGAGCATCGGGCCACGCACCACATCGCCGACAGCCCAGACGTTCGGCAGGTTCGAGCGGCAATGATCGTCCACCGCGATGAAGCCGCGTTCATCCAGCTTCAGGCCGACCGCTTCCGGATTGAGTCCATTAGTATTTGGCACACGGCCGATCGACACGATCAGCTTGTCCACCACCAGTTTGTGCGCAGTACCCTTCGCATCGGCATACTCGACGGTCACATCCTTACTGCCCTTCCTGATGTCGCTAATCTTCACGCCCATCTCGATCACCAGGCCCTGCTTGACGAATAGCTTGTGCGCTTCTTTCGACACCTGCTCATCGGCAGCGCCAAGGAAGTTCGGCAGCGCTTCGAGGATGGTTACCTCGGCACCGAGGCGACGCCAGACGCTGCCCATCTCGAGGCCGATTACGCCAGCACCGATCACGCCGAGCTTCTTCGGCACCGCATCGATAGACAACGCGCCGCTATTGGACAGCACCAGCTTTTCGTCGAACGGCGCATTCGGTAGCTCGCGTGGGTTGGAACCGGTCGCGACGATGATGTGCTTGCCTTTCACCGACTCATTCGCCGGTGCGGAGACGGCGATCTCGTAACCATCGGTATCGGCCTTCACGAATGAACCCCTGCCATGCAGGAAGGTCACCTTATTCTTCTTGAACAGGTACTGGATGCCGTCATTATTTTGCTTCACGACACCGCTCTTCCGACCCAGCATCTGCGAGAGATTCAACTTGACCCCCTTCACCTCGCCGCCATGCTCAGCCAGGCCGTGCTGCACATGCTCGAAATGTTCAGCCGACTGCAGCATCGCCTTCGACGGAATGCAACCGACGTTGGTGCAGGTGCCACCCAGCGCCGGACCACCCTGCTCGTTCTTCCATTCGTCGATGCAGGCGACCAACATGCCCAGCTGCGCTGCGCGGATAGCCGCCACGTAGCCGCCCGGACCGCCGCCAATCACGACGACGTCAAAATTCTTCGCCATGTCCGCTCCTTACAGGTCGAGCAGCAGGCGCGCCGGGTCTTCCAGCGCTTCCTTCATCGCCACCAGGCCGAGCACGGCTTCGCGGCCGTCGATGATCCGGTGGTCATACGACATCGCGAGGTAGTTTATCGGACGGATAACGATCTGGCCGTTCTCGACCACCGCGCGTTCCTTGGTCGCATGCACGCCGAGGATCGCCGATTGCGGCGGGTTGATAATCGGGGTCGACAGCATCGAGCCAAACACGCCACCGTTGGAAATCGAGAAGGTACCGCCGGTCAGCTCGTCGAGCGTCAGCTTGCCGTCCTTGGCCTTCGCGCCGAATTCGCCGATCTTCTTTTCGATATCGGCAATCGACATCTGGTCCACATTGCGCAGGATCGGCACTACCAGGCCGCGCGGCGAACCGACGGCAATACCGATGTCGAAATAACCGTGATAAACGATGTCATTGCCATCGACCGATGCATTCAGGATCGGATATTTCTTCAGCGCGGCGACCGCTGCCTTCACGAAGAAGGACATGAAGCCCATCTTCACGCCGTGTTCTTTCTCGAATTTTTCCTTGTACTTGTTACGCAGGTCCATGACCGGCTGCATGTTGACTTCGTTAAAAGTCGTCAGGATCGCGTTCGTTGCCTGCGATTCGAGCAGTCGCTCGGCCACGCGCGCGCGCAAGCGGCTCATCGGCACGCGCTGCTCCGGGCGGTCGCCCAGATCGATGCCGACCGGCGCCGGCACGGCCGGCAGCGACGGGCGCGCCGCAGCCGGTGCTGCCGGCGTGGCAGCGGGCTTGGGCTGCGACAGCGCATTGATCACATCGCCCTTGGTCACACGGCCGTCTTTGCCGGTACCGGCAACCGACGACGCGGTCATGCTGTTCTCGGCCAGCATCTTTGCCGCAGCCGGCATCGCGATTGTGCCGCCTGCTGCCGGCGCTGCAGGTGCTGCGGCAGGCGCAGGGGCCGCAGCCGGTGCGGAGGCAGCAGCAGGAGAAGCCGCCGACGCCGTCGCTTCAGTATCGATCTTTGCGATCACTTCACCGGCAACGACCGTACTACCGTCCGCCTTGATGATCTCGACGATCACACCCTGCGAGGGCGCGGGTAGTTCCAGCACAACCTTGTCAGTTTCGATATCGATCAGGTTCTCGTCGCGGGCAACGGCCTCGCCGACTTTCTTATGCCACTGCAGCAGAGTCGCTTCAGCGACCGACTCCGACAGCTGGGGTACCTGGACTTCAAGAATTGCCATCACATTCTCCGTTTCGGGTTTGTCGCGCAGAGCGCCGGCATCCGGCGCAATGCGGGGTCATTATTTGGTCAGCACGAAGCCCTTCAGCTTCGAAAATGCGGTATCGATCAACGCCTTCTGCTGCGCATAGTGCTTGTCGTAGTAACCGACAGCCGGCGATGCGGACGCAGGACGGCCGGCATAGGCCAGCTTCTGACCGTCTGCCATGTTCTCGAAAATGTTGTGCTGGATCTGGAACCAGGCGCCCTGGTTCTGCGGCTCGTCTTGCACCCAGACCACCTCGGCGGCGTTCGGGAAGGACTTCAGCTCGGAAGCAAAAGCCTTGTGCGGGAACGGATACAGCTGCTCGACGCGGATGATCGCGATATCGGTGGCGTCACGCTCCTTCCGCGCATTGACCAGGTCGTAATACACCTTGCCCGAGCAGGCCAGCACGCGCTTGACCTTCTTCGGATCGATCTTCGCATCGACTTCGCCGATCACGGTCTGGAACGACCCTTTGACCAGCTCCGACAGCGGCACGCCGGCATCTTTGTTCCGCAGCAGCGACTTCGGCGTGAAGATGACCAGCGGCTTGCGGAACAGACGAATCATCTGGCGGCGCAGCAGGTGGAAAATCTGCGCACCCGTGGTCGGCTGCACCACTTGCATGTTGTTGTCAGCGCACAGCTGAAGGAAACGCTCGACGCGTGCCGACGAGTGCTCCGGGCCCTGGCCTTCATAGCCGTGCGGCAGCATCATCACCAGGCCCGACGCGCGGCCCCATTTCACTTCGCCGGAGCTGATGAACTGGTCAATGACGACCTGGGCACCGTTGGCAAAATCGCCGAACTGCGCTTCCCAGATCGTCAGCGTGTTCGGCTCTGCGGTCGAGTAGCCGTATTCAAAGCCGAGCACCGCCTCTTCCGACAGCACCGAGTCGATGACCGCAAACGGCGCCTGCTGTTCCGACACATGTTGCAGCGGAATATAGGTGCCCGCATCCCACTTTTCACGATTCTGGTCGTGCAGCACTGCGTGGCGGTGCGTGAACGTACCACGGCCGGCGTCCTGGCCGGTGATGCGGATGGCATAGCCGGACGATACCAGCGTCGCAAACGCCAGATGCTCGCCCATGCCCCAGTCAATGTTCATCTCGCCCCGGCCCATGGCAGCACGGTCGGCCAGGACCTTCTCGACCAGCGGGTGCGGCTTGAAGTTTTCCGGCACCGTGGTGATCCGCTCGGACAGGCGCTTGAGCTCAGCAGCGGGCACCGACGTATCGGCGGCATCCGTCCACTTGCGGTTCAGGAACGGCATCCAGTCGACCGCGTACTTGTTCTTGTAGTTCGAGATGACCGGATCGATGGTGCGACGGCCTTCGTCCATCGCCTGACGGTAATCCTTGACCATCAGGTCTCCGCCATCGGCCTCAATCGTGCCCTGCATTGCCAGCTTGTCCGCGTAGACCTTGCGGGTGCCCGGGTGCTGGCCGATCTTCTTGTACATCAGCGGCTGGGTCAGCGCCGGCGTATCTTGCTCGTTGTGACCCAGCTTGCGGAAGCAGATGATGTCGACCACGACATCTTTCTGGAACTGCATACGGAAATCGAGCGCGATCTGGGTCGCATGGATCACTGCCTCAGGGTCGTCGCCGTTCACGTGCAGCACCGGCGCCTCGATCATTTTGACCACGTCCGAGCAGTACAACGTCGAACGGGTGTCGCGCGGGTCGGAGGTAGTGAAGCCGATCTGGTTATTGATGACGATGTGCACCGTGCCGCCCGTGCCATAGCCACGGGTCTGTGCCAGGTTCAGGGTTTCCATCACGACGCCCTGACCGGCAAACGCGGCATCGCCGTGCACCAGCACCGGCAGCACCTGGCGGCCTTCTTTGTCGCCACGGCGATCCATACGCGCCTTGACCGAACCTTCGACCACCGGGTTGACGATCTCGAGGTGCGACGGGTTAAACGCCAGCGACAGGTGCACCGGACCGCCCGAGGTCGAGATGTCGCTCGAGAAGCCCTGGTGATACTTCACGTCACCGGCCGGCAGATCGTCTGCATGTTTACCTTCGAATTCGGCGAACAGGTCAGACGGCATCTTGCCCAGGATATTGACCAGCACGTTCAGGCGGCCACGGTGGGCCATGCCGATCACGATTTCCTGCACGCCCTGCGCGCCGGCGCGCTGGATCACTTCGTCCAGCGACGCGATGAAGCTTTCGCCGCCTTCGAGCGAGAAACGCTTCTGGCCGACGTATTTGGTATGGAGGTAACGCTCAAGGCCCTCGGCAGCCGTCAGGCGGTCGAGGATGTGCTTCTTCTGCTCGCGCGTAAAGTTGCCGGTCGAGCGGGTCGATTCGAGACGCTCCTGCATCCAGCGCTTCTGCGCCGGATCGGTCATGTACTGGAATTCAGCGCCGATCGAGCGGCAGTAGGTATCGCGCAGCGCCTGCAGCAGGTCGCGCAGCGTTGCCGTGTCCGGGCCGAAATAGGTGTTGCTGATGTTGAACACGGTGTCGAGGTCGGCATCAGTGAAGCCGTAGAACGACGGTTCGAGTTCAGGAATATTCGGGCGCTCCTGGCGCTGCAGCGGGTCAAGGTTGGCCCACTGGGTGCCGAGGAAGCGATAAGCAGCGATGAGCTGGGTGACGGCAACGCGCTTGCGGCCCATTTCGGCGTCGGCCGACGCGGTCACGGTGCGGATCGGGCCATGTTTCGCACGTTCGGCGAAAGACGCGATCACGCTCGCATGCGGCACATCCGGACGGTCAGTGCCATCGACGGCAGGCACATGCTGCATCGCATCGAAATAAGCACGCCAGTTGTCAGGGACGGCGCCGGGATTGAGTAGATAGGCCTCGTACAGTTCTTCCACGTACGGGGCGTTGCCTCCAAACAGATATGAGTTGGAGAAGAATTGCTGCATCATCGCTGCTCACCTTTCTTCGCGTTTCGCGAAGCAAATAGCGGGTTCATAAACCTTCCGCGACACGGCCTCACCGGTTAGCGGATTGCAAATCATTTGCGGGAAGGGCTTGATTCAGACGTGCGTGCACTCCTGCGCACGAACGAATCCGCAGTGTAACACCAGACCCGCGCCACATAATGGTTTTATTGCTTGCCCGTTCGGCAAATCGCTGGCGCACTGCGGTACGCATAAAAAAAGCGGGCCGAAGCCCGCTTTCCGGAAGCCACCCTGTCGATCAACGCTTGTCGATCGGCAGCACGTCACGCTGCGGCGAGCCGACGAACAGCTGGCGCGGACGGCCAATCTTCTGCTCGGGATCCGAGATCATCTCGTTCCACTGGGCGATCCAACCGACGGTACGCGCCATCGCGAAGATGCCGGTGAACAGCGACACCGGGATGCCCAGCGCCGACTGCACGATACCCGAATAGAAATCGACGTTCGGGTAGAGCTTGCGCTGCACGAAGTAGTCGTCTTCCAGCGCGATCTTCTCGAGCGCCATGGCGAGCTTGAACAGCGGGTCGTTCTCGAGGCCGAGTTCGTTCAGCACTTCATGGCAGGTCTCGCGCATCAGCTTCGCGCGCGGGTCGTAGTTCTTGTACACGCGATGGCCAAAGCCCATCAGCTTCACGTTCGAGTTTTTGTCCTTCACTTGCTTGACGAACTCGCCGATCTTCTCGACGCCGCCGGCGCGCTGGATGTCTTGCAGCATGGTCAGCGCCGCTTCGTTCGCGCCACCGTGCGCCGGGCCCCACAGGCAGGCGATACCGGCTGCGATACACGCAAACGGGTTCGCGCCCGACGAACCGGCCAATCGCACGGTCGAGGTCGATGCGTTCTGCTCGTGATCAGCGTGCAGGATCAGGATGCGGTCGAGCGCGCGCACCAGCACGTCATTGACCTTGTAATCTTCGGCCGGCGTGGCGAACATCATGCGCATGAAATTCGCGCTGTACGACAGGTCGTTGCGCGGATAGATGAACGGCTGGCCGACCGAGTATTTGTACGCCATCGCCACCAGCGTCGGCATCTTTGCGATCAGGCGGATCGCGGACACTTCGCGGTGGTGCGGGTCGTTGATGTCGAGCGAGTCATGGTAGAACGACGCCAGCGCGCCGACGGTGCCGACCAGCACCGACATCGGGTGCGCGTCACGACGGAAACCACGGAAGAAGAACTGCATCTGCTCGTGCACCATCGTGTGACGGGTCACGGTGTCGGTGAATTTTTTCTTCTCGCCGGCGTTCGGCAGTTCGCCGTTCAGCAGCAGGTAGCAGGTCTCGAGGAAATCGCAGTTCACCGCGAGCTGCTCGATCGGGTAACCACGGTACAGCAGCTCGCCCTTGTCGCCGTCGATATAAGTGATCGACGAGTTGCAGGCTGCGGTCGACATGAAGCCCGGGTCATAGGTGAACTTGCCGCTGGCGCCGTAGAGCTTGCGGATGTCGATCACATCCGGACCGATCGATCCCTTGTAGATGGGGAACTCCAACGAGGGCGAACCGTCGGAGAAGGATAGCGTGGCTTTTGCGTCGGATTGGGTCATGACTCTACCTTCGAATGAAGAAAATTTAAGTACCGGGGTTCTGTTTCCATGGGCGGCCACGATCGGGTGCGGCACAACCGCCTAGGCCTGCCGCAACCGCGCCAGCAGCGCCGTCACGTGCGGCGTGCTGAGCTCGCCTTCAAGCTCTTTCTGGCCCAGCAGCAGGCCCATCAGATCGTTGTCGGACAGGTCGAGCAGCCGGGTCAGCGCATCGACCTCGTCGTCCGTCAGATCCACCTCATGCGCATCGAGGAAGCGCGTGAGGATCAGGTCGTTCTCCAGCAAGCCGCGGCGGCTGCGCCAGCGCAGCCGCGCGCGCTTTGCCGGGTCGTCCTGATGCCTTGCGTGTTCCATGATGATCAAATGGCGCGACGGACCATCAGCTCTTTGATCTTGCCGATCGCCTTGTTCGGGTTCAGGCCTTTCGGGCAGACGTCGACGCAGTTCATGATCGAGTGGCAGCGGAACAGGCGGTACGGATCCTCGAGGTTATCCAGGCGCTCGCCGGTAGCCTGGTCACGGCTGTCGGCGATGAAGCGGTATGCCTGCAGCAGGCCGGCAGGGCCGACGAACTTGTCCGGATTCCACCAGAACGACGGGCAGGAGGTAGAGCAGCAGGCGCAAAGAATGCACTCGTACAGGCCATCGAGCTCTTCACGCTCTTCCGGCGACTGCAGGCGCTCCTTCTCCGGCGGAATCGTCTCGTTCACCAGGAACGGCTTGATCGAGTGGTACTGCTTGAAGAAGTTGGTCATGTCGACGATCAGGTCGCGGATGACCGGCAGGCCCGGCAGCGGGCGCAACACGATCGGCTGCGACAGCTCGTTCAGGTTGGTCGTGCAGGCCAGACCGTTCTTGCCGTTGATGTTCATCGCGTCGGAACCGCAGACGCCTTCGCGGCAGGAACGGCGCAGCGCGAGCGAGTCGTCCACATCGGCCTTGATTCGCTGCAGCGCGTCGAGCAGCATTTTGTCAGTGTCCTGCAGCTCGACCGTCAGGTCCTGCATGTAGGGCTTTGCATCCTTGTCCGGATCGTAGCGATAGATCTGGAATTTGACTGTACGTGGCATGGTGATCGGTGAACTCAGGTTAGAAAGTACGTGCCTTCGGCTTGAAGGTCTCGACGGTCAGTGGCTTGGTCACGACGGGCTTGTAGTCCAGACGGTTGCCTTCCGAGAACCACAGGCTATGCCTCATCCAGTTCTCGTCATCGCGGTTCGGGAAGTCGCTGTGCGCATGCGCGCCGCGCGATTCGTTGCGCGCTGCGGCGGACACAATGGTCGCCTTGGCGGTCTCGATCAGGTTATCCAGCTCGAGCGCCTCGACGCGCGCGGTGTTGAACACCTTGGACTTGTCCTTGTACGAAACGTGCTTGCGGCGCTCGTCGAGCTCCATGATTTTCTTCACACCTTCGTCCAGCAGCGCCTGCGTGCGGAACACGCCGCAGTGTTGCTGCATGGTCTTGCGGATGTCGTTGGCCACATCCTGCACGCGCTCAGAACCGGTCGAGGTTTCGAGATGGTTCAGGCGATCGAGTGCGCGAGTCGCACCGTCGGCCGGCAGCGGCTGATGGCTCTGTGCCTTGAGGTTCGACGCAACGATATGGTTGCCGGCCGCACGGCCAAACACCAGCAGGTCGAGCAGCGAATTGGTGCCGAGGCGGTTGGCGCCATGTACCGATACGCAGGCGCATTCGCCGATCGCGTACAGGCCCTTCACCACTTCTTGCGAACCGTTCTTCGGCGCCACGACCTGACCGTGAATGTTGGTCGGGATACCGCCCATCTGATAGTGAATCGTCGGCACCACCGGGATCGGCTCTTTAGTGGCATCGACGTTCGCAAACTTGTGGCCGATCTCGAGGATCGACGGCAGGCGCTTGCGGATCGTGTCGGCGCCGATATGGCGCAGGTCGAGCAGCACGTGGTCCTTGTTCGGACCGCAGCCACGGCCTTCTTTGATTTCCTGGTCCATCGAGCGCGACACGAAGTCACGCGGCGCCAGGTCTTTCAGCGTCGGCGCATAACGTTCCATGAAACGCTCGCCGTTGCTGTTGATCAGGATGCCGCCCTCGCCGCGCACACCCGCGGTGATCAGCACGCCGGCGCCGGACACGCCGGTCGGGTGGAACTGCCAGAATTCCATGTCTTCCAGCGGCAGACCAGCACGCGCGGCCATGCCCATACC